>Ga0209345_10000017_pt1 | contig 373944 bp, 296 predicted proteins | sample Cruoilmetagenom7_FD_187294 | JGI IMG/M metagenome (GOLD analysis project Ga0209345, IMG submission 187294) | Oil polluted marine microbial communities from Coal Oil Point, Santa Barbara, California, USA - Sample 7 (SPAdes) (version 2) | ecosystem: Environmental > Aquatic > Marine > Oil seeps ... | reverse complement strand
AGAGGTGGGGGGGGAGGACTGGCTTGGCGTTCTTTGGGCGTTTGTTTTTGATGACGCCAACGACTTGAGGGATGATCTCGCCGGCTTTTTCAACTTCGACGGTGTCGCCGTTGTGGAGGTCACGGGTGCGGATCATGCCGTAGTTGTGGAGGGTGGCGTGGGAGACTGTTGTGCCGGCGAGTTCTACAGGTTCGAGGGTTGCTCTTGGGGTAATCTTGCCGGTCTTGCCGACCTGGTGTTCGACGCTGAGGAGCTTTGTAGTTTTGCGTTCGGCGGGGAACTTATAAGCAATGCACCAACGGGGGGATTTGCTGGTGTTTCCGAGTTGTTGTTGCTGGGCGTAGGAATCGACACGGATGACGACGCCGTCGGTGGCGTAGTTGAGGTCGTGACGGAGTTTGTCGATTTTATGGATGGCGTTGAGGATTGATTCGATGTCTGATTGGGTGGTGCGGTGGTCGCCTGCGTCGAAGCCGAGGGATTTGATTTTGGTTGAGAACTCAGCGTGGCCGGTGGCGAAGCTGGGGTCTGAGATTTCGCCTGAGCCGTGGGCGAGGAATCCGAGTTTTCGGGAGGCGGTGACTTTGGGGTCGAGTTGTTTGAGGGCTCCGGTGCAGGCGTTGCGTGGGTTTTTGAAGAGTTCGTCACCGGCTGCTTCGCGTTCTCTGTTGATGCGGGCGAACTCTGTGAGGGGGATGTAGACCTCGCCCCGGATTTCTAAGACATCCGGGATGTCTTCCCCGAGGAGTGTGAGGGGGATTGATTTGATTGTTCTGACGGTGTGGGAGACATCGTCGCCTTGGGTTCCGTCGCCTCTGGTGAGGGCTCTGATGAACTGGCTTTTTTCGTAGCGGACGGAAAGGGCTACGCCGTCGATTTTGGGTTCGCAGGTGAAGGAGATAGAGTTTGGTGTTGCGAAGAGGTCGTTTGAATCAGAAGTGGCATCAACACCGAGACCTTTGTGCATCCGATCGACCCATTGGCCAACTTCTTGCTCGTTATAAGTGTTGTCGATCGAGAGCATTGGGGTTGGGTGGGGGAGGGTAAAGAAGCCATCGATTGGATCGCCTCCGACGCGGGCGGTGGGGGAGTTTGGGTCGTGGAGTTCGGGGTGATCGGATTCGAGGGATTCGAGTTCTTTGAGGAGTTGGTCGAACTCGGAGTCGGACATGATCTCGGAATCGCCCGCGTAGTAGGCGGTATTGGCGCGGCTCAGGAGGGCGCGGAGTTCTTTGATTCTTGATTTGGCGTTGCTCACAGTGACATTATAAGGGGTTTGATGGGGCGGGGGCTATGATCGTCCATGGCTGCACAGTTGATTGATGGACGAGCATTGGCTGATGAGTTCCGGACGCAGACGGCGATCCGGGCGGGGGAGCTGCGCGATTCGGGGAAGCCGGCCAAACTGGATGCGATTCTTGTGGATTCTGGGGATAATGGGGCGCGGGTGTACGCGGAGAATCAGGCGCGGACATGCGAAAAACTGGGGATCGAGTATGCACTCCATAAGCTTGCGATGGGATCGTCCCAAGGTGTGATCGAGGCGAAGGTTCAAGAGCTGAATCAGGACGAATCGGTGCATGCAATGATGGTGCATATGCCTTTGCCTGAGGGTGTTGATTCGCACCGGATCAAGATGTTGATTGATCCGGATAAGGATGTTGAAGGTGTGAACCCGGCCAATATCGGTAATGTGGTATACGGGCAGTCGATGCGGGCGCCGTGTACGGCTCTGGCGACGCTGAAACTGATCGATTCGACGGGGGTGGATCTGAAAGGGAAGCGGTGTGTGGTTGTTGGGGCGTCTGTTGTGGTGGGGAGACCCATTGCTGTGCTGTTGATGCAGCGGGAGGCGACGGTGATCAGTTGCAATAAGTTTACCGAGGGGCTGGGGGATCTGTGCCGATCGGCGGATGTTCTAATCCCGGCGGCGGGGGTCGCGGGGTTGATTACTGCGGATATGGTCAAAGAAGGGGCCCTTGTTGTTGATGTGGGGGTGAACAGGGTGGTTGATCCTGAGACTGGCAAGAAGCGAACCACTGGGGATGTGGTTTTTGATGAGGTTTGCGGGGTTGCGGGGTGGGTTTCTCCGGTTCCTGGGGGTGTTGGGCCGATGACTGTTGCGGTGCTGCTTCATAATGTGGTGGAACTGGCTGAAAATTGATGCTTTGGGATCGTAAATAGACTTTGTTATTGACTCTTGGAGGGCTGAACCATTGAATAACCCCATGAACACACTCGCATTCCTACCCAATCTTGGCTGGCCCGAAATGCTCATCATCGGCGTGGTGATGCTCTTGCTGTTTGGACGCCGGCTTCCAGAGGTTGGAAAGAGTCTTGGACAGGGCATTGTTTCGTTTAAGAAGGGGCTCAAGGAGGTCGGCGACGAGATCAATGTTCAGGTCAATGAAACTGCTCAACCACCGAAGTTCGATGCTGCGAAAGCCCCGAATAATCCCGATATGATGGCTTCTGCACATACGACGGCGACCCCGGTTGCTCAGTCGAACGAAGCGAAATCAGACGAAGACAAGTCTTGAGGGCTGATGGCACTGTTTTGCCGGAATCTGGGCTTTCCAGAGGGCATTGGGGTGCTTATCATTCCGACCAATCATTGTTGATTCACTCTTGATTCGACTCTTGATTTATAAATGATTAACCTTTGGCGAGGTAGCTCAGTCGGTCAGAGCGATGGATTCATAACCCATAGGTCGAGAGTTCAAGTCTCTCTCTCGCCACTTATTTGATTGAACGCCGTTCCATTTTGTGGTGCGGCGTTTCTATTTTTATCGGATTTTTTGTAATTTTGTGAATGAGGATGCGTTAATCTGGGTAATCAGAATGGAGTACCAAATGGATGCGAAGATTCTCGTGAGTGGTGTTGTGGGGCTGGGTTTGCTTGGTGTCGCAGGGTTTTTAATCCTTGGCGGTGAACGAGAGGGTTCAAGTCTGAAGCCGATGGGCGGACAGGGGAGCCAGCGGTTGGGCATTGATGATGGGGCGAGCGCTTATACGCTGGCAGAGGAAGATGATGGCGAAGTGGTGGAAGTTGATGTTGAGCCACGGGATATACAGCCGGCTCGTGGGGACCGGAGAGGTGGGCGAGAGCGTGGATTTGGTGGTATGGAGCGGATGGAAGAACGGTTGATGCAGTTTGATGCCGATGGGGATGGGATTTTGGATCAGAGCGAGCGGGACGCGATGGCGTTGGCGATGCGTGAGCGGATGATCGAGCGTTTTGATGCTGATGGGGATGGGATGGTAAGCATCGAAGAACAGTTCGCGGCTCGTCGTGGGTTTATGCTCGATTCACGGCGCGGGGAACGGATGCAAGCGGAGTTTGATTTGGATGGGGACGGGGAACTCAATGAAGCTGAAACGGCCGCGATGAATCAGTCGCTCGATGAGCGTGATGCGGAGCGGATGGCAGAAATCGTCAAGCAATATGACACGGACGGGGACGGGGAGATGTCGGTTGAAGAAACGCTTGCGATGCAAGATCAGCAGACGAGCGATCGTAGATCACGGATGGATGACTTTGCGATCCAGTTTGATCAGGACGGGGACGGGAACCTCGATACTGACGAGCGGGCTGACGCGATGAACTCAATGATTGAGCAGCGAGAACTTGATAGTTTCCTGAGGCGGTATGACACCAATAAAGATGGCGAAGTTGGGACGAGCGACACCGAACGGTTTACCGATGCTTACGGGGAACAGGAGCCTTACGGTGATGTGAACCGGGACGGGATCTTCAACATGGATGATGTTGTGATGTTTCGCGATATGACTGAACGCGCAAATGCAGCGTCAGATTAGGGACCATGTTGTCTGAAGAGTTTGGTTTATTCGAAGTCTGATGTCTCGACTGTCGCATATACCGGTGCCCAATCGAAGTTCTCGAAGTAGTTTCCAACTGATGCACACTGGATTGCGAGCCAGTCTCCGGCGACGAGGACTGGGCCCTGTGTTTGTGGGAGTGTGTGTTCGGTAGGTCCAGATTGGAGGCTGAGTTCCTCGAGGATCAGCAAGTTCTCAGATTGCGAGATCTCGGCGGATCTTTGGGGGCTGCAGGCACCGAGGAGGGTGAGTGCTGAGCTTGACGCGACGAGAATTGCCGCACGGAGTGATGGGCGTTTTGTGTTACACATGAACCGCTCATCGATCCAATCGGGGGGCATGTTTGGTGGTATCATTAAAGATGTTCAGCATGATGAACATTGCGCGTCAAAACTGTCGATATTCAAAGGGATATCGTATGAAACTCGGGGAATTAGGGTTTTTATTGGTCGTTTACGCTACTCTTCTGTAGAGGGTTGCCGGTTTTTTAAGAGTGGAGTGCAATATGCTGCGCCAAAGCAATACATCTGTAAAATTACAAACCCAAAAAGCTGCCAAGATTTTGGCTGTTGTTGCAGGGTTGGGTCTCTGTGGTGTGATAACACCTGCCATGGCCCATATCAGTTATGAGTCTGCTCTGCAGCCTGGGGATTCTCCGGCAAGTGTAGAGAACGTTCGTGATGGTGTGGGGTACCGGGTCACGGCTATCCAGCTCGGGTATGGGATCGCTCATTCTGACCTTCCCGATTTGGCGGAGGTTTTGGATCTTGAGGTGATGCTTACACCAGTAGATGGCGGGTATATTGGCCCGGTTCCTGGTGCCAATGTAGTTCCCGTAGTGCTCGGTGAGATCGGGAAGGACGAGGTCCAGACGATTTACGGTAGTGCTTTGGCGGCGATGATTCAGGCGGTTAGAGATGAGATGGAGTCTCGGTATGAACTCCTTGGTCATCTGGTTACGCCATCGCCAACAGAAATAGCGTTTGAAACAACTCAAGAGGATTTGCGTGGGGATGGGGATTATCCGCTTACTATTCTGATCTGGCGTGCTGTGGTGGGCGAGGTTCGTACGGTTGCGCGTGGGGATCGGATTGCTGAGCGGAATGCTGAGGATGAGGATTCGAATGTGAATCATTCGGCTCATCAGCGGATCCGGGATCGGATGGAGATCGTTCCTGGTGATCTTCTGACCAAGCCGAAGGTTGATCGTGAGATTCATCACTTTAATCGTCATTCTGGTCGGCGATTGGATGTGTCGATTGCTCCGTCAGCTGAGCAGGGTGCGGTAGTGCTCGATTATTTGGTTTCTGAGCCCAAGCAGTGGTCTGTGTATGCGAGTATTTCGAATACCGGTACCAAGAGCACCAATGAATGGCAGGAGCGGTTCGGGTTCGTACACCGACAGTTGACCGGTCAGGACGATGTTTTCAGTCTTGATTACATCACGGCAGGATTCGATGCATCGCATGCGGTTTTGGCTTCATACGCGTTTGATCTTGGGCCTGATTACCGGGCGCGGATCAACGGTCGCTGGAATCAGTACACGGCGACGGATCTGGGCCTTGGGTTTGCTGACTTTAAGGGTGAGGGTTACGAGTTTGGGGCTGAGGTTTCGCGGAATCTTTGGAATGATGGGGCGGCTTTTTTGGATGTCTTTGGCGGCATCCGGTTTGAGCATGTTGAAGTTGAAAATCGAATTCTTTTCCTGACCATTAATGGCGAGGAAGACTTTTTGCTCCCGTTTGCTGGATTACGCTACCAGAAGATTACACCACTGCATACAGCGTTTGCAGAGTTTCGTTTTGAGACGAACTTGGCATCAGCTGCGGGGACCAGTGAGTCTCCGACAATCGATGCACTCGGTCGGACTGGCGTAGAGAACGAGTTCTCAAGAATTACCGGCCAGATATCGCATTCATTCTTTCTCGAGCCGATCTTTGATCCCAAGGGGTTCAAGGGTGATCGTGGTCAGGACAAGATGACACTCGCTCATGAGATCGTGTTGTCGGTTCGTGGGCAGAGTTCACTTGGTTCACGGCTCGTTCCCAACTTCCAGATGGTGGCGGGCGGGGCTTCGAGTGTTCGCGGGTATAAAGAATCGGTCGCGGTTGGCGACAATGCGATCGTCGGTTCTTTGGAATACCGGTTCCATTTGGGCAAGGCAACTCCGATAACCACCAATACCACCACTTTGTTTGGTTCGGCGTTCCGGAACGCTCGTACACGCCCTTACGGTGCATCTGATTGGGATTTGATCTTCTCGGGATTCGTCGATATCGGACGCGTAACGGTACAGGACGCGCTGTTCTTCGAAAATGATGAGACGTTGGTTGGCGTGGGGGTTGGACTCGAGGCACAGTTAAAGCGGAACCTCACAGTGCGTGTCAACTATGGCATGGCATTGACCCGGATCGGCACTGGTGCTGCGGTGGTCACGGATGTGGGCGATTCCAGGTTGCATTTTTCAGCAACCGTGGTTTATTGACGGAAAACTTCAGACCGGAGGAATGGGTTATGACAACTCAAGAAACGAAAATTCGCAGCGCGCGTTTAGGCCTTACCTTGGCTGCAATGGCGGGGCTAACTGCTGGCATTGCTCAGGCGAATCCTGAAGGCTGGAATGTAATTGATGGGGTTGTGACCTTTACCCACCTTGGGAATACATTGACGATCGATTCCGGTCATATGTCCATTATTGAATGGGAATCATTTAGCATCGGTATCGATGAAGCCGTGATTTTCAACATGCTCAATGAGCACTCACGAGTTCTCAACCGGATCACGGGTCCGACCCCGACTGAAATCATGGGTTCGCTGACTTCCAATGGCCAGGTATTCATTGTGAATCCTGCTGGCGTTGTGTTCGGTCAGGGTGCTGTGGTTAATGTCGGTGCTTTATACGCGGCGGCGGGGAATATCTCGAACAATAACTTCCGGACCGGTACATACCGCTTCACTGACCTTCAGGGGTCCGTTGAGAATCACGGGCAGATCCAGGGTGATTTGGTTGCGATGATTGGTGCTCAGGTTGCCAATATCGGATCGATTTCTTCTCCTGAAGGCACTGTGATTATGGCTGCTGGCCGCCAGGTGCTGATCGGTACACATCTTGGTAACCGGTTTGTGGAGATCGAGATCCCTGCGGGAGGTTTCGATCAAGACGAGGCATTCAATGAGAATAGCTTTACGGCGGGAGATATCTTCTCGATCGCGGCTTGGAACTCTGGATCTATTGTTTCAGAGACTGTGATTATCAAAACTGCTGGGGCAAATGTTGAGAATACAGGCACGATCGCTGCGAGTGGTGCTGGCGGGGGATCGATTGAGATCACCGGTGAGAATGTATTCCTTTCGGCTCCTGTGACTCCTACGGCATCATTGGGAGTACCGATTACCGGTGGCACAGTTGTGATTAATGCTGGCATTGGTGGGGTTATTGATCTTGGTGTCAATATCTCGTCTACTGCAAATGGTATTTTCCTCAATGGTGATGTTCGTCTGACTGAAAGCGTCTCTCTATCAAGCACTGGCACGCTGAGCGATACTGAGTTTAATGGTGATGTATTCTCAGAAGTAGGTGAGTTCAATACACTCAATGTCTTTGCGACCGATGGCGATGTGTTCTTCGGTGGCACCATTGGTGCTGATCCGACTAGCGACATGCGTCTCGGATTTCTTGATATCGATGCTCGGCGTGGCGTCTACATGGATGATGTATCAACCCGGGATGGCATGACCCTGATGGGTTTGACCGAGATTCTTGGGCCGAGCGTGACATTCCATACCGGGACCGGTTCGGCTTTGTTCGGTGGCGATATTTACTCGTCAGAGGTTGGCGAATCGAGTGTTGCCTTTATGTATGATGGCGATGTTACAACGGGTGTTGGCGAAGGCCGCACGCCGTTCAAGTTTCAGGGCAGTATCGGTGCTCAGCCGGTACTCCGGTTGAACCCGAACTCCGGTGCGTTTAAGACTATCCACTTCGGCGGCGACGTTTCTGGTTCGATGGTGGCGGCGAGCTTCTTGTTCTCCAACGCCGCTGTTGAGGGCACGGATCTGATGGATGCTTCGGCGATCGACCTGTCTTCGCAGTTCTTTGTTTCAGCGACAGAAGGTATTTACGCTGGGCGTGGTCAGAAGATTACATCGTTTGGTTCGCTGCAGATTTCTGCCAAGGGGCTTGGGTTTACAACTGTTGAAATCGGTGATGTGAATGTTCTCGGTGATCTGGTCATCGAATCGCGTGGTCGTCTTGGTGGTGAGCTTACATTGCTCGGGCACCTCGGAGAGATCATCCACGGCGTAGATAATGAAGGTGATCGTAATGGTACTGGTTACGATGAGCAGGGTGCTGAGCTTATTGCTTCGGGCGATATCACGCTCCGTGGCACGCTGACTGAAGACAGTGCTGGTGCATTGCTTGGTGCGAACTCCGTGCTTCTCGCGAATGATGTCGGTGCTTCGACCATCCTTGGGCTGACGATTGTTGAGTTCCCAGGCGGTGTTTCACTCGCCAACTTTATGGGGAATCAGCCTGGGACTGGAGGATTGGCATACGCTTATGACCTGACTCTCGGTTCGTTCTTGCCACCCGCAGATGCGAATCTTGCGACGGCATTCGTTGATGAGGACATCTTGAATCTTCGTGACGATGCCCCGTACCTTGCACAGCAGCAGGTGCTCATCGAACTCTCAGTTGCTCCTACGCTTGTAAGTGATGAAGTAGTCCGTGACGGTGCTGCATCTGGCCTTGAACGGTTTGACAAGAATGCTGCTGGGGCATTGACACTCGACCGGCTTTCCCCTCGGAGTGTTGAGCGTTTGACCGAGGCCTATATCGGCCTGTTCGGTCAGCGGAATGCTGAAGACGGCAGTCGTCCCGGGATCGAAGGGATCGCTCAGACTCTTGCCAGCGGCAACGAAGACGAGGTCGATGTGCTGATGTCACAGATTGGGCTAGTGCTTGATCGGATCGCACTGCTCGAGTTGAGCCCTCTGGAGATCCAGACTGCACAGAATGCGTTGCTCGATATGATCCGTCCGGAATCAATGGATTCTGCCCAGTTCCGGTCACAGTGGGCCAAGAACTGATTGAGTTCATATATTGAATATTTGGCAGTGGCCGATGTCTTTGGGCATCGGCCACTGTTCGTTTTTCTGTCTATGATCTTGCTTCGTTTAACGATCAAAGGAGCATCGCGTGTACACACTCGTTCTTATTCGTCATGGGCAGAGCACTTGGAACAAAGAGAATCGGTTCACCGGTTGGTGGGATGTGCCTCTGAGTGAGCAGGGGCATGAAGAAGCTGTATCGGCTGGTAAGTTGCTGGCGGCTGAGGGGTTCACCTTTGATCATGCGTATACCTCGGTGCTCAAACGGGCGATCGGGACGCTCTGGCATGTGCTCGAAGAGATGGACCTGATGTGGCTCCCTGTGACGCGGGCTTGGAAGCTCAACGAACGGCACTACGGGGCTCTGCAGGGATTGAACAAGTCAGAGACCGCTGAGAAGCACGGCGAGGACCAGGTCAAGGTGTGGAGGCGTTCCTACGACACGCCGCCGCCGGCTCTTGAGACTTCCGATGATCGCTGGCCCGGGCATGATCCTCGGTACGCAAATCTTGATCCCAAGGACATCCCGACGACCGAGTGTCTCAAGGACACGGTTGAGCGGGTGATTCCGTTCTGGGAAACTGAGATTGCGCCGCAGATCAAGGCGGGAAAGAAATTGATCATCGCTGCCCACGGCAACTCGTTGAGGGCGATGGTCAAGTTCCTCGACGGGATCTCAGATGAGGATATCGTCGGGGTGAATATCCCGACGGGGATGCCTTTGGTGTATGAGCTTGATGCGGATCTCAAGCCGATCTCAAAGCGGTATCTCGGTGATGCGGCTGCGGTTGAAGCGGCGATGGCTGCGGTTGCGGCTCAGGGCAAGGCGAAGTAATCAGTCTTCGTTCTTGAGTTCTTTATTAAGTTGTGCGCGTCTTTTTTTGCTGGCTTCACGCTTCCGGCGTTTTCGTGAAATGCCTGGGAGTTTGTTGAGCAAGCTGTCTCCCCAGACTGAAAGTCGGTTTGGTTTGGTGTGTGCGTTTTTCATAACCAAGTGAGAGCCGTTGGTAGGGTGTTGAAGTTCTCGATCCCATCCTTGGTGACGGCGACCATGTCTTCGATGCGGATGCCTCCGATGGCTTTGCAGTAGAGACCGGGTTCGATGGTGAGGACATCGCCCTCGACGAGGGTTGGTCCACCTACATCCAAAAGAGGGGGTTCGTGGACATCGAGACCGATGCCGTGGCCTGTGCCGTGGACCATGGAGCAGGTTGAGTCTTGTGCATCGTCTGCGGGGATGCCGGATTGGTAGCCGTTATCTTTAATGACTTTGATAGCGGCGGCGTGGACTGCATCGGCGGTGACACCGGGTTTGGTTGCATTTTCAGCGGCGGCTTTGGCTTCTAAAACGGTCGCATGCATTTTGGCGACTTCGTCGGGGATGTTGCCGTGGACGACGCAGCGGGTGCAGTCGCCGTGGTAGTGGGATTCTTTGATGTATGGGAAGAGGTCGATAATGACAGGCTGACCGGTGTAGAGCGGGCCGTGTCCTCGATCGTGGCAGTCGGAACCGATGGTGCCCCCGGCGACGATTGAGCCGTGTGGGGTGGAGCCGCCGTTTTCGAGGAACCAGATGTCGATGAGTTTGAACATGCGTTCGGAGGTGAGGGGGGAGCCGTCGAGCATGAGCTGGCCGGTTGAGTCAGCAATTGAATTGGCAATAGTTTCGCAGGCCATGAGCATGCAGTCTTCGGTGATGGCTTGGGCGTTGCGGAGATGCTCGAGTTCCTCGGGATCTTTGGAGCGGCGGTCCATTACGCCGAGATCCGGATCGCAGTCGATGGTGATGCCGGCTTTGGTGATGTAGTGTGCGTAGATCGCGGGGAGCGTGCGATCTGCGGTGATGCTCTTGATGCCTTTTTGGGTGAGACATTCTGCAACGGACTGGGCGGTTTCGAGTTCGCGGTCGCCGGCTTGCCAGTTCAGCGATTTGAATTCTTCGGGGCAGACCACCTCGTCTGCGCGGGCGGTCTGCTTGGCGCGGGCCATCTCGATGTTGCGAATCATGAGAAGGCGGTGCGGACCGGGGAGAATGATCAACGCCGTGGGATCGCCGACCGCGAAACGGATCTGGTGGTAGAGGGCAAGGTTGGTCATCGGGGAGCCCGCAAAGACGACGGCGTGGTTTTGTTTGGAATCGGCCATAGGGAACCATAGACCTAGAGTGGGGGCATGAGAATCGCGACATGGAATGTGAACGGGCTTCGAGCGGCTTTACGGAAGGGCATGGCGGGGCATTTGGATCGGATTGATCCAAATGTGTTGTTGATGCAGGAGGTGCGGGCGCTGCCCGAGCAGTTGCCTGAGGATTGGCAGGAGCCAGCGGGATGGGATTGTCTTTGGCATCCTGCGGAGAAGAAAGGGTATTCGGGGACGGCGATTTGGTCGCGTGATGGGCTCAAGGAAGAGGAGCGGGGTGCCGGGGAAGAGGATTCGGAGGGGCGGGTGATTGTGGGTCGGGTTGGGAAGCTTCGGGTGGTGTCGGTATATCTGCCTTCGGGGTCGTCGAGTGAGATTCGACAGGCGGAGAAGGATCGGTGGCTGGGATTTTTCATGGACTGGGCCGAGCCGATGCTCAAGTCCCGGATTCCAACGGTTTTGGGGGGAGATCTGAACATCGCTCATACCGAGCGGGATATTTATTATGCGAAGGGGAATCAGAAGTCGTCAGGGTTTTTGCCTCATGAACGGCAGTGGATGGGCGATCTGATCGATATGGGGTGGTCTGATGTTGTGCGAGAGGAGAGCGGGGATGTAGATGGGCCGTATTCGTGGTGGTCGAACCGTGGGCAGGCGAGGGCTTTGGACCGTGGGTGGCGGATTGACTACCTGCTGATGAACAAGGCGGCCCGGAATCGGCTGACAGGGTGCTTTATTGACCGAACCAGTGGGCTTGAAATCTCGGATCATGCGATGGTGGTGGCGGATCTGGATTTGTAGTCCGATAGTCTGGGTAGTTGTCCAATATTGGCCGTATAGAGGACGAAAAAGTCTTTAGATTCGGGGGTTTCGGGCTTGTGTTGGGTTCAAGAGGGCAGTACAGTAGAGGTTGTATTTCACACCATGTTCTCAATTTGTCTGAGGCGTGGCACCTTTTTTGAGAGAATAGGGAGACAGATATGAGAAACTTACTGATGGCTGCGGCTATCGCTTCGCTCGCCGGTGCAGCCAGCGCAGATGTATACGCTGATTCAGCTGGTGATATTAACCCAGCAACTTTCGGCGGCTTCCCACACTTGGATATTCTCCAGGTTGAAGTCACCAACGATGCCAGCTTCTTGTACTTCGACGTCACCGTTGCTGGTGATTTGGATGCAACCAACTGGGGCAAGTACCTCGTTGGCATGGATACTGGTCGTGAACCAGGCAGCACCGGTGGTGGCTGGACACGCAATATTGCTTGGGGCGGCGGGATCACCGATTTTGTTGGCTCATGGGCTGATGATGGCGGTACCGGCGTTGGCGGCGAACTGCACGCACTCAACGGTGGTGTTTGGGGCCTGACTGACGCTACATACGCAGCTGGTATCGACATCGTCGGTGACGATTCCGGTCATGGTGCTGGTATCCAACGCATCGCTGTATCGCTTGCAGCTCTAGGGCTGAGCGTTGGCGATACTTTCGGCTTTGATGTTGCAACCACCGGTGGTGGCGACGGAGACCCAGGTGTCGATCACCTGAGCCTCGCAGGCGAAGCGACTCCAGATTGGGGCACCGGCTCCACTTCGGGTGCGTTCCTGAGCTACACCGTTGTTCCAACTCCGTCATCACTGGCGTTGATTGGTCTTGGCGGTCTGGTTGCTGGACGCCGTCGCCGCTAATACTTAGCGACGATTGATACAAAATGAATGCGAGGCCGGATGATTCATCCGGCCTCGCATCTTTTTTGGTTGTCATAGACACGCTTATTGGGTGTGCTACTGGGCCTTGGGGATTACGGGCATCCCGCTGAGAACTCGTTTAGGAATGCGGAGATATCAAAGAAGTCGAAAGTTCCATCTCCTGAGAAATCTGCGGCTGGATCTTGATTTCCGAAGAGTGTCAAGAAGGCTGAGATGTCAAAGAAGTCGAGTTGGCCATCGCCGGTTAGGTCTGCCTGGCAGGTCAATCCGCCGATGATGACGGTTTCAGTGACGACATTTGTGGTGCCTGAATCTTCGATTGCGACCATGGTAATCTCGTTGAGGCCGTCATCGAGGGCGCCGTTGAAGATGTGGCGGTACTCGAACCGGTCGTATGGAGGGATCTGGTTGCCTGAGTTGATCAGTGTGAGGGGGTCTACGCCGTCGGCGACATTGAGGAGGAGGTGGAGCGCGGTGGTGGTGCGGTCCAGCGCGTGGACGATAAACTGGGGCTGATTATCTTCGAGGGTCATCCCGGCTTGCTCGAGTGAGACTTCCGGGGGGAGACGGTCGATGTAAACCACTTTACGGGTTTCGCGGTAGATGGGAGTGGTGCCGGGGTTGCGATGGCGGAAGGCGATGGTGGTGAGGTAGTGCATGCCCTCATCCATTGTGGTGGCATCGATGACCTGGCGGTAGAGACCGAAGGGGTTTCCTGAGTTGTACAGCGGGTTGTTGATGGTCAGGAACTGCTCGAAGCCTGCGAGTCCGAGGGCTGCTGGGGAGATGTCTGGGGCTCCATTGCCATTCCAGTCGCGTGTGCGGTTGTCCCATGTGAACATCGCGTTGTCGTCTGTATTGGGATCAAGGGGATCGCCGGCGGTGGTCTGGAGTCGGATCTCAAAAGAGTCGTCCTGGATAACCGCGATTTCGCTGAGCCTTTGGAGCCAGTCAGGGAAGTTGGTAGGATCTGGGTCGATAGTCCCGTTTTGGCCAACGAAGGTCACGGCGGCTTCTGGGAGTGACTCTGCGTAAATGACATATCCCTTGCCATGGGTTCCAGCGGAGGAAGCGTTGTTTGGGACTTTGAGGGTGACGGTGCCCCCGAAGCCGACGACGAGTGTTTCTGGGATGTCGTTGTTGGGGTCTACGATTGGATTTGCGGCATTCCCGGTCATTTCATGGATTCGAGTGCCTTGGGGGTAGGAAGTGACGACAGCGACGGTCTGGAAGCCTGCATCGAAGCGGTCGTTTACGGCGGTGACGGAGTTGGCTGTGCCGTTGAATGCTCGCTCGAACACCATGACATCGTTGAGGTTTGAGTTGAGTTGGAAATACTGCCCGAATCCGACCTGATTGCGGATTTTAACCAAGGTGGTCATAGTGTCGTCGAGTTGTTGGGTGGTCGGGTCATACCCAAGAGCGACAGGGATGCCTTCGCGTGGGAAGAAGCCGTTGGAACGGGAGATGATGGCCCGTCCGTTGTGATAGACGATCGATCGGCCTGGACGCATGAGCATGTAGGCGTGCATCGCGTAGCCTTGTTGTTTGACAGTGGGGAAGGGGGGGAGGGAACTTCCTGTGCCTACGGAACCGTTGTCGTGTGAGAAGACATGGTTGACGCCCATTGAGCCGTTGACGATTCCGTCATCGGCGACATCGAGGTGTGATGAATCGATGTTTGAGGTGATCCCTCCCCATGTGCCGAGCCCGTTTGCATTGAGGAGATCTCGGAGTCTTGCGGCTCCCTGGATATCGAGGCCGTCGCGGTTTGCGAAGGTGTCTTTACGGATGTAGTTACTGATCATGTCGAAGTTTCCGGTGATATTCTCACCGAATGTGAACGGGTTGATGGTGCCGCCGCTTGGACGGACGCGCAGGTTGTGGACTGCCGAGTCGAAGAAACCATCCCAGAACCAGCTAGGTGTGTGTTTGAGTGCGTCGAGGCGGAAGCCGTCGACGCCTTGGACTTGGATCATCCACTGTGCCCATCGCATGAGCATTCCGGTGCCGTTGTCTGCGACTGCGTCGCCTTGCATTTGATCTATTGTGTTATATGGGTAGCGGGTGAAGGATTGGGCACCCGGGTTTCTGCTGGTTCCGGGGTTGACAAAGTTGTCTGGTGAGAGTGCTTGGTCTGTGTAAAATCGTGCGTTGTTTGGATCTGGGTTGTTGAAGATTGTGCCGCCTGGGATGTTCTGGGGGTCTCCGGCGTTGACAGGTTGGCGGATGAAGGGGTAGTTTTCTTCTTGCGCAATATCCACCAAGGCGACTAGGTCGCCTCTATGGAGATCGAAGTTGAAGCCTCCGGGGTTTTCTGACTGGAGGTAGCCTGATGCGTTCCCGTTGTGGAAATCGCCCCAGTCGTCTGTTGGGAGTTTATTGCGGGGCGGATTTTCTCGAGGGATCCAGAACCCTGGGTATCCCCCTTGGGCGAGGAATGCGTCTGAGGTTGTTCTTCCACCGTTGTGGTTGAAGATGCCATCGATGTAGATTTCGGCACCGGCTCGTTGGAGTTCGTCGATCATCGCTTGGAATGTGGCTTCGGTGCCGTAGGTTGTGCGTTCTCTTGAGGGTGAGAAGGTCAGTAGTGGTGGCTTTCCGAGGTCGAATCTATCGAATGGGTCGTAGCCTACGGAGCCGAAGGAGGATTTTGCTGGCGGTGGGAGCCAAAGTGCGTCGTAGCCGGCGAGGAAGACGTCAGGTGTTCGGCGTTCGATATCGTCCCATTCTGTTTCGAACCACTGGAGGTAGTTGAGCTTGTTTTGGGCTTGTGCTGGCTGGATTGCAATGCCTGAGGTGGTAATCAGCGCCCCGATGATGATGGCGGAGCGGTGTGATCTCGCGATTGATGACATGGAAACCCTTTCAGTGGAACAGATCAAAACGAGCCTAAAACTGGCCATATGCCTGATGTTTATAGCTGCATGCTGATTATTGACGATTTTGTAGTGCCTGTGAACTAAAATTTTCGCACTTTGCAATGTTTTCTTGCTCGATCACTGCACGAAGAGCAGTCCGAGAAGTATTGTGTACCGACAGTCGTTTTACTTATGCGCCGTGCATGGGTCTATACGCAGTTTTTAGTGAGGTTGCCGCGTGAAAAAGCAGTTATTGAACCAGATTCTAGTGCTCGGATTTTTGTCGCTCGGATTTATTTCGAGCTCCCAGGCTCAGGTGGCCCAAGTTATCGGCGATGGAATAGTTCGCTTTGATCGGACCTTGGAGGCTCGCCAGACTCGGAAGCCATCATTCGCACTGTCACACGCGTTTGAGTCCTTTGGGGATGTTGGGCTCGGCTCACTTACTGAAGTGCCTGCGTACTCGACCGACGGAGTGACCGGGCGGACGGTAGCATCGATCTCGATTGATACGGGGACCTCGCTCTATGGGACGGGGCAGACTGCCGGCCCGTTGCTACGCAATGGGTTTGTGACTGAGACTTGGAACCTGGATGCCTTTGGGTATGGGCTTGATGCTGAAAACTTGTATACATCACACCCGTGGGTATTGGCAGTTCGTGCTGATGGCTCAGCGTTTGGGGTGCTCGCTGATACCACATACCGGTGTCAGATTGATCTTCGGGACGGGATTACATTCCGGGCTGAGGGCGGGGACTTCGCGGTCATCGTGATTGATGGTGATTCTCCTCAAGAAGTGATGCTTGGTCTTGGTGTGCTGACTGGCACGATTGCAATGCCTCCCAAATGGGCGGTTGGGTATCACCAGTGCCGGTATTCGTACAACCCTGATTCACGGGTCAAGGAAGTTGCCAATGAGTTTCGTGAGCGGAAGCTTCCGGCGGATGTGATCTGGATGGATATCGACTACATGGATGAATACCGAGTCTTTACCTTTGACAAAGAACAGTTTCCTGATCCGAAAGGGCTCAATGATTGGCTTGATACGAAGGGGTTTTCGAATGTGTGGATGATTGATCCGGGTGTTAAGGACGAGGACGGGTACTTCGTTTCTGATTCGGGTGATGAGCACAACGCTTGGGTTCGGGACAAGGATGGGAATGTCTACAACGGCAATGTGTGGCCCGGCGTGTGTGTGTTCCCGGATTACCTGAACAAGGATGTCCGCAACTGGTGGGCTGGGCTCTACGAGGAGTTCATGGCCTACAACATCGACGGTGTGTGGAACGATATGAACGAACCAGCGGTGTTCAATGTCGCCTCCAAGACCATGCCTGAGACCAATGTTCACCGGGCCGACCCTGAACTTGGCGGGACTGATACGCATGATCGCTACCACAATGTTTACGGCATGCAAATGATCCGTGCTACGCGTGAGGGCGTGATGGCGACCAATCCTGACAAGAGGCCGTTTGTGCTCTCGCGGGCCAACTTCATCGGCGGGCAACGTTACGGGGCGACCTGGACCGGTGACAACAGCGCTAACTGGGCGCACCTTGACATGTCAATCGCGATGTCGCTCAACCTGAGTCTGTCGGGTCAGCCGTTCGTTGGGCCGGACATTGGTGGGTTTGCGTACAACGGAGATGGCGAACTATTTCAGCGTTGGATGGGCTTCGGTACACTGTTCCCGTTCTCGCGTGGGCATACAGCAAAGGGGAATATTGATAAAGAGCCATGGGCGTTTGGCGAAGAGGTTGAGGCGACCTGTCGTCGTGGTCTTGAACGGCGATACCGATTGATGCCGTATATGTACACGCTGTTCAAAGAGTCTGCGGATACTGGGATGCCGATTGCTCGGCCGACCTTCTTTGCTGATCCAGCTGATCCCGCGCTGCGTTCTGAGGACGACTCGTTCTTGCTCGGTGCTGATATGCTGATCGTTGCCAAGGCGACTCCGGAGGGCGACCGGGTTTCGGTGATGCCATCGGCTGTTGATGGGGTTGAATGGGCTTCGTTTGATTTTGCAGACTTTGAAGAAGGACGCGACTCGAAAGATGAGAACCTTCCTGAGCTGTTTATTCGACCAGGCGGGATTATTCCAACGGCTCCATTGACTCAGTACTTTGGGGATCGTCCTGATTCGCGTGATGAACTTACATTGATCGTGCATCTCAATGCCGATGGTTATGCCAAGGGCACGATGTACGAGGACGAGGGCGAGGGCTTCGGGTACATGATGGGCGAGTACCTTGAGTCGTCGTTGTACGCCAAGGACGCTGGCGATAAGATCGTGGTGTATGTGAAGCGTGTGGGCGGGTCGATTTCGTATCCTGATCGCACGATTAGCGCTCGGGTGATCGGATCGGATAAGCCGGTTCATGTTGTCGTCAAATGATTTGATGCTTGAAGAGCATTGGTTGAAACACGCGGCCCATGTCTTAGATTAAGGCGTGGGCTTTTTCTTGTGTTGCGAGCGTCAGGATGTTGGTCTGGGTCATCTCGTTGCCGGTCAGTTCGCCCTTGATTTGGCCGTCGCCCATGACGAGGATGCGGTCAGACAAGGCGAGGAGTTCTGGCATTTCAGACGACACCAGCAGTATTGCGAGCCCCTCGTCAGCAGCTTCACGGATGAGTTTGTAGATTTCGGCTTTGGTGCCGACATCGATACCTCGGGTGGGCTCATCGAGGAGGAGCACCTTGGTTTGCTGGGTCATCCAGCGGGCGATGAGAAGTTTTTGTTGGTTGCCTCCGGAGAGTTCGCCGGGGGTGGTTTCGGATAGGGACGCGGTTTTGATCTGGAAGCGGCTGATGCGCTTTCGGACGGTTTCAAGTTCTGCGGCTCGATTCCTGATCCCTCCAGGGCCTGCGATGCGGTTCATGATTGGGGCGACGATGTTCTCGTCGATACCGAGGTTGAAAAAGAGGCCTTGGATGCGGCGGTCTTCGGGGACATACCCGAGCCCGACCCCTGCATCGATCGCGGAGCGGATTCCTTTGCCGAGGATTTCTTGGCCGTCAACTTTTACCGAGCCTTTGGCGCGGGTATCGATGTTGAAGATTGCATCAAAGAGTTCGGAGCGTCCGGCGCCGACGAGCCCTCCGATGCCGAGGACTTCTCCGGGATGAAGATCCAGTGAACACCTATCGAGCTTTCCGGGTGAAGATACATCGCGGAGCGTTAGGCAGGGCGTTCCGTGGGGGAGAGCAAGCGGAATCCCATCGCCTCGAATCTCTGATTTGAGTGCTTGTGTTTCTACGGACTGTGCGGGTGTGCCGTTGGATTTGGCTAATGGCGTTTCAATTCGTCGTCCGATCATTTGTTCGACGAGGGTGGGCTCGTCGATTTCGCTGACAATATTGGTGGCGACGAACTCGCCATCTCGGAGGATGGTGACACGGTCGCAGCAGGTGAAGATTTCGCTCATGCGGTGAGATACATAGATGATCGTCAGGCCTTGGGAGGCAAGATCGCGGGCGATGTCCATAAGGATCGACGCTTCGGAAATCGACAATGACGAAGTGGGCTCGTCGAGGACGATGACCTTAGCGATCATGGAGCCGTCGGGGTTCTTGTCAAGAGAAGCGGCGATCTGGCAGATTTGACGCCGTCCCGGGGAGAGGTAGCCCAGCGGTTTGGTGACATCGATGTCGGGGTCGAGTTGGTGGACGAGTGTTGCGGCGCGCTGTTCCATTTCGGTGAAATCGACAGTCACCCCTTTAGTGGGGATGTCGTGGAGGCAGAGGTTTTCTGCAACAGACAAGTTCGGGCATTGGGCCAGTTCTTGGTGGACAATCCTCACGCCGGCGTGGAACGCGTCATCGAGGGAACCCGGGACGAGTTCTCTGCCATTGAGGATAACGGTGCCTGTATTCTGGGCATGGAGTCCTGCGAGTACTTTGCCGAGGGTGGATTTTCCAGCGCCGTTCTCACCCATGAGCGCGTGGACTTCACCGGGGAGGAAGGAAACGCTGACATCTTGGAGCGCTTGGGTGTTCCCAAAGCGTTTAGAGATGCCGGAGGCGATTAGATTTGGTTTTGTATTAGACATAAACCGGGATCAATCTTCACCGAGCCAGTGCTCCCAGTTCTTGGAAAACTCTTCGGCTGTGTCGGTGGTGACGATATCGAAATCGGCGATGACCATATCGGACGCGGGGCTGCGATCGAAGTGGAGCTTGTCAACAATCATCTCGACCGACTTCTCGCCCCAGCCGAAGTATGGCTGGCCTACGAGGACCTGGACCTGGCCTTTCATTGCGTATTCGAGTGGGAGTGGGAGGGGGTCCATAGATGCGATCTTCGCGTTCTCGTAGATGCCGTCGAGTGCGTTGTCGGTGTAGAGGGGCCAGCCGCCGACGAGTGCCCAGCCTGTGATGTCTGGGTTTGCGGTCTGGACTTGCTGCATTTTAGCTGCGGCTTCTGTAGCGGTTTCTGGCATAAAGGAGTAGACGACCGGGGCTTCAATTCCGGCGTATTCGGCGGCTTGTTCGACCACGCCGTTAACGCGGGCCTGGAGGTTGGTCGCTGCGGGGTTGCCTGTCAGGACGGCGACCTTGCCTTCGTTGTTAAGAACGCCTGCGAGTTGACGCATGAGTTCTTTACCGGCTTCGTAGTCGTCAACGCCGTAGTAGGCCATGCGGCCAGAATCTGGGGCGTCGGAGTCGAAGGTGACGACGATGACGCCCTTGTCAACTGCGGCCTTGAGGGCACCGGTCAGGAGGTTGGCGTCGGTGCAGGAGATTGCGATGCCGTCTACGCCTGAGGCGACAAGTGTTTCTACATACTGGGCCTGAACTTGGGCATCTTCCATTGCGGGGGTCTGCCAGAGGATTTCTACCGTAGCGCCGTCGAGCTCGTTACTCAGGCGTTCGCCTGCGGCGAAGGCGCCGTTCTTGGCGGCGAGAAATACAGGGTTGGAGTTGCTTTTGGCGATGACACCGATTCTGTAGACGACATCGGATGAGCTGTCTGATGCGGTGTCAGTGGCGGCTGATTTTTCGGAGTCTGTTGAACCCGAGCAGCCAATGAGGGCCAGTGCGGAGATCGAGACGAGTGAGAGGAGAGTGTTCTGGATTCGCATTTGATTGCTCCGTGTGTTCTTTATGCCCTGCGGGCTTGGATTCTTTGTTTGGTTTGGTCGATGACCACCGCAATAATAATGGCGGCGCCCATGACGATCTGATTATAACTGGTGTCCACCTCGAAGATGATCAAGGTGTTGTTGATGAGCTGGATAATAATGGCACCGAGGACAGCTCCGATGACTGTGCCGCGGCCGCCCATAAGTGAAGCGCCGCCGATGACGGTTGCCGCGATGACCTGGAGTTCGTAGGCGTTTCCTGCGTTGGTTTCGGCTGCTCCGTAGTAGCCGAGGTATGCGCATGCCGAGAGCCCACAGAGGGCTCCGGTGATTGTGTAGACAAGAATTTTGACCCGGCCGACGGGGATACCGGCGTATTTGGCGGCTACTTCGTTTCCGCCGATGGCAAACACGCGGCGTCCAAAGACGGTTTTGGCGAGTACGAACCAGCCGACGATGCCGCAAAGGATCATGATGATGACGGGGACTGGGTATACGCCGTAGAACTCGGCTTTGAAGAAACCAGTGGTGAAGGAGGTTGGGAATCCGCCGATGGATTGGGTGCCGTAGAACTCTTGGGGGATGACGACAGTGAGCCCACGTAGGATGGCCATCATGCCGAGTGTGATGACGAAGGGGTGGACACCTAGGCCGACGCTCATAGAGCCGTTGGCTAGACCGCAGAGTGTTCCGACTGTCATGCAGACAATGAGGGCAACGGGAACCGCGACAACCCATCCGGTATCGGCGGGGAGTGCTTGGAGCGCCATCGCGCCGATGATCGCGGATAAGCCATAGATGGAGCCAACCGAGAGGTCGATCCCTGCGAGGATGATAACTCCAGTCATGCCGACCGCGATGATGGCGAAGAAGCTCGCATCCTTGGTGACCAGGACAAGATTTGATTTGTTGAGGAACGGATTGAGGGTTGTGATTTTGTAGAGGGTGTCGGTTGTAGAGTCGTAGTTCTTGATAGATTCTGCGGGATAGTCGGTGAAGGAATCACCTGATTGAACGCGGTACTTGGCGATCTTTGTGCGAGCGATGGTGCCGTTCTCGTGTGCGACGCCTTGGGCATCGAGAAGGATAACCTGCGAGCCTGCGGGGCGTTCGATAGAGGTCTTTGTTTCAACGGGGTTGATAGCTCCAAAGAGCGTGAGCCCGAGTGCAATCAGGATGATAACCAATACCAATCCGGACTCTTGGTGTGCCATGAGTCGCTTGAGGAATGGTGGTTTGGTGCTTGGTTGATTTATGGGAGCGGTGTTCGCTGTTGTCACGGGTCGCCTCGATCAATCGTCATGGTCGTGGTGATCTTGGAATCAGTATTTATTTACAATCGTAGGGTTAGTCCATTGTGTGGACATATCTGCTCCGACCGGGCTTATAGAGTTCCATGCTGAGACCTTCTGTAGTAAGCTGGCGACGGAGGTTGTCGTCGTCAACATCATTTGGATTGGCGAAGAAGGTTCTTTGTGGGTTCTTGTCAATAAAGTCAACATGCCCGTCGGTGAAGGCGAAGTAGCCTCCAGCGTCACCATGGTTGTCAACCTTGGCGTAGCCTGTGACGGAGTTGTATCCGACTTCGTCGAGTACCGATTGATTCTCTTGGCCGGGTTGATCATCAGCCCAGTTATAGCCATACCACGCGTTGAGTGCGATGTCGTTGGTATTTGTTTCATCACCAAAGAATGGGATCGCGTACGGAAGTCCTGGCTCATCTAAGCGGAGTCCTGCGATGTATAGATAGCTTAAGTTGTAACTGATAACTTCCTCGGGAACACCGGCGGGTTCTGGTGTTTTATCCTTTCGGTCGGCATCGTTGTATCTATTAATATTTGCTGGTCCACCCCATGGGAAGTAGCTATCTGATTTATCACGGGCGCAGAGTAGTACCTCAAAGGCATCCATGTAGCCGTCCATGACGGCGTGGTCTTGCCCGTTTGCATACACACCGAATCCGACACCGAATGCTCCAACATATCCGCGATCACCAGTAGTTGGAGCTGGTCCCCCGTCCCATGGTGCATCGCCAACTTGCATGAGCGAGAAAAAGCCAGCGAGTCCGCCGGCGCTGCTTTGGGCGTCAATGATCTGTTCACGACTTGGGTGTGGATTTTGTTGACTATTTGTTGGGATCATTGGAAGCCAGCCCTTGTTGTCATCTCCGTAGAGTGTCATTGATTGGGCGACGGTCCGGTTGCTCACCTGGCATTTGATGTCTTGAGCAGACTGTCGTGCCTTGCCCAATGCGGGAAGGAGGATGCCTATGAGTAGTGCGATGATGGCGATGACGACGAGTAGTTCGATGAGTGTGAAAGCCAGTCGGCGTTGGGGATGCATTGGTGGTATCCTTAGCTATACGATCTTTGCGATGAGGCCTGCAAAAATGTAGATTGCAAAAATGCCTCTATGTTCCCAACCGGGACTTTACTGGATCAATTGGGCTGCGTCAACAGGGAATCGTTATGTATGCAAATCAGTTTTTAAAGTTTGTGATGAGATTGATGGTCGTTTTACTGTCAATGGTTGTGTCTGGCCTGTCTCAATACGCTGATGCTGCAACCGAATCTTTGAATGCTGGGGTCGGGGTGAATACCCAAAATGAGTCAGAGATCGATGAAGAAACCCGGTTTGGGCCGGTTTGGTCTCGTGGGATGGTGTGGTATCAGGTGTTCCCAGAGCGATTTGCCAATGGAAATCCCGGGAATGATCCGGTTCAGGCTCAGAGCACGACGGTGTTATGGGACCAGTCGTTTGATGAGCCGACCATAGCGGAAATTGAGCGGGGATGGATGCTTTCAGCCGGCGAGCCGCTTCGATATGGGTTTGATCCGGGTCGGGCCGGGGGGGCGATTGCCAATGTAATCTTCCAAAGACGGTACGGTGGGGACCTGCAAGGGGTGCTAGAGCGTCTTGATGAGCTTCAGGAGTTGGGGGTGGAGGGAATCTACATTTGCCCGGTGTTCACATCGACTTCGTTGCATAAATATGATGCGGCCGATCATCGGCATATTGATCCGACCTTGGGAAATCCTGGAAAGATATCCACAATGGGGGTGGTCAAGGCTTCCACTGTTGGTGATCCGAGTGATGAATCGACCTGGGATTGGACGGATGCGGATGTCTGGTTTGTCGAAACCTTTATAAGTGCTGTTCATGAACGGGGTATGAAGATCATGCTCGATGGTGTTTGGAACCATGTGGGCATGGATCACTGGGCGTTTGACGATGTTCGGGAGCATGGGAGTGCATCGAAGTATGCGGATTGGTTTGAGGCTGAGTTTGATGATTACTGGGGGAGCGGGGAGTTGATTGGTTGGAAATCGTGGGGCGGAAATAATGGTGGTTTGCCGGTGTTTCGGCAGACTGAAGCGGGGGATCTGGCTCCCGGGCCCAAAGCTCACATGATGGCGGTGACGAGGCGATGGATGGATCCAAACGGGGATGGTGATCCGTCTGACGGGATCGATGGATGGCGGCTCGATGTTGCCAATGAGGTCGGGAGACCATTCTGGGAAGATTGGCGGCGGGTGGTGAAAGGGCTGAATCCCGAAGCGTTGATCGTTGGAGAGATCTGGTTTGATGCCCGGGAGTACTTTGACGGGACCGCGTTTGATGCCCAGATGAACTACCCCATGGCGTATCCGGTCGCGGATTGGCTCTCTATCGGGCATATGAAAGGGGACGCCAACTCGTTGGTGGCCCGGCTCCGTGAGGTGTACACGCATGATCTGGAAACCGATTTGTGCCAGTTGAACCTGATGAGTTCGCATGACACCGAACGGCTGGCGTCACTTATGCACAATGATCACCAGCGTTCGTTTGATAACGGGTCCCATCCATGGAGGGATTCAAAGACTTATGACCGAGACAATGTCAGTGATGATGCTCTCGTACGGGCCTTGGTTGCGTATATGTTAATGGTCGCGAATCCTGGGTCATCGATGATTTACAATGGTGATGAGTTTGGGATGGTGGGGGCGGATGACCCTGATGATCGGCACCCTATTCGCCCTGGGCACTTTGATCATGGCGGCCTTGATTCTCGGAGCCGATGGTTTCGTGAAGAGGTAAAATGGATCATGGAGTTGAATAGGGATCCCCGGTTTGGAGAGTTGATCAGGCATGGAGATGCTGAGTGGGAAGCGAGCGAGGATGGGGCGGGGGTTCAGGTGACTCGGTGGGCTGGTGATCGGGCTTTGGTAATCTCTATCGGACCATGTGGGACCCAGTGGGGAAATCGGGGGGATGGGAATGCAGTGGGTTTGATATCGGATGTGACCCATCGTTTTGAGCGTGGTTCATCGTGTTGGAGTGTGGATTTGCGATTGATTGAATGGCCAGAATAGGCCGAGATGGTTTAACCACAAAGTCATAATTTCTACTTAAAATGATAGTTTTCAACGATTGAATCACGGATTTTGTGATATGGTGGTCATGTTTGGTCGCGCCTTTTGCGCGGCGTTTTGAACTAATTTATCGCGTTGGATCGCGATGTTAATACCCAGAATCTTTGAGGAGATCAGTATGAGAGTTTCTAAATCAATGATGGCTGCAACTATTGCGGCATGCGCAGGCTCGGTCATGGCCCAGCCGGTAATTGATGGACTGTATGACGCAGGAACCGAAGGTAGCCTCTACTCAGATGTGATCTGGGTGAACAATAATGCGACCGCATTCGGTGATAATGGCCCAGGTTTGTTCCAGGGCGGCGTCTTTGGTGATCCTGAGACTGTTGCTTCTGGTATCGAAATCTGTATCCCACTGGCCTCACTTGGCTTGACTGGTGGCGAAACAATCCGCATCGCTGGCTGGGTGAACTCGGGCGACCGAACATTCAAATCCAACCAGCTTGTTGGCGATCTAATTGTTGATACAAACAACCTCGGTGGTCCACAGGACCTCAATGCCGCCCCGTTTGATACGACAACGCAGCACATCTCGGTTGATCTCGGTGCGATCGCATCGGGTACTCCAGTCGTTGACGGTACTCTCGATGGTGGCGTCGCTGGTTCGGCGTACTCCAACGCATTCCTGCAGGGGAACTACACAGGATTCGGTAACGAAACCGATGGCACCGAAGACGGCTCAGGCCCGAACGGTGGCGGCTCGGAGATCGACGGAATCTACATGGCCAAGGATGCGACCAACCTTTACATCTTTGTTGCAGGAAACCTAGAAAACAACGGCAATGCTGTTGATCTGTACATCGATACGGGTGCTGGCGGCGACGCGACACTCGGCAATGGTACTGGCGACGGCGGGTTCATCGTTGATGGCCAGTCGGGATTGGTGTTTGACGCTGGGTTTGATGCTGATTACCTCTTCTCGGTTGATGCTTGGAACGACGATGCGGACGACGGGACAACTCCTAATGTGCCTCGTGCATACTTTGGCGATATGACCTCGACGATTGACGATCTTGGTTCACTGGCTGGATATGGCGCTGCAAATGCGGGTGCACTTGTTGGTGGCGTGAGCATGGGTATCGACAACTCCAACATTGCTGGTGTTCTGGGGTCGCAGGCTTCGCCTACACCTGTTTCACCTGACACGAACTGGGCGTATGGCTCAGAGCTCGATAACTGCCGTGTGCACATTGATTCCAAGAACCACCGTTTGTACATCTTCATCGGTGGCAACATGCAGAACAACTGGAACAAGCTGAACTTCTTCTTCGATGTTCAGCCTGGCGGCCAGAATGTTCTTCTTGACAACAATGTTGATATCAGTTTCAATGGCCTTAACGGGATGTCTGGGATCACATTTGATGCGGGATTTGAGCCTGACTACTGGATGAATACAAACAACGGTGTCAGTGGTGATGACCTGCTCAACTATACCGATGCGGCAACACTCCGTACCAACGGTGCCAATATCGATCCGTTCTTTGGTGTGATCACCGATTACGGTTCATACTTTGGTGGCGAAGTTGTAGCTACGCCTGTTATGGACTTCTCTGGTCCACAGGTTGATATCCAGGATGGTACATTTGGCAGCTTGTTCGCTCAGTACGCGCCTCGTCTTCTTGAGGTTGACCCATTCAATCCGATGCCTGCTCTGATTCAGCTCGCGATCGACAACTCCAATGTTGCTGGCGTGACTGATGTTGCTGCTGACTCCGCTGCTGCGGCAGCGGTGAACTCCGGTATCGAGATCTGCATTGATCTCGATGAGCTCGGCTGGGACGGTTCTCAGGACATCCTGATGGCCGGCTGGATTTCGAACGACTCATTCTCCTTCTTGTCGAACCAGATCCTTGGCGGGATCCCTGATGGCTCAGACAATATCGGCGAGCGTGATTCGGATGGTGATGGGGTCAATGATTTGGACTTTAATGCCATAGCTGGTGATCAGTTCATCAATCTGTCTTCGCCTCCGGTTGTGGTCTGTACTCCAGATCTCAATGGCGATGGTGCATTGGACTTCTTTGATATTTCATTCTTCCTGTCCAACACGGTTGATTACAATGGCGACACGACATTCGACTTCTTTGATATTTCTGCATTCTTGTCGGAGTTCAGCGCGGGCTGCCCGTAAGTTATTGATCTGAAAAGATAGCCAATGATATGAATGAGGTGCCCACTTGATTGTGGGCACCTTTTTTCCTGGCTACACTGAATGGACTATTTTGCTGTATTGACAAAGGAGATCCCGTGCGTTTACTTGTCGCTGTATCGTGTTTGGTTGGTTGCGTGATGTCGTGCTTTGGTCTTGAGCCTGAGATGGTTCGTCCCGAAACACTTCCGCAGGGATTTGTTTTGATCGTGAAAGACAACTCGGGGATGGCCAACAAGGACAATCCGATTTACTTGGCATCGAGTATTAACGGCTGGAATCCATCGGACGAGGAGATGATCCTGAGTGGGCGTTCAGACACACGATGGCAGATCGTGATTGACCGCGATTTGCACGGGGTCGGCCTAGAGTTCAAGTTCACTCTTGGTGGTTGGGATCGTGAGGAACTCACCGCCGAGGGTGATTCGATTCCAAATCGCAATCTTGGTTTAGTTGATACCTCAAAGCTCAAGGATGGTGAACGTCCCGTTATTGAGATTGAAATACCTCAGTTTAAGATTCCAGTGGCTCTCAGTGAAGAGGTGCGAGAGAAAGGAATTTACCGGGCACTTGATGTGACTGGCAATGTGAGGCGTGTCGAGGTCCGCGGTGGAGCGGGCGGTGCTGAAGCATTGACGCGTGATCTGATTGTGTGGCTACCGGAGGGTTACGATGACGAAGCCAATACAGATCGGCAGTACCCGGTGATCTACATGTTTGATGGTCAGAATCTGTTTGATCAGCTTCCCGGTGTGCCAGGCGAATGGAATATTGATGAAACGCTGACTTCGTTGATTGAAGAGGGTCGTGTTGAGCCTTTGATTGTTGTTGGGATCCCGCACTCTGGCAAGTTCCGGACTCCGGAGTTCATGCCTCTGGGATCATACCAAGGTGTCACTGGGGACGGTGCGGCGTGTATGGACTGGGTTGTCGCCGAGGTAATGCCGCGGATCAATAGTGCCTTCCGTGTGAAGCAGGGGCGAGCTTCAACCGCGATCGGCGGAGCATCGCTGGGGGGCTCAATGGCGTTGTATGGATCAACAGTTCACCCTGACCTCTTTGGGATGGCGATTATTGAGAGTTTGCCGATGATCGGTATGAAACCGACACAGAATCACATCAAGAAGACTCAGGGCGTGCCCTTTAAGTTTGTGATGGGGATGGGTGGCTCGGAGGTTGGGACTGATCCTGCAGATTCTAATCGGAACCTGCTGTATGTCGATTGGGCCAATGAGGTGAACAATGCGTTGGCCCGCCGTGGTAAAGTATCGAAAGATGATCACATGCTGATTGTTGGTGAGGGGCATGTTCATAATGAACTGGCTTGGTCTGCCCGCTTTGGAGAGGCGATTGAGTTCTTGTTCCCTGCAAACTGAAATAACAAGCTGTCACATTCGAGGAGTTGAGTCATGTTTATGCGGATGATCTATGACGAAAAGCTTGCTCAGGCGGCTTATTTGATCGGGTGCCAGAAGACTGGCGAAGCGGTGATCATTGATCCCGAACGGGATGTAGACCGGTACATCAAGTTGGCTGAGGAGAATGAACTCCGGATAGTCGCTACTGCCGAGACGCATATCCATGCGGACTTTGTTTCGGGGTCGCGTGAGCTGGCTGAGGAGGTCGGGGCGCATGTGTATGTGTCCGATGAGGGGGATGCGGACTGGAAATATGGCTGGCTTGACCAGAAGGTAGGTGGCGGGAGTTATAAGCACACACTGCTTCATGATGGCGACTTATTCAATATCGGGAACATTGAGTTCAAGATCATCCATACTCCAGGACATACACCCGAGCACATCGTGTTTTTGATCACGGATCATGGATCTGGCGCGACCGAGCCGATCGCGATGGCGAGCGGTGACTTTGTGTTTGTTGGTGATCTTGGTCGTCCGGACCTCCTTGAATCAGCTGCTGGTATAGGGGGGATGATGGAGCCGTCGGCTCGTCGGCTGTATTCGACTACTAAGAAGCTAGATGGCATCCCTGACTTTGTTCAGGTTTGGCCTGCGCATGGTGCGGGGAGCGCGTGTGGCAAGGCGCTCGGGGCTGTGCCGATGAGCACGGTTGGGTATGAGCGCCGGTTTAATCCAGCTTTGCTTGCGGCGACATCGGAACAGAACTTCGTGGACTTTATTCTTGAGGGCCAGCCTGAGCCTCCGTTGTACTTTGCCAATATGAAGCGGGACAACAAGATCGGGCCTCCTGTGCTGGGCGAATTGCTTAGGCCTACGAAGATGTCCGCTTCAGATCTGCGAGCACTTGATACAAAGCAGGTTGCTCTTGTTGATACGCGTCCTTGGGAGGCGTTCCGGGATGGTCATGTTCCGGGCGCGATGTCGTTTCCACTGATCAACAACTTCAACACCAATGTCGGATCGATGGTCAGGGATGCCGATGATATTTATCTTGTCATCGCGCCAGAGCATTTAGAAGATGCTATCCGTGATCTGATTCGGATCGGGCTTGATCGGGTAAAAGGCTGGATTGATGCGTCAGAAATAGAACAGTTTGATGACTCTGAGCATGGGCTTGTTGGAGTTGCCCAGGTGAATGCCCATGATGCCTCCAATATGATTGACTCGGGTGAGGTGCAGGTGGTTGATGTCCGGCGGATGACAGAGTTCGCTTGTGGGCACATGCCCGGTGCTATCAATATTGCTCATACAAGGCTCGCGTCACGGCTTGGAGAAATTCCACAGAACACTCGTCTACTAATTAGCTGCCACAGCGGTATAAGGTCGGCGATGTCAGCGGCGTATTTACAGAGACAAGGTTTCCAGGTAGTGAATCTAGAGGGTGGGCATCTTGCGTGGCAGTTGTTGTCGTCTCGGGCCTGAGGCTTGCTTATCATTAGAGAGCAGGAATCTTAGGAGTCGGGATGGCTACTACAACTGAAGTGTGTGAACTTATCGATGTGTCTCCAGAGATGCTTGAGCGTTGGATTGCAGATGGCGAGGCCGTGCTTGTTGATGTCCGCGAGGATTTCGAACACGCAACCGAATGCATCGAGCAGGCTCGGCATCATTGTTTATCAAAGTTAGATCCAGAACAACTGCGAAATGAATGCGGAGAATGCCGTGTTGTATTTTATTGCAGGACAGGCCAGCGATCTGCTGAAGGGGCGGCCAAGTTTGGCGGCGAGCAGGTGTTTCATCTTCAGGGTGGGATCGAAGGATGGAAATCGGCGGGGCGGCCAGTGCAAAGATCAACATCGGCTCCCAAGATCGACATCATGCGACAGGTGCAGATCGTTGCGGGTGCGTTGATCCTTACGGGTGTCGTGCTGGGGTCGCTCGTGAATCCGTGGCTGTATGGGATCAGTGCGTTCGTTGGGTGTGGATTGATGTTCGCTGGGCTGAGCGGCTGGTGCGGGATGGCCAAGCTCTTGAGCACGATGCCCTGGAATAAGGCGGCGGTTTCTTGTTGCTCGAGCGGATCGTGTGATGCGAGTCCTGAAATGGCTCGGCAATCCTGACAGATTCTTCTGTTGCGACCGCTTACAGTGATGCGATCACAATTACAGGAGATTCGCAGATGATTAAGGCAACAGTACTCGGTGGTGGGATGGTTGGATCCATAATGGCTTCGGATCTTTCGACGGATCCTGACTTTGATGTGACCATTGTTGATATTCGCCCTGAGGCGCTCGATCGTGCAGCGAAGCACGCGGCGGGTATTGGTGGGAAGTTATCAACGAAGGCTGCTGATCTGAGCGATGTGGGAGCACTCAAATCCGTGATCGCGGATTCGGATATTGTGCTCGGGGCGCTTGCGAGTAAGATCGGGTTTCAGTCTTTGCGAGCGGTCATCGAATCGGGGAAGAACTACGCCGACATTTCGTTCATGCCTGAGGACTCGTGGGATCTTGATGCACTTGCCAAAGAACATGGTGTGACGGCGGTGGTGGATATGGGCGTGGCGCCTGGGATGAGCAACATGCTCTCAGGGTACGGGGCGAGTTTGTTTGCTGAATGCCAGAATATCGAGATCTATGTTGGCGGGCTCCCTCGCAAACGGAACTGGCCGTATGAGTACAAGGCGGGGTTCTCTCCGGCGGATGTGCTCGAAGAATACACGCGTCCATCGAGGCTCGTTGAACACGGCAAGATCGTAACGCGTGAAGCACTCAGTGAGCCAGAGCTCATGGACTTTGACGGTCTGGGGACGCTTGAGGTATTCAATACGGACGGCTTGCGGTCACTCGCGTATACGATGGATGTGCCGTTCATGAAAGAGAAGACGATGCGGTACCCCGGGCACATCGAACTGATGCGGATCTTCCGCGAGACGGGGTTGTTCAGCCAAGAGCGGATCGAGGTTGATGGCGGGAGCGTTCGGCCCTTGGATGTTATCAGCAAGCTGATGTTCCCCAAGTGGACCTACGAGCCCGAAGAGGAAGACCTGACCATCATGCGGATCATCACCGATGGGATCGATTCAGCGGGTAAGAAGATGCGGCACCAGTGGGATTTGTTGGATTTTTACAACCATGGCGCGACGAGCATGTCGCGCACCACGGCCTACCCGTGCGCGATTATCGCACGGATGATTGCGAAGGGCGAACTGAAAAAGCCCGGCGTGATTAACGCCGAGCAGATTGGGCCACAAGCCGGGTTGGTGGATCATGTGATCAGTGAACTCGCCAAGCGTGATATCCAGTACCACCATCAGCAGATTGATCTTTGATCTTTATTCTGGAGCGAGTACGGACTTCCCGTTGACCGGATCGAAGCGTGCTTGGAAGAACCGGAGATACTCTGGTTCGTAGTTCATTTTCAATCCCGAGACCCGTTCTGGATGCTCGAAGAGGTGGGTCACTGATTCGGCCGTGACATCCATGTGTGCTTGGGTGTAGACGCGGCGGGGGATAGTCAGACGTACGAGCTCGAGATTCGGGTACCGGTTCTCGCCTGTTTTTGGGTCGCGGCCTGCTGAGACTGCACCGCGTTCCATCGAGCGAACGCCGGAATCGACATACAACGCTGCCGCGAGCGCTTGAGCAGGGAACTGGTCACGGGGCAAGTGGGGGAGGAAACGGGCGGCGTCGATGAATATGCCGTGGCCACCGATTGGGCGGATGATGGGGACGCCGGCTTCGATGAGTTTCTCGCCAAGGTATTCGACCTGTCCGATTCGGGCGCGGATGTGATCGTACTGGACAGATTCTCCGATGCCCACAGCAAGGGCTTCCATGTCACGGCCGGCCATGCCGCCGTAGGTGTGGAGGCCTTCGTAGACTACGACAAGGTTGCGGGCTTTTTCGGCGAGCTTGTCGTCGTTGAGCGCGAGGAAACCTCCGATGTTGACGAGTGAATCTTTTTTGGCACTCATCGTGCAGCCGTCGGTGTACGAACATATTTCGAAGAGAATCTCGGCGATGGTTTTGTCGGCGTATCCGTCTTCGAGTGTTTTGATAAAGTACGAGTTCTCTACGGCTCGTGTGGCATCAAGGAAGACAGGGATTTTGTACTTGTGGCACAGCTCGCTGACAGCTTTGATGTTGGCCATGGAGCAGGGCTGCCCACCGGCCATATTGACATTGGTTTCCAGTGAGAGGTAGGGGATCTTGTCGGCGCCGACTTTGTCGATCAGGGCCTGCATCTTATTGAGATCGACATTGCCCTTGAACTCGAACAAACTGGTGGGATCGTGTGCCTCGTCGCATATGACATCGACGAAGGTGCCGCCGCAGAGTTCTTGGTGGAGGCGGGTGGTGGTAAAGTACATGTTGCCCGGGACGAAGTCGCCTTCTTTGATGGCGATCTGGCTGAGCAGGTTCTCGGCTCCGCGACCTTGGTGGGTGGGGATGAGATGCTTGTAGCCATAATACTTGTGAACGGCCTCTTCAAGCTTGTAGTAGTTCTCTGAGCCGGCGTAGGCCTCGTCTCCGAGCATCATGGCGGCCCACTGGCGATCGGACATCGCGGTGGTGCCTGAGTCGGTCAGGAGGTCGATGTAGACATCCTTGCTGCGGAGCAGGAATGTATTGTGTCCTGCGGCTTGAATGGCGGTTGCCCGCTCTTCTGGGGTCGTCATCTTGAGATGCTCGACCATTTTGATTTTATATGGCTCGGCCCATGAACGAATACGCATTGGACAGTCTCCAGTCTTGCCTTAGCTTTATTTGCTAGACAGGGGGTTAAAGCGGACAAAAGTGTATTCAATAAAGCCGTTGATCACACCAAATGGGAAGTTGTTTTGAAGATATTCGCGTACTCGTTGATTGATCTGAGGGTCGATTTGTGTTGATTTAATTTCCTGCTCAATGGCAAAATGTAGTCTGGAAGCGGATACAGGATGAAAATGTCTATAATTGGGGTATTTTTCTTGTTTAGCTATTCAATTGCCAATATGGTGTACCGAGAGAGATATGACGACAACTTTGTCCAAATTAGCTAAGTTCTGGAGTCGCGATGCGTATCAAGCGTTCAACTACTGTGCTCACACTGAGCGTGCTTTCTGTCGGTGCTGTTCTTCTTGCGATGGGGGTGGCTCCGTCTGGGGCTGAATCTGGTAGTGAGCATGTAGAGCCTGGATACAGTGCTGCCGGAATGCCGGATGACTCTGTTCATGCGGGTTTGGGCCTGACTCAGTTTGAAAATGAGGGGCCAGTCGAGACCTTTGATGGCCGGCTGGTGCCTCAGGTAAACCGCGGACCGATGGGCGAGATTTATCCCAAGTGTCTTGTATGTCACAGCGAGATCGAGAACGCGACCGAAGATATGGGGTTCGACCTTGATTGTACATTTTGCCACGGTGGCGATCCGGAAGCACTGATCAAAGAAGATGCGCATGTGCTTCCGACGCTCCCGGTGATTATGGATAAGACGGTTGCTCCGTTGGACTATGACCTGCCTTACCAGAAGTTTGTGAATCCATCGAACCTGCGCGTTGTGAATGAAACATGCGGTGCTTGTCACCCCGACAAGGTTGAAACCGTGCTCAAGAGCATGATGGCGACGGCGGCCGGTCACTACGCTGGTGGTTTGTATCAGAACGGTGTTCAGGCAACGAAGACTCCGATCTATGGCACCTTTGCGGTGGAAGACACCGATGGTATTGTGCCTTTGGACAAGGGGGCTGTTCAGAGCTTAGAAGATTTGATCGAGTACGACCCGATGGGTGATCCGCACAATAACGCGACTCACTTTGCTGCTGTACCTGCACAGGCGTGCGCACGATGCCACTTGTGGTCGCGGGGTAAGGGGTATCGCGGTGCTGAGAATGCTGAGGGAACATACCGGGCTGACGGTTGTGTCGCATGTCATATGCTGTATGACAATGATGGTTTGTCTCGCAGTGCGGATATGAATATTGACCACACACAGACCGGGCATCCTCGGATTCACAAGGTTACCAAGAAGATTGATACCGAACAGTGCATCCATTGTCACCACCGCGGCGCACGGATCGGGTTGAACTTTACTGGGCGTGCCCAGATGCCACCACGGCTACCAAATACACCAGATCTGGCTGGTACGACTGATGAGAAGTTTAACAGTAACTACCACTATTCAAATGATGCTGTGAACCCAAAGGATATTCACTTTGAGCGTGGGCTTGATTGTATTGATTGCCATACGGCTCGCGGGATCATGGGCGATGGCAATATTTATGGGCATATGGATCAGGCAACCAAGATCGAATGCCAGATGTGTCACGGTATGCCGGGTGAACTGCCGACTATGGTGGATCATGATGGGTTCGAGTTGAACAACACTCACTTCGAAGGTGAAGTGGCCAAGCTGACTTCAAAGGTCTCGGGCAAAGTGCACACAATCCCGCTGGTTCGCGATATTGTGAATCCAGAATCGGATCGTTACAACCCCCGCGCTGCATGTGCGATGAACGGGAATCACCTCAAGAACGAGGGCGGGCTCGAGTGTTACGCTTGTCACTCTTCATGGACACCGAACTGCTTCGGTTGCCACTTTGAGCGTGATGAACGATTTACAGGGGTGAACCTTGTGACCCGGAACGAGGAGATCGGGCGGGTCAAGACGAACAACAAGGTCTTTGAGACTTTCCGTCCGTTCTTCATAGGGCCAAATAGCGAGGGTCGCGTTGCGCCATATCTCGTCGCTTGTCAGCCGATCGCGGATGTGACCGCAGCTGATGGTTCCAAGATTCTTGACTTCCAGATGCCTCAGACTTCCAAGGGTGTTTCTGGGCTCGGGATGAATCCGGTGCAGCCGCACACGGTTCAAGGGCCTGGGAATGTGCGGACTTGTGCCGAATGTCACCGGTCGCCGGCGTCGCTCGGTATGGGTACCGGGAACTATTCATTGGCGCGAAACTATGTGTATGTCGCGGCTCCAGAGGGTGTCCGTGTATACGACAGAATCACCAATCCAACATCGCCATCATTGGTCACGACCCTTGATGTGGCCAATCCACTGGGCCTTGTCACAAGGCCTGATGTTGTTGAGGGTTCGGCTGATGCGGTGTATGTCGCGGCGGGGAGCGATGGGCTGATCGGGTTTGATGTTGAAGATACCCCGTTTACGAGTCCTGTTACGCTTATCAATGGCATCAATGCTATTGATGTGGCGCGGGTTGCCAAGTACTTCTATGTGGTTGACGAGGGTGTAGGTGTTCATGTGTATGACAGCCGAGAGGGGCCTTCGACTTTGAGCGATACACCCCCGGCGATTGCAAGTCATGGGATCCGATCGCCTAAGTTCGTGACAACGGTCGATATTCCAGGGGCGCAGAGTGTGCTGATTTGGGGCATCCACCTCTTTGTGGCGGCTGGCGATGACGGGGTGTTCATCGTGAACATTGCGGATCAGCGTCATCCGTTTATTGAAGCGGAGGTCGGCGGGATCAATGCTCAGGACATCCGGGTGTACTCACACTATCAGCAAGGTCAGGGCTTTGAGGTCCGGGCGTATGTTGCGGATCCTGATCAGGGAGTGCATGTGATTGACTTGCTGCCCAACATGAGCAGTCCGACTTTACTGAGAACAATAGATATTCCTGGCGCAGTCGGATTGGATTCGTACACGGCTTGGGTTGTTGGTGATGCGCAAACGCCATCACAAGAGCATGACTACCTCTATGTTGCTGCGGGTGATTCAGGGCTTCATATCTTTGATATGACTGATCCTGAAACCATCTATGAGGCCGCTGCGTTGACTAATCTTGGCGGAAGCGTTATGGATGTTGATGTTGCTAGTCAGATGGCACCTCCCGGTGTTGATGACTATGCGATGCTTGCCAACTCCGGTATTGGCCTGCAAGTGATTGATGTCACAGATCCGACCAATCCGGTGCACATTGACACACTAGCGGCGTCTGGTGCTGGCGAGGTCTTTGTCGAAGTCCAGCCGCTTGATCGGTTCCTTAACGAAGAGGGCGAGCAACTCAAAGAGAACTCGCATCCGTTTGTTGAGAGTTTCAATCGCGAGGATGTCGTGCGGATCATGTCGAGTGTTATTGACGATTGTGGGCCTCAGGGGCTACGAACCGCAGATATCAATGGCGACGGTGTGGTTGATTTCTACGACATTTCCATGCTGATTAAGTCGCTCGGGACTTCAGACGCGAGCTCGGATCTCAACCGTGATGGGATCGTGAGTATGGAAGATGTCTACATTCTGCTCGAGGCCATGTAAGCACAGGACTGGTCGTTGGGCAGGCGGAGGGATTCAGTCGGATTGCGTCTGGATCAGATTGAGAAGTTGCGAGTGGACCGCTGGAGTCGCAGCGAGTACTGAGCCTGTTTGAACGGTGTCATTGCCCGCGATGTCGGTACTTATTCCGCCAGCTTCGTGGATGATTGGTGGGACTGAGGCGATGTCCCAGATTGCTACGGTGGGTTCGACAACAGCGTCCACACGACCTGTTGCCAGGAGGACGATGCCGTAGCAATCGGGAAAGCCTCGTGTGTATTTGCATTCGGAGTCGATGCGGTCGTACAAGGTGCGGAGCTTTGGTGTGGTGAAGTATGTCAGCGCGGTGGTGTTAACGAGGGCGTTGCTGAGTTGGTTTACATTGCTGACTTTGGCCGGCACGGGATCGTTCGAGTTTTCCTGATGAAACGCGCCTAATCCTGTCGCGGCGTAAACAAGTTCGTCTAAGCAAGGCATCGCGATGGCACCGATGACGGGGGTGCCTTTGTGGAGGCAGGCGAGCATGGTTCCGAAGAGGGGGATGCCTTGGACGAAGGAAATGGTGCCGTCGATGGGGTCGATGACCCATTGGTAATCGTTTGTTCCCAGTTTGTCATCGAACTCTTCTCCGAGGATGGCGTCGTTGGGGAAGGCTTCTTCGATGCGATTTCGGATTTTGGTTTCGATGGTTTTGTCGGCGATGGTGACGGGGGAGCCGTCGGCTTTGTGATCGGGGGTAAAGGTGTCTTTGCCGAACCATTGGAGGGCGAGTTTGGCGCAGGGCATGGTGTTTGTTGCGACAAATTGCAGTCGGGCATGGATTTCGAGTGGTGTTGGAGTGGTCATGCGGGTTGTACCTTGAGTGCGTTGGTGAGGGCTTGGTCGAGTTGCTCGATGTGTGCTTTGCGATGGGAGGCGTTGATAGAGAGGCGGAAGTAGGTGGGGGCTGGTCCGTTCGGGTATTGCATGAGGGGGAGGATGATGTGCTGTTCTAGGAGTGATTGCTCGATGCTGAGCATGTCGGATTCTGAGCCGAGGGTGAAGGCGAAGATTGGGGTGGGGTGGTTGTGTGTTTTGATGCTGTGGGAATGGAGCATTGCTCGGGTGTTGTTGATGTTGTCGAGGAGTTGGTTGTGGATGTCGGGCTGGGTTTGGAGGAGCTTTAGGGATGTCATCGCCCCGGCGGCGAGTGCGGGAGAGGCGGGGGTGGTGCAGATGAAGGCGGTTGAGTGATTACGGGATGCTCCGACATGCTTGGGTGAGCCCAGCACGACCCCGCCGGCGCAGCCCAGGCCCTTGACGAGAGTAGTGGTCATGATGAGGTTGGGGTGGGAGAAATTGAAGTGGTCGGCGGTGCCTCGGCCTTGACGACCTAAGACTGTAAAGCCGTGGCAGTCGTCGATGAGGATGATGTGATTGCCGATTTCTGCAAGGAGTTGGGAGAGTGGAGCGAGGTCGCCGTCGGTTGTGAAGACGGCGTCGGTGAGGACGACGGCTGGCTTGTCGAGGGTGGCAAGGATTTGGCGGGCGTGATCCGGATCGAGATGGTCAAAGGTGTGGATGGTCAACTGAGCGAGAATGGCGGCGTCTTTGAGCGAGGCGTGGGCGCGGGCGTCGATGACGGCGTTGGTGATGCCTGTTGCGGCGAGTCCTTGAAGGGCGGCGAGATTGGCGGTGTAGCCGTCGGGGACGAGGAGGGCGTCGGCAAAGCCTGTGAATTCTGAGAGGGCGGCTTCAAGGTCTGTGTGGGGTTGTGCGTTGCCTGTGGTTTGGCGTGAGGCGGAGGTCGAGAGGCCGTAGGTGGTTAGGGCTGATTGGGCTGCGGAGATGACCTTTGGGTGGTGGGCGAGTCCGAGGTAGTTGCAGCCTCCGAAGATCAAGTAGGTATCACCATTCCGGGTGACATGGGTTGCTGAAGCGGATTGACTGGGTGGATTTGGCATATGGTGTTTCTCAGAAGATTCTGTTGAATTATCGTCAGGTCAGAGGCATTTGGCGCGGTTTTGGTGTGAGAATGGGTGGATTTGAGGTGCGGAGTGTTCTTTGGCATACTCCGTATATGATGTGGACACTGATTTATGCTCGGCGTTTTGTCCGGGTTTGGACCAAGGAGGATTTGATCAATGCTGATTTCTAGAAAAGTCGTAGCTTTGGGTTTGGCGGCGGTGTGTGCTTTAGGTTCTGGGTCTGCTTTGGCGACTGAGAAAGATGACCTGAAGGTGATGCAGCTCCCGATTCGTACGGATGGGCCCAAGAGTTTGGATCCTGTTGAGGGTTCCACGACCTACGACAACATGGCGTGTGCTCAGTTCTATGAGACACTGCTGACGAATCAGTATGCGAGTCCGATGGAGATGGAGCCGTTGCTCCTGGCTGAGATGCCAACGACCGCTGACGGTGGTCTGACCTGGCACTTTATCCTGAAGGACGAAGTTTATTTCCATGACAATGAGTGCTTTCCGGGTGGGAAGGGTCGGCAGATCCGAACCGATGATGTTTTCTACTCGTTGAAGCGTTTGGCTGATGACGAGCACAAACTTGAGAACTGGTGGTTGCTCGCTGACACGATCAAGGGCTTTGACACCTACAAGGACGAGCAGAACGCTGCCGCGGACTTTGATTATGACGCACCGGTTGATGGGTTTGTGAAGATCAGCGATCGTGAGTTTGAGATTGTGTTGCAGAAGCCGGTGTACCGGTTCTTGTATATTTTAGGGATGTTCCAGACTTCTGTGGTTTCACAGGAAGCGGTGGAGTTTTACGGGAAGGACTTTGCGGAGAATCCTGTGGGGACCGGGCCGTTTATTTTGGATACTTGGGTTCGGAAGCAGTCGCTGACCGGGAACCGGAACCCGAACTACCACGAGGTGCTTTACCCCGATCGTGATGAGTGGTCGCGTGAGGATAAGAGGGCTCGTTTGCATCGTGCTGGGGGTAAGCAGGTACCTTTTGTTGATCGCGTAGAGTTCACGATGTTTATTGAGGATCAGCCGATGTGGCTGGAGTTCAATGCGGGGAATCTTGGGTACTCTCAGGTGCCTGAGGATTACTTTACAGATGCGTTTGATCGGTCTTCGAAGGAACTGAAAGAGGAGTACCTGCGTCGCGGGATGCGTCCTCATGCCAATAAGCTGTTGGACTTTACCTTCCGTGGGTTCAATATGGAAGATGAGTTGCTCGGTGGGTACACCGCTGAACGGCGTGCTCTTCGGCGTGCGATTTCGTATGCGATCGATCTCGATGAGATTAACGAGACTTTCTACAACGGGCGGCGGATTGTCTATGACGGGCCGATCCCTCCCGGGCTGGACGGTCACCCTGAGGGCGGGGCTTCGGCTGCTGGTGCACGAGGACGGAATATCGCCAAGGCCCGTGAGATGCTCGCCGAGGCGGGGTACCCAGATGCCGAGGGCCTGCCCCCGATCCGGTTTTATACGAGCCAGAGCACGATTAACAACTCGGTTGCTGAGCTTGTCAAGCGTCAGCTTGAGGAAGTGAATATCAAGTTTGAGCCTGTGTTTATGGATTTTTCGACATTGATCGAGGCGATCAACAAGAAGCAGGCTCCGATGTTTGGGTTTGCGTGGTCGAGCGACTATCCGGATGGTGAGAACAACCTGGCGTTGTTTTATGGCCCGAACGAGGCGCCAGGGTCGAATCACTACAACTACAAGCGTCCGGAGTATGACGCGATGTACGAGCAGGTGCTGACGATGGGTCCAAGCGACGAGCGGACCGCTATTTATGAGAAAATGCGGGACATGATTTTGGATGATTGTCCGTATGTTGGCGGGATGGCCCGCGAGCGTTTCTACCTGATTAGCCCTTGGTTGCTCAACTGCAAGCCCACTGAGCGGTATTACGGGTGGTTCAAGTATCTTGATGTGGATGACTCCAAGCGGGAGTGAGGGCTATATGATGGCCTCTCTCTATTGCGTCTTGGCTCTGGGCCCGGGCGTGGGTTTTGAGCTTTCGGAGTTAGATTTGTGCTGAACTACATCATCCGGCGGACGCTGTACAACATCCCGGTGTTTCTTGCGATCATCTTTGTGGTGATGGCGGCGTTGCGGGTTAATGACCCGGTTTCTGCGCAGCTTGGCAAGAATGCTGGGCCTGAGCAGATCCAGTTGCTGACCGAAGAGATGGGACTGGATAAGCCGTTTGTTATGCAGTACGGGATTTTTATCCGCGATCTTGCGTTGATCTGGAAACCGATCGACGAGAAGGGGTCTGGGGAGGAAGCCGGCTCTTGGGAGCGGAAGGAAACGCGGAGCTGGGATCAGAATATGCCGGTGTCTGAGATGATCGGGAAAGCGATCCCGCCTTCGATGGCGATCACGATCCCGACGCTGACGATGTCGGCATTGATCTCGATCTGTGTGGGACTGGTGTCGGCGTTTAATCGCGGGAAGACGGTGGATCGGACGCTGATGTTCCTTGCTGTGATCGGGATGAGTATTTCGGTGCTTGTCTACATCATCATCGGGCAGTACTTTGGTGCGTTTGTCCCTGGGCAGGCGGTTGACGGCTGGCCGTTTCAGGTAACGGTGGATGCGTCGGCGGGGGAGAGTGCGTTCTTCTTCTTCAATCCTGTGAACTGGGTGGCGTTCTGTATGCTGCCTGTGATGATTAATGTGATCGTTTCGCTTGGGTATGACACGAGGTTCTACCGTGCGGTGATGGTCGAGGAGTCCGCCAAAGACTACATCCGGACGGCGAAGGCGAAGGGTGCGAGCACGAGCCGGGTGATGTTTGTCCATATGCTGAAGAACGCGATGATCCCAATTATTACTCGGATCATGATCTCGCTGCCGTTTATAATTACGGGTTCGATTCTTGTTGAGGTGTACTTCGGGATTCCGGGGATGGGGCGGACCTTGATTAGCGCGATTAACGCGAAGGACTTCCCTGTAATCCAGACCTTTACGGCATTGTTTACTGCACTGTTTATTGCTTCGAATATCCTGACCGATGTGCTCTATGCGATGGTCGATCCACGGGTGAGGTTGTCATGATTCGTGATCGCATAAAAGAATCGCCCGCGATGCGGAAGTTGTTTGGCCGGAAGATGACCGTCTTTGCGATGGGGATCATCTCGGTGTACCTCGGGCTGTTCGGCTGGATTATCCTGATGGAGGGTGTGTCCTGGGCTGGCAACAAGACCGGGGCGTTTAATTTGGCCAAGAGTGATTCGGTCTTTGGGGCGATGCTCCCGGAGCGGACGCTTGATCGTGTTGGGGCGAGTAATGAGCCCGGGTTTGGGATTCGGTCTGAGCCGACCAAGCGGATGGAGCAGGTGGGGTTCTATATCCGGAATCTTGGGAAGATGTTTGACGAGCTCGATCAGAGCGTGTCGGCGGGGACCGAGCCACGGTCGATCGAGGAGATCCGGAAATCGGTTTCGTTTGCCGAGCGTCGGGTAGTTGATCTGTCGGTTGAAGAGATCAGGGGGATGTACGATCAGACGCAGTTGATTCTCGGTCATCAGGCGGAGTTGCGGGCGTTGCGGGATGCGTTGCCTCAGATGACGATCGCGATCGAGAAGCTTATTGAATACCGGACCGCGTTTGAAGCGACCGAGGTTGATACTGAGGAGTGGGAGATTGCGGGCGAAGAGGTTGCTCTGACGCTTGATGAGTTGTTGATTCAGATTGAGGGTTACCGGAGCGGGGCACCCGAGGGTGATGCGTTGGCGGGGCTTGATCTTGAGCCGCTCGGTGAGGCGATGGATGCAGCGTTTGACTATTCGCCGATGGATCCGATTTATGATGTGGCGTTGGTTGAAGCGTTGAATCAGGCGGTGTCGGATGCTGGGCCTGGGATTGATGTTGCGGTGGCGGGGACGCTTGATGAGCTTGAGCCGATTCTTGATGAGTTGTATCCGTTGCCAAGTGGGATTGGTGGGGTGCTTTATAAGTTCCGGATGATGCTTGGGACGGATCAGCAGGGGCGTTCGATTCTGCTTCGGGGGATGTATTCGGCGAAGGTTGCGATTCAGGTGGGTGTAGTGGTTTCGTTAATCGCGGTGTCGATCGGGTCACTGCTTGGTGCGGCTGCGGGGTACTTTGGCGGGATTCTGGATCACACGGTGATCTGGTTGTACTCGACTTTTTCGTCGATTCCGTATCTGGTGCTTTTGGTTGTGCTGGCGTTTATGTTTACGGGTTCGATCTTTGAGGGGACGCTGGTGCCTTTGTATGTGGCATTCTCGTTGACCTTCTGGATTGGGCCTTGCCGGGTGACGCGTGGGGAGGCGCTCAAGCTGCGGTCGCTGGACTATGTGCAGGCGGCTCAGGCGCTTGGGGCATCGAACTGGCGGATTCTGACACGGCACATCATTCCCAATACTTCGCACCTGATCTTTATCAATATGTCGCTGTTGTTTATCGGGGCGATCAAGGGTGAAGTCGTGCTGACCTTCTTGGGCCTAGGTCTTAAGGACGGGGCGAGCTGGGGGATTATGATCAACCAGTCGAAATCTGAGGTTGTGTCGGGGTTCTTCTGGCAGATCGGCGCGGCGACCTTCTTTATGTTTGTGTTGGTGCTGGCGTTTAATGTGCTGACCGATGCGTTGCAGGATGCGTTTGACCCGAAGCATGTTGGTTGATCTGAGCTGGTGAAATACTAAGTAGTAAAAAAGGCCACACCCCTTTGGTTATCCCAAAGGGGTGTGATTGCGGCTGGATGCAGCTGGTAAGCCGAGTTTTGTCCGCTCTGTAGTTTCCGATCCTCCTTATGACGGGGGCTCGACCGGACTTGCAGAGCTGAGCGACTATTTCTCTGCCCGCAGTGTTGCCACTGCGATGAGGAGCGTGATGCTCCCAGCACCCTACCCGATCCTGCGGTCCCCGAACAAGGGATTCACCCGGGGGTGAGAGGATCTGCTTGGGCTTGCACGCGGCGGGGTTTACCTTGCCCCGATTGTCACCAATCGGGCGGTGCGCTCTTACCGCACCCTTTCACCCTTCCCTGTGCTAGGGCGAACCTAGCCATCGGGGGTTTACTTTCTGTGGCACTTTCCCTCGTTCCCAGCCGTCTGAGCCGATCTTGCGATTGGTCAGGTTGTTGGAACGGGTGGGTGTTACCCACCGCCGTGTTCTTTCGTGCTCGGACTTTCCTCCCATGGATGGGGACCATTCATGAGCAGCCGCTTTGCTGCATCTTGGATGATTATACGGGGCAAATCGCGTGCAGGGTCGTTGGTTTTTATGTATCATGTGGTTATGAGTACGGCGACGGCCATGATATGGGCGAATCTAGAGCAGGTTGAAATGCTCAAGGGGGTGTTGTCTCGCGGGGGGATTGAGGTTATTGGGGCTGGATGCCCTGTTTCTGCTCAAACCGGGGCAGTTGCTCAGGGGTTTGGGTGCGGGGTTCAGAATGATATTCGTCACATGCTGAGTTCTGAGAATCCTGATTTGGTGTTGCTTGCAGCTCCGGGGGAGTTCGGGCACCGGGATATTGAAGGGGATCTTGGAGCGTTGCAGCAGGCGCACAGCCGAGAAGTGATGGTGGCAACTCTTGAACCAATCCCTGGAGAGGCGACGGTGATTTCAGGGACGAGTTGGACCGACGCTCTTCAGAGTGGGGCGTTTGGGGAGTTCGTCAGGATGGTGCCTTTGGCTCGGCGTACAAGGTTGGTTGAAGAACTTATGAGTTCGCTTGAGACATTCGGCATGATCCGATCTTTGAGTATGTCTATCGCGGCTCCCGCTGTGTACGGCTCGCTTGGGGCGCGGGTATTTGAAGCGATGGATTTGGTCCGGACATTGATCGGCGTACCTGAGGTTATCGATGCGTCATACCAAGGGGCCACTGTAGTTAGCGGATTGCATCAACTACCTGGCCAGTCCTTGACTGGGCTGCATGGGATCATGGCGGCCCACATGAGGATGGCAGATGGGCGAGGGGTGATGGTGCAGGCCTCGGATCAGGTTGGGCGGTCCGGATTAATGATGAGCATCTTTGGATGCGAAGGAGAGATTCGGCTCGGCGAGGGTGGCTTTCGAAGGTTTGATATTACCGGTGTTGAGATCGATTCTTTTAATTCCAATACCGAAGACGCCATCGATCCCTCATCGGTTCGGTTCGCGGAGCAGTTAATCCAGCTCTGTTCAGGTATTGAAGTAGCTATGGCTCCCGTTGATCACGCATCGGTTCTTGCAATGGGACACACCGCTCTGCTGAGTGCCCGTACGGGTCAAGGGGAGACGCCTGAGACAATCCGCCGGTTGCTATTGGACGTGTGATGCAGGTCGTTGAAAGTGGGTGTATGCGAGCTGTGGGGCGACGACTTTGTTCTTGCAAATTCGATCTTAATTGATGAAACTGCGAGATCTTTGATCTTGTGAGTTATGCATTTCCAGGGCAGTAAAAAACTGCAATTGTCAGTCGATTGTTTCGCAACATTTGAGAACGGCGTTGGAGGTTCACATAGAATGGAACTCGGTTTTGAGGTATCAAATTCTGATATTCTCGGGTACTGAAGCAGGAAGGCTTTTTGAATGAAGCGACAACGAATAGGCGGAATCGGCTCAACTCACTTCAAGCTTGGTTGCGTACTGACCGGGTGCGTTGTGGTTGGGGTTACAGGGTGTCATAAAGAAGAAATTCATTCTTACCGGGTTCCCCGCGAATCCGGGGAGATTCCCGTTGCCGCGGCTCCGGTGCAACAGCCGCAAGCCGCTGCGCCTCATGTCATCTGGACTGCTCCTGACTCTTGGCAGGAGCTTGAGACGACCAGTTCGATGCGGAAGGCTACTTATCAAGCGAGCAACGGGCAAGAGATCGCGGTGACCGCGTTCCCTGGTGATGTTGGTGGGCTACTGGCCAATGTAAACCGCTGGCGCGGTCAGGTCGGGGTTGATCCAACTGATGAACAAGGGCTCGCTGAGGTGATAGAGCATGTTGATGGTGTCGATGTCATCGTTGTTGATGTTGACGGTGCGAGTGCTCGCCTTATTGGCTCGATCATCAATGTCGGTGATGGGCAGACCTGGTTTGTAAAGGCGACCGGGCCTGAGGATATTGTTGAGCAAATAAAGGCAGATCTGATTGCCTTCTCAGCTACATTCCATATTCATGACCACAGCGAACAATCTCATGAGGCCGCATCGCCGCCTGTGGTGCCTGTCGATGACGAACCGGCATCAATTACAACATCGGGATGGGTTCCGCCCGCTGAGTGGACTGCAGAAGCGAACGCGTCTGATATTTTAATGGCGGCATATTTTTCTGAATCCGGTGGCCGCATTACCGTCACCTCTTTGGTGGGTGATGGAGGAGGGACCCTTAGCAATATCAATCGTTGGCGGGGCCAGCTTGGGTTGGCTCAGCTTCAAACATTGGACGAGCAGCCCCTTAAAGATTTGGGTGGCGATGCTGTGTTTGTTGATTTGATTGCTTTGGAAGGCGATGGCAGAATGGCCGCGGGGATTGTTCCGCTTGGTGGACAAACATTATTTTTTAAACTGACTGGTTCTGGGGCGGCTGTTGAAGCCGAGCTCGAACGATTTGAAGCATTTATCAATGCTGAAGGCGTAGGAAGGACGAGTGCACCATGATGAAAATACGAAAGCTTCTTAAGCCGGTGGCTTCATTGCGATTAACGGTTGTGATCTTTGCTCTCTCGATTTTTTTGATCTTTGCGGGAACGCTGGCCCAAGTTCATGCCGGAATATGGACTGTTGTCGATCAGTATTTCCGATCGATTGTTGTGACGATCGACTTGCAGATCTTTGTTCCCAAAGACATGGCCACAATTCCCGGAGCGATTTGGTTTCCGGGTGGGCTCACGCTTGGTGTAGCGATGCTGATCAATCTCGTCGCGGCTCATACTGTTCGGTTCAAGTTTCGGAAAAAGAGGGTTGGGATTATTCTCACACACCTTGGTGTCATACTGCTCTTGGTTGGCGAGTTCGTTACTGGGTTTGCTGCCAAAGAGGGGAATATGACAATCCGCGAGGGTGAAACCGTGAACTTTGTTGAAGATATCCGGTCTTCAGAGTTAGCGATTGTTGACCAGTCTGATCCAGTAGACGACTTGGTTGTAGTCATCCCCGAAAAATTCATCGAGACCGGCGAACAAATTTCGAACTCGCTGTTTCCATTTACTATTGAAGTGAACGAATGGATGGCAAATTCTCAGATGCTTGGTCCTATGCAGGCGCCAGAGTCACGCAAGGGAATCGCGGATTCTGGTGCCGCCAGCGAGCTCGCTGCAATGCCATTGCCACGGGCCAACGGCGTGGACGGTTCGACTGTTGATGCGCCATCTGCGTATGTGACATTTTATCAGGGCGAGACTCGTCTCGGATCTTACCTTCTCTCGGTCTATGTCGATCAGCCTCAAAGGGTTGAGGTTGAAGGGCGGACTTATTTGATTTCGCTCAGGTTTGCTCGGACCTACAAGCCCTATTCGCTCCACCTAATAGACTTCAAGCATGACTTGTTTACTGGGACGCAGATGGCCCGGAACTATTCGAGTGATGTTCGTCTGGTGGACACTACGCGGAATGTTGATCGGGAAGTATTGATCTACATGAATCACCCGCTTCGTCACGCGGGTGAAACTTTCTATCAGGCCTCATTTTTGCGAGGCGACGCGGGCACGGTTCTGCAGGTTGTAAAGAACCCGGGTTGGCTCATTCCGTATCTGTCCTGCACCATTGTTACTCTTGGTATGCTTATTCACTTTGGAATTAGGCTCGTTCCAGCGATTGGGAGACGGTCATGATGAAGAAAGTACAACAGATCCTGCCTTGGATTGTTCTTGTGTTGGCACTGATCTATGCGGGGCAGAAGCTTGTTCGGCCAGATCGTATTGATAGTGAGTTCAATCTGGATACCTTCCGCCAGCTTCCTGTTTCTGCTAGTGGTCGGACCAAGCCGCTTGACACTGTTGCTCGCAATAGTCTCATGAACTTGAGCGGGCGCCAGAGTCTTAAGACAGACGACGGAAAGATGACTGCGATCGAATGGTACATCGAACTGATCACAAATCCTGAACTTTCCGTTCAACGGCGGGTGTTCAGGATTGATCATCCCGATGTCCTCGCATTGGCAGGGCTCGACACCGAGAAGCGGACACGGTTCTCGTTTGCCGAACTTCGAGCGACCGGAAACGAGATAAATCGACAGGCGGGCTTGGCGTTCAATACCAAAGCAAAGTCCCGGGACCCATTCCAGCGGGCGGTATTGGTGCTCAATCAGCGGATGTCGCTCTTTAGTGAACTCTCACAGCTACAGAACCCATACCTTGTCCCGCCTTTGACATCAGGCGATGATTGGAGATCATTTGTAAATGTGCTCAATGAGAGTCCCGGCGATCCTGATGCACTAGCGTTGCTTGATGTGCTGCAGGAGTACAGGACGGGTACTATGGAGGAGGGCGGGACCGCTCAGGCGTTTAACGCGAGTCTTGCTTCGTATGTGGCATTGGTCAACTCCGAAATCGAGTACGATGCACGTAAATCGCGATACGAGGTAATCTTTAATCAAGTACAGCCCTTTATTATTGCTTCGGCATTGTTTTTGATGGCGTTTCTTTTCGGATGCTTCGGCATGCTTTCGAGCCAGCTAACAAAGAAAGATTGGTCAAGGTCTTTATTCAACTCCATGACATCGCTCATCCTGATTGCGTTTGTCGTTCAGACCATTGGCATTGCAAGCCGAGTGTATTTGCAGGGTCGTCCTCCGATTACGAACCTCTATTCATCTGCTGTATTTATCGGCTGGTTCGGGGTCATCATTGGGCTCATCATTGATCGGCAGATGAAGCTTGGTCTTGGCGGAATCATGGCATCGGTCATCGCTTTTGGTACGTTGATTGTTGCTCACAACCTGGGCAGCTCCGGCGACACAATGGAAATGATGCAAGCGGTTCTAGACTCGAACTTTTGGCTGACGACGCATGTTGTTGTAGTAACTATCGGATACTCAGCAACATTCTTTGCTGGGTTCCTTGCTATTGCGTATGTGCTTCTTGGGGTTCTTACTAAGACTCTTGATCGGGAGCATGGCAAGTCGCTAATCAAGATGACCTACGGGGTAATCTGCTTTGCGACCGTAACCAGCTTTGTTGGCACGGTACTGGGTGGCATCTGGGCGGATCAGTCCTGGGGCCGCTTCTGGGGCTGGGATGCAAAGGAGAACGGGGCCGCTCTGATTGTGCTCTGGAACCTGCTCATTCTTCATGCCCGTTGGGGCGGTATGATCCGTGATCGTGGTCTTGTGATTCTTGCCATCTTCGGCAACATCATCACGGCATGGTCTTGGTTCGGCACCAACATGCTGGGCGTTGGATTGCACTCATACGGCTTTACGAACTCTGCGGTCTTCTGGCTATCTATATTTATGCTCAGCCAGATCGCTCTGATGGGTGTCGGGATGCTACCTATGAGCTTGTGGAGAAGTAAGTTTGCCAAGTCCAAACCCGCATAGCGATTGATCGAGTTGTACGAATAGCAAGCCCGCCGTCATTGGATTAAATGACGGCGGGCTCTTTTTGTGTCAAGGATTATCAGATAAGTATCGGAGTCAAAAAATGTTAGCTTTCACCATCTGGAGTTGGGAGAAACTGTTGAGGGATCGGGTTGGTTTCGGGATACTCTGATTCCCACATAACTGTGGTAATCCACCAGCGGTCGCCAGTATTCATGAGGAGCATGCTGTTGATGCCTCTTGAATATGGTTCTGGATCTTCAAGTGCTCGCCTAGATGCGTAGGTACTGAATACTTGGGCGATATGACCAAACTCGTTTGATTCCCTGTGGATGTCACTCTCGAAGTATCCCCCTTTTTCGAAGTAGGTCCGATTGGATGCCACGAACTCTTGCGGGCTGATTGCTAAGGGGATGGATTGGCCATCTACTGTTCTTGATACAATGAGTTGTGCGTCAGGCATAAAGAGCGAAAGAAACCTTTCCCAGTCCCGTGGCACACCTTTGGCACCAGAAACGGAGGCGTAGTAAGCGTCGATGATTGCATCAACTGATTGGACATCCGCCGGATCTGCATTTGATTTGACAACGGCTTTTTCAGGTGTGCTGACTGCGGGGTGCCCTGTCGGGAGGCTCGGCTGCTCGGCTGAAACGGCAAGCATGAATGGTGTAATCCCGACTAGAGCCAGTATGGCGGTTATTGAAAGTGTTCTGGGCATTTTGGTCATCCTTTTTAAATGTTCCTCAACATTGAAGATACTTTATGATTCAGTTGCTTTGTGATTCAGATACTTTGTTTTCCTGCTGCTTGATGCTTTGATTCTTGATAACTAAGAGAAGCGCATATCCCCACAGGAGTGAGAGGCTACATGAATAACCCAGTAGAAGGTAAATATTCATAGCTGTTCCCCAGAAGCTGTATCTTTGCATGATGTGCTATGGAGAGCCCTCTGCCGGCGGTTAAGTGAGAAGTCAGTTGCGATCAAACCCGCTGCTATGAATGGGATGGCGATTGACCACACGAGAAGTGTAAGTTGCATGGCGGGGTTGAGTTCGATGGAAGAGGGGTGGATATCCGGCATGAGCTTTACAGATGCATACACAAGAGGGACATCAATGAAGGCGGCTAGGCCGTAGACAGCGCTGATTGTTGCACGCCGGCTTTGCGATTTCACTGATGGCCGGATTATGAGATATACGACATAGAGAATCCAGAGCACGAGACTAAAGGTTAGCCTAGGACTCCAGGTCCACCAGTTGCCCCATTCGCTCTTGCCCCAGATCATGCCTGTGAAGAGCACAATTGTACACAACAGCACGGTAACCCTGCCGGAGGCCTTCGCGAGATCATCCCAGACCATTGACCGTGTCCACAAGAATCCGGCACTGGCAATGAAGAGAGTAAAGGCTGCGACGAACATGCATAGAGCGGTGGGGAGATGAAGATAAAAAATCTTCTGGACTGGACCGAACTCAGACTCGGTTGGTGTTCTGAATGCCAGCATGAATACCCCTGTAGCAAACAAGAGTGCAGTCAGTACCCAAAAAACAGGTGCGAACCAAGGTCTGTATGTGTTGGTCAGTTTCATTGCAGTCTTATGCAGAAGTGATTTGAATGATGCCAGCCGCCCATGATCATGTGAACTTCGGGCGTTCTTCTTTTGGTGATGGAATGGATGAATCCATGAGTGCATTTATTTACTGCCTGCTGAATGTGACCGAATCCTGTAGAGCATGCTACCGGTTGCAAGGAGGAGTACTCCTCCGCCGGCGATCATAAGGAGAAGATTTGGGTTAATTGAAACTGGTGAGTGGGGTAATGAGTTTGAGTTCACTGATCGAACTCTGGGCAAGCCGCTTAATGCGAGCTGGACGGTATTGCCTTTAGAGAGTTCAGTCGCAGTGTAGTACCGGACGGTTGTGTCCGCGATTTTTCGTGTACCACCGAGAGCGAGCCCGTCGGCGGTGTGCGAGTGGATTCCGTCGGGGAGCATTACGACCATTTGTTCGACATCGGCTGGAGCTTCAATAGTTAGTTCGCATGTGCCGTCATCGGAATTGATGATGTAACTAAAATTCAGTTCAGTCGTTTCCGGCATGAGCGGGAGGTGATTGATAAGTGATCCAGAATCAATGCTCGTGCAGCACCAGTCATGGAATCCTGTACCGAGTTTGATTTGGTCTGCACCGCTCGGAAGTCCGAGAGACATTGTGACTGGCTTATTCTGAAACCTCGTGGCTCCGAGCCAGGTTTGGTTGTCGGGGTTGTGAACGATTAAGATTTCGGTGACCTTGACACCATGTGGTGTGTGCGAAAGCATGATCTGCCACATAGGTATAGTCCAGGATGGCGTTTCATTGGTGACTTCATAGCAGTTCACCTTGATTGTTTGTTGCTTGAGTGAGACGCCCATGATGAGGCCGACTTCTTGATAAGTCACGCCGGCGTGCTCAACTCGGATTACCGGCTGGATATCCGCAGCTAGGGGTATGTCGTTGAGGATGGCAACGCCATGCTCGTCAAGTTGTGTTTTGATTGTTTTGATGACTTTGTTGTTACTGAGTAGGGTAACTTCAATATCAGATACCCCGATTGGGGAGGTGCCAATTGAGCCCTGAATTGCCTCGATTGTGAGTGAGCCATTTAAAGAATCCAGCATTGGTTCTGGATTTGGGGTTGAGTTGGCAACAGAGAGACTTGCCATCGCAAGGAGACCTGTGATCAAGGCTGTTTGGCGTGTGAGCATTCCGGATCTCCAGAGTCCAACCAATGAGCCAATGCTACTTGTGCTTGGGATTCGTATCCCTATATGCATGAGCTTGGCGTTTGATGTTCTGCAAGATCGGTGCCAGTTCGGCTATTAATCCCTGTTCAGATTGAGAGAGTGATTGTGGCTTTAGGGGATGTTGGTGACGAGGTGGCAGGTTGCTGAGTCAATCAAAGGAATCCCGATTGCTGGGATTCTCCTATATCTGAGATTTCGCGTAGAACAGAAATCCTACCGTCGGGAAAGGACGGCAGGTATTTCATTAATACTCATGGCATTCCAAACAGAGCTGACTGCGTTCGTTGGGTATCACAAGTAGATCGTTCTGTGGTGAATACACGCTGTGGCACGAGTTGCACCCGACATGGTTGTTGATGAGTCGGATCCGGGAGTCCAGCATCGAGGATGGCTTGAGGGAGCCGTCGGATTCGGATGGATTCGTGAGTTGGTACGGACCGATTGGGTGATCTGTACTCGAGGATTGGGTATATATTGAGTCATGTGAAGACATTAAATCAAAGCCTGAGCTGCTCGCCATTGCGCCGTCGTGGCAGCTCATGCAAGAATCGCTCTGTGCGTCCAGCCATTGAGCTGTAGGGCTCGATGAGCGTGAATGACGGCTTCTGGCATGGCGGTCATTGCCAAGGTCTATATGGGCTTTCCTGGTTGTTCTGGAGTGCATGTCAGGAACTGAGAAGCCGTTCGGGTCATGACACTGGGTACATATCTCTGTTCCATTTACAACAAAGCCAAACTGCTGGCTTTGGGGCATTTGTTCCGTTGAATGATCAGAACCAAACGGCATATGGCAGGTTATACAGGTCACTTTACCGTCGATGAGTGGGAGATTTGCCGGCACAGACATGGATGCTGGTGGGGTAACACCGACTGGGTGTGAAAACTCGATTTCAATTTCGTGACAATCAATGCATCTATTGCTGACTAAATCTAACGCTCTATGAGATGGGTATCGATTCTGAGATGGAACAGGTGATTCTTCAGAATGAACCTCTGATTCCGTTGCAATAAGGGAGCTTTCGCCTGCATTGGAATGGGCTGAAATGGTGAAAAGTGCGACCACAAGGGCTGACTTGAGAATCAGAATCATTGTGGGGGCGATTAGATTGAAATGATGCGTATCCAAGGCGTGTTCCTTTCGCTCTCGGAGGCACATCGGCCTTGGGTGGCCATACTTTGGGTGGATTCCATCAATGGCTTATCTTTCATTCGCCAGTGGCTATCTATCCGGGTCATCCGCTCTGTGAGAACTTTATCGGTGGTGATTTCTTAGATTGTGGAATGGGTTTTGATGGAAGGGCTTTGATGGGCAATGCTGGCGTTCTATGAGGCATTGTGGACATAAATCGGAGTGTTTAGAAGTGGTATCAGATTTGCATGTGTCTATGTGTACAAGTCAGGCAATGCGGACCGGAGATGGTCTCCTCACCAAGATTGCCAAGATTACAAGGAAATAGGAGATTAATCATGAAACTCCGCACACTGCTTCTCTCGGGAACATTGGCGGCGCTCTTCACAACACCGGCATTGGGTCAAACCTCAATGGTCGGCGGAGCACACGATTTCAGCGGAACGGGATGGGCTGGTGGCGAAATCTGTAAACCATGCCATACACCCCACAATGCTGTAAGTGAAGTGACAGGAGAGCCTGTTGGATGGTTGTGGAACCATACATTAACCACAGCTGTTTACACAATGTACGAAGGCAATACGCACGATGCTGGACCTGACGATGGCGATGCCGCCTTCGACAAGCTCAGCCGTCTCTGCATGGGCTGCCATGACGGGACCGTTGCCCTTGATGCATTCGGTGGATCTGTCGGTTCTATCTTTATCAACGGTAGTGAAAACATCGGTACAGACTTGACCGATGACCACCCCGTTGGTCGTGAAGCCGTCTATCTAGAAGAAGGCTCCTCCAAATGGCAACCAGCCAATGCCAGTCACAAACTTGGCCCAAATGGCGAGTTGAAACTCCGTGAGATGAATGTTGACGGAACCCTCGACTATGTCGTTGGTTGCATGACATGCCATACACCTCACTACAAAGGATATGACCATCAACTTCGTATGACAAACAATGCCAGTGCCTTGTGCCTGAGCTGCCATATCAAGTAAATGCATCTCTGAATGTTGTCGTCGGATCGGTTTTTGGTCCGGCGGCGGCATTTTCTTCTGTTTGAGTACAGATATGATACAATCACGGTGCCTAGTCCGAGCGATGGGCATTCCATAAATTTCAGAGGCAACAAATGAACACTCTAAAGCAGGCTCCGGCAGTACTGTATTGGTCTCGGGTTCTTTCTCAGTTCGTAAGCTTGGGTCTTTTGCTTTTAATCAGCCCGTTCATCAACGGGTGTGCATCGACTCCTGACAGGATACAGAATCAGTCTGATCGGCAGTACTCGTTCTGGCCACAGTTCCCTGCTGAGCCTCATGTTCAGTTTCTCGTTTCGTATCGTTACAGTTCAGACATCGATCTGAAACGAAGTAAGTTCGAAGACCTGCTTTATGGAGAGGATTCGAGCATTCTCCCTATCAATAAGCCTTACGGGGTCGAGATGTGGGATGGGAAGATCTATATCTGCGATATTCGTAACCCCGGGCTTGTGGTGCTAGACCTGAAGAAAAAACAGACACGGATTCTGACCACAAGCGGGCTGGGCGGGATGGCTCAGCCGACAGACATAGCTGTTTCATCAGATGGGATGAAGTATGTTGCTGATGCTGTCAGGGGCGTGGTGTTTGTCTTTGATGCCAAAGAGCGGCATGTGCAATCATTCGGGCATGAAGGATTTAAGCCGGTGGGTATTGCTGTCCATGAGAACGAGTTGTATGTGAGTGATTTTGGGACGCAAAGCGTTCTGGTAATGGATCGGTATGATGGGACTCAGCTACGCACGATCGGTGGTCCTGGCGGTGAAGACGGGCAGTTTGTCCGGCCGTTGGGCATTGATGTGGATTCAGAAGGGTATGTGTATGTCTGTGATGTCATTAAATGCCGGTTACAGAAGTTTGATCCTGAGGGCAATCTGGTTCAAGCGGTTGGGACTATTGGGGATACAGCGGGTTCGTTTGTTCGTCCGAAGCATTTGACTATAGACGAGAGTGGGATCACGTATGTTGTTGATGCCGCGTTCGATAATGTCCAAATGTTTAATGATGAAGGCCAAGTCCTGATGTTCTTTGGATCAGGCGGTGCGCATCCCGGTGCTATGAATCTCCCGGCAGGAATCGCGACAACAGAAGACGATATCGAAATCTTCAGGGAATATATCCATCCTGCGTTTGATGTGGACCAGATCGTGCTTGTCACCAACCAGTTTGGACCAAACAAAGTTGGTGTATTTGCGGTGGGCAACCTTCGCGAAGGGATGAGCGTTGATGATCTCGCGCCAACGATGTCAGAGGTGCCGTCGGGGGTCCGGAAAGAGGATGAAGTCAACACATTAACCGATGACATCCCTCAAGTGCGGAGCACGCCTGAGGAATCAGAGGTTGAGACACAAGAGCCGAACTCCCCGTAAGGAGATCGTCTGATGGTTGGGATATTCGGCAAGAAATGGGTAACGAAAGGACTCCTAGGGCAAGCGGTCTGCTTGGTAGGTGGGATTGCTGCATCGGTGTTGATTCTGTTGTGGTGGGGCGGATGCAGTGTCGAGAATAACTATGAGTTTCTGAGCAAAATCTTTGATGGCGTTCCAGACCCGAATGCACCAGAAATGTTCAATGGGCAGTCGATTGCCATGAGTTCGACTTACTCTGAGCACAAGCCTTATACGGATGAGGCTTGCTTTGCATGCCACACCGATCTGAGTAACATGCTTTTGGACATGGATGATTCAAGCATGTGTTCTGGATGTCATACTGATGTTAACGAGCAGTATGCCTACATGCATGGAGCTGTCACCGGCAATGCGTGCTTGATGTGTCATAATCCTCATATTTCAGCGCTTTCAAACCTTCTCAGGGAGAGCGGCGCGGGGATGTGTCTGCAATGTCATGAGTTCGATACGGAGAGTTTGACCCCGTCTCATTCTGATTTAGAACGCAGTTGCACAGATTGCCACTCGGGCCATGGTGGAGATGTCCCGTTCTTTCTGATCAATCAATCTTCGATCGCAGAGAATGAAAGTGAGCAGACGAGTTCAGAAGATCATCAGGAAGGAGAAGGTACTGATGAGCCTTGAGCGTTCTGACAGGGCGTGTTTCAGAATGCTGCTTGCGGCGATATTCGTGTGTATCTACTCCAGTTGTACAATAGCAAATGCTCAGGATGGGGGTCCCATCATCATTGGGCAGCGAGAAAAACTCAAAGCATTTGAGCTTGAGAGCCTCCATGTCTCTATAGAAGCGTACTGGAGATCGCGGCTCAACGACAGTACGGACACACTTGGTGTAAACACAAAGACCACCGAGAATATATTTCGTGAAACTTTGACTATCGGCGGGGAAGGATTCATTGGCGATCCGAACTTGCTCAAGCTTGATTTGAGTTTGAGCCTACGCCTCGCTCAAGAGGACATTGACAGCAGTGACTCCGTTGATTCGAACAGGACCTCGGAGTCAGTGAGCGAATATGATGTCAGCGCGGTCTTTCTTCAGAGGAGCGATACGCCGCTGACCCTGTATTCAAGACGCTCGCAGGTGCTTCTCTCGCGCCAGTTCGCAGACTCTCTGGATAGTATTTCGACCGAGCATGGAGCGAGGTTCTTGCTGGATGCCGACTTTATGTCAAACCAGTTCCAGGTCTTTCACAGAGAGCATCTTCAAACTGGCCGGTTTACTGGGACGGATTCTGACATAGTCCAGGACTCCTTCGCATGGCAAGGACGTGTTAAGCCGGTGGGTGGGCATCGATTTTGGTGGGATTATACATTTTCAAATATCGATGAGTCCGGGCAGATTTTGACGGCTAACAACTTTATCCGTCATGATGCGTTTGTAAATCATACCTATGACTTCGGGACCACTTCGCAGAACAGCATCCGGTCCTCACTTCGATTGTTCCAAGAAACCGGGAACTTCCCGGTAGACCGGGTCCGGCTCGACGAGACCTTGCGTTTAGAACATTCCAAGAATTTCGAAACGAAATACACCTATATGTTTGATCAGCAAACGAGGAGATTGAGCAAGCAAACAAACCATCGAGGTGTTGCCAGTTTCCGTCACGAACTCTTTGACAGCTTGACGACTACCGGGCAGATCGGATCGAGCATTTTCATGCTCAGTGATGGGGACTTTGAGAGCAAGCAATACTTCTTCAATTTTGGAGCGAAGTATCAGAAAATCGTTCCCCATGGTTTATTGAATGCAGCTGTGAACATGAACTACAACCACCAGGACGACGGTGAGCGGGGATCATCAATATTCATCACGGATGAGTCGCATACCTTTGGGGCGTCGGGATTTGTGGTTCTTAGCCGAAGGAATGTCGTATCGAGTTCAATCATTGTGACGGACCAGGCGGGGATAATCACTTATCTAGAGGGAGCGGATTACACCTTGCGGATTCTGGGTGACAGCATAGAAATCAGCAGGGTACTTGGCGGGAGTATCGCCGCGGGACAAACGGTACTAATTACTTATGAGATTGGTCCTGAGCCTGAGAACACAACTGATACATTGGGCTTTGGCATGACGGTCCGTTACCGGATAGTCGATGGGCCACTCAAGGGACTGAGCCCTTACTTGCGATATCGGGATCAATCACAGGACCGATCAACGATCGGGATTGTCCCCTTCACGGGGAACAGTTTCAACGATTTTATCCTCGGTGTAGATTATGATTTTGGCAAGATTTCAATGACGGCCGAGCATCAGATCCATGACAGCACGCTTTCGCCGTTCAACTCAACCCGACTCGAAGGTCGCTACACAAATCGTATCAGTAATCGGAGCGCTGTCTCTATCACTGCATACTACTTGAATACGGATCGGACACAAGAAGATGTGCAAACTCAGATCGCCAACCTGACGGCACGCTGGACTGCTAGGCACGGGGAAAAACTCCGGAGCACGCTGACGGGGACTTACCGGCGAGAAGAGGACAGCAGGGGGTCAAACTCGGATGCGTACGAGGCAGCATTTGACCTGAACTGGAGGCATCGTCAAACACTTATATACTGCTCGCTTCGGCATTCGTTCTTGACGGGCGATTCGCGGGAGAGCACCTCACAGACATTCACCTTCGGCGCCAAGAGGGAGTTTTGAGCATGATAATCAGGAGGCGTTTCGTGTATATTGAGAAGATGAAGAATGTCAATCCGATAGTGTTTGGACTTGTTCGGCTTGGTAAAACAATGCCTGCCCTGATTGTTTTGTCTATTGGATGTATAGTGGCGGGCTGTTCTCAGCCAAAGGGGATTCTTTTTGAACCATTGGAATCTCCATTGTACTGGCCTCAGCCGCCTGCCGAATCGCGAATCGAATATGTGGGTTCCTTTAGTACCAGCAAAGATCTCAAGCCAGCGAAGTCGTTTACAAGATCATTTGCGGAATCGATTTTTGGTAAGGATTCCAGCCAAGGGATGCTGACTCCATTTGGAGTGTGTTCCGATGGCAAAGGCCGGGTGTTTGTGTGCGATTCCAATGCTCAGGCGGTGCATGTCTTTAACCTTGAAACACGGGCCTACGAGCAGTGGGTACCTGATCCACTCGACGGTATTTTGTCACAGCCGGTCGGGGTTGTGTATGACACAATGGATCGTTTGCTGGTATCTGATTCAGCGGGGGGTGTACTTCATGCTTTCGATTCGGACTCGAGCTATCTTGGGACATTGGGTGATGGGGTGCTTCAGAAGCCAAGTGGGCTTGTCGTTGATCCAATTTCAAACAGAATATTCGTTGCCGATGTTGGAGCGCATCAAGTTATTGTGCTCTCATTTGATGGTGAGTTAATCAAACGAGTTGGACAACGAGGGACCAAGCTCGGCGAGTTTAACTTTCCTACAAATGTAGCGATGGGAAACGACGGCTCATTGGTTGTCAGTGATTCACTGAACTTTCGGATTCAGGTGTTTGATACTGAGTTGAATCCAGTTCTTCAGATTGGTCAAAAAGGTGATCTTCCGGGGTATTTTTCTCATCCTAAAGGTGTGGCCGTGGATTCAGATGGGCATATCTACGTGATTGATTCTCACTTTGAGTCTGTTCAGATATTTGATACAGACGGGAATTTCCTACTCAACTTTGGTCAAGAGGGTCATGGGCCTGGGCAGTTCTGGCTGCCGACCGGGATTCATATTGATAACAACAACCATATCTGGATAGCGGACTCCTATAATCAAAGGCTCCAGGTATTCAAATATTTGCCGGAGGGACAGCAATGATCCGAAAGTGTGTACTCTTCGTCCTCATGGCAACTGCAGTTGTTGGTAACTGTGCAAATGGCCAAAGCCAGAGCATTGTTGATACCCCTCATAATCTCTCAGCTGGCGGACCGAATATTTTTCGGGCGAATACTGAAGAACAGATCTGCATTTTTTGTCATACACCACATAATGCGTCTCCGATTCAACCCCTCTGGAACAGGTATCTTCCGGTGGCCGCGTATTCTGTGTATTCGAGCAACTCGCTTGATGCCAGACCTGGGCAGCCTACAGGTTCGTCAAAGATGTGCCTTTCATGCCACGATGGGACCATCGCAGTGGGAAGTGTGATTTCTCAGGATCAAACTATCCAAATGGCAGGGGGGATTACTACTTTACCTCCGGGAGCCTCGAATCTTGGGACTGATTTGGCGGATGACCATCCGATTTCATTTGCATACGACTCTCTTTTAGTCTCTAAAGATCCACATTTGTTTGATCCTGCCGGTCTTCCAGTGGAGGTTCATCTAGATTTGAACCGCGAACTTCAATGCACTACTTGTCATAATGCTCATGATAACAGCAATGGTCAGTTTCTTGTACTAAGCAACGACAACTCGGCCTTGTGTCGTACATGCCATCAAATATCTGATACATCTATCGTTGAGCACCAGGACTGCCGGAGTTGTCATCAGACGCACAGTGCGCCGAGTGGCCCATATCTGCTTAAGGGGGATCGAATTACCTCGAGCTGCTTAACATGCCATGATGGATCACATATGGATGCATCCAACATAGGCTCTGGCTTGGCGAAGATGTCGGTGCATGACACAAACAGCCCAGTGGACCCTCTTGATCCGATTCCGGATCATGTAACTTGTGCAGATTGTCATGATTCGCACACGATGATGATAGGGACTGCGAGTGCGCCTGCTATCCATCCTAACTTTGGGACTATTGATGGCATAAATGCATCAGGCTCACCTGTTGAAATGGCTTCTGCCGAATACGAGGTGTGCTTCAAATGTCACAGTGATCAGGCTGCGATGAGTTCGTTGGTAATCCCTCGCCAAATAGTTCAGAATAATACTCGCCTTGAGTTTGCGTTTTCAGCGATTTCTTCACACCCTGTTCTAGGTCCCGGGCGGAACCCTGATGTTCCGAGTCTCAAGCCCGGGTGGTCTGAAAGTAGCGTGATGTACTGCAGCGACTGTCATGGGTCAGACACAAGCATCCTGGCAGGAAGCTCAGGACCCAATGGGGTTCATGGGTCCAACGAAGAACCTGTGCTCATTGCTCGATATGAAACGGCGGATTACACGCCTGAGAGTGCGGCTGCCTATGCGCTTTGTTATACATGTCATTGGAGAGAGGGTGACACCGGGATTCTGTCTGATCGCTCTTTCCCCCATAGTGAACATTTGGAAGAAGATATTTCGTGTTCAGCATGCCATGATTCTCACGGGATTTCATCTTCACAGGGTAATGCCACAAACAACAGCCATCTGATCAATTTTGACACATCAATCGTATTTCCTGACCCGAACACCGGCTTACTCAAGTACGAATCGCTTGGTCGATTCGCAGGTCAGTGCTATCTGACTTGTCATGGGGAAGATCATTCTGCTGAGGATTATTCGCAATGAGTAAAGTCGTTTTAATAGTTGATGATGAGAAGATTCTTCGTGAATCGATGGCAAGTCTCCTCCAAGACGAAGGGTACGAGCCGATTCAAGCGGAGAATGGACGCATCGCACATGAGATTCTACTAGATCGATCTGTGGATGTTGTTTTGTCCGATGTTCGTATGCCCGAAATGGATGGGATGAATCTGCTCACCCATATCAAGCAGCTTGCGCCACAAACTCCGGTCATTATGATGACCGCGTACGGCACTGTGGAAGACGCGGTGGCTGCAATTCATATCGGAGCATGGGATTACCTCCTCAAGCCGGTACAGTTTGATGATCTGTTGCTTAAGATCAAACGCGCGATCGATTTCAGTGAAGTTTCAAGAGATCGTGAGATCATGGCCAAACAACTTGCGGCAGGCAGCACATTCCATAATTTAGTCAGTGAATCGCCGAACATGATCAAGCTCTTTGAGACTGTTCAGAAGCTGTCTACGGTAAAGAGCAATGTCTTAATTGTTGGCGCATCGGGGACTGGGAAAGAACTGTTTGCCAAGGCTATCCACTTTAATGGGATTACACACAATAAGCCCTTCATACCTGTGAACTGTGGCGCAATCCCGGATGGACTCATGGAATCAGAGCTGTTCGGGCATTGCAAAGGGGCCTTTACTGGAGCGATCCGTGATCGCGTCGGTTACTTTGAAAGTGCTAATGGGGGCACTGTTTTTCTTGATGAGATTTCGTCACTTCCAAAAAACGCTCAGAGTTCTCTGCTTCGTGTTCTCGAAGAACGCATGGTCGTCCCGGTGGGTGATACGCGGGCCAGGCCGATTGATGTTCGGGTTGTAGCGGCTTCAAATCAGGATTTGGACAAACTGGTAGAAGAGGGTGAGTTTCGCGAGGATTTATTGTATCGATTGGATGTGGTAAAGCTTCTGCTTCCCCCGCTTTCAGCCCGAAAGGCGGATATCCCAATCCTTGTTCACCATTTTATTGATTTGTACTCTAGGCAAATGAATAAACATGTCAGTGGGATTACCAATGGCGCAATCCGCGCACTGCTTTCTCACCCATGGAGAGGCAATATTCGTGAGCTTGAGAATGTGATCGAAAGGGCGATTATCTTTGCTGAAGGGCGAGAAATATGCCTCAGTGATATTCCGTTTACGGTTGAATACGCAGATGATGATTCAGACGAGGACCTTCGCGAATCAATTCGTCAGTTTGAACGCCAGCACATAATTTACAGTCTTCGAAGGCACCATCATGACAAAGCTGAAACGGCCAAGCAGCTTGGTATTGGTGTTTCAAGTCTCTATCGGAAGTGTGAAGAACTGGATATCCCAAAGAATATTGATTAGGTAGTTCGGTTCTTAATCTGCTGTTCTGTCTCTCGGAAGAATTTGTGCTTCTCATTTGCAAGAGTATCCGGCTCTCGTGGGATTCAATTTTACTGAGCAACTATTCACAAGTTGCTTTCGAACGTGATGGATGGCAGTTTGCTGTTTGGTATGGAAGTTGCTAGATGATTGATAAAGGATATGGATCGGCATGCTCAGACGCAAGCTTCTCATAATGCTCGCGGTACTCACGACACTGATGCTGGCTACCGCATTAACTTCTGTCCTTCTCATGAAAGGCGTTCTTGGTGATTTAGAAGATATCAGCTCGGAGGTGTCGCATGGAACCGCTGCATCAAGCAAGCTCGTCGAGTCACTCGCTTTGATCGAAACAGAGTTTCTTCATTGGTCGCAAAATGCGACTGTCAATGGCGATCGTCTACGGGAATCATATGAGGAGTTTGAAAACAACATCATTGGGCTTCAAGAACGCGGGGCGATCGACACTGATGGACAGGCGGTGTATTACCGGGTAAGTTCTTCGCTATCCGATCTCGAACGATCGGTTCAAATTGTTTTGATGGAGTCCTCTGGTAATCAGTTTGTGAATCATGATGTGGTTTTCGAATCCCTCGATCAGATGCGTCAGGCAATCTTCGGTTTTTCTGCTTACGCCTTTGAGAGGATGATGATAGGCCAGCAACAGGTAACTTCAGGCTTTCGATTAATGGCAATCAGCTTGTCGGTAATTTCTGTGGTGTTAATCAATGTATCGATATTGCTTTTGATCCGGTCTGCTATATATGTGCTTAAACCTGTTGAGCAGCTTCTTGAGGCGAGCCGGCATCTCGCTCGCGAGGAGTATCATTACCGTGTCGAAGTCGGTCCAAGGGACGAGTTTGCCGAGCTTGCTGATGGATTTAACTCATTGGCTGAGCATCTTGAAGCCAATGAACAGCGAAAGATCGAAACCTTGCATCAGGTGGCTCGGACTCTGAATCACGAGCTTAACAACGCGATCGCTATTATTGAACTTCAGTTGAGACTTGTGACCAAGTCTTCTGGATATAATCAGGAAAGCGGCAAGCAACTGGAACTTATTCACGAGACACTCCATCAGATGAACGGCACAGTCACATCCCTTACTCAAGTTAGACAAGTGGTTCTGACTGACTACATCAAGGGCGTCAAGATGCTCGATTTGAAACGTTCAACACAAGTAGCTACACCTACGGTTCAGGATTTTGGAGATCAAGACAAGGTTGCCGCCCAATGAGGCATGACCCAAATGCTCCATTGCTCAGCGAGTTACGCTGGTTTAATAGTCAGCGATGGCTAGCTGGATTAGTGGTCCTCACGGCGTCTGGATTAAATCTGTTCTGGACACACTGGGTCACCAATGAGATATTGATTTTGTCTATCGGTGTTTTTATTTTATTCTACAATCTGATCTGCTGGCTAACTCTCAAGTTTTATTCAAGTTGGCTGGAGTTGCATCATGCTCAACGGATGTTCGCGTGGGTTCAGATTGCTTTGGATCTTTTCTGTTTGACAGCTCTCACCGGGTTATCTAATGGCTTGTACAGCCCGGTACTCGGGTTGTTCATGTTGCACATGATCTTTGCAAGCTTGCTGTTGCAGTCACCAAGGAATATGCCGTATGCAGCATGGTTTATGGCTGTTCTGATGATGGGATGCTCGCTTTGGCTCAGAGGTCAATGGCCCGAATCCGCCTCTGAGAGTTTGATCGGTGTGGGGTGGATGACCACTTTGTTCTTAACAATCTATTTTACGACGCACATAACCAGGAGCTTGCAAGACAATCGTGATCGAACACATGCGGTGCTCAATGCTGCCGCTGATGGTGTGCTAACAGTATCCCGCGATGGCAGGATTGAACTCGCGAACCCCGCCTTCATGTTGATGTTCGGATCCCGATCGGCTCAAATAGTTGGTAAGCAGTTTGAACAATTTGTGCCCTTTATAAAGCTCATAGAGGATGATACTAACAACTCTACAAGCAAGCTTGGGCCAGCTTCAGTGGAGAGCCACATTGGATACGGACTCCGTAGTGATGGCGAAGAGTTTCCAATAGAAGTGTCAATCAGTTCTATGAATGAGGGGTCCAAGAAAATATTTATAGCAGTTGTCCGTGATGTGACCGAGCGGCAAAGGAACGAAGCCCAACTCTCCAAGTTGAATCGGGAGTTGGAGGATCATCATGATCGGTTGATTCAGCATGAGAAGATGGTTTCCGTTGGGCGGATGGCCGCGGGGGTCGCGCATGAAATCGCCAACCCGCTCGCCAATATTGACGGGTTAATTCAGCTTGTTGAGAGAAAGCCTTCCAGGCTACAAGAAGAAACGCCTGCCCAGCTGAGAGAACAGGTGAGGCGGATTACTCAAATTGTTCGGCAGCTCAAGGAGTTCGCTCATCCAACGGAATCAGAGTTGCAGTCAGTCTCTGTTGACGATCTTGTTCAATCTGCGATCGATGTGATCAGATTTGACCGACGGCATCGTCAGGTAGCGGTCGAGAAAAAACTAGTCAATCCGTGTTGCTATATTCTTGTTCATCCATTGGCCATTCAGCAGGTTTTGGTGAACCTGATCGTCAATGCTCTGGATGCTGCAAAAGATGAAAGCGGTCACAAGGTTTCAATTACTTCCAAGTGTATGGATGAGTGCTTCTGCAAGATTTCCATAGAAGACAATGGGACAGGTATTTCCGAAGAACATTTGGACCAGATATTTGAGCCTTTTTATACCACGAAATCGCTTGGACAAGGGACTGGGCTCGGCCTATCAATTAGCTACAACCTTGTGCAACGCAATAGTGGCCGTATTGAAGTCAATAGTAAAGTAGATGTTGGGACCACGATTTCTATAACATTTCCAGTAGCTCAGTGCCCGTGCTAATTTCCGATGGCTTCATGCTTTTCCAGTTTCTCAATTACAAGAATTCAATCACATCTGCATGGATTCACGTCTTAAGAGCATAGGCGGATTTGGCATGTGTTGTGCTTGTATATTTGCAGTTACTAAATCGCTAAAATTCAAGGACTGCAGTGCATAACTATTATTTTCAAAATGATCGGCCATTTCAAGCTTTAGTCGTACTAGCGTCTGTTGTTTGTGGTTTCTGCTCCAATGTCCATGCTCAGGTTGTGCCGCCGTTAATAGATGGCAGACCTACCACGGAAGTGAATAGCTGCATAACCAACGGTTGTCATGGGAGTTTGGTGAACCAGAGGGTGATGCACCAACCTGCTGCAGATTCAAAATGTCTGGAATGCCATGAGTATGCTTTAACCGAGGAACATCTCTTTGTGCTCTCCAAACCGGGGAATCAGCAGTGTGCGGATTGTCACACGCTCACTCATCTAGATCGCGTGATCCATAAGCCTGTTGCTGATGGCGAATGCCTGAGTTGTCATGATCCGCACGGATCGGACCACGCGACGATGCTCAGAAAGGATCCAGCGAAAGGACTTTGTTTGGATTGTCACAAGGATGATTATTCAGAGCATGAGTATATTCACGGCCCGGTCGCGGTTGGTGCGTGTGTTGTTTGTCACGAGCCTCATTCAAGCTCTTTCAAAGGTCTTCTGAATGACCGGCCAAATAGGTTGTGTCTCAGTTGCCATGAGGAACTTGAGCCCAGTGCGATGGAGAAGCGTCATCTCCATCAACCTATGGAGGATGGTTGCATCGCTTGCCATAATCCGCACGCTTCAGATTCTGAGTTCCAACTCAATGCATCGGTACCCAGTTTGTGCCTTGAGTGCCATGCCTGGTTTGAGGAGTTAATAGAAACAGCCATGGTTGTGCATGCTCCAACTCAAGACCAGGGGGGGTGCACAGAGTGCCACAATCCACATTTTTCGGTTCTGCCAAAGCTCCAGAAGAAACTTCAACCAGATCTGTGCATGACATGTCATGACAAAGAGTTGGTTACTAAAGATGGCCGGAAACTCACCAACATGAAAGCATTCTTGGAAGACTATCCAAATCACCACGGGCCAATCCGGGAGGGGACCTGCACATTGTGTCACCATCCTCATGCGAGTGTGGAGCAGAGTCTTCTATTTCAAGCGTATCCACCTGAGTTCTATGCGCCTTTCGGTATTGAAAGGTATCAACTCTGCTTTAGTTGCCATCAGCCTGATCTTGTGATGGAAGAAACCGGCACGGGTCTAACCCAGTTTCGTCAGGGGGACCTTAATCTTCACTGGGTCCATGTAAACAAAGAGAAAGGCAGGACATGCCGGGCGTGTCATGAGGTTCACGCATCGAAAAAGCCTGCCCATATTAGAGAATCGGTTCCGTTCGGTATGAACGGGTGGATGCTTGATATTAACTTTGAAGCACGAACAAATGGCGGGAGCTGTGCACCGGCTTGCCACAAATCCAAGACTTATCTCCGTTCCGTTCCGTTAACTACAGATGAATCATCGCCTTAAACCTTATGGTATTCGCATTTTAAACTGTGACTAAAAGAGGCATGATTCAGACAGTGCGATACGCGGTTAAGATAGCATCCACATTCTTCTTGGCATCGCCGAAGAGCATCTTGGTGTTGTCTTTGACAAAGAGCGGGTTTCCGATCCCGGCGTAGCCGCTAGCCATGGATCGTTTCATCACGATCACATCTTTGGCTTTCCAAACTTCGAGAACCGGCATGCCCGCGATCGGGCTACCAGGGTCATCGAGAGCGCTTGGATTCACGATATCGTTGGCGCCGATGACGAGGACGAGATCCGTTTCAGGGAAGTCCTCATTGATCTCGTCCATCTCAAGAACAATGTCATAAGAGACATTGGCTTCAGCGAGCAACACATTCATATGACCTGGGAGCCGCCCCGCGATCGGGTGGATCGCAAAGCGGACAGACGTACCCGCCGCTTCGAGTTCCTTTGTGATCTCCGACAGTGTGTGCTGGGCTTGAGCGACAGCCATGCCGTATCCTGGCACGATCACAATGCTTTTGGCATTGCGAATAAGATCAACCGTGCCATCGACCATGATCTCGGTGTGTTCACCCTCGATCGCGACTGCAGTGCCCTCAGCGGCACCGAAGCCGCCCATGATCACGCTAAAGAAGGATCGGTTCATGCCCTTGCACATAATGTAACTGAGGATTGCACCGCTTGAACCTACGAGGGCACCGGTGATGATCAGGAGGTCGTTTGAGAGCATGAATCCGGCGGCAGCAGCGGCCCAGCCAGAGTAGCTATTGAGCATCGAGACAACCACGGGCATATCCGCACCGCCTATGGCCATGACCATGTGAATTCCGAAGAGCCCTGTGATTGCGGTCGCGATGCCGAGAATCCACATGGATTTGGTCATGTCACCCTCGCCAACCGCTTGGGCGAACAGAGCGCCAAGGACAACGGTGATAAGAACCACAATGATATTGAGCAAGTGTCTCGCCGGGAGGATCAAAGGCTTTCCGCCTATTTTGCCGTCGAGCTTTGCGTAGGCGATAATCGAGCCTGTAAATGTGATCGAGCCGATGCAGACACCGATGTAGATCTCAATATTGTGAATGAGCAGGGCAGAGCCTGTGAGCGGGGAGTGTTCCCGAAGGGTCGCAAAGCCGACAAGAACAGCCGCGGCTCCGACAAAGCTATGCAGCATCGCAACAAGTTGAGGCATGCTGGTCATCTGGACTCTTGATGCAAGCACAGCACCAATGACAGCGGCTGGAACCAAGGCGGCCAAGAAGATCATGAATCCCGTGACGCTGAGCAATAATGCGGTGGCGATCAGGGCAATGAGCATGCCCGCGATCCCATAGGCGTTTCCCTTTCGGGAAGTCTCAGGATGTCCGAGCCCTGAAAGGCTCATGATGAACAACGCCGCTGCGATGATGTAGGCGACTGTGGCAATGCCACTGACTGAGGAGGCGTGCTCGGTTGCAATGGCTGCATTCTCGGGCATGTTGGCTATGGTGTCTTGCATCGTGGACCTATGTGGTTTTGATGTGAAAGAATAAAGGATACTCTTGAAATTTACTTGTGGAACATGGAAAGCATCCGACGTGTCACGAGGAATCCGCCCGAGATGTTGATGGCCGCCAAGAATACAGCGGCAGCACCAAGAATGAGCGCGAAAGTGTCGGTCGATGTGTCAGCGCCAGCTTGAGTCCCAAGGTGGAGCATTCCACCGATGAGGATGATCCCGCTAATTGCGTTGGTGACACTCATCAGCGGAGTGTGCAGTGCGGGAGTCACATTCCAGACAACCTGCCAGCCTACGAAGCAAGCAAGCACGAAGACGGTGAAGTGACTCAGGAACTCGCTTGGGGCAACTCTACCAAGTGCCAGCAGCGCAATGGCAATGATGATCATCACCGCGATGCCACCGAACTTAGATTTGGGTTTGTCGCCCTGTACAACGCTTGGAGCCGAATCCATGCTTGGTTGGTCAGGTGATACAATTGGGGCTTGGGTTTGCTTCTGCTGCGGAGGCGGCCAGGTGGTTTTGCCGTCATGGCATACGAGTGAGCCGCGAACGATGTCATTTTCAAAGTCAATTTTAAAGTTCTCGTCGCCGCCCATTTCGTCGAGCATGCTGACAAGTGTCGAGGCGTAGAGCCAGCTGGTCTGTATCGCCATTCGGCTCGGGAGATCGGTGTACCCGACTACGCGGACGCCCTTGTGAATCACCAGCTCATCGGCCTTGGTTAATGCGCAGTTGCCGCCCTGCTGTGCAGCGAGATCAACAATCACACCGCCTTCACGCATAGATTCGACCATGCCAGCAGTGATCAGCAGTGGGGCGGGTTTGCCAGGGATGAGGGCGGTGGTGATGATGATGTCGACTTCCATCGCCTGCTGAGCGAAGAGTTTCATCTCGGCATCAATAAACTCTTTGGACATGATCTTGGCGTAGCCGCCCTCGCCTGAGCCGTCTTCTTTGAAGTCGAGTTCGAGGAACTCGGCCCCCATTGAGCGGACCTGGTCGCCAACTTCGAGCCGGGTGTCAAACGCCCGGACGATCGCACCAAGTGATTTGGCAGCACCGATAGCTGCGAGCCCCGCAACACCTGCGCCGATCACAAGCACCTTGGCTGGTTTGATCCCCCCAGCTGCGGTGCTCTGTCCGGTCAAGAATCGAGGATACACATTCACGGCTTCGATTACCGCTCTATATCCAGCCGCATTGGCCATTGCACTGAGTGCATCGACCTTCTGGGCACGGGAAATCCGAGGGACGCAGTCCATCGCAAGCACTGTGGCGTTGCGGGCGTTGAGTTTATCAAGAATATCTTGATTCTGAGCAGGCCAGATGAACCCGATGAGGCATCCGTCTTCTTTGATGAGATCGGCTTCATGAGCACCCAGCGATGGATGAATCTGAGGGGAGTGAACCTTCAGTACGATGTCGGATTCGCCCCAAACTTCTTTGGCATCAGCAATAAGGGTTGCTCCCGCCTGGGCATACATGTCATCGTAATGCTCAGCGGCGACGCCGGCCCCTTGCTCAACAACCACTTCAAAGCCCATCTCAATGAGTTTTTTAACGGTCTTGGGAGTGCCAGCGACTCGGCGTTCGCCGGTATGAATTTCTTTTGGTATTCCAATCCGCATAGAGTTCTTTCGGTGTTGGAGTTGAGTTCAGTGACGACACTATAGAGGATAGTGATGTCTATTGCGAGTCCTATGACTCTCATCGACAAAGACCATGAAAGTTGTTCAATTCGCTTTTAATTTGAAGTGCTCAAATCCGGTTAACCAGTATATTTCAGCATCACTCACGCCTAAAATGTCCATTCGTCTCGGCTCCGCCGGAGCCGGTCTTCTCAGATCTAATCCCGAGAGGGTGAGGCTCCAAATGCCAACCGATCAGACTACCGATACACCGTCCCAAACGCTCGACTCCGTCGTCATCCGCTTCTGCGGCGACTCCGGAGACGGCATGCAACTCACCGGTGGACAGTTCACCGATACCTCCGCCCTGTTCGGGAACGACTTTGCAACATTCCCAGACTTCCCCGCTGAGATCCGTGCCCCCAAAGGCACAACATTCGGCGTCTCAGGGTTCCAGGTCCACTTCTCAAGTGAGAGCATCTTTACCCCAGGCGACCGCGTCAACGCGATGGTCGCGATGAACCCCGCCGGGCTCAAGGTCAACCTCGTTGATGTAGAACCGGGCGGGATCGTCATCGTGAACGAAGACGAGTTCACCAAAGGCAATCTTGCCAAGTGCGGATATCTCGATGGTTACAACCCCCTCGATGACGAAGATATTATCAATAAGTACAACCTCGTCAGAGTCCCTATGTCTCGACTCACCAAGGAATCACTCGCAGATTCGGGGATGGGGGCCAAAGATGTCAACCGATGCCGGAACATGTTCGCACTCGGAATCGTCTACTGGCTCTACGAGCGGCCGATCGAACAAACCAAAGAATACCTAACGAAGAAGTTTGCCGAAAAGAAAGGGCTCCCTGAGGTTGCCAAAATCAATATTCAGGCTCTCCAAGCTGGATACTACTTCGGTGAGACCGCGGAAGTCTTCCCTTCACGCTACCGGGTCCCACCGGCTAAGCAAGAGCCCGGCACCTATCGCCAAATCAGCGGCAACGAAGCCACCGTCCTTGGGCTCGTCGCCGCGTCCCAAAAAGCAAGCAAGCCGATCGTCTATGCGAGTTACCCGATTACCCCTGCATCAAGCGTGATCCATGGCCTTTCCCACCTTAAAAGATTTGACATCAAAACAATCCAATCAGAAGACGAGATCGCTGCAATATGTACCGCCATCGGTGCGAGTTTCGCAGGCGACATTGGAGTCACCGGAACCTCAGGCCCCGGGCTCGCGCTCAAAGGCGAAGCAATGGGCCTAGCCCTTATGCTCGAGCTCCCTTTGGTCATCGTCAATGTGCAGCGAGCCGGTCCTGCGACCGGTCTTCCCACCAAAACCGAGCAAGCCGACCTTCTCCAAGCGATGTACGGCCGCCACTGCGAGAGCCCAGTCATCGTGCTCGCACCACGGAGCCCTTCGGACTGCTTTAATATGGCGATCGAAGCCGTGCGCTTATCTGTGAAATACATGACGCCGGTGATCTACCTTTCCGATGGCTACATTGCCAACGGCGCCGAGCCTTGGAAGGTGCCCGATGTCAGCTCTATTCCTGAGATCCATATCACACACCCAACGGTAGCAGATGCTGGTGAAGAAGGGTTTATGCCTTACGCCCGCGATCCTGAAACTCTTTCCCGCCCGTGGGCAATCCCCGGAACGCAGGGACTCGAGCACCGCGTCGGAAGTCTTGAAAAAGAGGCCGATTCAGGCAATGTGTCGTATGATCCGGACAACCATGACATGATGGTTAGGCTCCGAGCTGAGAAGATTGAGCGGGTGGCACAGTCGATCCCGCAGCTTGAGGTCGACGGCGACCCCTCCGGCGATGTCCTCGTCCTCGGATGGGGTGGCACCTACGGCTCACTCACGACTGCCATCCAGCAAGTCCGAGCCAATGGTCACAAAGTCAGCTCCGCCCATCTCCAATACCTCAACCCGTTTCCATCAAATACCGAAGAAGTTCTCCGGTCGTTCAAGAAAATCGTCATTCCCGAAATCAACCTCGGGCAACTCAGCATGCTGATCCGGTCGAAGTTCCTTATCGACACCATCGGAATCAATATTGTCAAAGGCCAGCCATTTAAGGTTGAGACCCTGGTCGAGCGGATCACGGAGGTGATCGAATCATGAGTACTATCGAAACCAAAGACACAAACCTGCCGGTCTATACCCCAAAGGACTTCACTACAGATCAGGATGTCCGGTGGTGCCCCGGCTGTGGTGATTACGCTGCTCTTGCAGCAGTCCGCAAAGCCTTGCCGGGAATGGGAACGAAGAAAGAAAACTTCGTCTTCGTATCCGGCATCGGCTGCGCAGCACGATTCCCATATTATGTGGATACGTACGGCATGCACTCGATCCACGGGCGTGCCCTGGCGATCGCAACCGGTGTAAAATGCGCAAACCCCGAGCTCCAAGTTACTGTGGTCTCAGGCGATGGCGATCTACTTTCAATCGGCGGCAATCACACCATCCACACCATGCGGCGCAATGTGGATATCACAATCATGCTACTCAACAATAAAATCTATGGCCTAACAAAGGGTCAATACTCCCCGACAAGCGAGACCGGCAAAATCTCACCAACCTCACCCGCTGGATCAATTGACTATCCAATTAATCCGATAGCGATCGCCGTTGCTACAGGCTGTACATTTATTGCTCGGAGTCTCGATGTTGACATGAAAGGTATGGACACCATCTACAAACGCGGCGTGGCCCACAAAGGAACCGCATTTATCGAGGTCTACCAAGACTGCAACATCTTTAATCACAAGGCATGGTTCTACGCGTCTCAAAAAGAAACAATGCCAGAGAGTACGATCAAAGTTGAGCACGGCAAGCCACTCATCTTCGGTAGCGATCGCGAGAAAGGCATCAGATTCAATAACGGTCACCCGGAAGTCGTCACCATCGGAAAGGATGGCGTCACCGAGGCGGACCTCATTGTCCATAATGAGACTGACATGTTCCTCGCCAATATGTATGCCCAGATGTCTTACCCAGAGTTCCCAGAACCCATGGGGATCCTCCACGCTGATCCATCCAAGCCCACTTACAACGATTTGCTTTATAAGCAACTAGATGAAGCCAAAGCTAAGAGTGGACAGCCAGATCTTCAAGCCCTGGTCACTGGAAACGAATCATGGGAAGTTCGATAAGTACCAAATATTCTGAACGGAATCCAGATTCAAATTTTTGCTTCTCTAAACTGAAAAGTGCCAAAGTTCTGATAATCTCATCTATGTGGTTTACTGGGGTCGGTGTTCTTGAATGATGAAGTCGTCGTTTGAGTCCAATTCGCTAAGATTCGCTGATAAATCAGGACGTGAGGGTATTGAATTGTGCATAACACTTGTTTTTAACTGGTTATTCCGCTTTATCGCAGTAGAATATACTGATTCTACGGGCTGTTTTTAGAATAAATCAAAAAAGGACTTTCGTATGACCCTTTCTCACTTATCCAAACTGGCTCTCATCGTGGGCTCTTCTATCTCATTTCCAGCATTAGCACAACCAGGATTCACATTCGTTGAAGATTCAGCAGCTTTAACTGGCCCGTATATGTCCCCATTTGGGAATGCCATGCAGGGGATGGCTGCCGGTTTATCAGCGGCGGATTACGACAACGATGGTGACATCGATATCTTTGTCCCAAACAGGGATGGAATTGAATTTCCAAACTTGTTGTTCCGGAACAACTTGTATAACACCGACGGGATTGATTTCAATATAACCCCGTTCACAGAAATTGCAGAATCTGCTGGTGTCACAGGAATCGAAGGCAGTTCTAAACCCAGATCCCGGGCAGCGTTGTGGCTGGACCATGATGGCGATGGCTTGCTCGATCTTTTGGTGGTGGGAGATTCATTTCAGGTAAATAACAACTCACCAAACAAGAGCTGGGCTATACCCCGTATCTATAAGCAAGGGCCAATTGGCGTGTTTACAGATGTATCTGCTCAGACCAATCTCGCATCCCAGACAATGTTTGAAGACAACCCACCCCCAACCGGGGCCAATACAATTCTCCGTCACTTGGGCGGTTTAAGTGCAGGCGATTTAAACGGGGACGGGTATCCTGAGATCTTTGTTGGTTTGTGGCAAGGAGCCTCGGAAAACTTAGAATCGATCGTTGGTTGCCGATTGTTTATAAATGTTCCGGGCGATACCCCGGGAACTCGCAAATTTGTTGAGCGTGCTAGCGAGTCCCTTCAACTGTCTGAGACAACACCAGATTTGACCCATCGAATCGGGAGCCATTGGCAACCCATAATGCACGACTTTAACGAAGACGGTCTGCTAGACATTTTCTGTGCTATTGATGGCGATGACAATCATGTTTGGATAAATACTGGGAATGTTCAAGACACTGTTGACCAGAACTTGTCGACTCCTATGCCGATGTTTGTAGATCAGGCTGCTCAATCTAATATGGAAATATTGCCGGGAGCAACTGGTGGTGCTTCGGATATGGGCGTAACCATCTCTGACTACAACAGAGATGGCATGATGGATGTTTATGTGACCAATATCCACTTTGTGAATGGAGCATCGAACCTACACAATGCTCTCTTTGAAACAACGCAAACTTCACCATTTATGGTTGAGGACGTCTCGTTCTCTACGGGTTCATGGGATATTCAGGAAAACATATTTGGGATCGGTGGCTGGGGTTGGGGATGCTCGTTTGGCGATTATGACAATGATGGCTGGGTGGATCTCACCGCCACAAACGCAACTATCGGTCCAGGTTGCGGGGCATCGGATAACAGTGTTCTCTTCTTGAGTAATGGGACTGAGCCTGGGGCATGTGACACTGACGCACCGGTCTCATTCTGTGAGGTTGGTGCAGAGGTTGGTTTCGATGATAGTCATATGGGATCAGGATTGATTTCTGCAGACTTTGATCGTGACGGCGACCTTGATACAGTTCATATTGCGATGTTGCAGAATATTGATGGAGAGTGCGATACGCAGTCTTTGATTCGCTATCTCAGAAATGATGCGACCCAACTCACAAATAACTGGCTCGTTGTACGGCCTCGTATGGAACTCGGGAACCGCTTCGGCCTCGGAGCAACAGTTCAAGTTTCTAATACCGGTCCAGAAAGCTGGTTGCAGTCTCGCGTGATTTCCGCGGGTACCAGCACAATGGCCCAAGAGCCAGCAGAAGCCCATTTCGGTTTAGGTCAAATAAATCCGAAGAGTACTTTAACTGTAACTGTGAACTGGCCAAATGGCCGGTTGCCTGCGACCGTATCAGGTCCCGCGGGGAGTCTGATGGATCAGGTACTCGATATATCGCCTTGCGGGGTACTTGATATAGCAGCTCCATTCGGGACGCTTAATGTTATGGATGTCATGCAGTATGTAACTCATTATCTCTCAGGAGATATGGGGGCAGATTTGAACGGTGATGGCGCCCTTGATTTCTTTGATATCTCGCTGCTCATACGAGGTGCAAGGGCTGGATGCCCGTAATCAACTGATTGTTAATCGTGTTGGTTGGGCGTAATCTCGCCTTCCGTCAATGGAAACTGTACTTCTATATCGGCGGCTTTTTCGGCCGAATATTGAAGTGATATTTTTTCACCTAACCGTCCTTGGACAATAAAGCGGAATGTGCTGTGGTCCATGCCAGGGATTCCGCGGTTCACAAAGAGCAACTCAGGGCGGTGTTCAGTTGGCTGAAGTGAGTTGTCAAATCGATCAGTAAGGGTTCCAGACAGAACGACATCTGCGCCTGTTAGCGTTAGCAAATCTGGCAATCCGATGTTCTTTTGAGCCGCGAGTCCTAGCCGTGATGGGATTATCTTAGAGTTCTCGATCTCTACTGTGATCTCCCAGAGTTTGGATTCAAGCTGCTCGATGCCAATCCACTTGAAATCAAGTTCGGGCATGTTGGTCGCGTGAAACATTGTGAAGGCGAAGTTGCGGTGGCACCCCTCTTCGAGCATAAATGGTGGTGTGACACGCGACGAAAATTTTGTGCCTCCACCGATAAGAACCTTGCCATGGGTTGGGTGGTCGTATTCGGTGTAATCGGTAAAGGTTTGACCGAAAAGCATTCGGTCCTGCCAATGCATACGTTCGGAGCCTGAATACTCGCGATCCGGATCTGGCATAATGCGTGAGTTGGTCCAGAGCTCGTTGGTAAAACTCACAATCCCCAGACCTTCTGCGAGCCAGTTGACGAAACCGCCATGGACTGTGTAGAGGTCAGCGTGAATGACCATGTAGTCGTAGTACGGCAGAATATCTTCTCCGGCTTCACCGAGTTTGTCGTACACAGATTTGTCAGATCTTGGGTAGAGATTTCCAAGATATTTGGTGCCCGGGCCTCGGAGAATCATCCCGCCTGTATTGTGGTAGCTTTGGCCGGCGGCGATATTGGGGTGATCAAGGATGAAATCGGCCACGGCCTTGGTTTCAAGGCGGTCGAATGGGTAATCCCCGGCTCCGTACTGAATGAAGTTGGGCTGCCAGTCGCTCGCCCAGTTGCGGTTCATGTCATAACCGCCTGGGCCATCTTCGTTGATTCGGCCGTCGCCGTCATTGTCAATGCCTTCTGAACCGAGACGGTTCAGGTTGCCTTGGATTCCCTCAGGGGAACGCTCAATGATGCGGGGGTCGAGTTCATTCTGTCTGTAGTCGCCGTTGGGATCGAGCTTCCACATCCGTGTTATGTGTCCGTCGCCATCAAGATCTTCAGGGCCGTCCTCGTCGAGCAGTCCATCGTAATCGTTATCCGTTGGGCGTTGGCCGGTTCGTGCTGAATGCGGCGTGTTGGGATTTCCGAACCATTCGGCGCGGCCGTCGGGGTTCTGGGAGGGAAGAAAGTAAAAGGAAACACGGTCCATCATCTCGGTGAGCTGATCGACCTCGCCGTAGCTTTTGGAGAGGTACCAGATGGAGTAGAGCACTGTTTCAGTTGCTTGGATCTCATTGCCATGGACATTCCCGTCGATGTACATCGCGGGTTTATCCGAGGCCTTACCGGTCTTCGAACTGTTGAGCGTGATGAGCCACATGTCCCGCCCCTGCTCGCTCTTCCCGATCGATTCGAGTGTGAGCAGTTCTGGGTAGGCATCTACCAGATCATGGATGATTTTGGTCATCTCTTCGTAGTTATAAAATCGATTCCAGGAAACATCGACTTCAGATGGGATTTGTTGCTGAGCCAAAGCTGTAGGGGCACAGAGCCCCGAGATTGCCATCAATCCTGCAGCGCACAACGAACGGTATGAGTTATTTTGAATAGTCATGATTTAAAGTCCAAGATTGAGTGTTTGGTTGCCAAAGCGTGGGTCGATGATTTGGATTGATTCAGAGTTGATGTCGTTGGACCGAATGATCCAGTGGTGATCTGAGTGTCCGCCGTGGGCGTTGATGCCCCAAACTCTTGAGACGCGTTGGCCGGTCAGGATGCTTTCCACATCGGAGGACAATCGGACCACAATTGGCCGAATGGTGTGTTTGGTTTGAGAAAATGATGTAGAAGTTGGCATCTGCCCGTCGTTGACGATCGAGATGCGGATCTCATAGAGTCCGTTGGCGAGTTCTTTGATCTCCGGGCCGGTGATCGAAATCTTGGGCCGCGTATCGATGAGATCGATTACGAACTTGGTAAGCTTCTCAGAGACACCGTCGAGTTGGTCCGACGGGGGATTGATCCGTGACAGCGGAACAAAGCCACCAATTTCGACCTTGCCGAGCGTCGGATGATCGAATGGTTGCCAGTTGACAAACCCTTCGATCTCTGCCTGCTCAAAGTACTCGAGCCATTTGGCGTCTTGGCTCTTCTTCTTTTTCTTCAGCTTTCCATCTTTGACGGGCTCTTCGCCGGCGGGTTCTGCGAGTTTGACCCGCTGGACAGCGATCCCCGCTTGGGCCGCGAATCCAACGATCATCTCGGGAGTCACCGAGGCGATCATGGATTGATCAACCGGCTCACCATTCTCGGCTTCATACGCGGCCATCAACTCGTCGATGGTTTCTTGGCTGATGTCGCCTACGCCTGATGGTGTTAGACCTGAAGAATCAGGCTCAGATTCCGCTGTATCCTTAGGAGACTCGGCATCGGTTTCCTCCTTGTTGTCGGCACTTTCTGGCTCTGGACGACTCCAGGCGTTGACGGCAAAGCTGGGAATCCCACGCTGGGCATAGAGCCATGCATGGAAGCTGCCCGCAATGTCCTCCTTGGAAGCGGATTTAAATCCAGTTGCTTCCTTAAAGAGTTCACCCGTTTGTTTGTACAACTCCGCGTCATTGGCGTCAATTGCCTTGGGCGCGGTGCCTGTGATGTCCTTTGCTTTAGAGTCAGGTTGGTTGATGAGATTGTCATGGCGCCCGAGAGTCACAGCCATCACAATGTTGTCATGCGCAAGGACGAACTTGGCGATCGCCATTGACTCGGGCTCTGAGAGCGGATACTGCCCCGTGTGCGTTCCGTGCTCATTCCATCGGTGCATGAAGTTCATGTCTAGATCCACGCTACCAAAGCCGTCTTCATTGATCTGCCCGTCGCCGTCGTTGTCTAAGCCCTCTGTATAGAGGGTGAAACTCGCCCGATGATCTTCTTTTGAATCAGGTTTGATTGAGAGCCTGAGATCATCGGGATCTGATAGATGTGTAGCTGGATCTTCGATTGGCGGGTTCAATCGGCGCATCATGGTGATGATGCCATCACCGTTGAGATCATCAGAACCATCTTCATTGGACGCCCGGTCGCGGTCATCGTCTGTTGTGCGATTGTTTCCCGAATGCCCCATGGTGAGCTGATTAAGATTCCGGTGTGCCCCATCCGGGTTCACGCGTGGGATGATGTAGATGGTCATCGAATCCAGCATATCGGAATGATCCGAGAGAATCTTCTTGGCGATCCGTGTTGCTGCTTCGGTGCCGACGAGGTAGCGACCGTCGATCCCAGCGGTGATCAGCATCGCGGGCATGGTGTTGGCGGTTTCAGCAGAATTTGCCAGCGTGATTAATGAGATCGGGTTCCCATCGAGACTTGTCCCGATTGTCGTCACCCAGGCATTTTGGCTTGAAGATGCAATGGACTGAATCGTGCCTGCGAGGGCCTGATTGCTCATGTATCCATCGGTTTGGGCAATAGAAAATGCGGGTATTACGGAAGCGGCGGCAAAAGCCAAAATCGCCCTGAACTTGATGTGTTTCGACATGCTGATCCTTGAATTATTCTAGAAATAAGAGACCCACAGCTGAATCGCTGATGATGATTGTACCAAATTTTCGTTCAATGGTTGCGTAAGATTAGAGTACTTGCAATTTGCTTCGAATTCTGCGATAATCTCGATTGCGAAACTATCCGTACCACCTTATCCGTTGACACGTCAGAAACGGACACAAGATCTATGCCAGAAGGACATTGAGAACATGAGTGACCCCCAAGCCCCCGTCTTGCCCCACATTATTGCAGGCCAAAAACACCTCGGATCAGACGCGACACAGCGGATCAACATGAATCCCGGCACTGGCGAACCAATTTCGTCTGTTCCACTAAACGATGTAGGAGCGGCTGATAAGGCCATCCGAGCTGCGGCTGCCGCCTTCCCTGCCTGGGCCAATACCCCGGTAGGAGATCGAATCCAACCATTGTTCAAGTATAAGACCATTCTTGAGAATCATGTAGACGAGCTCGCTGAGATCATCGTCCAGGAGCACGGAAAAACCACCGCTGAAGCCATTGGGTCGGTCCGACGCGGCATTGATTGCATCGAGCACGCGTGCGGGGCTCCGATCCTGATGATGGGCCGATCGCTCCCACAGATCGCTGTGTCCTCTTCATTCTGCAGAACCGAGGATGAAGGTGGCGTGGGGATCGACTCGTCGATTGATCGCTTGCCGATCGGTGTGTGCGCGGGGATCACGCCATTTAACTTCCCAATGATGGTTCCGCTTTGGATGTGGCCAATGGCAGTTGCATGCGGGAATACATTTGTGCTCAAGCCATCTGAACGCGATCCGATGTCCACAGTCCGAGCAATCGAACTAGCTCAAGAAGCGGGGTTCCCGGATGGTGTTCTGAACCTTGTCCACGGCGGCCCGGATGTTGTCAATCACCTAATAAAGCATGATGATGTCCGTGCAGTGTCGTTTGTTGGCTCGACCGCAGCGGGGAAGTACATTTATGAAACCGGATGCGCCCATGACAAGCGGGTCCAATGCATGTGCGGTGCGAAGAACTTCTCGATAATCATGCCCGATGCTAATCGTGAAGCCGCGATAGACGGGGTGTTTGGGTCGGCATTCGGGAACACTGGCCAACGATGCTTGGCTGGGTCGGTCGTTGTAGCAGTGGGGGATGCTGCTGATTGGCTTATCCCGGGACTTGTTGAGAAGACGAAAGGCGTCGTTGTTGGGCGAGGGTGTGACCGCAAAACACATATGGGTCCATTGCAAGATCAGGCTGCTCAAGACCGAGTGGTCAAATACATCGAAGCTGGTGTCAAATCAGGTGCCGACCTGCTCGTTGATGGACGAAACTCGGACATGCCCAAGGCGGGTTGCTTTGTAGGCCCGACCGTTTTCGATAACTGCACCTCTGACATGAGTATCGTTTCAGAAGAAATCTTCGGCCCGGTTCTCTCTATCATGCGTGCCTCGACACTCGATGCCGCGGTTACTGAGGTTAATAAATCAGACTACGGCAACATGTCCGTCATATTCACTGATTCAGGGAATGCAGCTCACAGATTTGAAAGCACAGTCCAAGCGGGCATGCTCGGGGTCAATGTTGGCGTCCCAGCTCCGATGGCAGCGTTCCCGTTTGCCGGATGGAAGAAATCGTTCTACGGCGATCTCCACACCAACGGCGAAGACGGCGTGCGTTTCTTCACGAAATCACGCGTGACTGTCCGACGGTGGATCTAAGACTCGTTCATCCTCTTTAGAAAGTATTACTTATGCCAAGAATTACACGAACCGCACTCATCCAAGCCGCCAACGCGCTGCCGGACTCTGACGATCTCCCTGCAATCAAGAAGGCGATGATCGATAAGCATGTGACACTGATCGAAGAAGCCGCCGAGAAGGGTGCCAATGTGTGTTGCCTTCAAGAGATCTTCTACGGCCCATACTTTTGCGCCGAGCAAGATGCCCGTTGGTACGACATCGCTGAGCCCATTCCTGATGGACCGACCATAAAGCTCATGCAGGAGCTCGCCAAGAAGCACCGGATGGTCATGGTGGTCCCGATTTACGAGGTCCCGATGACCGGTGTGTACTACAACACCGCCGCCGTAATCGACGAGCAGGGCAACTACCTCGGCAAGTACCGCAAGCACCACATCCCGCATTGCCAGCCCGGGTTCTGGGAGAAGTTCTACTTCAAACCAGGCAACGGAGGGTATCCGGTCTTTGATACCATCTTCGGTAAGATCGGTGTCTATATCTGCTACGACCGCCACTTCCCAGAAGGGGCACGCGCTCTTGGACTCAACGGTGCTGAGATTGTGTTCAACCCATCGGCGACTGTTGCCGGGTTGAGCGAGTACCTCTGGAAGCTCGAGCAACCGGCCCATGCGGTCGCGAATCAATACTTTGTCGGCGCGATCAATCGCGTCGGCACCGAGGCCCCATGGAACATCGGCAAGTTCTACGGGCAGTCCTACTTCTGCAATCCACGCGGCCAGATCATGGTCGAGGGTTCACGCGACAACGACGAGGTTGTGATCGCGGATCTGGATCTTGACATGATCCGAGAAGTCCGTGACACCTGGCAGTTCTTCCGAGATCGTCGCCCGGAATCATACGAAAAGCTCACAGAGATTTAAATGGATACCAGCAACAACAATCCATTGATCAACGCCGACCTTGCGCCGGTAGCGATCGAAAGCCGCACCTGGAGTTCGTGGAACATTGCCGCACTATGGATCGGCATGGCTGTGTGCATCCCGACCTATATGCTCGCCGCGGGCATGGTCAGCCAAGGCATGAACTGGTGGCAAGCAACGCTGACGGTTATGGCTGGCAACATTATTGTGCTGATCCCGATGATTCTTAACGGGCACGCAGGAACCAAACTCGGCGTGCCCTTCCCAGTCTTGGTCCGCGCGAGCTTTGGAATATCCGGAGCCCATATCCCCTCGGTCGCGCGATCACTCGTTGCATGCGGCTGGTTCGGCATCCAATGCTGGATCGGCGGGGCCGCGTTGTACACCATTCTTGGTGTACTTGGAGTGTTCGACCCTGTAAAAGATACAAGCGTGCTCCCGGTGCTCGGGATTACAACGATTCAGTTTGCAAGTTTCATTGCGTTCTGGCTGATCCATGTGGTGATCGTGATCCGCGGCGTTGAATCCATCAAGCATCTCGAATCGTGGGCTGCCCCATTCTTGATTGCATCGGGCGTAGCACTGCTAGTCTGGGCGATCGTCAAGGTTGATAGCCCATCACAGTTATTTACTTCAAAAACAAACTATACTGAGGGCTCGAGTTTCTGGAAGATATTCTTCCCACAACTCACCGCGATGGTCGGATTCTGGGCAACACTGAGTCTGAATATCCCCGACTTCACCCGCTATAGCAAGTCTCAGAAGGATCAGGCAACCGGACAACTCATCGGATTGCCCCCGACCATGACGCTCTTCTGCTTCATCGGCATTATCGTCACAGGCGCGACGGTTATCCTCTTTGGCGAAGCGATCTGGAATCCGGTCGATCTGGTCGCCAAAATGGGCTCGCCTGTCATCGTCGTGATCTCGATGATCGCATTACTGATCGCCACCCTCTCAACAAACCTCGCGGCCAATGTTGTTTCCCCGGCCAACGGGTTCTCGAATATCTCGCCAGCCAAGATCAGCTTCCGGCTCGGCGGATTGATGACCTGTGCGATCGGCGTGCTCATTATGCCTTGGCGGCTCGTCGAGGACATGGGCGCGTACATCTTCACATGGCTCATCGGATACAGCGCTCTGCTTGGTCCCATCGTTGGGATCATGCTCTGCGACTACTTTATTATCCGTAAAACTAAGATCAACACCGATGACTTATACGATGCCAACGGCCCTTTCAAGGGCATCCGATGGCAAGCGATTGTGGCACTGGTCATCGCGGTGCTTCCCAATCTCCCCGGCTTCATCAACGCCGCATCACACAAAGCAATCTTTCCAGCATATTTCGACAGCATCTACAACTACGCCTGGTTCGTGGGCGTTCTGATCTCAGTCGTGCTCTACTGGATACTCATGCAATCAAAATCAGTTAGGACCCAATCATGACCACACAAACCACTCCAACACTCCCCGCCTACGACCATTCCCCGGTTCCCTACACCGGTCTATCAAAGGCCGAAACACTCGCGATGCGGCAAGAGTTCCTCTCGCCCGCGATCCTGATGTACTACAAAGACCCCGTCATGATCGTCGAGGGCTCGATGCAGTATCTCTTTGATGAAACAGGCAAGCGGTACCTTGATGGATTCGCCGGGATCGTCACCGTCTCGGTCGGCCATTGTCATCCAAAGGTCATCGAAGCAATCCGCGAGCAGAATGAACGGTTCCAGCACACAACCACGATTTACCTCCATCCAAACATCGCGAAGTACGCAAAGAAACTCGCCGGCACCTTCCCAAAAGATTCCGGGCTCAGCGTGTGCTACTTCACCAACTCGGGCAGCGAGTCCAACGATCTTGCGCTGCTCATGGCCCGCGCGTTCACCGGCAACTACGACATCCTCGCACTCCGCAACGCCTACCACGGCATGTCCCCATCGGCGATGGGATTGACCGCACTCAATACCTGGAAAACTCCAGTGCCACAGGGCTTCGGGATTCATCACGCCAAGTGTCCAGATATGTACCGCGGTCCTTTCGGATACGATGATCCCGATGCAGGCAAGAAGTATGCCGAGGATCTCGATGAGGTTATCCGGTTCAGCACACCCGGTCAGGTCGCCGCCTTCATCGCCGAACCGATCCAAGGCGTCGGCGGTACCGTTGAACTCCCCGACGGCTATTTGAAGCATGTATACAAGTCCGTACGCGACGCGGGCGGCTTGTGTATCTCCGACGAAGTCCAAACCGGATTTGGACGCACTGGCACCAAGTTCTGGGGATTTGAGAATCAGGGTGTCACTCCCGACATCGTCACAATGGCCAAGGGCATGGGCAATGGCGCTCCGTGTGGAGCGGTCGTCACTCGCCCCGATATCGCCCAAGCAATGGCTCAGCGTCTCCACTTCAACACCTTTGGAGGCAACCCCGTCTCCATGGCCCAGTGCGATGCCACGCTTGACATTATTCTCAGCGAAAACATTCAGAAACAAGCGCTCGATATCGGCGGCTACCTCATGGAAGGCCTTCGCGATCTTCAGTCCCGCCACGATTGCATCGGCGATGTCCGTGGTAAAGGTTTGATGATTGGCGTCGAGCTCGTCGAAGATCGCACAACCAAAGCTCCCGCATCAGCGATGTGTGCCGATGTGTTTGAGAAAGCCAAAGACCTCGGACTTCTCATCGGCAAGGGTGGACTCTACGGCAATGTCCTCCGCATCAAACCACCGATGTGCATCACCCGCGACGATGTCGATTTCATGATCCGTGTGCTCGATATGGCGTTCACCCAAGCCGCCAAATAAGGATTTACAAATGCCACTGCTGATCAAAAACGGACGGATTATCACCGCGACTGACGATTATTGTGCGGATATTTATTGTGAAGACGAGACCATCACCCGCATCGAAGCGGGGATTGATGCACCATCGCTTCCGAGCAATACCGAAGTTGTCGATGCGACGGGTAAGTATGTCTTCCCAGGATTCATTGATCCGCATGTGCATATCCATCTTCCGTTCATGGGCTCAAACGCGATCGACGACCATGAATCCGCGTCCAAAGCGGCATTGGCTGGTGGCACCACCACGCTCATCGAGATGATCTGTCCTGGTCCGAGCGACGAACCGATGGCCGCGTTTAATGAATGGAACGACCTCGCGTCCCCAGCATCATCGGTGGACTACACCTTCCATATGGCGGTCGTTCGGTTCGATGATCTCGCACAGGATCAACTCAAGCAGATCGTCGCCGATCATGGGATTGCGTCGTTCAAAATCTTCCTCGCTTATAAAGGCGCTCTGAATCTTGATGACACTGACCTCTTCGATCTGCTCACCATGGCCAAAGACCTCGGCGTGATCACCACCGCCCATTGCGAAAATGCCGACGCGATCGACGCGATGCAGACCAAGCTCATCAGCGAGGGCAAGACCGGGCCGGAGTGGCACGAGCCATCTCGCCCGGTATGCGTCGAAGCTGAGGGTGTTCACCACCTGTCGACATTTGCTGAGCTTACCGGGGCTCATATCTACGCGGTCCACACTTCTTGTGCACCCGCAGTCGAAGCGGCTGTCGCTGCACAACTCCGCGGCGTGAACATCTGGGTCGAAGCGGTTGCGCCGCATCTGATCTTGGATGAAACCTACGCCCAGCAGGCGGACTTTGTGGGCGCTAAGTATGTCATGTCGCCGCCGCTGCGTGAGAAAAGCAATCAAGATGTCCTCTGGAACGGGCTCAAATCTGGCGTGATATCAACGATCGGCACCGACCACGCCCCATTCAACTTCGTCGGTCAAAAAGACATGGGCACTGAGGCGTTCACTAAAATCCCCAACGGCATCCCATCGGTGCAAGAACGAGTCGATCTAATTCATACCTTCGGCGTGCTCGCCGGGAAGATTGATCTCAACACGATGGTCAGTACCTGCAGCACCAAAGCCGCGCAGATCTTCGGGCTCTACCCACGCAAAGGCTCGATCAGTGTTGGTGCAGATGCGGACCTCGTCGTCTACGACCCCAACTGCAAACACACGCTTAGCGTGGATAGCAGCTATTCCAAAATCGACTACAACGCCTACGAGGGCTGGGAACTCACCGGGCGATCATCGGTCGTCACGGTGCGCGGCCAAGTCCAAGCCCGCGATGGCGAGTTTGTTGGCACCGTTGGCCGAGGCCAGCTTCTCAAACGTAAGCCGACTCACTTCTGATCCAGACGGTGCTGGTCAATCGTCATTGGCAACAAGTTTGTTGGATTGTTCGACGAACTTGTCGCCTTCCCACGCGGTGTCCTTGGTGACCATGCCCTCTTTGGCGGCTTTCTTCTCGGCTTTCGCGTCCTTCTGGCGTTGGACCAGATCTGCATGGGTTGTGAAGTATTGAAGCGAGTGGCCACGGAACTCTTCGATGGTTTTGAAGTCGTGCTTGTCCATAAAGGCGCTGAGTTCTTCGCACATACGCCCGGCCATTTTGTAACCATGGATCATGACACCGGTACAGACCTGAACAGTCGAGGCACCAAGCAAGATAAACTGGGCGGCATCATCGCCGGTCTCTACTCCACCGATTGCTGAGAGTGACCGGTCTTTGAACTCGCCCTTTGTTGTGCCATTTCCGTACATCATGGTGGCAAGCTCCATAACCATCCGCAGTGCGATCGGGCGGACCGCTTTGCATGAATAGCCCCCTGGGACCGAATGTCCTTCAACGGTAGGCTCAGGACGCAGGGTATCGAGATTCACACCCATCACGCTCAGGATCGTATTGATCGCCGCGATGCCTTCGCACCCGCCCTTGAGAGATGCTCGGGCGGGGTCTTCGATGTGCGTGATGTTGGGGGTCATCTTCGCCCAAACAGGAATCGTCGCGGCTCCGTTGACCCATGTACAGACCTCTTCGAGGAGTTCAGGGTCTTGGCCCATCGCGGCGCCCATTTTGCGTTCCGGCATTCCATGGGGGCAGGAAAAGTTGAGTTCGAATGCATCAACGCCGCAGGCTTGGCAACGTTCGACGATCTCGACCCATGCGTCCTTGTTGTATTCTTCCATGATCGAAGCGATCAGTATCCGGTCGGGGTATTTGTCCTTGATCTTCTTGAACTCGTCTTCCCAGACCTCGAACGAGCGGTCCGAGATTAGCTCGATGTTCTGCCATCCGATGACCTCTTTGGAGCCTTGGGCACGCATGCGGGCGTAGCGTGGAGCGACGTTCTGGACCTTAGAGGCATCCAAACTGACGGTCTTGCAGATGACCGCTCCCCAGTTCTCGTCGAAGGCCTTTCCGATGACATTGGCATTGGTGCCGGGAGGGCCCGAGCCGATGATGAATGGGTTTGGGAGTTTGAGTCCATCGACAACTACACTGAGATCGGCCATATTCTTCCTTCCATTTCCCATCAGGGGCAATCCGAGAGTGTACCAGAAATCATGAATCTTTGCCTTGAAATCAACCTCAAATGGGATTTATACACATTTCCGCCAATCTCGCGGGGGCAATGTAGTAGACATATCTCTTTGTTAAATCTGGACTTCCTGAGGTTTGAGGCCTAATCTTCCCGACTCTGTGGCCTATCGGGATCGCAGAGCACATATTCACGCCGGTGAAATTGCTTTCTTCGCATCAGGCGTCGAGTGACATTCCGGTATTCGCGGGAACCCGATGCCCGAACACTCCGGACAAAGAAGAACAACACAATATGAACTTTAATGAACTGGGACTCGCAGAGTCCATCGTTCGCGCGGTAGCCGATAAAGGTTATACCTCAGCGACCCCTATCCAGGCGCAATCCATCCCTGTCGCCCTCCAAGGCGGCGATGTCCTCGGCTGTGCCCAGACCGGTACAGGCAAGACCTGTGCCTTCGCACTCCCGATCCTGCACCGTCTGTCGCAGAACACGCCGGTTGATCAGCCGCAGCAGTTTCGCAACAAGAAATCCAAGCACACCAGAAACGGTGGACATGGGCGCCCACCTCGCGCACTGATACTCTGCCCAACACGCGAACTCGCGATGCAGATCTATGAGAGTTTCATCGGTTACGGCCGCAATCTCCACCTCCGCCATACAGTGGTCTTCGGTGGCGTTAGCCAGAGCAAGCAGGTCCGCGAACTCCGCGCCGGAGTCGATGTCCTTGTCGCAACCCCAGGCCGTCTTCTGGACTTGATTAATCAGGGTCATATCGACCTGAGCCGAGTTGAAACACTCGTGCTTGACGAAGCTGACCGGATGCTTGATATGGGCTTTATCAATGACATCCGCAAGGTCATTGACATGATGCCCGACCAGCGCCAGACGCTGTTCTTCTCTGCAACGGTTTCGAGAGAGATCCGCCAGTTGGCTGATTCGATCCTCTTTGAGCCAGAGACTATTGAAACCGCTCCTGAATCATCAACCGCTGAACTGATCGCACAAAAGATCTATTTGGTCGAGCGCCAGAACAAGCCTGTACTGCTTGAGCGGTTGCTTCTGGGGAATGATGTTGGGCGTGCGTTGGTCTTTACCCGTACCAAGCACGGGGCCGATAAACTCGTCAAGTTCCTGCGTCACTCGGATATCAATGCCGAGGCGATCCATGGCAACAAAACCCAGAACGCTCGAACCCGTACTATGCGTCGATTCAAGACCGGGGCCACTCAAGTCCTTGTCGCGACGGACATTGCTTCGCGTGGTATTGATGTAGATGACATCACTCATGTTGTAAATTTTGATATGCCGATTGATCCCGAGACTTATGTTCATCGGATCGGACGGACAGCTCGGGCCGGGGCATCTGGGATCGCTCTCTCATTCTGTGATCACAGCGAGATCGGGATCTACCGGGCGATCGAACGCCGGACCAAGATCAAGATTGAGATCGGCAGTGGCAATACCGATCTGACATTCGATGCACCTCCACCGTCAGCCCGCCGAGCACCCTCCAAGAGTCATCAGGGCGGCTTCCGCAAGAACAAGCCCAACAACAGGTTCGGCAAGCAGCGTCCAGGTGGCGCCAACAGCAGTAACTCTGGCGGTTTTTCTGGAAAGCCGAAATACGCCAAGAAATCGAGCGGAATGCATAGTGACGGGCCATCGGACAAACCAGCCGGAAAGCGAACCGGAAAGCCAGGCGGCAAACCGGGTGGAAAGCCATCTGCTAAAGCCAGCGGCAAACCAAGCGGCTCGTTCCCGGGTAAGTCCCACAAGTCGAGTCCTACCGGAAGAGTCAAAAAATCCGCTATCAAAGGCGGTCGGCCCGGATCCACTCATGGCAATAAGTCCACGAGTGGTAAGTGGTAATAGCCGTAAATATCCCCTACAGCAACTTGTCAGCAAGTGGGCCCCATTTGGGGTCTTTGTCCATTACTGGGCTACGATAACCACACATGACAACCGCTCCACTCCCAATTATCATTCAAGGCGGCATGGGCGCAGGCATCTCCAGCTGGACCCTCGCTAATGCCGTTTCTAAAGCCGGGCAACTCGGTGTGGTCTCAGGGACCGCGCTTGATGTATTACTAGCCCGCCGCCTTCAGGTTGGTGATCCGGGCGGCCATATGCGTAGAGCTCTGAGTCACTTCCCAGTGCCGGGTGTCGCTCAGCGGATCATTGATCGCTATTTCATTGAGGGTGGCAAAGACTCTGATAAGCCATTTAAACCCAAGCCTGTTCCCAGCATGAAGCCATCGAAGCTGCTCGAAGAGCTGCTTGTCGCATCTAACTTCGTCGAGGTCTACTTGGCAAAGGAGGGTCACGACGGCCCTGTTGGAATCAACTACCTCGAGAAGATTCAGGTGCCAAACTTGCCCTCGATGTTCGGCGCAATGCTCGCTGGTGTGTCGTACGTGCTCATGGGTGCTGGTATCCCAAAAGCCATTCCAGGCATTCTCGATCGTTTGGCCAATAAAGAACCGGTTGAGCTTAAAATCGATGTCCAAGGAACAGATGCAGGCGAATCGTTCTCGACTTATTTTGATCCCAATGAGTTCTGTGACGGGCAAGTTCCCGATATCGAACGCCCTGATTTCTTGGCGATTGTATCTTCAGCAACTCTCGCCAGTATGCTCGCACGCAAAGCCAGCGGCAAGGTGAACGGATTCATTATTGAAGGTCCAACAGCTGGGGGTCATAACGCACCTCCTCGCGGGAAGATGCAACTGAGTATTGAAGGCGAACCTGTCTACGGCGATCGCGACGCGTGCGATCTCAAGGCGGTCGAAGCACTCGGTCTTCCATTCTGGCTCGCGGGTTCGTACGCCGAACCTGATAGAATTGCCGAAGCCCTTAAAATGGGCGCTGCTGGTGTACAAGTCGGTACAGCATTTGCTTTCTGTGAAGAATCAGGCTTGGATCCAGAATTGCGGGATGCCTCTGTCCAAATGAGCAGTAATGGGGCCGCTAAGGTCTTTACAGATCCCGTCGCATCGCCAACCGGGTTCCCATTTAAGGTTCTTGAAATGGAAGGCACCCATTCAGACCAGTCATCGTATGAAGCTCGCGCTCGAATCTGTGACCTCGGATATCTCCGTCATGCCTATAAAAAAGAGAACGGCAAGATTGGCTGGCGCTGCCCATCTGAACCCGTAGACGACTACATCAAAAAGGGTGGAAACATTGAGGATACCGTCGGACGCAAGTGCGTTTGCAACGGCTTGCTCTCGAACATAAACCTTGGGCAAATCCAGCAGGACGGGTCTCTTGAGAAACCCTTGATCACTTCCGGTGATGATGTTGCCGATGCCGCTCGTTTCCTGAAGCCCGGATTGAGTTCATACACCGCACTCGATGTGATCGAATACCTGATGCCTCAAGACAACATCGTTGTCAAAAAGAAATCTGGCGACCGCGCAAGCACTCAATCTTAATCATATTTCAACTCGAAGAATAATGCAGGACTGCGCGATCAATAGGTAGTTTACTGAGGGCATAAAAAAAGACTTGAAAATCAAGTCTTATCAAAGCACTGTTTGAAACTCCTCCGGCTGGATTCGAACCAGCGACCTAGCGGTTAACAGCCGCTCGCTCTACCAATTGAGCTACGGAGGATAAGGTGAAAAATCGTAGGCCTCACATCGTTGGTGTCAAGTCAGAGCACGAAAACCGCCCAGATTCACCAAGCCGGTTCTTATGAGACTATCGTGTGATCATGACACAGACCGCCACCCGATTTTTGCCCTTTGGCACCACTATTTTTACAACAATGACCACATTGGCCAACACTCACAAGGCTGTGAATCTCTCCCAAGGCTTTCCTGATTTCGATGGGCCAGACCTCGGCAAGAGAGCCGCCCAACAAGCAATTGCAAGTGGGGTGAATCAATATGCTCCGCTAGCGGGCCTCCCAGTACTCAAAGAGGCAATCGCCAGATGGTCATCGGATTATAACAATGTCGTGTGCGACCCAGCAACCGAGGTTACCGTCACCAGTGGCTGTACCGAAGCGATCGCCGCTGCGCTCTTGGGGCTGGTGAATCCAGGCGAGGAGGTCGTCCTCTTTGAACCTTTTTACGATTCGTATCGGGCCGCGGTAGCGATGGCTGGGGCTGTTCCCAGGTTTGTGACAATCAAACCATCAGACGGCAAGTTTACACTCGACCCTGAGGACCTCAAGGCAGCATTCAGCGACAAGACCCGTGCAATACTCGTCAATACCCCTCACAATCCAACCGGTATGGTGATGACCGATACACAGCTCACGCTCATCGCAGATCTGTGCAAGAAACACGAAGTTATCGCGTTATCCGATGAGGTGTACGAACGATTGGCCTTTGATGGAAACACCCATCGGTCCATCGCGACCATCGATGGAATGCGGGAAAGGACAGTAGTCATGTCGTCGCTCGGGAAGACCTTCTCGCTCACAGGCTGGAAGGTTGGTTGGACGATTGCGCCGCCAGAACTTACGGCAGGGATCCGGGCAGCGCATCAGTTCCTAACATTCTCGGTACCCGGGCCGATGCAGGTGGGGGCCGCGGCATTGCTCGACAACGCACGTGATGAAATTGATCGGATTTCTTTGTACTATACCAACACTCGGAGCGTCCTCTGCGATGCTCTGAGCGGGCTTGGATTCAAGGTTTATGCACCCCAAGGTGCCTATTTCATTATGGCTGAACACCAAGCAGTGAGCGATCGGCTTGGGCTTAAAACCGACATCGATCTATGCACTTGGCTCCCTGAGCACGCAGGCGTGGCTGCGATTCCGCCGAGCGTGTTCTATGAACACCATGAGCACGGGGCTGGGTTTGTACGATTCGCGTTCTGCAAAAAAAAGACCACTATTGACCTAGCGATCAAACGATTGGAAACTGCCCTTCAATCATGACAACGATTGAACTCTCAAATATACTCGATCCCGCGGCTCAACGATTTGCCAGGCTATTCGTCTCACATGTCCTGAACCTGTCCGATCCCGGTAAACTGGTTTCCAAATCCGTAGAATTCAAACAGTTTAACTCATCGACCCATGTTCTCGCGTTCGGTAAGGCGTCTGCAAAGATGGCTCAAGCATGCGTTCAAGAACTGGGTTCTCGTGTTGCTGGCGGCGTTGTACTTGCGCCGGAGTCATTGATCCCTGATACCGACCTGGATGATCCATTGCTGTACCTTTGTGTGGATCACCCAGCCCCGACGCCGCGAAATGTGGACGCTACCAATGCTCTGGTTCAGTATGCCCAATCGATCCCCGCTGGTCATGACTGCATCGTCTGCATTTCAGGGGGCGGGTCAGCCCACCTCTGCAGCCCTAAGCCCGGCATTACTCTAGAGCAGATCATCGTAACCACCAACTCACTCAACGCAGGAGGGGCGAATATTCGTGACCTCAACAAGGCTCGTAGATCGCTCGAAACACTCAAGAGCGGAGGGCTGGCCGAAATCCTTACTCATACTCATAAATGCCAAGCGGTTGTGCTCTCTGATATACTCGACGATGATCTAAACACGATTGCTTCGGGACCGATGATGTGCTCGGATCATCCAGTAGAGCACACGATCATCGGGAATCATCGGACAGCACTGGATGCCGCCGCGGAGTTTGTTGGTGGGCGTAATGTCGGGAACTGGAAATCAGGGATTTGTGGCAACTCATCTGATCGAGGGCGAGAGCTCGCTGAAGCATACCTAACGACTAATCATGCGCCCTGTCTAATCGCTGGTGAAACGACTGTCGATGCCAGCAGCACCGTCGGCATTGGAGGACCATGCATGGAACTCACGCTTTCCTGCGCCCTGGAGCTTGCTGAATCTGGCCTGAGAGATTGGATCACGCTAGGCCTGGCCACCGATGGGATTGACGGTCCATCTGAGGCCGCCGGAGCCGTAATTTTAAGTAGAATGCTCTCCGATCCTGATCGTCAGCTTTCCGCCCGCAAAGCATTGGTTGACCATAACACACTCCCTTTTCTCGAATCGATCCACGCAACCATTCGCACGGGACCGACGGGTACAAACCTCAATGACCTGTGTTTGGTCTGCCCACAGGACGCCATGGGAGCAGAGGGCAAATCCGTTAGATAGACCAATAGAACCAGAAACCAGTCCAAATCATGGGGAAGAGCCCTAAAATCACCACCCTGACCACACCGGGCGCGTATCCTTAAAGCCCAGTAGCCCGCAATGGCGGCTCAAGAAGATAACGGAGACCGAAAGAGATATGGCCAAGCAAGATGACAAAATCACAATGGACGCGATCGTAACCGAAGCGCTCCCAAACGCCATGTTTAGGGTCCGCCTTCCTAATGAGCAAGAGACCGAGATCATCGGATACATCTCCGGTAAAATGCGTAAGCACTACATCCGCATCCTCCCAGGCGACACAGTCACCGTTGAGATCTCTCCCTACGACCTGACCAAAGGCCGCATCACCTACCGTCGGTAAGACATTTCCCTCCATTCTATTCAGTTCATCGACACAATCATCTCAATGATGATGGTGCAGTATCGTGTATAGTGTGTGCATGAACACTTGCATAAACAGTTCCATCTCTGCACTCCTCTTTCTTGCTATATCATGGTTCCCTCACAATTCGAGTGCTCAAGAAGCTGCTTTCACAGTTGTTGCAGATGAACCCACGCTCAAACAGATCACCGCAGAGCAAGATTGGATTGCCCGCTCTCCAACCGGCGCCCGCTGGCTCATCGACGGCTCCGCGATCAGATTCTCTACACGGCGCGAGGGACTCGTTGGACGAGATTTCTCAGATTCTTACCTCATCTCCATAAGCGATCTGACAGCCGACCCCGTTCAAATAACCCCAGACAACCCGGGCCCATACTTCACAAGCTCTGGCGATTGGAACCACAACGCTACCCAACGCATCCTCACCAACAACGGCGACATCTTCCTCTACAACGCCATTACCCAATCTTCGGCCCAACTCACCCAGACTTCTGAGCGAGAATCCTCCGCGTTCTTCCTGACCGATGACCCCATCGCAAGCTCGAGCCGATACGCATTCTCCCGCAACGGCGTGTGGATCATCCGTGATCTGAACGCCCACACAGAGATCCAAGCCGCCGATATCAAGTTCGCCGATGCGCCCAAGGATGAGAAGGACGACCCCGACCACGATTACCTCCAGAAACAACAACGCGACCTGTTCGATTTCGTCACCCTCCAAGACCAACGCAAGGAGATGCGCGAAGACAACACCAGAACATGGCGAGACACCAACCCAAACGCGGTCCCAGGGCCGTTCTACCTCGGCAAAGACAAGCGATCGATGGGCACCTCCCTGAGCCCAACAGGCAACCACATCATGGTCACCACCGCTCCCTCATCGCGCAAGGAATCCAAACGCGACCTCATGCCAAACTACATCAACGACGACGGGTATGTCTCTACCCGATCGGTGCGCACTAAGGTCGGGCTCGAAAACGAAACCCCGATCCAGCTCGCCCTCCTGGACCTCAACAACGAGATCATCATCAATCTCTCTTTCGATGATCTCCCAACCATCAAAGATAACCCCCTCGCCTGGCTCAAAGAATCCGATGAGCCAGTTGAATCAGAAAGCACCCCAGAAACCATTCCGGACTCAGATGTCCCCGCTGAACCAACAGCCGAAGAACCTGCTGATAACGAGCTGGAAGAAGCAAAGGTAGAAACTAAGGACGGCGCCAAGCCCCGCCCTGTCTCCTCGATGGGTGTCCGCTGGAGCGATTCAGGCCGCTACGCCGCAGTCATGCTCATGTCCCACGACAACAAGGACCGCTGGATTGTCTTGATCGACTCCGCTGATGAAGAACCAACCATCACCACCGCCCATCACCTGAGAGACGAAGCCTGGATCGGATGGGGATTCAACTCATTCGGCTTCATCCCCAAATCCGACACCCTCTTCTACCTGTCCGAAGAGTCCGGCTACGGCCACCTCTACACCCGCACCCCCGAAGCCGTCGTCACTCAGTTCACCGATGGCAACTTCGAAGTCCGCTCCATCACCTTCACTCGCGACGGCAGCAAGGCGTACATGCGTACCAACCGCACTCACCCCGGCGTCCAAGAAATTGAACAGATCAGCATTGCTGATGGATCAACCCAGCAGATCACATCCATGGGAGGCACCGTTGGGTCCTACACCCTATCCCCAGACGAATCCAAAGTTGCCCTCTCTTACTCAAACATCAACCAGCCACCCGAACTCTTCCTACTTGATCTGGATCCATCTTCAGTACCGATCCAACTCACGCATACCACCACTCAAATGTTCAATGATTTCAAATTTCAGACCCCGCAGATCATCACAATTCCTTCAACTCACACCGACCAACCAATCTACTCCCGCCTCTATCTCCCAGACCAAACGAAGTTCACAGGACCACGCCCCCTCGTCGTCTTCTCCCACGGCGCAGGCTACCTCCAGCACGCCAACTACGAGTGGTCCTACTACTCCCGCGAGCACATGTACCACGCCATCCTTACCAATCTCGGCTTCATCGTCGTTGCCCCAGACTTCCGTGCTTCCTCCGGCTACGGCCGAGACTGGCGCACCGCCATCTACCGAAAAATGGGATACCCAGAGCTCGAAGACTTCAATGACAGTATCGACTACGCCGTCGCCAACCACCACGCAGACCCAGACCGTGTCGGCATCTACGGCGGCTCCTACGGAGGATTCATGACGCTCATGGCGATGTTCCTAGAACCAGACACCTACAAAGCGGGGGCCGCTCTAAGATCAGTTACCGATTGGGCCCACTACAACCATGGGTACACCAGCAACATCCTGAACACCCCTGATGTTGACCCTGAGGCGTATAGGGTCTCATCCCCGATCAACCACGCCGAAGGGCTCAAAGGCCGCCTCCTCATGCTCCACGGCCTCCAGGACAACAATGTTGTTGCACAAGACATCATCCGACTAAGCCAACGGCTAATTGAACTCGAAAAACAGAACTGGGAGCTTGCCCTCGCACCGATCGAACCCCATGGCTACCACGAACCCAGCTCATGGCTGGATCAGATGAGAAGAATCCATAAGTTGTTCATGGAAGAACTCGCTGATGAAGCCGACGATTGAATGATTGGGGGTATAAGAGATGTACAAAAAAGAAAAAGCCGCTCGAATTAGTGTGCATCTAAAAAGAGCGGGTCAATCAGAAAGCGGGTGAACGGGATCGAACCGTCGACATTCAGCTTGGGAAGCTGACGTTCTACCACTGAACTACACCCGCGGCAGGAGTGATTATTGGCTCACCGATATGGACTGGCAAGTCCCAAAATAGCCCCGCCCGGATTCGAACCGGGGACCGAGCGATTATGAGTCGCGAGCTCTAACCGCTGAGCTACGGGGCCACAGCGACGATCCTAGCACAGACAATACAACTGTGCCGTGTTTTTCCGGCTCAGGACGCCTCTCATATCTATAATCTCCGCATGACCACCACCCAAGAACAATCCCCCCAGACCCGTATCGCCCCGACCTTCAACTCCATCCTGGATGCCATCGGGAATACCCCTCTCGTCCGGCTCAATAAAGTTGCTGACCAGAACAGTGCAAGCGTTTACGCCAAGTGCGAGTTCATGAATCCAGCAGGGTCCATCAAAGACCGCATGGCCAAATACATCATTGAAATGGCCGAGAAAGATGGACTGCTCAAGCCCGGCGGGACCATCGTTGAGAATACTTCTGGCAATACCGGGATGGGCGCCGCGATGACCGCAGCTGCCAAGGGGTACAAGTCCGTCTTTACGATGCCGGACAAAATGAGCCAAGAGAAAATCGATGGCCTCCGTGCGTATGGGGCCCAGGTCATCATCACACCGACCGATGTTCCGGGCGATTCGCCTGAGCATTATGTCAATGTCGCCAAACGAGTCGCCGAGGAGACACCAAACTCGTTCTATATGGATCAGTACCACTCTCAGTGGAATATTGAGGCCCATGAACTTTCAACAGGGAAAGAACTCTACGAGCAGACCGATGGTGGTCAGGTTGATGCGATCGTCATCGGCACCGGAACCGGCGGCACGGCGTCGGGTATTGGGCGATACTTCAAGAAGATGGGCGCCAAAACCCAGATCATCGGGGTCGATCCGCTCGGTTCGGTCCACTACTCGATTTTCCACACTGGCCAGCCCAGCACGCCGTATGTGTACAAGGTTGAAGGGCTAGGGGAAGACATTGTCTGCCGGGCGTTTGATCCATCCGTGATCGACTCTATGTATCAGGTCAATGACTACGAGTGCTTCACCATGGCCCGCAGGCTCGTACGCGAGGAAGGCTTGTTCTGCGGCGGATCATCAGGCGGGATGGTTCATATCGCATGCGAGATTGCAAAAGCGATGGGTCCAGATAAGAAGGTCATCGCTATATGTCCAGACTCAGGCACACGGTATGTTACCAAATACCTCTCCGATGAATGGATGAAGATGCACGGTTTCCTCGAACCAGACAAGGGGCTCGGGCTCATTGAGGATTTAATCGATCGATCGAACCCGGTCATTTCAATGTCTGATTCTTCGACAGTGGGGGAGGTTATCGAAGCCCTCCGTACAAAGGGAATCTCGCAGGTCCCGATCACAGATTCATCGGGCAAGCCAACAGGAATTATCCACGAGGTCGATATCCTCCGTGCCCTTCAGGGTGGTTCCGCGTCGGTCGATACACCCGCCAGTGCCATCGCCAATCCGCTTGATGGGCTTCTCCATCCCAAGGCACGAATCGAAGAACTCTACGGAGTCTTTGGCGCAGGCCAGGTTGCATTGGTGTACGAATCAAATCAGATCCTCGGCGTCATCTCGCAGATTGATCTCATCGAACACCTCGGCAAGCAATCGAGCTGATCTCATTTCAACACATCTCACACACCCGATGTTTAATCGGGAGGAGCCTTTTATATGAATGTCAATGAATCCCATAAGTTCGGTACTCGCGCCATCCATGCCGGCCAGACTCCTGATCCTTCAACCGGCGCGATCATGACCCCGATCTACCAGACTTCCACTTTTGTTCAAAAATCGCCCGGCGAGATCGTCGGCGAATACGATTATTCACGAGCCGCCAACCCAACCCGTGCCGCACTTGAAGCGAACTTAGCTAACTTGGAAGGTGCCAAGCACGGGCTCTGTTTCGCCTCCGGCGTCGCGGCGACAGGCGTAGTACTTCACCTCCTGAGCTCGGGCGATAAAGTCCTGCTCGGTGACGATGTCTACGGCGGGACCAACCGCTTGTTCCACCGTGTCTTTGCCCAGCTCGGCATCGAGACCGTGCTAGTGGACATGACCGATCTCGACGCGGTCAAAGACGCGATCGACGATCGGGTTAAACTCATATGGCTGGAAACCCCGACCAATCCCACACTTAAAATCACAGATATCAAAGCAGTGGGGGGGCTCGCCAAGGCGAACGACATCATTCTCGCGGTCGACAACACCTTCGCGACCCCGTACCTCCAGAACCCCCTTGCATTGGGTGCTGATGTCGTTTGTCACTCAACGACGAAGTACATCGGTGGCCATTCCGATTCAATCGGAGGTGCACTGCTGACCAACGACGATGCGATTCATGAGCAGCTCAAGTTCATCCAGCTCTCCGAAGGAGCCGTCCCGGGAATCATGGAGTGCTTTTTACTCCTGAGATCAACCAAGACCCTCCATGTTCGTATGCAACGTCACTGCGAGAATGCCGCGAAAGTTGCCGCGTTCCTTGATAAGCATGATGGCGTCGAGAAGGTCATCTACCCAGGGCTTGAATCCCATCCCCAGCACGAGCTCGCTAAGGAGCAGATGCCAGGCTTTGGTGGCATGATCACCATGTACCTCCGAGGCGGGATTGATGAATCTCGCACAATGCTGGAGAACACAAAGCTGTTTGCTTGTGCAGAATCCTTGGGCGGCGTTGAGTCGCTCATCGAACACCCCGCCATCATGACTCACGCTTCTGTTCCTGTTGAACAAAGAAAGAAACTGGGTATCGATGACAACCTGATCAGGTTATCAGTCGGAATCGAAGATGTTGATGATTTGATTACGGATCTTGACCGTGCAATCTCATCAGCTCTCAAAACATGCGATTCAGCCCACTGAAGTCATTGATTGATTGTGGTTATTTATTGCTGATTCTTGCGGCATAAGAAAACTGTTGTGACAGCTCGTGTTTGTAGTTGCATAGAGAATTGATGATAATTAATTTTCAAATCAAACTATTTGCATTCGGCTTTCGAAGTTATTTCAAAGTAAGAACATGACGAACTGCTTCTTGTCAATTCAGGACTAACGCCGCGAGTAGTCCTGTGCAACAGGAGCTACACGCCATGTCAATTAAAATCAAACTCATTGTTCTAATACTCCTTCCAACGATTGCGTTCATGTATTTCGCTGGAACTGTGTTCACAGATGCTAGATCAAGGGCTGCTGATAACACAAAAATTGCAAGCCTGAGTGAGTTGGCGACGACTATGAGCGATCTGGTTCACGAAAGCCAAAAAGAACGCGGCTACACCGCCGGCTTTCTTGGTTCAAATGGCGCAAAATTCACAACTGAGTTGGCAAAACAAAGAACTCTTTCGGACCAACGAGTTCAGGCCCTCAATGAGTATCTTAGTAGTAATCAACTCGATGAAGAAACCCAAGGCTCAATGAGCAACGCTCTTTCAATGGTTGCCAAGATCGGTACATTCAGAGATCAGATTTCAAATCAGTCCATTCCAACTGGTGACGCGATTGGCTACTACACGACAATGAACGGTTTATTCCTGGATGCCATCGGCGGGATTGCTCATAAGAGTACTGATGATCTGCTGACTCGTGAACTAACAGGGTACACAAACTTTCTCAAGTCAAAGGAACGAGCCGGAATCGAGCGAGCAGTTCTCTCCAACACCTTTGCGAAGGATTCGTTTGGCCCGGGGATGCACGCTAAGTTTATTGGTCTTGTCGGCGCCCAAAGCAACTACATAGACGCATTCTTAGCAACAGCTTCAGCAGATGCAAGCAACCAATACAATCAGGCACTCAATGCCCCCTCGTTCAGTATGGTCGAAGATTACCGCCAGGCCGCCTTGTCAGGCGCAGCACAGGGCGGTTTCGATAGAAAGGCAGAGGAGTGGTTCGCCGTATCAACAAAACGGATTAATAAACTCAAGGAAGTTGAGGACGGGCTGTCTTTGATTATAATTTCGCGAGCACAATCAATCCAATCCCAAGCGAAGTTCTCGATGGTGTTCATCGGAGTTTCAGGAGCACTGGTTTTCGGTGTTACAGTGATCGGTGGAATCATCGTGATACGCTCGATCGTTAATCCAATCCAGGAGACTATTGTCGCTCTGAATCAAATCGCAGAAGGCGATCTGTCAATACGGCTCGAAGAGGTCCGGAAAGATGAACTCGGAGCGATAGCAAAAGCGTCAAATAAGATGACTGGCGCTTTGTCGTCAGTCATTCAGGATGTTATTTCGGCTTCCCATGATGTGGCCTCAGCTGCGACCGAAGTTTCGGCGAACGCAGAAGCTCTTTCCGATGGTATGTTCGAGCAGTCTTCAAACCTAAATCAGGTATCGGCCGCTATTGAAGAGATGAATGCATCGATTAATGAGGTCGCTGGAAAGAGTGCTCATGCTGAATCGCTGGCAGGTGACTCTGGTGATCTTGCCAAGACGGGCGGAGAAGTTGTCGGGCACACGATCTCTGGCATTGAAGGCATCGAATCACTTGTCAACCAATCCGCAAATACTGTTGGTGAACTCGGGTCAAAGAGTCAGGAGATTGGCCAGATCATTGATACCATCAATGACATCGCAGACCAGACAAATCTCCTCGCGTTGAATGCTGCGATTGAAGCGGCCAGAGCCGGAGAGCACGGCCGGGGCTTTGCGGTTGTTGCTGATGAAGTCCGCAAGCTTGCAGAGCGTACAACAGAAGCCGCCGCGGAGGTGTCGCAGTCAATCAGCGACATCCAGCGAGAAGCACAGAATGCAGTGGAATCAATTAATGGTTGCCAAACCGAGATGGCTACGGGTGTATCATTTGCCAAAGAAGCAGGAGAGTCTTTGGATTCAATCCTGACCGCAAACAACTCGGTCAACACAGAAATTTCAGGGATCGCCGCGGCTACAGAGGAACAGTCCTCCGCCTGCAACTCGATTAGCCAAAACATCGAAAATATCAGCGGTCTTATCGAGCGCTCAACAGACGGAGTCCGCGAAGCGGCAACTGCATCGTCAATGTTGTCTACAAGTGCAGAGGAACTTCAGTCAATGGTCGCACGATTCAAGGTTGAATAGTGAGGCCGAATTGCTTGAGCCATTCCATGCCGGCCTAGAGCAGTTCGTCCATCGAGAATGACCCAGCTGATAGTTCCATAAGAAAGACCTCCGCTTCCTGTGCGGGGTCTTTCTTTTTAACTACCGATTCAGCAAGCCGTCGGACTAATGCGCTTCCGACGATTGCCCCATCAGCATACTTGGTCACCGCTTTAACCTGCTCTGCGGTGGAAATACCAAATCCGCATGCGATCGGCGTGGATGATTTCTGTCGAAGATTTCGGACCCGATCCCCAATATCAGGGATATCAGATCGTTCGCCCGTAATCCCCGCGCGAGCAAGAAGGTATACAAATCCGCTAGAAGCCTTTGATATCTCGATCGCACGATCGCTGGGCGTCGACGGTGATATCAGCATGGTGTTGGTCAGATCGTATTTTTTGCAGGCTTCCATATAGGGCTTGGATTCCTCAAATACTAAATCCGGGAAAATGCATCCATCAAATCCGGCCTCGCTCGCCCGTTCGCAGAACGCGTCGGGTCCACCGAGTGCGATCACGATACTCGATGACACCATGGCCACAAGCCCCAGCTCAATCTGGTCGCGGACCGAAGAAACCTGCTCAAAGATTAGATCAGGATTCATGCCTTGCTCGATAGCTTCGTGCATGGCCGCTGCGATGGTAGGGCCATCGGCAACAGGATCAGAATAAGGGAACCCAATCTCGACAATCGACGCCCCGCCCGCTTCGAGTGCAGGCAGTACCGTCAATAAAGAATCGGCAGTGGGGGATCCCGCACACACAAACGGGAGCAGCACAGGCTGATTCGATTCCTTTGAACGCTTAAAGATGTCAACAATTCGGTTCATCGCGTAATCACATCCGTCACTTGTTCAAGCCCAGCCGTTAAGGTCTCGGGACCGTCATCAGTAATCAATACATCGTGCTCGTAATGAACAGACATTGAATGGTCCGCTGTGTAAATCGGCCAGTCCTTGTCTGCCTGCTCGATCATCCCCGATCCCACACCAATCATCGGCTCTACGGCCACAATAGTTCCAGGCTCACACGGCAGATTCCCATCGGGCCACTCGCCAGGATACGAAGGAACCACATTTGATATCCAAGGCGGCGAGTGCAGCTTCCGCCCACAACCATGCCCACCGAGCCCTCGAATCAGATGGAACCCGTACTCCCCTTCAACAATCTCCTGTACGCGCTGAGCCCACGCCATATAGGTGTTGCCGGGGCGAAGTTCTTTGATCCCCTCTGCGAGTGATTCCTTACCGGAATCGGTCAGCTTTTTGATCTGAGGTGTCATCTCTCCGAATACATAGGTCCAAGCCGCATCACCAAACCAGCCGCGATATTTGATCCCGATATCAATACTCAACACATCTCCGGCAACCATCGGTCGTGTTAAATATCCAGCAGTCCCATGGACAACACAGTCATTGACACTCAAGCACGCCTGCGATGGAAAAGGCGGCATCCGTCCTGGCCGATACTTAAAGAAGCATGACACCCCACCAAGCCCTTTAATCGTCTCGCCAACGAACCGATCAATTTGTGCCAGAGTTTGGCCGTGGGCCAAAAAATCCGCCAATGCGTGATGGGTCTCAACGACTTTTTGTGCTGCGACATACGCCGCCTCGTGATCTTGTGATGTTTTAACTGTTGCTTGCATGTGATCCGATCATAGGTCAAAGAGTGGGGGAGTATCGCCCCCTAGACGGTGTATCATCAAGCAATCCCAATGAACATCGGCATCATCGTTAACCCAAAATCAGGCCGAAATAAGGCCTCCCGATTCGCAAAAGAGTGTGAAGATCTTCTCGCATCGACAGGCCACTCATATCACACGACCAACGCCCACCGAATTGATCCAAACGACCAACTCTGGGGGGCCGATCGCCTCATTATCATCGGTGGCGACGGGACGGTTCATCACACCCTCCCCATGCTGATTCAACACCAGATACCCTTCTATCATCTTGCCACGGGCACCTCAAACCTCATTGCTACAGAACTCAGGATGCCCAAAGATCCCGTCTCAGCAATCGATTGGATTGAGCAGGGGGGGCAGACAGAAGTTGATGTCCCCACAATTGATTCCGTCCCCTTTCTCGTCATGTGCTCCTTCGGCATGGATGCTGGGGTTATCCACCGCTTTGAGCAGCTCAGAACCCACTCGGGTGGCTTCCGAAACTACATCCGCCCGGTCATTAACGAAACTCTCCACCCCAGACCCGCCCATATCTCGATCATCGCCGCTGGGCAAGATCTCCATATAAAATCTCCCATGAATCTCGTCATCGCCAACATGCGTTCCTACGCCCTATCAATCAATCCGTGTCCGAATGCCAATCCGTCTGATTCAAAGCTTGATCTTTTTGCAGCGCCTTGCTCGACAACGATCAGTTGGTCACTCCAAACAATCCTCAACAAGCTCCGAATCCAAATCCCACGAGCACATCGTCTTCAAGGATCAACACTCACCATCACTGGCACCGCATTCCCATCCGTTGTTCAACTCGATGGCGAGGTTGCCAACTCATCAAATCTGCCAAATGGGATACTCGCACCACAGATGAGTATTCAGATCAAAATCGGGCATCATCGAGCCCTAATCATCACCCCTCCCTCTTGATTGATCAGTTTGAGCTCAATACACGCAAGGCCCGATAATGTATGTTCTGTAAAATTGGCCTAGATGTCTCTGTTCGGGGAATGCACAAAATAGGGTTGTTGATGGGCAGATCTGATCACTTGCTTAGCTTCATTGGTATCATCCCACTGGTCCCGGTGCAAGACTTCACTGGGACACACGGTTCGGGGTACTTTTCACACCGCCGAGCCACTTGGCATCCGCCTGTTTATAGCAGACGGATGCTTTTTTTCTATACATCGGCACTGTACGAGATGCTCAGTGGTAATGCTAAATGACTACAGTCACAACCCGCGCTGACCATTGGCGTTGAGAGTACACGCCATGACCGACAAACCACCTCACGACAATCCAAGCCAACAGCCTGGGATCACCCCAGGCAAAGAAGAGATGGTCATCGTCCCGTCCGTCACCCTGAGCACGTTCGTTCAAGCGGATCTTTCTGACGACGGGAAGTTCCGCAAGGGACGCCTCGCCGGGCTGAATATGAACCAGGCAATCTGGATCCTCGCTTGGCCGGTGGTTACTGAGAGTTTCCTCAACTCGTTCGTAGGCCTCGTTGATACAGCTCTTTCAGCCGGGCTTTCAGATGGAGAAGCCGCCACCGACGCGATTGGGGGAGCAAGCTACTTCATGTGGCTCATCGGACTTGTCATCATGGCCCTCGGAGTTGGGGCTACTGCCCTTATCAGTCGCTCTGTAGGCAAAGGCCGCCTTGGGGTCGCAAACTCCATCCTCGGCCAAACCATGACCCTCTCAGCGATACTGGGCGTGTTCGTTGGCATCGGAATCTGGCTTCTGGTCCCGTTTATCTCCAGTGCCCTCAATATGTCAGCAGAAGCCACCGGATTCTTCAACACCTATATGAGCATCATCGCACTCGGGGTCCCCGCTGCTTCGGTCCTCTTTGGCATGATTGCATGCTCGCGCGGGGCAGGGGATTCGATTTCACCCCTTAAAGCGATGGTTGCGCGAAACATTGTCAACATCCTCGTCAGCTGGGGGCTCTCAGGTATCACAATCTACGGCCTGACCTCCCCGCTCGGACTGAATCTGGGCATCGCAGGAATTGCCATCGGTACCGTTTCGGGCGATCTAATCGGGGCCGCTTACATCACTCATATGGCCCGCTCAGGGCAATGGACCATCCGGCTCAAACTGATCAGAATGAAGCTTCACCGTCTCACCATCTGGAGGCTCTACCGCCTCGGGATTCCCAACTTTCTGGAGACCTTCGGACTCTGGATTGGCAACTTTGTCATCATTCTATTCGTTGGATTCCTCGTCCTTCAACTCGACCAAGACGGGTTACTCGGAGCACACATCATCGGTATCCGTATCGAAGCATTCAGCTTCATGCCCGGCTTCGGGATGGGCATCGCCGCTGCGACCCTCGCGGGACAATACCTCGGCATGAACCGCCCGGATCTCGCCAAAAAAGCGGTCTTCAAATGCACCATGATCGCCTCGATCATCATGGGAGCCATCGGTGCCGCTTTCATACTGATCCCCCACCAGATCACCGCCCTGCTCTCAGATCAGCCAACACATATCGAGATCGTCCCGCAACTCCTCATCGTTTGCGGTATTGTCCAGGTTCCTTTCGCGATCTCCATTGTCTTCCGATCCGCTATGCGTGGTGCAGGCGATGTCAAAGTCGTCATGGCCCTCACCTGGACCGCTACATACGCACTCCGCCTCCCCATAGCCTACACCCTATCCGGAGTTGATATCCCCCTCCCCCACTTGCTCGGCGGCGGTGTTCTTGAAAATCCAGAGCTCCTCAAATCCGTCTTCGGAATCGAACCAGGACTTACCGCACTCTGGATCGGGCTCTGCACGGAGATGGCTATCCGAGGCGCCCTTTTCGCTGCCCGTTTCTTCCAAGGCGGATGGCTCAAAGCCAAAGTGTAACCTTCCCCACACCCCACATATCCTCATGCGAAAGCCGCGCCATTGGATGGTCTTTGCTGATTGTCATGTGGACACATACAACCATCAATTAAAGAAGCCCCCGACGTCGAAACGCCGGGGGCTCTTGTTTGTAGAAGATGAAATCTTCAGATCAAATGATTATGGGCAACCGGCCTGGAACGCAGCAAGGAATGCTGAGATATCGAAGAAGTCAAAGACGGTATCGCCGTTGTAATCAACTTCGTTAGCCAAGAAGAACGAGATATCGAAGAAGTCAAGTGCTTCGTCACCGTTCAAGTCAGGCTCACAAGGTACAACACCGTCGCCTGGTCCGTAGAGCACAGTCTGGAAGTGAGCCGCTGGGACATAGCCTGAACCAGGAGCGCCGCCACCGGTTGTACATGCCAGACCACCGAACCACCAAGGACCGTCAAAGACGATGCTGCTGGTGATGGAATCAAGGCTACCAGTGTTGAACACGTCTTCGGTAACGCCAGCGGTTGCACCGTCGGATACCCAGCTCCATGTTGCACCGATGGAATCGAACTCTGGGTGACCAGGAGTTGGTGAACCAAAGACAACACCAGTGGTGCCGGTGTTCAGTGGATCGCCGTCGATACCATTGATGTCACCAGTTGTGGTATCACTGTCAACGTCGGCGGTGCCGGGCTGATTGAATGTGAGTGACCAGCCCCAGTCAGCAAGGCCGTCGCCATCGGGATCGATGTCGGGGATGCCTGGAAGACCGTTGAACTCGAGGTCCATACGTGGGTTGTGAACTGCTGCACCCTGAAGATCGGAATCGGTATCAGCGATTTCGAAGATCAGTGAAGTACCGAAGGAGCCGGAAGCACCCAGGTCAACATCAGCGGTGTAGAAAGCAACAAATGCGTCACCTGGATCGGAGATTTCACCTGGAAGGTTGAAGAAACCGATTGCGATGAGTGGCTTGTTGATCGACTGGAACTCAGGACCACGGCCGTTCATGCCGTCGTAGTATACCCAAGTAGCTGCGAACCCAGGAACACCGTCGCCGATGCTGTCGAGGTCGGTGTCTGTGTCTTGGTGATCGGTGATCCAGTGGATCTGTACACAGTCAACGACTGTGTCCATGGCGATATCGCCCCAGTCGAAGAACCAGTCTTCGGTGGTCGATGTCGTGCCGCCACCGGTGGTGGTGCTGAAGCCATCGATGCCGTAGAAGTAGCTGGTGGTGTCGCCAAAGTCAGCACACTGGGCGCCGGTGTCAGCGATCCAGATTTCTGTCAATGCTTCGCCATCGGCTGGGCTCTGAACGCCATCCTGAATCAGGGTGGTGATCTTTTCGCCGGTTACGATGTTAAAGTAAATGTGAGCAACATGCTTGATCTGACCTTCGGTCGGATCAATTTTTGTTGGTGTGTTGCTTGCGGCCGCGGTGCTGGCAATACCAGCAGCAAGGGCCAAGCTAAGTGCATTTTTCGCCTTCATGGAAAGCTCCTCTATACAAGTTAAATGTGAACCACAACTCGAACTACATGCCAGAACGGGCACATAGATACGAACAAAATCGTGTAGCAAGAAGAAATTCTTGCTACATACCGAACACATCGTGACCGCAATCGGGTTCTCTCTCACCCAGGCCTTGAACAGACCCCACGAGAGGTGCCTGACAGGATTGACCTTTGCGCGGTACCTCCGCATACAACGGAGATCGTACGGCTGAATACAATCTTCAATACCACAGAAACTCAGTGGTACCACCACGAATATACAGGTTCCAGCAAGGAATGCAAGAGGCGTTTAGCTGATTTTACTCATAAATTTGTAAAAAGCCCCGATATCCAATCCCGCGCATACCCCTAACATGCAATGGGAGGTCACAAGTGCGATCTCTCAGGGCCTGAGTAAGCCTTGCTGACCTCTGCTGAAAATCGTTCGAAGAATACACCCGCGTCATGTGGGCCGGGCGAAGCTTCCGGATGGTATTGCATTCCTGCGATAGACCGGTCATTCCGTTCAATGCCCGCAACGGTCTGATCATTGAGATGCCGATGCGTGATAACTAACTCAGTACCCTCGCAAGATTTTTCGTCAACAGCAAACCCATGATTCTGACTGGTGATACTCACATGCCCACTCGAAGGTTCGAGTATTGGGTGATTGATCCCACGATGTCCAAACTTGAGCTTGAAAGTCTTTGCCCCATGCGCAAGTGCCAGAACCTGATGACCGAGGCAGATGCCATAGATAGGGAACGATTCGATCTCATTATCATGTACAAGTTCTCGGACCATCGATACCAACCCCGACAAGGCTTCTGGATCACCCGGGCCATTGGACAAGAAAACACCATATATAGACCCATCAAGAAGCATGTCTTTGATGGTTGATGCTGAGGTCTTCATTGGCAGCACCTTTGGATCGCATCCAACATCCACCAAGCATCGAAGGATATTGTCCTTCACTCCGCAGTCAATTACCCCGACTGGAATCGCAGAATGATCGGACCCACCACTCAAATGCACCCATTTCCCGCTGTGCTGATTCCATGAATCTACAACCGTTGTCCCAGCACCAGAAGCAAAGTCTGATCCCACCATCGAGTCGCCAGACCTGGCACGCTGAACCAGTTGGGCATCGGTTTGGCTTTGATCCCCGCTAATTACACCCTGAACCGCTCCCCCAGATCGAAGGAGTGTCGTAAGCACCCGCGTATCAACTCCAGACAGTCCAGGCACACCGGCGGCTTTGAGCTGGCTGTGAAGACTCTGTGTAGCACGATAGTTTGAATGCGAATCTACGTATTCGTGAACAATCATCCCAGATACCTGAATCCCACGGGATTCCATGTCCAGATTGTTCATTCCGGTATTTCCGATCATCGCCGCCGTCTGGACCAAGATCTGCCCTGTGTATGACGGATCAGTAAGAGATTCCTGATACCCACTCATCGCAGTATTAAAAACAACCTCCCCACCGCTCTCAATGGAGGCACCAAAGCCTGAGCCTTCGAAAATTTCCCCGGTAGACAATGCAAGACGGACACGATTTTGGTCGGTGGTGCTGGTCATAATGTGTACAGTGTAGGAATCCAATGTCCATGCTTCCCTTCCATCCCGACATCAATACACCGCCGCCCGAAGCGCAGGGAGATACCTTCGTTCGCGTCGCAATCGAGCGTGGGCTCGATCTCAGTGACGGACTGACCTATCGCACAGATCTGGATGTCCAAACTGGCCAACGGATCCGTGTCCCAGTTGGCCGCTCCAACACCCCTACCGACGGCTTCATCATCGAAATCGCGGGGCCTGAACTCGCCGACGGGTTTGATATTTCTAGGGTTAAAGCGATCTCCTCGACCACCCAGATCGTCATGGCCCCGCTCCAACTCAAGCTCTGCCAATGGATTGCCAAGTACTACGCCTGCCCCCTTGGACTGGTTATGGCGGCTGCGATTCCAAAGGCTGTCAAGCAACAGACCGGCAAACGGACCATCCAAATCCTCAATCTTTCATGCCCTCTCCCGGACCCGCTCCCAAAGCTCCCCCCTACTGCTCGCGAGGCTTTGGATGCGATATCCAAGCTCGACAAAGACCTCTTCCCACTCGAAAAAGCCAAGCTCAAAGACGCTATCCATCTCCGCTCCATAGCTCCGATTCACAAGCTTCGAGATGCGGGAATCCTGATCGAGTCCAAGAAAGAGATCATCCGTACCCCAAGTGTCTTCAATCTCCTCGAAGATCCAAGCGATCAGACCCCACCAACACTCAATGAGCAGCAACTAACAATCGTCGACGGCATCGGCAAGTCACTCAGCCAGCCCAGCACCCACCTCATCCACGGCATCACCGGCTCGGGCAAAACTGAAGTCTACATGCGGCTCATCGAACAGGTTATCGCGGCAGGCAAAACCGCCCTCGTCCTCGTCCCTGAGATCGCTCTAACCCCACAAACCGCAGGCCGCTTCGTAGCAAGGTTCAAAGAAGCAGGTGTCGCTCTCCTCCATTCCGGACTCAGCGCCGGAGCTCGCAACGCCCAATGGGCACTCGTAGAGTCTGATGAAGCCCGTGTTGTCATCGGTCCGAGATCAGCGATTTTTGCCCCCATCAAAGACCTCGGACTCATCGTCGTCGATGAAGAACATGACAGCTCCTACAAACAAGACAGAGCCCCCCGCTACCACGCCCGAGACTCCGCAATCGTTCTTGGCGCCTTCGCCAAATGCCCCGTTATTCTGGGTTCAGCAACCCCCTCCCTCGAGAGTTGGTCCAACGCACGCTCAGGTAGATTCAAACTCTGGTCCATGACCGAGCGTGCAGGGCTGGGCTCGCTCCCCAAAGTCCAGATCGTCGATCTCGCTAAGGACAACTCCAACACCATACGCACCCAGTCAGGCAAATCCCTCGCCTTCCCCATCATCGGCGCAACCCTCGAAAGCTGTATCAACGAGACCCTCGACCGAGGCCAGCAAGCGATCCTCCTGCTCAACCGCCGCGGCTACGCGTCGCTGGTTGCCAGCGCCGATCCAAGCTGCGATTGGAAACTCGAATGTGACCAGTGCGATGCCACGATGGTTGTTCACAAATCCCGTGTCCGAACACAGGGCAACAAACGATTCGTCCGCTGCCATCATTGCCTGAGCGAACAACTCATCCCCACCGTCTGCCCCATGACCGGCAAAGGCATCGTCCAAATCGGCGTCGGGACTCAACGAGCAGAAGACGAAATCTTGATGCGCCTCGGAGAGCGGCAAAGCCTCGAACTCGGTGAAAACTTTGTTCGCGTCGATTCTGATACCATGACCCGCCCTTCGGACTACTTCACGATCCTTGACAGATTCTCAAAGGGCGAAATCAAACTCATGCTCGGCACCCAGATGATCGCTAAAGGGCTCGACTTCCCAGGAGTCACACTCGTTGGTATCCTGAGCGCGGACACTTCGCTCTCCATCCCAGATTTCAGAGCCGAGGAAAGAACCTTCCAGCTCATCGCTCAGGTCGCAGGGCGTGCAGGTCGGAGTAAAATCCCAGGGCGTGTTGTCGTCCAGACACTCAATCCTCGCAACTCTGCTATCATCCTCGCCTCAGAACACAACTTCCCACGATTCGCAGACCAAGAACTCAAAACCCGCCAAGACTGCGGTCTCCCGCCCACTACGAGGATGGCACGGATCATCTGTCGCGATGTCGATCAATCCAAAGCCAAAACCCGGGCCACAGAACTCGCAGATGCCCTGGTCCAACACGCCGACCCAAGTGTCACCATCGAAGGCCCAATGGAATGCACCATCGCCCGCATCTCCAACCAATCCCGCTGGGGCATCGAGCTTCTCGCGCCAACCTCGGTCATGATCCAGAAACCAATCGCTGAACTCCGAAAGCAAGGGCTGCTCAAATCCGACGCATCAACCGTGATCGACATGGACCCGATCTGGTTGATGTAATCAGTCGTATTCGTTTTCAGACTCAGGCTTCCGAAACCTCACCCGAATCTTTGTCCCGATCTCTGGCACCAAATCTCGATCCGCGATCCAAACCGGTTCATCGACCGATGCATCCGGCGACACCACCCATGTCGGCGATACCACTTCAAAACCCCAAGGCGTCAGTGACACCAACGCTCCCTCCCGATCAGCCTTGTATTCGCCTTCATCAGTCAGTACCGATCCAGCAAACACCAATCCCGCCCAGCCGGCATCCGCAACCAAAGAAGTCGCAGCTTCAACATGCGTCACCCAATCGACTAGCCCAACCCAATCTTCAGAATCTTTAATCCGCACTTCAACAATCACCCCATCTCCGCTCGCAGAGATCCCTTGCCCGTCCACAAATGACACTGGAGACCCCACTTCAAATCCAGCCGCCAGCAATCCTGCGTGCAGATTTGAAGGCTTCACAATGCTCATAAGCAGCGATTCATGCTCCCGAGAATCGGGCCCCGTAATCAACATCTCCAGATAAACATCGGGCGTCTCGGGATGATGACAATCCATCGCCACCGAAGCATCAATCTCGACGGTTCCATTCTCGACCCAAACCCCAGGCAACATCTCTTTGGGCTCGCCAACACTCAAACAAATCATAATCCCTAGCAGCAAACTCATACCCGATCCCCCTGCATCGATCTGGCCAGTTCTATGAAACGATCCCCTCGCTCCTCGTAGTTGGTAAACTGATCCCAAGAAGCACACCCCGGCGAAAGCAGCACCACATCGCCATCAGCAAGCCGGCTCCTTATCATCCCCATCGCCCGATCAAGATCCCCACAAGCAAACGCATTCGCATCCGCGGCCTCAGCAATTGACGCCCCGGTACTACCAACTGCATACAGACCCGCAAGCCCAGCACTCATCTGAGAAATTGGTGAAAGATCACTCCCCTTGTCATACCCACCTGCAATCAGATGAATCCGAGATCGTGGCAACAACGCCTCGACCGCCAATACCGTCGCGTCAGGGACAGTGCATTTCGAGTCATTATAAAACAGTACCCCATCGCATTTATGCACGAGTTGCAGCCGGTGCGGCAAACCCTCGAATGACCGAACCACATCTTCAATTGTTTCTAACTCGCCACCTGTCATCGCCTGCACAGCACGAGCCGCCATCGCTGCGTTGAGCCCATTGTGCTTTCCCGGAACAGAACACCCTTGCACCCAATGGTCCTCAGAAACGACGCACTGATCACCAGTCCCCCAATCTGAAACACTCTCGCCCAAAACAAGATTCTTGGCTATCCGAGCAAGAATCTGCTTTGATTGGGTGTAATGCCCAACGCTCCCGTGCCAGTCCAAATGATTCGCCACGCAGTTGTTCACACACCCTACCTTCGGCGGCGACACATTAAGTACTCCCGATTCCCCAAGCCAATAAAGCATCGCACTCGATAACTCAAGTACTACAACCGCTCCATTTTCGATCACTTCCAAATCGGCAAGCAGGGATCCACCAATATTTCCGCCAAGAACTGACCCATACCCCATCGATTGTAAAACATGATGGATCATGGCGCAGGTTGTGCTCTTTCCAGCCGATCCCGTTACCGCGATGACATTTGATGGATCAAGCATCCGGTAAGCAATTTCGATTTCGGTTGTGACCGTAATCCCCCTCGAGCGGGCAAGAGAAATAAACTGATTCTCCCAAGGCCTTGGGACTGCAGGATTCACCACCAAAGAACCAATACCATCTAGATCTGAAGCTTGATGATTCCCAAGCGAAATCCGCACGCTCCCGTCATCAATTAGATCTTGCAGTTGCTTGATCGAGTCCTCTAGCCCATTGACATCCCCCATGTCCCCCACAAGGACCGTTGCCCCTTGCTCAACAAGATATCGTGTAACCCCGATGCCCCCGCCGAAGCGCCCAAGCCCCATTACATACACATGCTGGCCATGCCATTGATTCATATTAAACAATAGCCAAACTGAACGGGTCTGGTCATCGGATGAGTAGGCTCACTTCTCGGATGGAGCCGTCATCTCCCCGAACGGTGACCTTTACAGTTTCTCCGGTCAGTAGCCCTTCCTCGGCAAGCATCACGAAGAAATATGCACGATCATCGAATGGCTTTCCGTTGATCTTGAGAATGACATCATCCTGAGTCAGCCCGGCCATCGCGGCGGGTAAGCCCTGCCATGTTTGCAAGACAGCAATGCCATCTGGGTGAGGTCCAAGAACCGCTCCAAGCTGGAGCTGGATTGGTTGGTAGAGCCTTTGAGCGAGCACCACTGGTTGCATAACCCCAAGCGTAACAGTCAGATTAAGAAACTCATCTTCTCTGTACACGCGAATTGTGACCGGCTCGCCCGCTCTTTGAGAGCTTATCAGAGATGAAAGCGCTTCAGCATTCGTTGCTGGGGAACCCTGGACCTGGAAGATGACATCAGTCGGCAAGATTCCAGCTTCCTCCGATGGCCCGCCACGCTCAACACCGGTTATCTGGATCCCATACAAAGTCTCTCCCGAAGATGTCTCAACCCCGATGCGGCCGGTTCTGGTGGAATCATATGTAATACCGAGATAGCCGCGTGAAACCGAGCCATGTTCAATTATTTGTGACACGATTGGTTCAATAGTCCCTAATGGGATCGCGAAAGAAATCCCAGCGGAATCCCCGCCAGAATCTTCCGGGTTCGACCCGACGGTATTTGCAGCGGTCGCGATAGCAACATTCATCCCAATCACATGCCCATCAGTATTCACCAATGGCCCGCCAGAGTTGCCCGGGTTCACCGCAGCATCGGTCTGTATGTAGTTTGTGTATCCACCAAGAATCCGTGCTCCCTGCGCTTGACGACCGAGCCCCGAAACAATGCCCTCCGACATCGAGAACTTGAATCCGAAAGGCGAGCCAAACGCAAAAATCCGTTCGCCCACTCGAGGCAATCTTTCTGTAGCTCTCAAAGAAGGAAAAGTTGTTTGCGATGCATCGACATGGACAACCGCGATATCTGTATAGATGTCGGATCCCACCACCCGACCTTCAACAACCCGCCCGTTGTAAAACTCGACAGAGACCAGTGAAGCCGTCTTGACAACATGGGCATTGGTAATCAGGTATCCATTGGTGTCATAGATCCACCCAGCGCCACTTGAATATGACCCGCCGAGTTCATCCTCAGGCTGAGTTTCGATATGAACAACCGTGGGCTCGATCGAATCACCGATCGCTGCAATCGCACGATCTATCCGCCGAAGGATATCGTCATCGGCCAGAATATTTCGTGCCAGTGAAATCCGTGCGCCCTGCTGAGCGATCGCGTAGCGATCCATCAAAGCAGGGGCTACAAAGACCATGGCGGCTGTTACGAGCAAAACGATTAATGCCGGGGCAATTGTCACAAACTTTCGCATCAAAGACTCCAGAAGTTCAGGTCAGCCTTGATTTGAAAGGTACCCGCTGTCTTTGTTATTCGGCTTACCAGCCTAATTGGTGGCACTTTCTTGGCCTGAAGCACCAAGTTTTTCTGATTCCCCTGCCCGCATGGAATATCGCTTCCCGCCAATCGTCCGATTGTTCACATTCTGAACCCATTGACGGCCAGATTCTAGAATGGCGTCACCAACACTTGCCATGGGCTCTGCAAACCGAGGCGGGAAGTCCGTGAGCCCAATCAAGTCATTGACAACCAATATCTGGCCATCGCAAGCAGTGCCAGCGCCTATCCCGATTACTGGAACTCTGGCGATTTCCATCACCCGCTTGGTGACTTCATCGGGTACTGCTTCGATCAACAACAGAATCGCACCAGCATCCTGCAAAGCGGACGCATCGCGAACCACCTGCTCGAGTGATTCATTCGTCCGGCCAGCCGCCATCGGACCACCTGTCACAGAACTCGTTTGAGGTCGGCATCCAATATGGGCACACACTGGCACGCCCGCTCTCGTCAACCGATCAACGATCCCCGCCTGCGTTTCGTCGGCTTCGAGCTTGACCACATCAGCCATCCCCTCGGTCATGAATCGACCTGCATTCCCCATAGCATCGTCAACAGAGCGGTGATAGCTCATAAATGGCATGTCAGCCATAACCAGCGTTCTGGGTGCTCCTCGCTTCACTGCTGCCGTCATTTGGATAGCAAAGTCCAAAGGCATATCAATTGTCCGTTCGAATCCCAAGATGACCTGAGCAGCCGAATCCCCAGCCAACAGCACAGGCACACCAGCTCGCTCGAGCCAGCGTGCGGTTGTTGCGTCATAGCACGCCAGGCAGGCAAAGGCCTCTTTCCGAAGTGCCATTGCCTTGAGTGTTTTGAGCGTAACTGGCTCGATCATAGAGGATTCAGCCGTATTCTTTGATGATTCATTTGGAGAGAGACTCATGGATGATTGTATGTCCGCCAAGACGACCTGTGCTAAACTCCACCAAGAGGTACGCAATGACTCAAATGACCCATTTTTCTACTGAATTTAATGCTCCTGATTTAAGCGATGATCGGATTATCAAAGTCGTCTCTGGACTCCGCCCTTGCCGCCACGGCGGGCTCCGTCTTGAGTCCGGAAAACTTGGCTCAAAGACCATCGTCCACAACTACGGCCACGGCGGCGGCGGAATCACCCTTTCACTCGGAACTGCAATTGCATCCGCAGATCTTGTTGATCAACAGAGCAATCCGAACTCGTCAGTTGCAGTACTCGGGGCCGGTGTCATCGGGCTCACGACCGCTCGAGAACTCGCCAATCGAGGATATCAAGTCACCGTATACGCCAAAGAATCGGGCCACAATACCGTCAGTGTTATCGCCGGAGCCCTTTGGCTCCCAGTTGGTATCGACATCGATCACCCAGAAATCGGCTCCCAGAGACTTAACCGGATCCTCAATCAGGCCCACGACGCTCTCCAAGCCCTCGACCAAGACCGCTACGGGATTGAACCAATCACCGTCTTTGAACCAGCCTACGCCCAGTCTAACGATCACTATTTCGACAACGGCACAATCCCCACCCCAACCCCGGTCGACCGCCTTCCATTCCCAGGACCACCTCGAGCCGGCAGGTCGTTCGATTCGCTCTTTATTCACACCCCCCGCTATCTAGAAGCCCTTCTTGAAGACCTCTCCAACGTCGGAGTTCAAATCATCAAACGCGAGTTCGTTCACCAAAACGAACTCGAATCGCTCGAAGAACCAACCCTTATCAACTGCCTCGCCCTCGGCTCTCATTCAATCTTCAACGACACCGCCATGTATCCCGCTCGAGGCATCCTTGTCCACATGGAGCCTCAAGATCTCGGATATGCGGTGCATGATGGATTCAAGTTCATCTTTCCCAGAGACACCGCCCTCATCCTCGGAGGCTGTTTCGATCCAGATGTCTGGGACGACACCCCAGACGAGCAAATCGCCAATGAGATTATCGCGCATCATCGCCGATTTTTCGGTCTCAGCTAGTGCGTACACTCCTTTCCTATGCCCATCCTGAGTGCCACAAATATTTCCCTCCAGTTCGGTGATGACATCATCCTCGACTCTGTCTCACTCACACTCGAACCGGGTGAACGCATTGGAATTGTCGGCCGAAATGGCTGCGGCAAGTCCACGCTCATCAAAATCATCGCTGGTGTACTTAAACCCACCGATGGCTCCGTCTCATCAAGCAAGGCCTCCATCGGCTATCTCCACCAAAATCCAAACCTCAACCCAGATCACACACTTAGAGAATCCGTCGCAAGCGCATTTGATCACATTAAAGAACTTGACACCAAACTTCACGACATCTTCGATGCCATGGCCGATGCTGATTCAGACCAACTCGATCATCTACTCAAAGAACAGTCGCGTATCGAGCATCTCATCGAATCCAGTGGAGGGGTTGTCAACGATCACAAAGTAGACCAAATTCTCCATGGCCTTGGATTCACAGACGCACAGTTTGCAATCAAAGTCCCCGACCTCTCTGGAGGCCAGAAGGCCCGTGTCGCCCTTGGAAAGCTCCTCCTCCAAGACCCCTCAGTCCTGCTCCTCGACGAGCCAACCAACCACCTCGACATCCAAGGCCGTGAATGGCTCGAAGGTTTTCTCCGAAATGATTTTAAGGGTGCCGTCATCCTCATTAGCCACGACCGGTACATGCTGGATCGAGTCGTCCACCGCATCGTAGAGGTCGAACAAGCCCGTCTGATCGAATATCCAGGCAACTACGCCGCCTTCCGTAAGCAACGCGTCGAGCGCCGCATGGTTCAACTTCGCGCCTACGAGAAACAAAAAGCTGGTTTCAAACGCGAGGAAGCCTTCATCGCACACTTCAAGGCCGGTCAGCGAGCTAAGCAAGCCAAAGGCCGTGAATCCCGCCTGAACAGAGCTAAGACCCAAACAATTGAGCGTCCCCTTGAACTCTCCGAACTCCGCCTTTCCCTACCCAAAGCCAAGCGAGCGGGCGACATTGTCATCGCAGCCCGCTCCCTTTCCAAAAAATACAAAAATGACGATGGCTCAGACAAGGTCCTCTTCAAAGGCCTTGACCTCCGTGTAGAGCGTGGTCAACGCTGGGGGATCATCGGCCCAAACGGTGCTGGAAAATCCACCCTCGTCCGCTGTATCCTCGATGAACAAGAAGTTGATCAGGGCACTATCAAACTTGGATCCAACCTCGACATAGGGCATTTTTCCCAGACCCACGATAATGTGGACATGTCCAAGACTATCTGCCGCCATATCCAAGATACCGTTAAGAAAAATACCGACGAACGAATCACGCTCACAGAACTCGAGGCCCGCACGATTGCCGGAGCATTCCTTTTCTCAGGCGAAGATCAACAACGCGATCTCAAATCCATGTCCGGCGGCGAAAAAGCCAGAGCCGTCCTTGCGGGTCTTCTCGCCAGTGCCAAAAACCTACTTGTTCTCGACGAGCCCACAAACCACCTCGACATCTCCTCTGCAGAACGCATCGAAGCCACCTTCGCCCGAACTGTCCACGACCCAAAGACCGGAAAGACCAACAGCGGCGCCTACGAGGGCACTGCCATTCTTATCTCGCACGATCGAGCCCTCATCGACGCGGTCTGCGACCACCTCATAATCCTTGATGGGCACGGCAACACTGAAATCTTCGCGGGTACATACACAGAATGGCGAACTCAAAGTCAAGAACGGTCAGCACGAAAGTCCAAGCCTTCACCAAGACCCGTTCCTGCTCCCACTCGCCCAACTACTCCAAAGCCCGCACCGCAACAGCAACCCATTAAAAAATCCAAGTTCTCATGGATGCCCCTCAGCCAGATCGAAGAACGCATGACCGATCTAGAAATCAAGCTTAAAAACCTTGATGCCCAACTCAACGACTCGGACATCTGGAAAGATGTCGACAACGCCAACAAAGTCACTTCGGATCGCGACGAGTGCAAAGCCGAGCTTGATGACCTTGAGGAAGAATGGGTTCGGAAGTCCTAAGACTGAAGCTCAGCTTGGATCTTCTCAATGGTTTCGACTGCATGTTCATGGGCAGTTGCCCGAGACTTCTTGATCGCCGATTTCCACACGAAGGGGATCGGAAGCACTGTCATCGGCAGATACCACATCCAAGTATCAATCGAATCGCCCATCAACCGCTCGTACCAGCCCAAGCTGTACATAAATGAATCAGTTAGCGGAAGCCCTGGCCAGACTGTAAATATCAGTAACACCATAAAGATTGCTGGCAGTTTTCGGCGCATTTTAAGAGAAAAATCAACCTTGTCGCCCAAATGCTCTATCACCAGATCCGAATCAAACGGTGTCCCATGAGCATCTACTACTGCCGATGAACTGCCAGTGTTGTGCTCATACCCAGCGAGCTTCCCGCTCTTGGACAGCTTCAGGAGTAAGCCGAATATTCCAGGAGTATCCATGCCGGTCTTGATATTTGGCAACAGCTTTGATGATTCTTCCTTGTTCAAATAAATCTCCATTGTCTATTAATCATCGGAATCTCAAGCCTAGAGCATAAGCCATGCAGCTCCCCCGCCACAACAACCTTGACAAGCATGGCACACAATATGCACCAAGTTTATCGTGCTCAAATATGAAGGACAATCCGGTTTCACAGCCCCGGGCGCGTTGCACCACCTCAACATAGACGCCCCGCTGTTGTCTCCCGTCAACCAACCTTACCAGTTCTCGGACGCTTTAGATAAACACTCCTCAGGAATTCTCTCCACAACAGATCCCCGAAGACTAATTGCCATTATGACCCAAAATAGACATCAGTGTAGATCCTCAGGCCTCATCAAAAGGGACACAACTGAGCTTATTCTCATCGGCAAAAAACTTGGCCTAGCCCCGAACTGCACCATGCAAATTATTGATCATGTCCGACTTTTTCCGGACGCTTCATACACTGACAAGCACGCACATGCTTTCGTGGACATTCCCATTGAACTATCAAATAAAAAGACCCGGATACCACTCCGGGTCTTGATAAGTCTTTCAATCTGGGCCATCACTATCGCTCTCGCGATGCAGATGGTTTAGATACTACTACTCAACATCATGCCCTTCGACCACATCGGTAATCGGCGGAGCTTTGTGCGATTGGAGCTCACCGCGTTTGAGTTTGCCGACGTATGAGTGGTACGCCTTCATCGCGATCGGGCCGAATATTAGCATAATCGGGATATTGGCCCAGAGCATGACCCCTGTACCCAGCGCGGTAATGTTATCGAGTTCTGCATCGGTGGTAATGAACCCTGCCGAGGCAACAAGGATCATCAAGCAATAGAACAGCTTGTACGGGATTACCGCTTTGTCTCCGAAGAGATACACAATTCCCTGCTCTCCGTAATATGACCAAGAGATCATGGTCGAAATGGCAAACAGCCAAGCCGCAAACACCACAAGATATTTGCCCATGCCGGGAGTCACGATATTAAACGCGTGCGAAGTCAGCGACGCACCAGGGTATTCAACATAAACCCCCTCATCAATAAGACGAGGAGCCGTAGGATTCCCAACCGTGTCCCAATCGACAACGAATGAGCCATCTTCACCCACATCGGGTTCAAATGCGACACGCCCGTTCAAACGCTGAATCTTTGTGCCTGAGTTCTTGTCAACCGCATCGACCTCGAGCAGCATAAAGACATGGAACTCCGACCGTTCACTCCAAGGCCCTTCAACCCTACGAGCATCAGCGGTCCGATCTGGTAAATAGGTATTGTCTAGCGTCCATGTTGGATTCCCATGATCTTCACCCTGAGTCTGAACAACATTGATTCCAGAAGGCTTAAAGTTTGCCTCAGGACCCCGGTTCCAAGCACCGGTCGAAAGAATCACCAGCGAGGTCAGGGTACAGACAACAATCGTGTCAATAAACGGTTCAAGACCAGCAACAATCCCTTCTCGCACTGGTTCGTACGTTTTGGCGGCCGAGTGAGCAATCGGGCTCGATCCCTGACCCGCTTCAGACGAGAACAATGCCCGTTTCATGCCCCACAACAGTGCAAAGGCAACGGTTCCGCCCACGAAAGCACCCTGTGCTTCAGCGGGATTGAACGCGCTCTTGACAATGAGTACGAGCATTGCTGGGATCTCAGTAATATTCATTGCTAGTACCCAGAAGGCACCAAGCAGATACAAAGCACACATAATTGGCACGATCCGACCAGCAACAGCACCGATCCGTTTGATGCCACCGATGATTACCATTCCGACAATCACGGCCAAGACAACACCGGTCACCTGAACAGGAACACCGAAATCTTTCTTCGTCACATCAGAGACAGCCCACGATTGGAACATGTTGCCGCCAGTAATAGTCGAAATCAGAAGCGTGACCACGAAAGCACCGCCAACAAACTTTCCTACAAATCCGAGCCCGCGTTCTTTAAACGCTTTGTCGGCGACAAACATTGGGCCACCGTGTGGATTGTCAGGGTTTTCTGTATTGCGATAGAGCATTGAAAGCGTAACTTCGGTCATCTTGAGCGCCATGCCAAAGATCCCGACCATCCACATCCAAAAAATAGCCCCAGGCCCACCAAGTGCAACCGCGACACCAACACCCGCGATATTCCCAAGCCCGACCGTTGCTGATAAAGCCGCCGAGAGTGCCTGGAAGTGGTTGATAGCGCCTGGATCGTCCTTGTCGTCGTATTTACCCCGAACAACTGACACGCCATGCGTCAATGCACGGTACTGCCCAATTCCCGACCACAGCGTGAAGAGCACGCCGACGCCGAGAACTACATACAAAACAATCGGGTGCCAAATAACCCCGTTGATACTTCCTAAGATATCCATCAGCTGTTCCATGAACTGCTCCATTTCGTTGTCTTCGAGACGATCAAAACGCCCCGGATACTCATCATCCCACATCGGCATTGAAATTGCAAGTTGCTTGGGACCCTGATATCCTTGATTCATGATTCCTGCTCTAGAGCAAATCCTTGATGCCACCCTAACTTCCCTCGCAAACCATGCGGATTTACTCGACATCGAACAAGCTGTCAGAGGCCTTGATTCACTCGATGAACTCCAGCTCCACCAACTTGTTGAACAAGGACTTAAGAAATCTGGATTCGGAGTCCACCGTGAAGCCTTCTACCCATCCGATGGCGACGCATACACCAACAAAAATTATCGCCAGCGATGCGACTTCGCACTTACTCCTAATCCAGACCTCAAACTCCATGATCCTGTCCATGAGTTGCGACAACTCGCAATGGCTCAAAACACCCTGTTCGCAAAGATACCCCAATCCGCTCTGGATCTCTCTTCAAACTCTCCTCCTGAATATGCCTGGTGGATTGAAGTCAAAACCTGCTCACAGAACGCCTACCGCGACGGCATCCCCTCCCCAAACCCAAGCTATACCCACGAACTCGTCACAGGACTCCAGGCAGATGTGTGCAAGCTCAGCGCCGATCCTCAAATCTGGCACGGCTGTGTTCTCGTTGTCGTTTTTACAGAAAGTGAAAGTATTGCAACGCACGACCTGAATCAATCTGCCAGAGTTTGTCTTGATCAGGCCCTGCCGATTCGGTCGCCGATCATTGGCTTTCGATCAATCACTGATCGGGCCGGCAACGGATGTGTTGCTGTTGGCATTTTCCCCATCTCGATCTGAGCGAGATTCGAGCCCCGCGTATCGTGCGATGATGTCGGCTGCTCCATGGGCAGCATTCTTTGAATCGAACTTCTTGGTGACGCTCTGAAGTTCTTGGATCTGCAGATCGTACTTTGTTCGATCTTCAAGAAGCTCAGTCGCCCGCTCCGCGATCGGCTCTGCACCCACAAAGTGTGGCACCAGCTCCGTGACGACTTCACGGCCGGCCAGAATATTGGGAAGAGTAATAAAGGGTGTCTGAATCAGCCACCTGGCAAATAATGACCAGCCAATTCGCCCGATTTTATAAACGATGACCATTGGACGATGCTGACGGGCAATTTGTAATGTCACAGTTCCTGAAACAACCAACGCAAGCGTACACCATCTCACCGCAGCATCAGTATTGGCAACTGTCAGTCCGAGTGAATCAGGCCATGTGAGCCCGTGGTCTTTGGCTAGCTGCCTGAGAACAGGTTCAATTTCCGGCCTGGTTACTGCAACCATGCCACACATATTGCTGTGCTCGCCCTTGATTTTGCAATAGGCCCCAAGTAGCAATGGAAAGTTTTTCTGAATTTCTGATGGCCTAGATCCGGGCATTAATGCGATCCGTTGGTCGCCTTGTTCCCAATCTTGTATCTGCTCATCAAGCCCGGCTTCATCGATCGGTTTCTCAAACAATGGGTGCCCGATAAATGTCGCATCGACCCCCCGCAACCGGAACCATTCTTCCTCGAATGGAAGTACACACATGACATGATTGGTCAATCGACGAAGTTTTCGGATCCTCCATGGCGCCCAGGCCCATAGCTGGGGAGCCACCATATGAACAACCTGAACCCCGTGCGATTTCATTATCGCACACACCGGGAAATTGGCTGCCGGAGAATCAACAGGGACATGCACCGCAATTTTATTATCCTGCGCCCAACGAGCGATCCGGGCATTGATCTTCCGATGCTCTCGGATTTTTGCGAGGCCTGGCATTCCCATCACGGCCGCATCGCCGGTCCGTTCAATAATCTCGGCACCAGCGGCTTCCATTTTGCGTCCGCCCCACCCGCAAATCCGCAGATCCGGATATCTCTTTTTGAGTTCGGCGATCACAATGGATGCATGATCATCACCGCTTGGTTCAAAGGCGGTAAATAAAATCGTTTGATTGGAAGGAGAACTGGTCACATCGAACAGTAGGCATAATGAGGCCGTCATCAATCAAATGTGAAGGCCGCCTTTAAAAACCTGCAGCAGCAAACCAAGTGCTTGGGGTAACACCCAATGCTTCGGCAATAATGGTCAGTGATTCCACACTTGGAAGATGTGTGCCCCGCTCAATTGAACTGAGTTGGCTCACCGAGACACCCGAAATTTCGGATAGATTCCTCAGAGTCCACCCGCGTTCGGTTCTGGCTAGGCGGATCTGGCGACCGAGGGTTGCCCGGAGTCTGTCCAAAGGTTTTTGTCCCAAGCCGAGTTCTTTGACCGCTTGACCAAGTGATTTTCGTAAATCATCAATCGCAAATGGTTTGGGAATGTAATCGAAGACATCTTTTCGGAAAGTTTCTCGCATTGAGTCGAGTGTTGGAAACCCGGTAATCATGATCACGCATTGACGCGGCCATTGTTCACGGATTTGTTCCAGTACTTCAGTACCGGAATGTTCGCCCATTTTGACATCCAATAGGATCACGTCTGGTGAATGTTGATCGCAGGCGTCGAACAACTCTTTCGGGCTTCCAGTCAGCCTCGCAGAATGCCCGTCTGCCAGTAAAATGCCTTGTAGATATTCCCGATAGTCAGGATCATCATCCAGTGCATAGATCGTTAATGGGGTTATTTCGCTCATGGGGGTGCACCTAATTCAGATGATGCTATCCGCTATAGTCCGGTTGAACAAGACAAAATGGAATTAATCTGATATGTTTAGCGGAAGATGGACCTCAAACTTGGCCCCACCACTGCTTTTATGGCCGAGAATCGTGCCCACATTCATATTTGAAGGAATAACGATTCCCCCGTGTTCCCGCACAATCCCATCGGATACTGCCAGCCCTAGACCTGTTCCTTGCGAGTCCATTCTTGTCGATACAAAGGGGTCAAACATCGAATCAATCATTCCTGAATCGATCCCCGGCCCATTATCAATGACTGAAATCACAATCCAATCACCGTCCTCGCGTGTCTCAGTAACCGATGACACGGTAATACACCCGCCATCCTGGTCATCCACAGATCTGAGAGCATGAACCGCATTGCGGATGAGATTTACAAATACCTGAACCATCCGTCCCGAATCACACGCGATGATGTGATCCTGATTTACTTCATTAACAAACTCGATTCTTTGACCTGGAAGCACACTTTGGCGATCCAGTTTGATGAGCATCCACGCATCCTCGATGATTTTGTGGATCTGAGACGGCTCAAGACGGGGCGTTCGCACTCGAGCGAAGTCGAGTAATCCTTCAGAAAGAATCTCGATTCGACCAACAACTCTTGACAGTAAGTTGATCTCAGACTCCCCCAACTCCCCTTGATCTTTGAGTTGGCTCACCAGCCCCTTGACCACAGATAAGGGGGTGTTCAACTCATGTGCGATCCCTGCAGACATCATCCCAAGCGATGCTAATCGGTCTGCGCCTTCCAAGTTCTTTCGAGCGGTCTCTAGTAATCGGTTTTTCTTGTGTAAATCAAGTGCAACGATTTCCAGCCTTCCGAGTGCCGCGGCCAGTTCTCGCTCGTTGGTTCTGAGCTGCCCAATGGTCTCATTTCGTGAGATCATAATTTCCCCGAGTTCATCTGTAGTAATCAGATGTTCAGGGACCAACTCATTGGCTTCATCCTTAGAACGAGACGCGTCATCTGCATGGAGCAATGCCTGAATTGGCAGATACACATGCTGCGGGAGCACCAGTAGTTCGAGTGCTACTGCCACCATTGCGTACCCCGCAAAGAGGGTCACGATTACCAATCCATAAATCCATTGCACAGTTGTACGAGCCTGCGGCGAGCGAGTCCGGATTTCCAGAAAACGCTGAGAACCAGGATCTAAGCCGACGATACCCCCACCGAAAGAATCTCTTTGAAGTAAAATTCTGAGTTCGGGCGTTTGGCTCAGCTGGATTGCTTCACGCTGGCTGATCCCGAGTTCAGAGAGCTCTCTGTAGCGCACTACAACTATACCTTGATCAAAGCCCGAGCCCCCAGAGTGGGCAGTGACGGATTCGAAAATTAACTTGGCTTGGTCTTGCTCAGCTCCATCGACCATCTTCCCCATCGCAGGAGCAAGGGCTACAAGAAGCAACACCCCCAACGCCAACGAGAACGAGGTATGGAGGACTATAAGCTTCTTGCGAATTTTGAGTCCAGAGAATACCCCTCTTGCCCTGCTCCTTACCGCCTGGCTCTGTTTTTTGGATGTCTTCGTGGAACCCATGCACAGACTGTATCAATACCAATGGCCCACGCCTACTCTCCTCCAATGTCCAACGCACCTTATCCGTCCAATTCGCAATCAGTTCCCCATTCAAACTCGGCCCCTCCGCCCGCAGACGCCAGAGACGCCGCCTACCGCGTTCTGAGTACCCACGCGATGTCCTTCCCAGAGCTCCTCCCGGTCGAGCCTCAGATCCAGCATCTCGAGCCCCGAGATCGGGCCCTGTGCCACGCGATCATCCGTGAATCAGTCACCCGCTGGATCACCCTTCGCCACATCATCACCCAATTAGCAGGCCGAGGCTTCGAAACCATTGAACCCCGCATGCAAGGGGTCCTTGTGGGCGCTTCAGCCCAACTACTCCTGCTTGACCGACTTCCACCCCATGCGGTAATTAACGAGTCTGTCGAATGGGCCAAGCGTTATATCCGCCCCAAAGCAGGTGGCATGATTAATGCTGTCCTCCGCAAGGTAGCAAGGTCCAGAGGCGAGCTTCTCGACCAATACAACAACGAGCCTACAGCAATCCCAGTTGCATCCGGCGGAGCCCTGATGCTCAACGATTCAGAACTCCCTATCGATGATCTTTCAAGAATCTCATCTGCCTATTCGCTCCCCAAAGCCACTATCAAACGCTGGACTAATCTCTACCCAGACATAGCAGATCAGCTCTGCGCACACACCCTTATGCACCCGCCAACCCTGATCTACTGCCAAGACTGGACAGAAATCGTAGACCAAGAAGACCTCGAGCCGCACAACTCGATGTCCCACCGGGTTTATACAGGATCCCGTACCCATCTCACCCGTCTCCTTGACACCAATCCCACCCTCCGTGTCCAGGATTCAGCGAGCAGTGCAGTGGTCAACTCGATCCCTGAGGGCAACTACAAAACTATTATCGACTACTGCGCTGGACAAGGAACCAAGACTCGACAGCTCAGCGAACGATTCCCAAATGCCACTATCATCGCGATGGAGATCGACTCTCGCCGCCTTGACACCCTCATGGATGTCTTTGATGGGAGCCGAAATGTCCTTGTCCGTCATGTTGATGAGCTCGAAGAGACCCTCCATAACGGCGCCGACCTCATTCTTACCGATGTCCCATGCTCCAATTCAGGGGTTCTCGCGCGTCGAATGGAAGCCCGCTACCGCCCTATGACCTCCCAAGTCGGTCGTTTAGCCACCATTCAGCTCGATATCCTGACCACTGTTATTCCTCACCTCAATCCTGGCGGAACACTGGTCTACTCGACCTGCAGCATTGAACCGGAAGAAAATCAAGACGTACGCGACTGGATCATAGCCGACCCGATTTTCGAGTTTGTGGAAGATCACCAGATCCTCCCATCTGGCCGACCGGGCGATCCCTCCTCAATCTACACCGACGGCTCGTATGCCTGTATATTCAAAAAAACGAATTGAATCACCATCCTCTTGAGCCAACGCCTTGGAGCCAGTAGTATCTACGAACACCAATGGGGATCAACTGATTGATCCACGGAAGGAATGAATGAAGCTCTCGGAAATACTCAGTGTCGAATGTGTTCAAGCCCCGCTCGCGGCTGTCGATAAACAAAACGCAATCAATGAGTTGGTTGATCTCCTCGCTACCAATAACAAGGTCAAGCAGCCCGATGCTCTCAAGGACGCCGTCTGGTCACGCGAACAAACCCGCACCACCGGCATCGGCCACGGACTAGCAATCCCTCACGGCAAGTGTGATTGCATCAGCTCCCCTACCCTCGCCATCGGCAGACCATCAACCCCGATGGACTTCGAATCCATGGACTCCCAGCCTGTCGAGCTCATCGTCCTCCTCGCAAGCCCCACAGCCAGCACCAGAGAACACATCGACGCCCTCGCGTCTGTCTCCCGGATCATGAACAACCCCACATTCCGAGATATGATCTACAAAGCCAACGACGCCAAAGAAATTTACGACCTCTTGATCGAGCAAGGCGGATAGGCAATCAAGTTTCTTCTGATTCACGATTCGCCAACATCGCCCCGAGAGTTTCTAGCCGACTCAGCGACGAGTTTGCCCGCGCTTTAAAATAGGCCGCCGGAAACAACGCCAGCAGGGCAATCGTCAGCCCCGTCGCCGTTGTGTACAACGCCTCAGCAATCCCACCTGCAACAATAGATGGATCAGATACACTCGACGCCTGACCAAGCAGATCAAAGCTCTCGATTATCCCGACCACAGTCCCCAGAATCCCAAGCAACGGAGCCGCCCCTACAATCACGCTCAACACACCATTGCGGGCTTCTAAACTGGGGCGGATCAGCTCAATCGTCGCCAGCACCGCGTCTTCAGTAACGGCTTTCCGCGAAGCTGCCCAGTATGTAAGCTTCCCCATCGGTGATCCGTCCTTCGAGGAAACAGCCGCCAGAGTCTCGCGACCATTGCCTTCGATCAGATCCGCGTATTTCCGGAACGCACTAAGTTCCCGCCGAGTCGAGTTCCGCATCCAGAACACCGACCGCTCGATCACAATCCCAAATCCAACAACGCTCAGTAGCAGTAGCGGGTACATCACCCATCCGCCGGCCTCAAAGAACTGAATCGCACGATCAATCATGCCCCAACTGTAGACCTAGATCCTCCCCTGCAGTGCTACCATTGATTTCCCATGACCAGCACCGATTCCATCCCGTTCGACACCGACCAGATCCGCTCCCAAATCGACCACGCGATGGCCGCATTCCTAGACACACTCAACCTCCCCTCAAAGCTCGACGAACCGGTCCGGTATGCACTCCTAGCGCCCGGTAAACGCATCCGCCCCCTCCTCGCCTGGGCCAGCTCCCTAGCCGCCGGCGGCGATGGTTCAGAATCAATCCCTGTAGCCGTCGCAGTAGAACTCATCCACGCGTTCAGCCTCGTCCATGACGATCTCCCAGCCCTTGACGACGACGATCTCCGCAGAGGCCGCCCGACGCTCCATAAGCACGCTGGGGAAGCCGCCGCGATTCTCGCGGGCGATGCGATGCTCGCCCTTGCTTTCGAAGCCCTTTCTACAATCAAACCGCACCCCACCAATGAAGCCCACGCCAAGCTCATCACCCAGCTCTGCCAAGGCACCCGTGCCATGATCGCTGGACAGGTCTACGACACACTTGGCGGATTCGACATTTCCCTAAGCGATCAACAGAAAATCGAACTCATCCACACTAATAAAACTGGCGCACTCATCCACGCCGCCTGCGTCATGGGTGCGACCACCGGCGGAGCAGATCAATCAATACTCAATCTCATCTCCGGCTTTGCCTGTGATCTAGGACTCAAGTTCCAGATCATCGACGACCTCCTCGATGTCCAAGGCGACCCCGAACTCGTCGGTAAAGCCCTCCGCAAAGACGACGACGCCAATAAACTCACCTATCCCGCGGTGCTGGGCATCGAACGGTCAAAGGAGATTATCGGAACACTCCATCATGACGCCCTCTCTAAGCTCGACCAGATCGGCCCATCTAGCACCGGATTACGACAGTTACTCGATCTAATGACCAATCGATCCCACTAAGTCTCTTCGAACACAGGCTTGTTTGATGCCGTAAGCAATGCATCGAGCCCCGATCCCATCTATACTCTACGAAGTGCTCAGACAGAGGAAGAGACCCGCCGCATGACCCTGCTTGGATCCAATACAACCCCAGCCCAGCTCCGCGAGATGACCATCCCTCAGCTCGAAGATTTGGCCGTCGAGATCCGCACCGCAATCATCGACCAGGTTTCCCGCACCGGAGGTCACCTCGCACCAAACCTCGGCGTTGTCGAGCTCACCATCGCGATGCACCGCGTCTTCGATTTCGGCCACGACCGCCTCCTCTTCGATGTCGGCCATCAGTGCTACCCACACAAGCTCCTCACCGGCCGTCTCGATCAGATGGCCAACCTCCGCACCCGCAAGGGCATGTCTGGATTCCCGGAACCCACCGAGTCCCACTATGACCAGTTCCGCGTAGGACATGCAGGAACAGGAATCTCAACTGCGGTCGGAATGGCACGCGGCGATCAGATCAACAATGAGTCCTACAACCCCGATACAAACCCTGAGGGACGCCGCACCGTAGCCCTCATCGGCGACGCCTCGATCGTTAACGGCGTCGCGATGGAAGGCCTCAACCACGCGGGGATGCTCAAAAGACAAATGCTCATCGTCCTCAACGACAACGGCATGAGCATCTCCAAGCCACAAGGCGCCATGGCTCAGTACTTCGACCGAGTTCGTGTCTCCCACACCTACTCTGATTTCAAAAAGGGCGCCCGCGAAATCCTCAAGGCTGTCCCAGGCGGATCTCTCCTCCGTGAGGCCTACCACCGCATGGGCGAGATGACCAAGGCCGCCATCAATGAAGATTCATGGTTTGAAAAATTCGGACTCCTCACCGTCGGCCCAATCGACGGCCATGACCTACCGACCCTCATCGAGTTTCTCGCAGAAGCCCGCGACCTCGACCGCCCCATGATCCTCCACGTCAAAACGATCAAAGGCAAAGGCCTCGACATCGCCGAGCAAGACGCTACCCGCTTCCACTCACCCAAAGCCTTCACCGTCGAACGCGACGAAACCCTCGGCTGCAAAGTCCGCATGCCTTCAACAGGCCGCTCCTTCACTTCCGCATTCTCAGACGCTATTACTGATGTCATGGATCGTGACGAGAAAACCGTCGCCGCCACCGCCGCAATGGCTGACGGCACAGGTATCACACAACCACTCGAAAAATACCCAGACCGCACCTTCGATGCAGGCATCTGCGAATCCCACGCACTCGACATGCTGGCAGGCATGGCCAAAACCGGGCTCCGCCCATTCCTCGCCGTCTACTCAACCTTCCTCCAGCGTGCCTTCGATCAAGCGTTCCAAGAAGTCGCCCTCCAAGGTTTGGGTGTCCGCCTCTGCCTCGATCGTGCAGGCCTCGTTGGCGGCGATGGAGCCGTCCATCACGGCTTCTGCGATGTCGCGATCCTCCGCACACTCCCAGACGCTGTACTGATGGCTGTCATCGACGAATCCAGCTTGAACCGGTGTCTTGAGTTCATGCGGACCTGGGATTCTTCCCTCAGCAGTGTTCGCTATCCAAGAGATTCTGTCTCTGATATTTTCGGCGATGCCCCACTCTTCGAACTCGGCAGGGCACGCCTGCTCACCCGTGAGCACACCGACCTCGACTTCAATCGCCCAGATGTCGCTGTCCTGAGCTTTGGGACTCCCGCTATCAGTGCACACGCCGCGATCGAATCCCTCGGCTCCGAATACAACATCGCCCACTACGACGCCCGCTTTGCCAAACCGGTCGATTCCCAACTCGTCCGTGATCTTCTCTCCCGAAATATTCCAATCCTCACCCTTGAAGACCACACAGTCATCGGCGGCTTCGGTACCTCCGTCCTCGAATGCGCCCAAGAGTTCAAACTCGACGCATCAAGAGTCGTACGCCACGGCATCCCGGATCAATGGATCCACCAAGACTCCCGCAATGACCAACTCGCAGAAGTTGGACTTGACGCCGCAGGCATCGCCCGAATGATCCGCCACGCCGCTGATCCTGCGTGCAACGAACCCTTTGCCCCAAATCGCATCGAGACCGTCCAAGCAACCACTTCTGAAATCAAAGCTGTTCAATCCACAGAACCCACAAGCTGATCACCAATCCATGCCCCGTCGCGTTCTCATCTTGGTCAATCAAACCAAACCCCAGGCCATCGCCGCCCTCGAGGGGATTAGCGATGTCATCAAAACGCATTCGACGCTTATTGATGTCGTTGACGCGATCAATCCCGAACACCTCCCAAGCCCCAGCGGTGTTGATCTTGTCGTCGCCTTGGGTGGCGACGGCACAATCCTGAAAGCCGCTGACCATTGTTTGGCGATGGGCTGCCCCCTTCTCGGTGTTAACATCGGGAAAGTCGGTTTCATGGCTGGGTACGAGATCGACACTTTTCAACGCGATGCCCATCACCTCCTCGACCAATGCAAAGAACTCCCATTACGACTCGCCCATCCGCTCCAAGCTCAGTTGGTACGCACCGATGGCTCAAATCAGCCTTCAATGATCGCGCTCAACGAGTTTGTTATCACTGCAGGCCCCCCGTATCGCATAATCGAGATTGACATCAGCATTGACAACAACCCAGGTCCAACAGTTGCCGGCGACGGGGTGATGGTCTCCACGCCTCTGGGTTCAACTGCTTACAACGTCTCAGCCGGCGGCCCGATCGTCGCACCGGGTGTCAACGCAAACATCATCACCCCCATAGCCGCACATTCCCTCAGCTTCCGCCCGATCGTCGTCCCAAACGACTCAGCCATCCGCCTCACCGCCCGCAGAGTCAACGCTGAAGACTCGCAAGGCACCTGCATCCTCGTAGACGGTCAGCCTGGCCCACAACTCCATGAGGGCGACCAGATCCTGATCACCAAACACGCGCAGCCGGTCTCCTTCGTCGTCGATCCAGGCGTCAGTTACTGGAGCACCCTTATTCAAAAAATGCACTGGGCACTCGCACCCAACGGCCATGGAATAAACCCACCAACAAAGTGATTCATCCAACCATGACTTCACCCCAAACGCAGGCCTCCAGCGAACCCCACAATCTCAAATGCCTCGAAGTCTGGGGTGGTTCGAGCAGCGCCGACCACGCCGCCTCCGTCCCCGGACTCGATATTAGTGTCTGCTCGCGCCCGGTCGAGGGCTCCGAATCTGGCGGCGACCTCTACCTCATCTCTTCATGCTCAAGCGGATGGATCTCAAGAATCCTCCTCGCCGATGTCTCAGGTCACGGCAGCGATGTCAGTCACCTCTCAAGTAAACTCCGCAAGGAAATGCACAAATCACTCAACACCGTCGATCAATCAAAGCTCGCCCGCCGCCTCAACAATGCCTTCGAAGACATCTCCGGTGGGTCTAAGTTTGCCACCGCGCTCCTCATGACCTACTTCGCTCCCAGCGGGCACCTTATCTTTGTCAATGCGGGCCATCCCCCGCCGCTCCTCCGCCGGGCAGGATCTTCTGAGTGGATCCAGATTGATCAGAGTACCCCTGGAGTTCTCACAGACCCCACCAACGATCTCCGCATTGGGATCAAAAACCTTCCGCTGGGCGTTATTAAGTCTACAGAATACGAACAACTCGCCATCAAAATTGAGCAAGGGGACCTCATTTGTGCCTATACCGATGCATTCATCGAAGCCCAATCAACCGACGGTTCCCTACTCGGAGTTAACGGGCTCACAAACGCTCTCTCGACTGTCGATGCCGATTCTTCAGCTGATATCTCCAAATGCATCCTCACCGAGCTCACAACGCAAGGATTCGATCACGCTGAGGACGACCACACAATGCTCATTCTCCACCACAACGGGCAGCACAAGCCCAGCGTTGGGATCACAACTTTTACGAATCTGGTCAAAAACAGTCTCGGGTTTGGTCACACTGACACCGTGATCACCGCATAAATCATCAACAAAAACTAGGAACTCATCTCGCCCATCGATCGCAGCATAAAGAGCTCGTCGGGATTCACTAGGGAGATAATCGTGTCCCCAGCAATCGGCGAAGCGGGAGCGTCAACCGTACTCACGACCATCGTTTCATCACGGAGCGTGCACAACGCAACTGCAGCCGATCCATACAGAGTTTGGTAGTCTTCAAAGCTGAACTCATTGGAAATATTCGTCGCTTTGATAACCCACCCGTCTTGGAGCCTGTCTTCTAGTTCGCTGTAACCGAGACCGTTATCAAACAGCACCCGCCCCGAACTATCAGAATGCCCATTATCTGTCGACTTTGCAACCTTTCGAGACAACCGGAACATGCTCGATGATTCGAAGTACCCTTTGAAGCTCTGGAGTACCAGCGTGTTGACCTCATCATTGGGCGTCGTTGCAAACACGCGGCCAATGCCTCGGAGATCGATCTCGGTCAGATCTCCCATCGACAACACATTCCCCTGCGTAGCGGGCAGCCCGTTCATAACTGCAATCCGGATATTGGCCCGGTTCGTATCGATCAGTTGTACCGGGATCCCTCTCTTCGTAAGCACCCCTGCAAGACCGCGTGCCCACCCACTCGCACCGACAAACAATACACCTTGCGGATTCGGATCCGCAACCCCCAGCAGACGCGCCGCCCACGGCGCCGTTAATCCATAGAACGCTACGGTCCCGATGATCACCGAGAATGTCAAAGGCACGATCGTCTCGAACCCCTCGACTCCTGCCTTCTCAAGCCCGAGCGCGAAGATCGAGGCAGCCGCGGCCGCCACGATCCCCCGTGGCGCCATCAGGCATAAAAACACCCGCTCCTGCCAACTTAAGCCAGCACCAAGCGTGGACAAGAACACACCCAAAGGGCGAGCGATTACGATCAAGACCACCAGGAACCCGAAAACCTCGAGCCAATCCAGCCGCTGCAAGTCCTCGATACGCAATCTTGCAGCAAGAACAATAAACAGCACCGAGATCAGCAAGACCCGAAGGTTCTCCTTGAACTCCAGAATGTGATGAATGTCCACCTTCCGCTGATTGACAAGTACGATCCCCATGACCGTCGTCGCAAGCAACCCGGACTCATCGTAGATTTGATTCGATACCGTAAAGGTCGCGATCACCAGCATCAGCGACACCGGGTTCTGCAGATAGTCAGGGACCAAGAATCTGTTGAGGACTTCTTTGAGCAGCAGTGCCGAGGCCACTCCCAGCAGAATCCCTGCTCCGAGTGTTGTCAGAATCGCCTGGATCATCCCATCTAGACTATTTGTGCTCGGGACCACAATCGCCTCAAACACAAGCACCGCAACTGCAACCCCGATGGGATCAATCACGATCCCTTCCCATTTGAGAATCAGTCCGCTCACTCCAGAGGGTCTGATATGTGAGAGCATCGGTCCGATCACTGTTGGGCCGGTGACAATCAGCACAGCCCCAAGCAGTGTTGCGATTGGTGTACTCAGCCCCAGAATCCACTTGGCGCTCACCAGAGCCACCATCCAGGTCACGAAGGACCCGACAGTCACCAGCATTGCCACCGAACGCCACGAGGATCGGATCTCACGCACTTTGAGCGTCAATCCGCCTTCGTACAAGATCATCCCAACAGAAACCCCCACAAGGGCAAAGAGGAGGTCTGAGCCAAAGATCTCATCGGGATTAATCGCCAGTACATTACCCGCCGCCGTCTGCCGCATCACTGGGCCAGCCAGTAATCCGAACACCAGCAACAACAAAATCGAAGGCACCCTCAGACGCCACGCAACCCACTGAGCCCCGATCCCCAGCAGGAGCACCGCCGTTAACGCCACACCGATAGAACTTCCCTCAGCAGACCCCATAGTGATGACAGACGCGGTAGACAACATGCACATACTGTATCAAACATCGATGATACTGTTGCGATTTCGCACACAGGAGCATGCATAGTGTGGAAAAATCAGCATATATAATCAGTTAGAAAAATCGGCATCAAAAAACTACACACATAAAAACAGCCCAGCAATGCTGGGCTGTTTTTACAAACGAGGCGGACGGGAATCGAACCCGCAACCTCCGGATCGACAGTCCGGGGCTCTAACCAATTGAGCTACCGCCCCAACTTACACACACTCCAAACTGAGTGCATTTCGTTGAGCACCCATCGTATTCTACAATCCCCAAGAGTCAAGCAAACATCGATTTCAATACGAAGGAATGCCATCTTATTGTATCCGTAAGGTCGGATAACAGGGAATTAATAGGCGTGGGCGAATCTTCTCCGGTCAGTTCGTGATCCGGATATTTCCTTGTTCCTGTACGGTCAAGGGATTACCTGCTTCTGGCGAAAGTTTGGTACCATTGATCCAAAGCATCCCAACTGCCACAGCCATCGCTACGACACCAAGAAAGATCAATGCGGTATAAACATCCGGCGTACTTTTATTCGATTGCCCACCACCGGGCATCTGCATTCCAAACTGGCTCATCGCTGTCTCCAATGCTTTCTTTCATAGACCCATCTATAGGCCAAGATGCGTCAAAATCCTAAGACAGGCTCAGCTGCCGAGCTTGCTCAATACTTGGTCGCCTTCACGGATCTTCTGGCCTGGTGCGGTATAAGCCACACGAGCAACAGCATGATTCATGTCAACCCGAAAGACTATCAACTCGCCGAGATAGGTTGAGTTGCTGCGGTGGACATACATGCGTGAGTTGTTGGCGATCCGGTCATTGGTACCAAGATTGATCTTGACGAGAAGATCGCCTGTGTTCGGATCGGTACGGACTTCATCAATACGGCCGCTGATAGGCGGGCCAGAAATTTCTGTAGCCGTATTGCTTGTAGCGAATGTTGCCGTTGACCCTGGGTTATCCACAAGGCGACGGACTTCTTCGAGCTGCTCTTGGAGTGCTCGCTTCACCTGCTCATAGACAATAACCTGGCTCTCAAGATCGCCGAGTTGTTTTTCGAGATCAATTTTTTCGTCAAGGTAGTTCCGCTCAGCCAAACGCAAGCGGCTCAGTTCGTCCTTGTAGTCAGCAATAATATTTGCCTGGGTCTCTGTGGTCACACCGAGCTGAGCGATCTTCGAGGTGATTGATACACGCTCGGATTCTGCTTGACGCAGGCCAATACGAAGTTCTGAGTTCGCTGCCTCGAGGCGGCGAGTTTCTGAATCGCGTGATGCGAGCTCGTCTTGAAGACGATTTTTATCTTCTTCCAGTGTTGCCTTCTCTTGAGCATTCACCGCTTTGTAAGCGATCAAACTGGTGTCAGCCGCTTGGGCTTTCTCTAGAGCACTATCGTAATCCGCGAGGATTCGATCGGCGTTCACTGAAAACGAGATTGCCAGAGCCGCCATCATGATGCTCAGAACTGCGGCGAATAGGACAAAGACCTTGGTGAGAATATGCACGCTCGACTCCTAGAAAATCGTGTCGTTTCAAACACCCGCAACGGTCGCGGGGGCTTGTATGGGAATGCTAGTGTAGCCCCTTTTCAGCCCGTGTGGGGCCATTGCCACCCACAGGCCCGTCAATCACACACTACCGAGTGCGCTCGACGCTATACGCCCTCAGAGGGCATGGGTTCCGATTTCATCGACCATCCCCAATAATCTCCAATATAGCCCCCGCACTCCCGGCCCTAACCTGTGCGGAATCATCATTCAACATCAACTCGAGCTTCGACAGGTGCTCCGAACGCCCCGTACGCCCATAAACCATGGCTGCTTGTGTGCGGATTACAGAATTCTGTGACTGAGCATACTCGTCTGCGATAAATCCCCCTTCTGGCAGCCCTAGTTTGGCCAACGCCCCGGCTACTGCTAGCCGAACCTCAGCTGGCATCGGACGATCTGAATTTTCGTCAACTAAATAAATCAACTGGTCAATCGCTCCGCGATCTCGGACTTCTCCGATAATCTGAACCGCCAAAGCCGTGGCTTCGAGTTCCTCGGGTCTCGAAGGGTACAGAGCACTCCGTACCGCATCCAGACTGTCCGTGTCCCCAAGTTTGATCATCGCTTCGGCAATTTGCAGACGAAAGAGCTGCCTGCGTATCGTGGCTGTTTGACCCCATGCCCGACCTCCCGCTTGTTGCAAGAGAGGGATGGCCGAAGAATTCCCGAGTTCCCCGAGCACATAGGCCGCGTGAGAGCTTACCCGTATATCTTCGGATTCAAGAAGCATGGTTGCCAAAGGGGTCAAATCTACATCACGGATCGAGTTATGAATCTTTGACAATGCAAAGATTGCAGATGCCCGAACGAAGGGTGACGAATCTTGAACGAGGTCATTGAGCATTGGAGAGAGATCTTTGATTCTCTGCTTTCCAACAACCATCGCGGCAACCGATTGAACGCCTGTATTGGGATCAGAGAGCCCTAAGGCAGCGACCGATTCAAGTGATGATGTATGACCCTGAAGGGCTTCAAGTGCATTCGCTCGGATCTCAGGATTGACATCACTTGACAACTCAAGCAGGATCTCTACAGCTACAGATTTGAGCTCCCTCCGCGATCGACCATGCTCCTGTCCGCGTTGAGTCGTAGTTGCCAATTCCCCGATTGGAGGATTTGACCGTTCTGCTGATTGTCCAGATCCTGAACACCCCGCGATGGTCATAACGCCCATAACTAGTAGCAGTGCAAGGATATATGATTGGTGTTTGTGTCTCATGTAGAGTCCTAGTCCATGAAAAAGGATTGAATTACTTCTACTCATCGGCCCCCAGTGTCAGTTCGCTTCGTTTTTGAATAAAGCTTATGGTCAACCCTAAGCAAGTCGCCCCAAGCATACTCCAGCCAAACACACTTCTGAGCCATTCAAAGGGCAATATCGAATCCCCTGCCCCTACAGCAACTTGCGCATTTAAATATCCGCTCTGGGGATCATTCCGATCCACCATACTCAGTTCGTCATCAACGACTCTTCCACGTCGATCAATAACACAAGAAACACCTGTATTTGCACAACGGATCATTGGGGTTCCGAGTTCGACGCACCGCCAGCGGGCCGCCAACATGTGGGTTCGCCTGGATGGATCCCAGTTTCCAAACCAACCGTCATTGGTAATATTCACCAAGATATCGGCTATCCGCTTTCCCTCTTTAAAGACCAGGTCTTGACACACGCTTGGTACGGTTGCTTCGAAGCAGATCGGCGTTCCAACACGGATCCCACCACCCTCAATTGGGACATCAAGAACTACCGGAACTTTACCGGCTGACAAAACAAACTCCATCCCAGTTGCCCCTAGACCGAGGAGTTGCTGCTCGAGCCATTCCCAGTTTGAAATCACGGGCATCACCTCACCGAATGGTGTCAGGTGCATCTTGTTGTACCACCGTGAACTCACTTCTCCGCCGGCGACTGAGAACACGCTGTTGTACATGCCATCGTTGGTGTAAGTCACCCATTGATCGTCATTCCGCTCAATCTTCAGATTTTCAAAGGCCACCGACCCCACAACCAGTGGGATACCGAGAGACTTTTGCATTACAAGGAGTTCGTCGACAATTGTGGTCGCTGGTATTTGATCAGGAAATCCCCAGTCTCCCGGGGCGTCATCAGCATACCTTGGCCGAAGATCCCATGTAAATCCATACTCGCGTTCATGCTGGAGCGAGATCGGATCGAAAGTCCAACCTGGAACGAACCCTTCTGGCCATACAATTAAATCCGGTGTCAGTTCGGAGTCACGCGCACTGGCAATGGTGAGTTCTCGCAGCATCATCCAATCAAGATACCGCTGACGATCGGTCCAATCCATCCTGTTATCCTGTGGCACATTGGGCTGGACAATCCCAACAGTCACCACTCGCTGGCCACTCGATTCAGGAGCTATCCCTGCAATCCCGAGGATTACCCACACTCCAAGTACTCCCATGGCACCCAGACTATGACGAATATACCCATTTCCACGGACCAATCCCCAGATCTGCCACCCAAAGACTGTTGCCAACAATCCGACTAGAGAAATCCCACCGAAAGCCGCTGGACCAGCGAGTACTTGACCGGGAGAGTCGATCAGCGGATGCGAGGAGAGGTACCAAGGGTACCCGGTGAATGCCACGGTTCCACGCAAGAACTCGATCCCTACCCACACCACGGGGAGCACGATCCATGGTCTACCAAATCGTTGACAAATCCGAGACCCGGCCCATACAAAGATTGAAACAAAAACAACAAGATATACCATCAAGAACGGCGTGCCGATCTTGGTAACCCCCCACATCCATTGGTGTGTCCAGAGCCACGCAGGAAGAGTTCCAATCCCTGCATACGCCGCGGCCCTACTCGGACGAATCAAAGGGGCTTCCGCAAGAACCATCAACGGAATGGGGATGAACACTCCAAGCCACCACATCCCATTCCCATCAAAGAAAGGGAATGCCAAAATCAGAAACAATGCGCTCAAGAACCCACACGACAATGCTCGGGCCCGCGGGTACCGTTGGGTCCATTTAAGCAATGACATCAGATCTGAGTGCAGTTGGATCACATCCCAGCGTAGTCAATCAACCGTGCCAGTTCGCTCCGGAGCTCATGACGATGGACAACACGGTCCACCATCCCGCGTTCTTGCAAGAACTCGGCCCGCTGGAATCCCTCCGGTAAATCCTGTCGGATTGTCTGACGGATGACCCGAGGGCCCGCAAACCCGATCAAGGCCTTGGGCTCGGCGATATGAAAATCTCCAAGCATCGCAAACGACGCGGTCACGCCACCGGTGGTTGGATCGGTCAGGACGGAGATGAATAACCCGCCCGCATCATCATGGCGAGCGAGGGCCGCGGAGGTTTTGGCCATCTGCATCAGACTCAAACCGGCCTCTTGCATTCGAGCACCACCCGAGCATGACACGATAATCAGAGGTAATCCCTCGGCGGTCGCATGCTCAATAGCACGCGTGAGCATCTCGCCTACAACCGATCCCATCGACCCCATCAAAAATGTAAGGTCCAGGCATGCGAGCATCGCGGGTCGACCCTTGATAAAGCATGTCCCGGCTTGGCAGCCTTCTTTTTGCCCGGTCTTTTTCTGCTCTGCTTGAATGCGATCAGGATATTTTTTGAGATCCACGAAGTTCAACGGATCAGCGGCCCTGAGATCGGTGAACATTGGCACATAGGTATCTGCATCGGTGAGTTGTTCGATTCGCTGCAGAGCTGAAATACGGTAGTGATGGCTGCATTCTGGGCACACATGCATGTTGGCTTCCATCTGCCGACGATAAATCATCGTCGAGCACGATGGACAACGCAGCCAGAGTCCCTCGGGGATTCCCCGCCGGCTCTTTGACTTTGTTTTCTGCACGCTTTGTGTCGCGATCTGGCTCATACTTGTATCCTTTGTCTACCGGGGGGGACGATTTCATCAATCGTGCCTCGGGGCTCACCAATGGCTATTTTAGGCAATTTTTGTCTTCCGTGCACAATGTGAATCGACAACTTCTTTATTCAATGAGAACGACTCTGGACCAGGCGAACTACTGTGATATTCCCAAACATCAGACATAGGCATCTGGTCGAGCCAGCACTTGAGTACCGCCCACGCGTAAGGCCTGAGCACCAGTCCCACAATTGGGTGTTCTGACTTGAACTTCCGAAGATTCTTGAAGAGTTGAGCGAGAACACGCTCTTGGACAGCTTCCAGCGACTCACCATCAGGGGGAGCAACTGTACCGGGCTGAGCAATCCACTGGGCATACACACTTGGGAAGCGGTCCTCAAGATCGGTGCGGAGGACGCCTTCCCACAAACCAAGATCCAGCTCTCGAAGATTCTCGCTTGCTTTAATTTTGATCTCATTCGAGCCGGCCAGTATCCGTGCACATTGCATAGCGGTGTCTGATGGGCCACACAAAATAGTGGACATCTCGGAAACCAGTTCATTGATGTCAGATTTATTTTGGATCGCACTGGATAGCTCGGTCAACGATTCTTCTGTGGGAGGCAAATCTGTCACACCGCAAAGACGATCTTGATCATCCCATCCCGTAGAACATGCTTTGAGCAGAATGATTGTGTAATGAGATGGTTTTGGCATGGATCCGTCCTAGGCCTTCGGTTGATTTTACAACTCAACCGGTGGGACCACTGTAGCACATCATCGACCGCATCGAGTCATTCTCATGAGCGAGCACGACAACCATCATTTGTAAGCACTTGCAAACAAGTAGGTTTGACGCTTTGTCAACCACGCAATGTACGGATGATCTCGACCCACTGATCCCTTGGCTTTCCATAGATCGCAGATCCCGCGATAAGTAGATCAAACCCGGCTTCCCGAGCAAGCCCAGCAGTCTCAAGTCCAATCCCCCCATCAATTTCCAGTCTTTGATTGTCATTCAACAATGGAGCGATCTGACGCCCTTTTTCGAGCACCTCAGGAATAAACGCCTGACCTCCAAACCCAGGATTCACGCTCATTACCAGTACCAAATCAAATGCGTCCACCACTGGCAACACCCGCTCTACATCCGTTGGCGGGTTGATCACAATCCCCGTATGCACACCCAGATCCTGAATTATGCCACACAAGTCCCGTGCATGCTGCTCCGATTCGCATACCTCGATATGAAAGCTCAGTAGGTTTGCACCAGCATCTGCGAACGGCTTGAAATACGCCCCGGGATCCGACACCATTAGATGCACATCCAAATACGACTCATGCAGCGCTCTTCGTAAGGACTCCACCACCGCGGGTCCCATCGAGAGATTTGGGACAAAGTGCCCGTCCATGATATCCACGTGCAACAGATCCCCCCCCGCCTCCAGCGACGCCGAAGCATCATCCGCAAGGTTGGCAAAGTCCGCAGCCAGAATAGATGGCGCGATCAACGGCATATCAGGTTTGGCAGAGATCGGATCAATCATGCTCCAGTCTAGTGCCTCGCGCCTTTGGGAGCAGTAGGATACTGAGTCAGTTTGGATACTTTCATTCCAAACGAGCCTGTGCCACACAGGAGGAGCCCCACGATGCCAACCGCAACTACCATCGCTGCACAACTCGAGTCCATTGGGCAATCTGCTCTCGCCAAATACATCTCAGGCGTCCAAGGTGGCGGCGCAGACCTCCTCTTCAACCAACTTCAACAGTTCGATCTCGACGACATCGCCCAGTACATCAACACCTACGGTCCAAACTACAAAGCCACCCCAGCAGCCGACACCATTGCACCCGCACCCTACTTTGCTCTCAATGACCAGAGTTGGGACCGGGCGACCTACCAGAAAAAAGGCGAAGAACTCATTGCCACAGGCAAGGTCGCCTGCTTCACCGTTGCCGGTGGGCAAGGTTCACGATTGGGCTACGAAGGACCCAAGGGCTGCTACCCAACCTCCTGCGTCTCCAATAAGTCACTCTTCGAGATGTTCGCCCAAACCATCTACGCCAACGAACGCAAATACAACGCGACCATCCCATGGTACATCATGACCAGTCCGCTCAATCACGAGCAGACCGTTGCCTTCTTTGTTGACCACTCCCACTTCGGGCTCAACCCAGACAGCATCAAGTTCTTCGAGCAGGGTGTCATGCCCAGTTTCGATGCATCAACCGGCGATCTCATGCTGAGCGATCCCGCGCACCTCGCCACAAACCCCGATGGTCACGGCGGTGCTTACAAAGCACTCCATGTTTCTGGCGCACTCGAAGACATGATTGCCCGAGGAGTCGAGCATCTCAGCTATTTCCAGGTCGACAACCCAAACGCCAAGATCATCGATCCCATTTTCATAGGCCTCCATGCCCACTCCCCTGAATCCTCCGGAGAGTTCAGCTCCAAAATGGTCGCCAAAGCACACGCCCACGAGAAAGTAGGCGTATTCTGCCGCGTCGGGGACAGCCTATCCGTAGTCGAATACTCAGACCTCCCCCAAGAACTCGCCGAGATGACCAATGAGAACGACGAGCTCATGTTCAACGCTGGCTCTATCGCCATCCATGCCATCTCGACCGCCTTCATCAATAAAATCGCCACCGATCCAAACTACGCGCTCCCCTACCACAGAGCTGTGAAAAAGGTCGCCCACTTCGATCCCTCCACCGGCCAGAATGTAGATCCATCTGAACCAAACGCCATCAAGCTCGAACAGTTCGTCTTTGATGCTATCGCTCTGGCCGACCGCTCAATCGTCGTCGAGACTGACCGCGTAGAAGAGTTCGCCCCAGTCAAAAACGCAACAGGCGTAGACTCCATTGAAACCTCAAAGCAACTCCAATCCCAACGAGCCGCCAACTGGCTCGCAGAAAGCGGCGTGACAATCCCAACAAACGAAGACGGCTCGGTCAACGCCGCCATCGAACTTTCCCCCCTCACCGCCCTCTGCAGCGATGACCTCAAAGACCAAAGCCTCCCCGATTCCATTGATCCCGGCGTGAGCATCCAGCTATGACCAACAGCCAGGCGAGCGAATACCCAACCGTTGACGACCGCTTCAAACAACTCCCCAAATCACTCCAAGCCAAATCCAATCACATGCGCCTCGGTGACAATGTCCCAGCATTGGTTGTCCATCCGGACTTTGATAAACCGGTCCAAGACCCCTGCCCTTGGGTCATCTGGATCCACGGACGAACAGTCTACAAAGAACTCGACCCCGGACGCTACAACCGCTGGGTCCGTGCCGGCATCGGAGCCATCGCCATCGATCTCCCAGGACACGGCGAACGCTACACCGAAGACGGCCACTCCCCCTCCCAAACCGTCCACAACCTCATCCAGTGCATTGGCGAAATTGCAGGCGTCATCCAATCCGTCGCTGACCTTGGAATCTTCGACATGACAAAGTCCGCCATGGGCGGCATGTCCGCCGGCGGCATGGTGACTACAAGATATCTCTGCAACGACCACAACTTCCTCGGCGCATCATTAGAGTGCACCACCGGCGACCTCCTCGGCCTCTACTTTCCAACCAAACCCTCCGAATCCGGACTCTGGCGAGTCCACCACGACCGCTCCGAGGTCGAAGCCATCGACACCCCAACCCACCTCGACACCTTCAAACCCATCCCTCTGCTCGCCATGCACAACAAAGCTGACCAGATCATTCCCTATCAAATCCAAGCCGACTTCATCCAAAAACTCAACGACCACTACCAACAACACAACGCCGACCCCGACCTCGCCCAGCTCATCACCTACGACAACACTGGCGCCATCCAAGAACACGCCGGGTTTGGCAAGTTCGCCGCCGAAGCCAAGGACCAACAGCTCGCATTCTTCAAAGGCCTATTCGGTCTCGACTCCTGACCACCCAAATCGAGTACAGTGTCCCCAATGCCCAAGCTCTTCAATAACCTCGACAAGCCTAAGGAAGTCTTTGCCTGGGGCCTCTACGACCTCGCCAATCAATCCTTCACCCTCCTCATCATCACCCTCCTCTTCCCAATCTACTTCAAAACTGTCGCGGTGGGCGATGAACAACGAGGCGATTCCCTCTGGTCCATCGGAGTTTCCGCCGCTCTCCTTACCGTCGTCATTCTCTCCCCCTTCGTAGGCACCTATGCCGACGCTCGCGCCAAACGCAAACAGATCCTCATGATCACAGGAACAATCTGTTCCATCCTCACCATCTCCATGGTCTTCATCGCCCCCGGCCAATGGTGGCTCGGGCTCGCCCTCTTTATCCCGGCCAACATCTGCTACCAACTCGGCGAAAACCTCCTCGCCAGCTTCCTCCCCGCGCTCTCAACCCCAAGAACCATCGGCCGTGTCTCCGCGATCGGATGGGCGATGGGCTACCTCGGTTCCCTCCTCCTCCTTCTCTGTGTTATCACAGGCGTCAAACTCTTCGGCTGGTCCGACACCATCCATTGGAAATGGTTCTTCATCCTCGCAGGCGTCTGGTTCTTCGTGTGGATGATCCCCGCAGGAATCGTCCTCCACGAGCCAAAGCACGACCAATCAGGATCACAAACCAAAGGCCTCAAACTCGCCATCGAACGCCTTGTTTCAACTCTCAAAGAAGCCGCCCATTTCAACCAACTCACCCGCTTCCTCATCGCCTTCTTCATCTACGGCCTAGGCGTCCAGACCATGATCGCCTTTGCCGCCATCCTCGCCAGCGACTTCGGCATCAAAGAAATGGGCCTCTTTGTTTTCACCCTCCAGATCGCCGTTACCGCAGGCATCACCGCCATCTTCGTCTCCCGCTACCAAGACCGCATCGGAGTCAAGCCCACCATCAGCATCTTCCTCTTCGTCTGGATGCTCAGTATCGGCGCCCTCTTCGCCGCCAAAGTCACCGGCCTCGCCGGCGGCGGCAACCAATGGATCTTCTGGGTCATCGGCAACGGCATCGGCATCGGACTCGGTGGGATCGGCCCCTCTAGCCGAGCAATGGTCGGGCTCTTTGCCCCCCAGCAACGCGTTGGAGAGTTCTTCGGACTCTGGGGCATGACCTACAAGCTCGCAGGAGCCGTCGGGGTCCTCTCGTTTGGACAGGTCAAGGCCTGGATCGGCGATGCCCAAGCCCTCGCCCTCCTCACCACATTCTTCGCCTTCGGGCTCATCATTCTCCTTTCCGTTCAAGTCCCCAAAGGCATCCGAGCCGCCAAACAAGCCGATCGCCAAGCCCGCAAAACCAATGGCGTATGATCCACACATGAGTGCCATCGATACCAAAGAATCCGAACAGCAACGCCCCATCTGGGCCTACCCCGACGAGAACGGCCGCTACGGCGACTTCGGAGGCGTCTATGTCCCCGAAACCCTCCACGCTGCCCTCGCTCAGCTGATGGATGTTTACATAAAGGTCCAAGAAGACCGCGCCTTCTGGGACCGCCTCGACGATCTCAACCGCCTCTATGTTGGCCGCCCCACCCCGCTCTACCGCGCCCCGGGGCTCTCTCGTCGCGCAAGGCAAATGGAAAAAGATGCCAACCTTGGCGCGACCATCTGGCTCAAACGCGAAGACCTTGCACACACCGGTGCTCATAAAATCAACAACACCCTCGGACAAGCACTACTTACCAAAAAAATGAAGAAGACCCGAGTCATCGCCGAGACCGGCGCGGGACAACACGGCGTAGCGACCGCCACTGCCTGCGCCCATCTCGGGCTTGAATGCAATGTCTACATGGGCTCTGAGGATGTCCGCCGTCAGCATCTCAATGTTGTCCGAATGAAAATGCTCGGCGCCAATGTCATCCCAGTTGATTCAGGATCTAAAACACTCAAGGACGCCACGAACGAAGCCATGCGTGACTGGATGGGATCGGTAGACGACACCCACTACATCCTCGGATCCGTCGTTGGCCCCCACCCCTTCCCCATGATCGTCCGTGATTTCCAGTCGATCATCGGGCGAGAAACCAAAGCCCAATCCCTCCGCAACTTTGGAGGCATGCCAGACACAATCGTCGCGTGTGTGGGTGGAGGATCAAACGCTGCGGGAATCTTCTACCCATTCGTCGGGGAAGAAGAGGTCAAAATGATCGGTGTTGAAGCGGGCGGACGCTCAAACGAAAAAGGCGACCACGCCGCCCCGCTCTGCCAGGGAAAGCCTGGCGTCCTCCATGGCTCTATGAGTTATGTATTGCAAGACGAGTTTGGGCAGACCCAGGATGTTCATTCCTGCAGCGCCGGTCTCGACTACCCAGGAGTCGGCCCTGAACACAGCTTCTGGAAGGACCAAGAACGCGTCCAGTACACTTCTGTAACCGACGAGGAAGCCCTCGAAGCCTTCCTCTGGTGCTGCCGAGACGAAGGCATCATCCCCGCGCTTGAATCTTCTCACGCTGTGGCTCATGCAGTTGTTGTCGCATCCACAATGCCCAAAGACACCAACCTCATCATCAATCTTTCTGGACGAGGCGATAAGGATGTCGAAGAAGCCTCAAGACTCCTCGGCGACAAGCTTAAATAATTTTCAATATTCAGCCTGAGTCTTTAGCGAACCGGCCGAGTTGCCAGAGTTCGAACCGGACGAGTAATCCGTTCAATTCGGCTGTTGATCCAAGTCAATACGCCGAAAGCTGTTCGCACCCTGAGCCGCAATCGCAGCCGCCTCAACTGAACATCATCCGGCTCGTGGCGTAGTGCTTGCGTTAGCCAGTATCGTGCTCTGATGTACTGTCCCTGCCTGTAGTAGGCCAGAACAAGGTTGTGCATTGCAGGAACAAAGATCGGTCTGAACTCGAGCGATTTTTTAGCGGCATCGATTCCAGCTTCAAAGTCACCATTCTGAAGCGCCGAGACGCTCAGCCCATGGAATGCCTTGTGCGAGGTTGGAACAACACCGAGAAGCATGATGTATACACGGGTTGCTTGCTTAAGCATCCCGGCTTCGACTAGAGTCCGGCCCAGTTCTTCAAGTTCGTCCTCATTATGCACTGCAGGCGACGATCTGGGAATAACCGACGACCTATCAGCCTTTGTATCTACGGAGTCCCTTAGCACTTTGATTTCGATAGAACCATTCTCATCACTTTCTTCGCGTTCGAGCTTGCCGAGTTCTTTATTGAGTAAGTCGCGGATCCTCGGCATATCTTCGTCACGCCCACGCTGAAGTAATGTTTTGGCTAAACGTGCTCGAGCTGTTGAATAATTTTTGTCGATTCTCAATACAACATCGAAGTGGACCAACGCGTCTGCAAGACGACCCTCAATCTCCGCAAGTTCTGCAAGAGAGAAGTGTGCGTCCGCATTGTCTGGAAACAGCTCTAGAACACGTCGAAATTTTTCACCCGCTTCGGTGTAGCGATGCATATCCACCAGCAGATCGCCTAGATCCAGTAGTGTTTCGGGATCACCTGGATCAACTCTTAGCTCCTGCAGATAGAGTTGGCGAGATCGCTCAAGCCTCCCGAGTCGTGCGTAGGCGCTGGCGAGATGAGCCCGCACCCGAGGCAGCCCCGGATCAAGCCGTGCCGCTTCGCGCAGGCACCACACAGCTCGCTCATGATGCTCGGCACGCTGTAGGGTTTCGCCCATCACGGCGTATAATTCTGGGTACTCTGGATCAACCTGCTGCCCCAAGTAAAACGCTTCCTCGGCCTCGTCGTATCTTTTGAGATCAGTGAGAGCTTCGATCCTGTGCACCACGATGGCGACATTCATAGGCTCAATCTTCTCAGCTTCATCTAGCCAAACCAATGCCATTTCTGGCTTGGCAGCTCGGATCAGGTTCACACCCACCAAGAGTGTCGAGTTGGCATCGGGAGAGGCGTGCTCGATGTGGAGTTTGGAACATTGGACAAATGCGTCTGCTGCAGCTTCGTATCGACCTGCTGCTTCAAGTGTTAGACCAAGGTTGAACTGCCACTCGGCCTGATACGGGTTCAACGATAACGCTTGGCGAAGTTCATTTTCAGCCTCGTCCCATCGCCCGGCATCGTAATGCTCATGGGCAAGATCCACATGATGTTCAGCATCAACCCAGTCGTTCATCCGTTCCAGCCATTGTCCTTCCAGCCATCCGGGGCATATCCCCGGCCTTTGGCGCCTGTCAATATCCCAAATCCTAACCGCTGAGCCCTACAAACTCAATACTCTGCACTCTCCCAACCCCGTTTTGATCGACAAACTGGCCTCAATAGCGTAAAATTGCCGACCAATAACACTGGGACACAATGGATATCACCATTCAATCCACAAATCGACGCCTTTCTACGCTCACCACGCTGTGCTGTGCCTTCTGTATGCTGGGTGCTTGCTCGAATCAGAAAGAGAACGATTGGTTTCATTTTGGAAAAAACCCTCCTGCTGTAGAAGTTGACCAAAATGAGTTGCCCCCAAGCGAACCGGCAACAGATCCCGTCATCCATCCAGCAGAAACACCGGTCACAAAATCCAAACCTGATCATCAACAAGAACCTGCTGTAACACTTCCTGAACCAGATGTCGAAGAAATCGTCCATCTCTACCGCAGGCTTCATGTAGAACTTGAACCATCAGCAAGATCACAACTTATTGTTGAACTTTTAAACGATTCCAGAGAACGCGTGCGTTTGCTTGGATTCGATCTCGCGTCGCGTGATTTATCCGCCGGGACAACACTCAGCGATGAGGCTGCCAACGCTGCCGTTTCATTGCTCAGCGATCCACTGCCCAGTGTTCGTAATGGATCCGCACATTTAATCACCAGGCTGGCACTGCCCGATGCGATGATTCTACTGACCGAGGCACTCGGCGCTGAATCAGATCCGACTGTTGCCGAATCATTGCTCAGAGGGATTGAACGATGGCCGAGCCCACAAGCTCGTAACGATGTGCTTCGATGGTATCAATCGTCTGGATCTGTTCGTGATGCTGCAGCAAATGCGGCTTGGGGACTTGCCGATCTGAATCTATGGGTTGATGAAACAGATGCGTCGGTACTTCAGTCTGTCTACCGATCAATTCCTGATGTTGATTTAACGGATGCAGATCTCAAGCTCATTGCTGTGACTGGTACGAACTCAGATATTGATCGGATCATCTCACTCGCTCGTGATCCTGAAAACCCCAATAGACTTACGGCTGCAAACGCACTGATCTTTACCCCACGAGGCGTTGATCCGTTGATTGACCTGGCTTCCTCAAATCCTGATTTTTCGCCATCGGCAGCTGCTGGGATTGAGAATCACCGCCTGAATCCTGAGGGTATACATCGACTTGCGGCGCTCAGGTGGACCGACGACCAGGCACGGATCGATTCATTAGTCAATGCATGTGCACGACTCGATAACAACCAACTTTCTGATGCTATTCGGCTTGCACGAACCGATCACTCGATCAGCGACGAACTTTCTATCCGATTGCTCAGTCCACTTATAGCTGGCCCACAAGTTTTATCACCCAGAACCGCCCCTGGCGTGATTTTGCTTGCTGAGCTTGAGCTCATTAACCAGCGACCCGATCGTGCTATCGAGATTCTTTCACTTCTGCCCTCGACCGGGATAAACCCTGCGAGCACATTCCGGGCAACTCATATTAAAGCTACCGCACATATTCTGCTAGCAGAGTTTGATCTTGCAGCAGCCCTTACGATGGATCCTGATACTTGGATGGGCGCCCTGGCAATTTTCGACGATCAATCCGCTCATCCCGCCATCGCTCAGCAGATCGTAAGCCGCTTAATTGAGCTTTCGAGTGATCAACAGCTGGTCATCGATACAATCATCTCATCTATTCCGCCTGCTCCAGATGAGAATCCAACCCCTCCAGCGGATCAACCATGACGATTCTGCCTCCCCACACCCCTAGCAACTCCCAACCCACAAGACTACCATACACACCGTTCCATCAGACCCAAATTAGGACAAATACGCCATGACTAGAGATGAGATACTCGACACTATCCGCGAAATCCTCGTTGATGCATTGGCCGTCGACGATGACGAAGTGACACCTACTGCGACGCTCATTGGCGATCTGGGTGCTGAATCGATCGACATCCTCGATATCACCTTCAAACTCGAGCAAGAGTTCGGCTTCAAAATCGCTCAAGGCGAACTCTTCCCAGAAGGCATTACTCAAGATCCAGACTATGTCCAAGATGGCAAGGTCAGCCCGAAGGGGCTGGAGATGCTGAAAGAACGCGGCCCCCACTTTGATATGGCAGCCCTTGAGGCCGACCCGTCGGTTGAAAATGTCAGACAGATCTTTACCGTCGAAGCCCTGATCAACTTCTGTGAGCATAAGCTCCAAGCTGCCTGATCATTGAATCCATAAACCACCGAATCGAGGGAACTCCATGCGATGGATGTGGATTGATCGAATCATTGAACTTGTCCCGGAAGATCGCCTCGTTGCAATCAAGCATATCTCGATGGCCGAGGATCATATCCATGACCACTTCGCTGCTACACCGCACCATAAGCCACTCCCGATGATGCCGATGTCCCTGATTGTTGAAGGCATGGCTCAATCCGCAGGGATCCTTGTTGGCCACGCGAGTGACTTCAAAGAAAAAGTAGTGCTCGCCAAAGTCACCAAGGCATTGCTCACCAAGGACCCCACCCCAGGCTGCACCCTCCGCTACACCGCAGTTATTGAACGCCTTACAGAAAATGGTGCTTCAACCAAAGGCACAATCGACCTGTACGAACCAGAGACCAGTTATCGGGACCATTTGCCCGCTCAACCCGAACGAATCGGGGAGATCAACCTGATATTCTCGCATCTTGATCGCAATTCCGCCGGCACGCAGTACCCTAAAGAGAACTTTGTGTTCAGCGACTCATTCCGGACCATGCTCCGAACCAGTGGCATTGAATCATCGTTCTAATTCACATATGACCTATACTCCCTCAAGAGTAGTCTAAGACCCGACAACAGGAGATCAGCCATGGCAACCTCATATACCAAGACCACACTCCTATTGATCGCTACGGTCTTTGCTGCTACAGCTATGACCGCATGCGTACACAAGCCTGTGGACCGCACTAAGCGCCGTACCCATACTGCGATGCGGGGAGTTGCCTACAAGAAACTGATCCTCACCCTCAATGAAGCAAACGCCCTTTCGTATCGTGCCGAAGAGCATGCTGAAATTATGTATGCCTCTGACGAAGTTGACGGCAAGACTAAAGAAAAAGCCATGCGGCTCGTAGACGATGCGAAGGCTTTCACTGACGATATCGAATGGTCACTTGCAAACAACCAACGCATGACCTGGCATCGCAGCGAGATGAACCATCTCTGGAACAAGTTCAAGAGTTTGTACCCTGAAGACAAGTCGTACGCCAAAGACTACGCAAAATGGTCAATCCGCAAACCTACCCCAAAGCTGCGTCTCAAGTTCAACTACGACGATAACTATGGCATCGAGAAGGACAAGCCTCGCTGGGGCGACCTGCAGCCGGTCATCCGTGAGTTCTACGAAATCGAAGAGTAAATTTGCTCAACATATGACTAAAACTAAAGCCGTCAGCACAAAGCATTGTGCTGACGGTTGTGTTTTTGGCCAATAGTCGAGGCGCCAATCACATCATTGTGTTCGCGTCACGGGCCTTTCGGCTGGTGATTTTAGCGCGATTTAATGCGTTGGTGTAGTCTGGCGAGTTTTCAAGGCTGTAGCGGAGTACCGTGTCTCCGAGCATAATCTCATCGCCCTCATTAAGCTGTGTTTCAGTTTCGACTTCTTCACCATTGACCAATAAAGCGTTCATAGATTTCATAGGGGCAACAACATGATTCGGATCTGTGAATCGGATCACTGCATGCTTACGGCTAACCTTCATGTCCATGATCTGGATATCACGCGAAGGATCGCGGCCGAGCGACAATGGACGATTTGCGATTTCGAAGCTTGCCCCAGCCTGTTCGCCTGTCATGATCGTGATATTTGCCATAGTTATTCCTTTGCTACAACGCCCTATGTCGTCCATTGATTGATAATCGATTCAGATCTGCTTAACACTGTATCCGTTTTTGTCATCTAGTCTACAGTAAATCACACGATTAAGCATGATAGAACGCTCTAGTTTCGTTATTAGAGGGTTTTTTCGATCGCTCGAACTTAAGGGACAGCATTGTCCTATTTGATCGTATCAGTGATAACAATGTACGGCAATGACCGTGCCACCATTTGTCATCAGTGATTCGATTTGTGATCAGGCCTTCAGGAAATCGTATTCAGTAGCTGTGCCACTGAAAATATACGTGCATGATTGATGACTGGAGTGCGTCCTAAATTCTCATGATGGGCAATGAAGATACTCTGATAGGATTCACAATGAATACCTGGTTGGCTCCTTGATTTACAGATCTCAAGTTATTGAATAACTGCCGTACATGGCATGCTCTGCCTTTCTCTCTTCGAAAGCCTCATACGCATACAATCGAGTATGCAACGAAGAGCAGCAATTATTTGTGCGTTACGAACTCCTGTTGGTCGCTATGGAGGCTCATTGTCGACAATCCGTCCGGACGATCTCGCTGCACATGCGATCCGAGCAGTGGTTGATCGCACCGGGATTGACGCCAAGCTTATTGACGATGTATATTTCGGCGCTGCCAATCAGGCCGGCGAAGACAATCGAAATGTAGCGAGAATGGCCTCTCTGCTTGCAGGGCTCCCAGCGAGTGTTCCAGGCTCGACCGTCAACCGACTCTGTGCTTCGGGGCTTGATGCGATTAACATTGCTGCGCGCATGATTGAATCTGATCATGGAGATGTGTTCATTGCAGGGGGGGTGGAGTCGATGAGCAGAGCCCCATATGTGCTCAGCAAACCCGAAACGGCCTTTGCTCGAAATCAGCAGATATACGACACTTCCATCGGCTGGCGGTTTATCAATCCTCGACTCTCTGAACTCCACCATCCGCACCCGATGGGCGATACTGCTGAGAATGTCGCTCGGAAATACAAAATCAGCCGCGAAGCCCAAGATCAGTTCGCGTTGGGGAGCCAACATAAATGGGCCGCCGCTAATAAGCATGGATTGTTCAAGAACGAGCTTGTGCCAATAGAGATCCCCCAACGCAAGGGGGATCCGATCGTGTTTGATACCGATGAGCACCCACGCCCTGGCACCACACTCGACAAACTCGCCAAACTCCGGCCGGCGTTTGCCAAAGACGATCTGGGAACGGTGACTGCTGGCAACTCTTCGGGCGTGAACGATGGATCAGCGGCACTGTTGATTGTTGAAGAACAGCGTGCCAAAGAACTGGGCCTGGAACCCCTCGCCTTTGTCGGCCCGAGTGCCTCGGCAGGTGTTGATCCCGCGTTTATGGGAATTGGCCCAGTCTTTGCGATTCGAAAGGCACTCGATCGGGCGAAACTTGGCCTAGATGATATCGACCTCATTGAACTCAACGAGGCCTTCGCTGCCCAGTCCATCGCGTGCGTAAGAGACCTTGATATCCCTGACGAGAAGCTCAATGTCAAAGGCGGCGCGATCGCGATAGGTCACCCGCTCGGATGCAGCGGAGCACGGATTGTAACGACGCTCATTCATGAAATGATTCGAACTGATGCTCAGCGTGGGCTTGCTTCCCTGTGTGTAGGTGTTGGGCAGGGGCTTGCAACAGTTTTCGAACGAGCTTAGTTGAACTCAGCCCTCAGAAACAATCCGAGCAAATCCGCCTTTAAATGCCTTTACCAATGCGTCGATCTCGATTTCAGTCATCGGTGTCGAGAGCGTGGCGGTGCATGTATTAATTAGCACAAACCCCTCGTCGAACATGTGATCAAGCAAAAGTTTGATGTGACCATCTTGCTCAGGGGTAAGGTATGCTTCACGAAAGTTATGAGGTTCTTGAGCCTTCATATGCACACGGAACATTGAGCCGCCGCCTGTTACACAAGCAGTCACTCCTGTCTCTGAGATGGCTTCGGTAAGCCCTTTGATCGCACGCTTGGCGAGGTTATTGAGTCGTTCGACCGCCGGCATGTCAAACTTCTCCATCGCGACAAAGCCCGCGGTGGTGCTAATCGGGTTGGCCGAGAAGGTGCCTGAGTGCGGGAATAGGAGCTTTTTAGAACGCGGGTTGAGGACATCCATTACATCGGATCGCCCGGTGACAGCCCCGATCGGGAATCCGCCACCGATCATTTTCCCGAGTGCGGTGAGATCCGCGGTGATGCCGTAGCGGGTTTGCAGGCCGCTGTATTCAGTGCGGAAGGTGATGACCTCGTCGAGTACAAGCAGTGACCCATTGCGTACTGTCCAGTCACGGATCGCGGTTACAAACTCGGCGTCGGCGGGCCTGAGCCCTACACGGTGTGGCATTAAATCAAGAAGCACACACGCCAAATCGGCGGAGTGCTTGTCAAGGATCGCGATAGCACGCTCTGGATCATTGAACGGGATAATCACCACATCGTCGAGTGCCGAATCCGGTGTGCCGTGAGCGAGTGGCACACTTTTTGGACGATCAATATCCCCCCATGTTCCGGGATTCGGCGATTGACTCACTTCTGCGTAGTCATACCCCCCGTGGTAAGCCCCCTCAACCTTGGCGATCTTTGGCCGACCAGTGAATGCACGAGATGCCTTTAGTGCAACCATCAACGCCTCGGTGCCGGAGTTGACAAACCTTAGTTTCTCAAAGCCAGGATTCCGGCTACACAAAAGTTCTGCGTACCTGACCTCCATCTCGGTCGCCATTGTGAACGCCGATCCCCTCGTAAGTTGTTCGGAAACACTCTGGACGATCTCGGGACAGGCGTGCCCATGAATCAACGAAGCCATGTTGTTTGAGAAATCGATGCGTGATACGCCCTCGATGTCGGTTATGTGGCAACCAGCCCCGTGATCAGCATAAGCCGGATATGGATCGCGCAAGACGGTATTTCTGCTCACCCCGCCGGGCAGCACATTGACTGCCCGTTCGTAGAGATCTGCACTTCGCGTAGTTTGTGATGGGGTGGTCATATCTTGATCCCGTCTGCTATGGATGCATTGGCAATAGCGGCGCTCCGGTGCGCTGCTGAACATACTCAAAATCAACTCCCGGACTCAGCTCAACAACCCTGAATCCTTCGGGTGTGACTTCAATGACCGCAAGATCGGTGTAAATTCGATTGATGACCTGCTTCCCGGTGAGCGGGAAAGTACAGGAATCGACGAGCTTCGGATCGCCATGCTTTGTGCAGTGCTGGGTGATGACATAGACCGACTTGACTCCCGCGACAAGGTCCATTGCACCGCCAACTGCTGGGATGGCGTCGGGGGCACCGGTTGACCAGTTGGCAAGGTCGCCTTCCTTAGATACCTGCATCGCACCGAGTACACACAGATCGATGTGGCCGCCTCGGATCATCGCGAAGCTGTCTGCGTGGTGGAAGAACGCCGACCCGGGGATGGCTGTGACATGGCGTTTGCCTGCATTGATGAGTTCTGGGTCACCCTCGCCCGGCTCAGGGGAAGGTCCCATACCAAGCAAGCCGTTCTCTGTATGATAAATGAGCGTCCTGCCATCGGGCACAAACTTGGTAACAAGCTCGGGGATTCCAATACCAAGGTTCACATACGAACCACTGGGGATGTCCTGTGCCAAGCGTTTTGCCATCTCATCTCTGCTGCGTCCAACTATTGCGGCTTGCTCACTCATGGGTATGAAACTCCGGCGGCGACGAGTTCTGATTCATAGACCGGATTCGGGACACCGACCACGCGGTTGACAAAGATACCTGGAGTAACAATATTCTCAGGATCAAGCTGTCCGGGATCCACGACCTCATCGACCTGCACAACGGCGACCTTTGCGGCCATAGCCATCGGGGGTCCAAAGTTGCGGGCGGTCTTGTTGTACATCACATTTCCGAAGGTGTCAGCAATTCGGCCTTTGATAAGCGCAAAATCTGCTTTAAGCCCACGCTCGAGCAGGAACTCTTGTCCATCAAACTTGCGGCTCTCTTTACCCTCGCTGAGCGGGGTCCCCACCGCCGCTGGGGTATAGAACCCTGGAATCCCTGCGCCGCCTGCGCGGATGCGCTCAGCGAGTGTCCCTTGAGGCACAAGCTCAAGCTTGGTCTTTCCGCTCCGGTACAGATCCGGGAATACCGTCGAGTTGGCTGTGCGCGGGAACGAGCAGATGATCTTGGACACCCGCTCGGCCTTGAGCAATGCCGCGAGCCCGACCTCACCGCTGCCGGTGTTATTGCTCACAACAGTCAGGTCTTTCGCTCCCTGATCAATAAGGGCGTGGATCAGTTCGATCGGGCTTCCGGCCTCCCCGAACCCGCCGATCATCACCACCGCACCGTCAAACACATCAGCGACGGCATCAGCAGCACTCTTGACTTGTTTGTTGATCATTATGTTTCTTCTTTAACGACTCGTGAGTAATCGAACAACCCGGCTTCGTCGAACAATACGCGGTCCTCGTAGTCATCGAACCAAGCCGCCTCTGGGTTGCGCCCAACAATGCAGACCTTGCCGCGTTCTGAGGCGTCAGCCGGATTACGCAGGAGTTTGAGGATCACCACGCCGTTCTCGCTGCCCGCCAGGCCGGGGATGGGTTCGCTGGTGACCGCCACAACCTCGGTCTTGCCTTTGTAGTGTGTGATCGAGAGCTTTGCATGGTTCTCAACCCCGGAGAGACCTTTTTGAGACTCGTTTAGGATCCGCCATGATTCTTCGATGGGGATGTTGAATGCTTTGTACGCGATTATGTCTCGGCCGCAGAAGAAGTAGTGATTATCAGCACCGACGCGTTTCATTTCACGCTGCATGATACGGAGGGCTTCAGGGTCGTCGTTGATGTCTTTGATGATCGGGGTCTGGTTCTCGACAGTGACCCAGCCGCGATCAAGAAGGCCACGCATCGCTCGGCCGGTTTCAGGGACCCATTCATAAAAACCGTTGTCGTCGCGGAGGTACTCAGCAGAATCGTTCTTTGCAAGGAACTCGTCAGGGTGTTCGAAGTGGACCATGAAATGAACACCGACCTCAGGGTAAGCTTCATGGAAACCATCGAGCATGGCAAAGAAGGTATCGTCGAATCGTTGCGGGTAGAAAGCCATCTCTTTGGTGCCGATGCGGATGGATTCGATACCAGCCTCAGCCAAAGCGGCGAGCCAAGCAGCGATCTTGGCGTTGTTGAGGACCATCGGGTCACCACCCGAGAGCAGGATCTCGCGGAGTTTTTCACGGCCGCAGTCTGGATGGCGCCCACCGTTCGATTCCACAGCTTCGTTAAACGAATGGATGTAATCAACGATTTCTGGAATCTTTGCCATCCCCTTCTTGGCGACTGTCCCGTCGGCCCGCTCGATCTCTTTGCGGGCGATCAGCTCTTCGCGGTAGCAGAAACGGCAGTGAGCCGAGCAGGTGGAGACGACATACATCAGCCCCATCTCATATTTGTGCAAGAGCCCTTCGACGGGGGAGTAGTCCATCTGGTTGCCGGGATCTTCAGAACCGGCAAGGTCAAGGGTTTCGTCTGGGCTGGCTTTAACGAGTTTCTGGATCGCTGGGCTGGTCCGTGCGAGCTCAGCAAAGTGGCGGGTCACCTTGACAGGCATTCGCTTTTCGACATCACGATCGCTATCTTTGAGCCCGCCAAGTTGGACGAGTTCTTCTGAGCTGTAAAGACACTGGAGATCCTCGGGGGCGGTCTCTTTGAGGAATGGAGCGAGCCCATTGATGATCTCGCGTTTATGTTGAACATCCGTGACGGTCTCGAGAAAGGCCTGCTCTTTATTTGTTCGGGTGTATTCCTTCGAAAGTGCCATGAACTGAGCTCCGTAATGTGACGACAATTGTCAAAACTGGTTTCGTTATGAAATGAACACTAGACTTGCAAGATTGTAACACACTGCCCATCGGAGTGCAAGCGATGTCACTACAAGATTTGATTGCTGACATGAGCGATCGACTGACACCTACTGAACGGCGGGTTGCCACTCTCGTACTCGAGGAACCGACTCTCCTTGCGTTCGGAACCGTATCGGACCTCGCCAATCGAGCCGATACCAGCAGACCTTCTATCGTCAGATTTGCGACCAAGCTTGGGTTCGAGGGCTACACGGATCTGCAAAGCTGGATAAGGGATGAGTTATCGCACCAGCTTACGAGTCCCAGCCATCGGATTCGACATCAAGATGGATCACTCGCCCCCATTCGTCTAGCTATTGACAACTCAATCCATGAAACCTTTGCGACTCTTGATGAACACCGATTGAATTCCCTGGCTACCCCGATCGCTCAGGCAAAGAATGTGTGGATTCTCTCGGGTGAAACTTCTATGGCTGGGGCGATCACCTTGCATAGCGGATTGTCCATGATCAGACCCAATGTGATTCTGGTAGAGGAGCACTCCGCTGGACGGGATCTGAGCAGTGCCTCCAAGGGAGACACAGCTGTTGTTTTCGATTTTGCCCGGTACCGTCGAAACTCCATCACCGCTGCGCGGGCTTTATCTGAACTTGGCGTAAAAATTGTTGCGATTACCGATGGCCCTCTTTCTCCACTCTCATCACTCACCAAGACATGGTGCGAACTCAAAATTCCGGCTGTCGGGCCGTTTGACAGTTCTATTCCTGCGGTACTGACGGCCGAACTTTTGGTCGCTCAGGTGGTCACGCAGCTGGGAGAGAATGCCCACAAACGGATCGATCGCCTTGAAGAACTCTGGCAAACGACCGGCACATTCCTAAACTACAGCCCGCGAGCGAATCGCAATCTCTAACTTTCAAATGAACTGGTTTTTCTACTGAATACTGCGAATCATTAGGCATGCCTCAATACACAATACTGCTCTTCGGACCGGCTGCGGCAGCGGTCAACTTGAATCGGGTTGTCATCGAATCTGCTGGTTTATGCTCAGCTGATCAGCTTAAAGATCTGATATCTCAGCAGTCCCCTTCACTTGATGTGTTCCTCCAAGCAGGGAGGCTCGCTGTCAATCAGAGCTTTGTGGCCAGTGATACAATCATCTGTACAGATGACGAAATCGCACTCATCACCATGGTCTCCGGAGGCTAATCATGAATGTGCACACCCGGTTAACCCAAGGCCCATTGACTGATCTGACTGATAGCCCATACACACAAGGCTCAGGAGCAAGGATTGTCTTTGACGGAGTCGTTCGCCCAACCGAGGATGGGGCCGAAATTCAAGGGCTGCACTACGAAGCTTATCGCCCTATGGCTGAGCAGCAACTCGAAATCATCGGGCTTGAACTGCTTAAAAGATATGGGCTGATAGCAATGGATATCGAACACTCAGTCGGCTTTGTACCCAACCACGAATGCTCATTTCGCCTTGTTATTAATTCCATTCATCGTAAAGAAGGGCTATTGGCCATGGATGAGTTCATTAACCAGCTCAAGCAAGATGTCCCGATATGGAAGTCTGCTAAGTAGTTACGACAATTCACCCGTTAATTAGCCCGTTCTAAATGCAACCTCTGTTATTGCGATGGCATAATAACAGAGGCATTTATCCATAATTACGGGGTTTTCTATTGTGACCCAAGAATAACAGGACTAGTATGTCCGGATTGTCGAATATCCCTCTCAAGGAGATTTCAGATGGCCATTGTTGGAGCATTTGCTCGAATCGAATCCGATTTGTCTTCCTCGTGCCAATCCGCACTTGAAGGGATTACAGGGGTCAGCACTTTCGATATTGAAGACCGAGACAAGCTCGGCGTGCTTGTTGAAGCCGAGTCGCTCAATGAAGCCCATTCGACCATTACCAAAACGATACGAACCACCCCCGGCGTGCTGGGTGTGTGGCCGGTATATGTCAATACAGAAGATGAACCAGTTCACGACTGAATCTGCGGGCGATCAGGACGCATGAGGCGTCACCGATCTGCCCCGAAGGGAGCTTAGAAATGGATAATGACAGACGAGACTTCATCAAAGCATCCGCAATGGCAAGCGTCGCAGCAGTCGCCGCCGGTGGATCGACCGCAGTTGCAGAAGAACTCAATGAAACATCCGAAGGATCTTCGGTCCAATGGACCAAGTCCGTCTGTCGTTTCTGCGGCACTGGTTGTGGTGTCATGATCGGTCACAAGGGTGATCAGATCGTGGCGATGCGTGGTGACCCAGAGCATCCTACAACCAAAGGCCTTGTCTGCGCTAAGTCGCTCTTCCTCCCCAAGATTGTCCACTCCAAAGACCGCCTAAAGACCCCAATGCTCCGCAAGGACGGCAAGTTTGTACCCATCGAATGGGAAGAAGCCATGGACCTGATGGCTGACAAGTTTGCCAAAGCGATCAAGAAGCATGGTCCGGACTCCGTTGCCTATTACGGCTCGGGCCAGGCAATGACAGAGGAAAGCTACCTTTGCAATCGAATATTCAAGGGTGGCATCGGCACCAACAATGTCGAAGGTAACCCACGCCTCTGCATGGCATCTGCGGTTGGTGGCTATGTCACTACCTTTGGCAAAGACGAGCCTATGGGCTGCTACGACGATATCTGGCACGCCAATACGATTTTCCTTGTCGGGTCAAATACAGCCGAGTGCCACCCCGTCATCTTCGATCAGATTCTCGCGGCCAAACAAGCCAACCGCAAGCTTAACATCATCGTCCTAGATCCACGCAAATCACCGGTCGTATCGGTTTCTCGTGTGCATCTCGATCCGATCCCCGGATACGACCTCGCCGTACTGCACTCGATGGCACACTGCATCATTCGAGACGGCAACCACGACGAAGAGTTCATCAGCAAGAACTGCCAGTTCAAGGTAATGGAAGATGGCAAGGCTGTGAAGGTCGGGCTCTCAGGATACAAAAAATTCTTGGAAGGCTTTACTCCAGAGCGCGCCGAGATGCAGTCCGGTGTCCCCGCTGAGAAGATCGAAGAAGCCGCAAGACTCTTCGCTTACGGGCCAACCATGTCCATCTGGACAATGGGGCTCAACCAACGCACGAAGGGTGTCTGGGCCAACAACCTGATGCACAACCTGCACCTCATTACTGGCAACATCGGCAAACCTGGGGCAACGCCATTCTCGATGACCGGTCAGCCCAACGCTTGCGGCGGTGTCCGTGATACGGGCACACTCTGTCACATACTCCCCTACGGCCGGTCAGTCAAAAAAGAAGCAGACCGCAAGGAGATGGAAAAACTCTGGGGCTCCAAGCCCGGCACCATCCCTTCCAAACCCGGCCTCCACACCGTCAAAATGTTCCAAGCACTTGGTGAAGACAAAATCAAGGCAATCGTCATGTTGACTACCAACCCCGGTCAGTCCATGCCGAACCTGCATCCGGTCCGTGACGCGATGGGCAAACCACGCAAAGACAAACCGTTTGTTGTCGTGCTGGATTCGTACCCAACCCGTACAACCGAGCTTGCGGACCTTGTGCTTCCAGCAGCCATGTGGTCAGAGAAGACTGGCGTCTTCGGCATGTCCGAACGCCGCTACCAGCTTCATCCACAGGTCAAGAAAGCCCCCGGACAAGCCCGATCAGACTTCGATATTATGCTTGATTTCGCCGAACGCCTCGAAGACAAGGGCGTTGTCAAGAAGGGATACATCAAGGGCAAGTTCAAGAACACAGACGACATGTGGGACGAAATCCGCTTGGCATCCAAGGGCACCCCGTACGATTTCATGGGCATCACCCGCGAACGCCTCCACAAAGAGCGCGGCGTCCGCTGGCCATGCCCAACTGAAGACCACCCCGGGACCGCTCGCCGGTTTGTCAAGGGCGATGATCCGAACCTGGACTCAGGAAAGTACGCCGACCATACATTGGCGCAGGGTGAAGTGAAGTTCTTCGCAGCACCTGATGAACGAGCAGTCGTCTGGCTCCGCCCCGCCGATGGGCCTGCAGAACCTGTAGACGAAGAATACCCGGTCATTCTCTCAACCGGTCGCGTCCTCGAACACTGGCACTCTGGCACCATGACCATGAAGGCCGAGGAACTCCGCCGTGCGTACCCCCACTGTTTCGTGGAGATCAATCCAAAGGACGCGCGAGAGATGAATGTCCGGTCGGGCGATATGATCAAGATCACCTCCCGCCGCGGCGTAGCCAAGATTCGCGCCCGAGTTGTCGATATGCCACGCCCAGGAATGGTCTTCGTCCCATGGCACTGGGAAGACAAAGACTCCCTAATCAACTTTGTCTGTAACGACGCGTTTGATCCGGGTTCCAAGCAGCCCGAGTTCAAAATCTGTGCTGTTAAACTCGAGAAGATCTAACCGAAAGGAGTGCACTATGAAAATGCAAATGAAATATGTATTCATCCCGCTCTCTCTCGGCTCAGCAGTCGCTCTGGCGGGCTGGGCGGCCCTCGACGAACCCCAGTTTGTTGAAGAAACCGCCATTGCACTATCTCTCGATCCCAACGCAGGGATAGTTGATGAGGCTCCATCGGTCGTCGTCGGAGAATCTGATATCGAGATCGATCCCGAGACAGGATTCGCCCTCGCCGCATTCCCACCAACGATCCCGGATCGCGAGTGGCATCAAGACGCTTGGTTTGTGAATAACTGCCTTGACTGTCACGAGACCGGCGTCCAGGACGCCCCGATGATTCGCCACAAAGGGCTCCCAGACATCACATACGAGTCCAAGTGCCGAACATGCCATGTCCTGATCCCGGGTAACACGGATTACAACAAAAGGGTTGAGGATACCGAGTTCGCATCTTGGGCCTTCCCGCCGATGATGCCCAACAACGAAGACCACGACCAGGCGTGGGGTAAGAACAACTGCTTGCTGTGCCACGACGATGGGATTAGGGGCGCCCCGGTGGTCAAGCACGAAGGCTTGCCCCGGATGACACTGAAGTCCAAATGCCGAACCTGCCATGTGCAGATCCGAAGCCATATGTCTTCACCATGGGACGAATCCCATCTTGAATTCCTCGATGATTAATCCGATGGATTGTCCGAGTGGGTAGGAGCCGTGTGGGTAGGAAATATGTTGGGTGCCCCGATGCGTGATGATGAGATCAAACCCGTGCCCGCTCAAGAGCAAGGATTAACTCGTCGTCAGGTCATCGCAACCGGAGCTGGAATCGCAACCGGTTGCGTCATCGGGGTGGGGTACAACGCCGGAGGGTTTTCCGGCGATCGCGCTCAGGTACTCCGTCCGCCGGGCGCGTTATTACATAATGGAGACTGCGACTTTCTCGCTGCGTGCATCCGCTGCGGCCAGTGTGTGCAAGCCTGCCCCTACGACACCCTCCGACTCATGGACCTGACCGCAGGGCTCCAAGCCGGTTCACCAACATTCACCGCCGAAACCAACCCATGCTGGCTCTGTCAAGGCCACGACACACTCAAATGCATCGACGTCTGCCCGACTACCGCCCTAGCACCAATCGAAGACCCACGCGATGTCCGAATAGGGCTGGCAGTGATCGATGAATCAATCTGCTTTGCCTACCACGGCACCATGTGCAGAGCATGCTGGCACGCCTGCCCATACCCTAACGAAGCAATCGTCTACGACGAAATGCTCCGCCCAACCGTCAACGCCGAAGTCTGTACCGGGTGCGGGCTCTGCGAGCACGGATGCCCAACCGAAACCAAATCCATCGTCATCAAAACCTTCAAAGAGCTTGGCAAAGGACACGGGGGGACCAAGGCATGATCCTCCCCGTGATCAACACACACAAACGCCCTTGGCACCATAAGTGGGTGACCCTCCGCCGTCTTACCGGTGCGTTTTTCCTTACGATCCTGATCCTTTCACAGTTCCATTGGTTCCCCTGGTTCAAAGGCACAACATCTGGAACCACACTCCTCACTGTCGTCCCGCTGACCGACCCTCTTGCCGCTATTGAACTTCTCATCACGACACACTCGCTTACAACCACCACAATCATCGGAGCGAGCATCCTCCTGTTCGCCGCCATCCTCCTAGGCCCCATCTTCTGCGGCTTTGTCTGCCCGCTGGGGTTTGTTCTGGATCTTAATCAATCACTCCGTAGAACCTTCCGCAAAATTGTGATGCACAAATCTAAACGGGCCGAGGTTACAAAAGCCGTCCCGCACTGGATCCGCTACGCGATCCTTGGCATCCTCCTCGGATTTGCACTCATCACTGGCATCCCCCTCTTCCAAGCCCTCTCACCAATCAATCTGCTTGTTCGTGCGTTAGTCATGGGCTCGTTCATCGGGCTCGTCGTGGTCACCGGTCTCATGATCCTCGAATGGTTCTTCCCAAGAGTTTGGTGCCGGACACTGTGCCCTCTTGGTGCGTGCTACTCAATCGCAGGCCGAAAGGCGATCTGGAGAGTCCGGATTAATCCAAAGACCGCAGGCCAGATCCGCTGTAAGCAATGCCAGATCCGGTGTCCCATGGGTATTGAGATCATGTCGGGCTACACGCTCCCAGGCTATGAGTCCATCTCCCACCCCTCCTGCATCCGCTGCGGCGACTGCATCGACATCTGCCCAAATACCGTCCTTGGGCTTCGGTTCCGCCCCTTCCCATCCACTGACAAACCAATCACAGACAACGCCCTTCATCTCACCATGCTCGATTCTGAGGAAGAATCTAACTGCAACGCCTGCGAGAATATCGCGAGCTAAACCATCTAGGATTACTTGATGCCCATTACCCTCCCAGTCCTGACCGCCAAAGCCGACAAAGGCTCCCATGTGCGATCGCTCACGCCCGAGCTTCTCAATACTGTGGGCGACTCGTTCAATTATGAACTCAAAGATTCCTACAACAGAGTGATCCGCGACCTCCGTATCTGCGTCACCGACCGCTGCAACTTCCGCTGCCGCTACTGCATGGACGAAGACATCCGCTTCAAACGCAAGGTTGAGCTCCTTACGGATTCAGAAATCGTTCGGCTTGTCCGTGTTGCCTCCAAGATGGGCGTCAAACGAATCCGCATTACTGGCGGCGAACCAATGGTCCACCCAACACTTTCCGCGCTGATCCGCGATCTCCGCAAACTTGACCTCGAAGACATCGCCCTGACCACCAACGGCTCCCTCTCCACCAAAGCCGATCTCCAAGAACTCAAAAACGCCGGCCTCGATCGAATCACCATCTCGCTCGACTCAGTCCGCGAGGACCGCTTCGCCCACATCACCCGCTCAAGTACCTCGGTCGCCCGCGTCCTGCAGACCGTCGCATGGGCCAAGAAAATCGGGCTCAACCCCGTCAAGATCAACGCCGTCGTCATCCGTGGCTTCAACGAAGACGAGCTCCCAGAACTTGCAGACCTTGCCCGCACAATGGGTGTCGATGTCCGCCTCATCGAATACATGCCCCTGGATTCGGGCAGGCGATGGGAGATGGACAAGGTCGTCACCGCCGACGAGATGATCGAGTCGATCAATGCCCGCCATGAACTGGTCCCCATCGGTCGCCCCCGCCCGCACGCGCCATCGACCGGATACCGATTCGCCGATGGATCTGAGGGCAAGATCGGCGTCATCGCCACCGTCACCCGCCCGTTTTGCAACGCGTGCTCGCGTCTGCGTGTGACTGCCGAGGGTCGTGTGATGCCTTGTCTCTTCTCAACTACAGAGTGGGACCTCCGCTCTTTACTCCGAAGCAACGCCGACGACAGTACAATCGCCAAAGCCCTCATCGCAATCACAGTCCGCAAGCAGGCGGGCCACAAAATTCACGACGAAGACTACCAACAACCCAACCGTCCAATGTCCGCCATCGGCGGCTAACGCAGAAAGAACTCCATGTCCATCCCCAAACCCTACACCGACATGAAAGAAAACTACCCAGACCTCGTCAACTCATACGAGGCCCTTGGCGATGCCTGCAAAGTCGCCGGCCCCCTCGATGAGAAAACCGTTTCTATGATCAAGCTCGCCACCTCCATGGCCGCCGGCCTCGAAGGTGCCGCCCACTCCCACACCCGCAAAGCACTCAAAGCTGGATGCACGCCGGCACAGCTCGAGCATGTCGCCATGCTCGGCACCCCAACCATCGGCTTCCCCTCCATGATGCGAAACCTCTCATGGGTCCGCGATGTCACCAACAAGCCAACCCCAATGCAGGACTAACCCATGACCTGCTGCAGCGGCACAACCACTGGCTTCGCATTTGATTCCCCAACCGCGGCACTCGACGAGCTCTGCGCCAAGATTACTCCTGTTGGTACAGAGTCCATCCCATGGAACCAAGCGATGGGGCGAGTCCTCGCGACCGATGCCCACAGCGACCGCCCGAGCCCCAGTTGCGATGTCAGTGCCATGGATGGCTACGCTCTCCGCATCGAAAATTGTTTCCCCGGCACCATCGATGTCGCCGGAGAAATCCACATCGGTCATAAGCCTCAGCAAATGCCCCATGGCAAAGCCCTACAAATAGTCACCGGCGCCCCCGTCCCCGAAGGCGTCCATGTCATCATCAAACGCGAAGACGTGACAGAACTTCCCGGTTCAATCGAGCTCTCCACAAAACTCATCGAATCCATCAAACCCGGATCAAATATCCGACGCCTCGGCGAAAATATGCCCGAAGGCACACCCATCAACTGCGACGGTCGAATAATCACCGCCCCACTCATGGGCATGCTCACCGGCTTCGGCATCGCAACCCCAACCGTCCACAAACAAGTCAAACTCGGCATAATCACCACCGGAAACGAAGTCGTTCCTCCAGAGCAAACCCCCACCCAGTGGCAACTCCGAGATTCCAACGCCTCGTCAATCATCGCCCTGTGCGACCAACACCGGTGGATCAAACTTGAATCCCACATCCACGCACGCGACACCTTCGAAGACATCAAAGATACCGCAGACAAACTCCTCCAAACCTGCGACGCCATCGCTTTCACCGGAGGCGTTTCGATGGGCGACCACGACCATGTCCCCGCGATTATCAAAGCACTAGATGCAGACACCGTCTTCCACAAACTCCCCCAACGCCCAGGCAAGCCCGCACTCGGTGCAGTATTGGGCGGCAAACCCATCCTCGGCCTCCCCGGAAACCCCGTCTCCGTCATGGTCACCGCCCACCGCCTCCTCATCCCATCGCTCTCGATTCGTGCAGGCATACAAGTGCAAATCAACACCCCAAGGATGATGCGGATCACCAACTGCGACGACAAATCACTCGGCCTCTACTGGAGCCGCTTGGCCAAGATTGTGTCCGATGACAGCGTTGAACTCATCAAAACCAAAGGCTCAGGCGATGTCCCCTCTTCAGCCCTCTCCGATGGGTTCGTCGAACTCGCCCCCGGTCAATCTGGCGAAGGCCCCTGGCCATTCTGGTCCTGGCTGGGTTGAGTTGATTTAGGCGGTCGCTCTTTGGTAGGAATAATCGAGATCGCGATTGGATCCACGGGGCAGCTATGGACACATAATCCGCAGCCGGTGCAAAGATCGCTGTCAACGACGGGGATCTTCCGCCAATCCTGGGTAAGTGTGCCGCCAATCGGGCACACATCTAAGCACATCGTACATTCCTGCCCGATCTGTGATCGACACGCGCTCCGATGCACCAACGCCAGCCCCATCTTCATAGGCAGTAATCCATCAAGAATATCAACACCCTCATCAACACACGCTGTAGTGCACGGGCGGTCCTCGCACATTGTGCATCCACCAAGATTCGGGTCCAGCACTGGGGTCCCGTACGCCTTTCCGAACGCCCCGCCTCCGGCGGTCAGTTTCACCAATGTCTTTGGCGGACACGCATCAATACAAGCATTGCATTTGGTACACTGTGCAGAAAACGAGATCTCATCAATTGCCCCCGGCGGTCGTAAAAATACGGCAAACTCTGGTGCAGGCGGGGATGGAGGTACCGGCTCCCGGATAGATTTCTCGATGTGCTTGCTCACACCATGCGCCTGCCCCATCGCATAGCCGATGGACTGAGCGAGCCCCAGCCCGAGCTTGGACCGCAGAAGCTGCCTCCGAGAGAATGGTTTTTTGTCATCCATACAAACTCCGCAAGCGATTGGAGACAATGATTGATTATGCATCACATCGATCAGCAGATTCTAGATCAGATCCAACCCGTTGTGCTGGTTGGCGGGCAATCCTCTCGATTTGGTAGAGACAAACTCGTTGAGCCCGTTGACGGCTCACCGATGGTCACTATTCCAATTAATGCGCTTCGTAGCGTATTTGGTCCCCGCGTTGCCGTTGTTGGGCAGTGTGCCCCCAGTATCTCTTGCCTCGCCGATATGGTCATCAAAGACCCCTACCCCGATCTCGGCCCAGTCGGGGGCATCTGCGCCGCACTCCAGCACGTCAAGTCTGATATCTTCGTTTGTGCGGGCGATATGGTCACAATCGACCAAACCACCATCTACAAGATTCTAAACGCTTCTGTTGAATCTCAAAGAGCCCTTGCCATTCTCGCCCAAACCGAGCACCTTCACCCAACAATCGGGATCTATCGCGCTGGTTGCGAAAAATACTTCAGTTCAGCAATTCACGATCTGAAACTCAAGCTTGGGTTGGTGCTCGAATTGGATTCAATCTGCCGGGTCCCGGTAAATCCGGGAGCGATGCATAATATCAATCGCCCGGAAGATCTCTAGTGCAAATTATTGTCTCCGCGCAGTGTTTTAAGTGCGTGGACAATCACGCCCCCGATCGCTTCAACTTGCTCGACAGCCCCCTTGGGCGATCCGGGCAGCGTGATGATTAGTGAGCCCCCCGCTGCCCCCGCAACCCCGCGGGATAAGTACGCCATTTCTGTAATCTCTGATGTTCGGTGCCTTGCCATCTCCATTAATCCAGCATGCGGACGGTCAATCACCCGCATTGCCGCTTCCGGAGTCCGATCTCTGGGCGATAACCCCGTCCCACCAGTTGAGAGTATCAGATCTATGACCGGTGATTGACCAAGCCAGTCTTCGAACTGTTTTACGATCTGGTCTTCTTCATCTGCCACGCAAACTGTCTCGACAACAATTCCGCCAAGTTTACCGGTAACAAATGCAACGAGTGCAGGTCCTGACTTGTCCTCATACTGACCACGCGAAGCACGGTCAGAGACTGTTAATACTGCACACCGAAACAATGGCTCACTCATGATCACCCACCTTAAAGTGTCCGGATCGCCCGCCCCATTTTTCTACCAACCGAATGCCCTCGATAATCATAGATTTATCGACTGCTTTACCCATATCGACGATGGTTAAGGCCGCGATGCTAACGGCAGTCAAAGCCTCCATTTCGATACCGGTCCGGCCGCAGCATTTTGCGCTCGCACGGATGTGCATGACGGTTTCTTTGAGCTCAATTTCCACCGAAACGGAATCAAGACCGAGCGGATGACATAATGGGATGAGCTCTCCTGTTTTTTTAGCTCCCATGATCCCAGCCAGTCTTGCAACATCGATCAAATTCCCCTTCGAGATGTTGTTTGCACGAATTCGATCAGCAAGGTCCTGGCTCATCTGAACCCGACCCTCGGCGACCGCTCCTCGTTGCGTGATTGGTTTATCTGAGACATCAACCATTGATGCATGACCTTGATCGTTTAGATGGGTCAGCTTGACCTGACTATTTTGTGGCTGGCTTGTCATAACGGTATCTTATCTCTATTGGTGTCCAATGCCTCGAGAACGGACAAAGATCATCAGGCACACTGTAATTAGAATCAACTCTGCTGAGATCAACAGTGCACGGTCCATATCGCTCTGGAGAGCCTGATAGATGGCAAGGGGGAGAGTCTGAGTATGCCCAGGGCGGTTGCCTGCAAAGGCGATCGTCGCACCGAATTCGCCTAGAGCCCGAGCCCATGTCAATGCCATCCCGCCGATAATCGCGGGACGGAGACCCGGGAGAATGATTGTGCGGATCGTCATCCATCGCGACGCGCCCAGAACCTCGGCGGCATGCTCGAGCCTGTCGTCAAGACCATGCATTCCCGATTCAAGCATAATGATCATGAACGGACCGCTTACAAAGGTGACCGCCAACACCGCACCGAGTGTCGTAAATGGAAGCTGAATACCGAGTGAAAGAAGCGCATGACCAATTGGGGAACTTGCACCAAAGACGGAGAGCAGGGCAACCCCGCCGACAATAGGAGGAAGCACCATCGGGACAAGTACAATTACACGGGCAATGCGCATCCAGCGGGATGGATATCGGGTGATTACCCACGCGACAGGAAAGCCAAGAACAAACGATATTACGACCGCACTCAATGAGACAACAATTGAGATCCACAGCGCATCCCATATTTCTGGATTCGCAACGACTTCTCCGACACTTTCCCATGGCATCCGAAAGATCAGCGATACAACAGGTAGCAAGAAAAACGATAAGCCAATCCCTGCAAGGGTAAAGAGAACTAAGTTCGTCCAACCTTCGCCTGATACTTTCATGGTGATGTGCCCACTAATTGAAACCCATGACGCGAGAATATCCGGTTCGAATCAGGGGAAGCCTTGATGTACTGATAGACCGAGGATACTGGGGAGGCTGCCCCAGATGTCCCTGCTTTCTGAGCAATCCAAGTTTGGGTAGCTACTGGGATTGATTCAGGAAACTTGACTATTCTGACCGTATCCATTTCGCTCAACGCATCTGTTTTATATACAAATCCAAGGTCAGCTTGACCCATGACAACCTTGGTCAGCACGCCATTGACAGAGTGTTCGTAGGAAACCACCTTGGATTCCATATCCTCCCAGAGCCCCATTGCATTGAGTGCCTGGTAAGTATATTGCCCGGCGGGTACAGCATCTTGAGCGATCACAATCCTTGATGCCTGAGCGATTGCTTCATCAACAGTGCTGGAAACCGAGTTGAATCCTGCGATCGCAATCAGATTATTCTCAACTAGTACCAATGGCTCAGCGAACCCTTGAACTCGCTTCATCTGCCTGATATCGGCTGAGATAAAGATGTCGGCAGGGGCACCTTCAATAATTTGCATGGCCAGAACTTGTGAACCCGCGGAGACTACCTCTATATGAATCCCCGGGTAGGTGTGTTCAAACGAGGCTTTGATTTCTTGCATAGTCTGGACAACAGATGATGCTACAAAGACCGTGACTGTTTTTGATTCGCTCCGAAAACAGCCCGGAAGCCCAATAGCAACAAGCAAGAAACACGTCAATAGGGACCAATTTGATAGTTTCAACTTGCCACGCCTACTCCATACAAAATCAATGAGCGTTAAAACCACATGTTGATTATCTTGACTGTGCATCTCGATAAGCCTTGAAGGAAGCGGTTACGAACCGAAGCAATTGATTGAAAATCGCTTCCCACTGATAATAAGCATGACACCCCTGGAAATTGACTGAAATTCGAAGAATCCTACAACTATAAAGATTCATACCAATCGAAAACCTACCGGCTCACACTCCGTTATTGTTTGCTGCATCAACGACCTCAGCTGAACAAAATCTCCTAATAGCTGAATTGTTCGTTATGACGAGACAGGCTCGATCTTCGTGGAGTCCGCTGCCCAAAAGAAGTTTTTCTGCTATTCCACAAACCCTGTAATGACAGAGATGGCGAAAACCAGTGCTACCCTCCATGCAGCCGTATGATTTGGAAGTCATCGTTGACCCATTTGCTTGCTCATTTATAGCCCACATCTACCCAGTTACTACGAACCCTTTATGCCCACACTACTAACCGCTCGAAACCTGATGAAAGCTTACCCGTCGAACGTCCTGTTCGAGGGTGTATCTGTCAACATCGAGGATGGCGAGCGAATCGGGCTGATCGGTCCGAACGGGAGTGGAAAGACAACGCTGCTAAAAATCCTTGCCGGATCACTAATACCTGACCATGGAGAGATTGTTCGGCAAAAAGGTCTACGCGTCGTGTATGTAGATCAGGATGATCAATTTTCAGATGACGCCACCCCAATGACGGTGGTCCGGGACGATCTGGACGAGCATGATGATTCTGGCATGGATCCTTCAACGCGTGCATCGATTACGCTCTCAAAACTTGGGTTTTCCGATTTTGACCGATCTGTTTCATCGCTCTCGGGAGGGTGGCGAAAACGCCTGTCTCTAGCGAGGGCTTTGGCGCAAGAGCCTGAAGTGCTGATGTTCGATGAGCCGACGAACCATCTTGATCTTGAAGGCGTTCTGTGGCTCGAACGCTTTGTCAAACAGGTGTCCACCGCGCTCGTCTTCGTCACCCACGACCGGCGGTTCCTCGAGAACACCGCAACTCGCATCGTGGAACTCTCGAAGGCTTATCCGGGGGGCTCCTTCGAAGCGACAGGGAACTACACCGAGTTTGTAAAACGCAAGAATGGATTTCTCGATGCTCAGCGGGCTGCACAGACAAGCATAGCGAGCAAGGTACGGCGAGATACCGCCTGGCTTAATCAAGGGATCCAAGGGCGACAAACACGGAATAAAACACAGGTCGCCGCTGCAGCCAATCGCCGAGAAGAACTCAAAGCGACGACCGAACGGAATGAATCCCCCTCACAGACCGCCTCGTTCGCGTTCCATTCGACCGAGCGAAAGACAAAAAAGCTCCTTTCACTCGACGGCGTTTCAAAATCAATGGGCGATAAGAAACTGTTCGATTCGCTTGGCATCACCCTGACTCCTAAGCAGCGGATCGGGCTACTAGGCGTCAACGGCTCGGGCAAAACGACACTGATGAGATTGATGTCGGGCAATCTTCAACCGGATACGGGGACGATTGAGCGCGCGGACAATCTGAAGATTGTGACCTTTAGCCAGCATCGTGAATCACTCGATCAAGGCCAGACATTGCAAGAGGCATTGTGCCCATATGGAGAGTCTGTTCACTACCACGGGCATACGTTCCATGTATCAGGATGGGCCAGGCGGTTCCTATTCGACCCTGACCAACTCTCGACTCAAATTAGTAACTTGTCTGGAGGAGAACAGGCAAGAGTTGTTATTGCAAACCTGACACTCTTGCCAGCAGATGTGCTTCTTCTGGATGAGCCGACAAATGATCTTGACATCCCATCCTTGGAAGTACTGGAGCAGGCGTTGTTGGAGTTCACGGGCGCGATCGTGCTAGTGACACACGACCGATTCCTCCTCGAACGAATCTCTACAGAATACCTAGCACTTGACGATCGAGGGTCCGGCAAACGTTTCGCCTCTATTGAGCAATGGAACTCAGCAAGGATAAAGTCGAAGCCCACTCCGATCGAAAAATCCAAGCCAAACCCATCGACCCCAAAGACTCAAAATCTGATCAAGCCCAGAAAGCTCTCATACAAGTATCAACTTGAATATGATGGCATGGAAGAGGCCATCCTTGATGCTGAAGCCCAGTTGGAATGCCTTGAATCGGATGCTGCTGACCCTGCGCTTACTTCCGATCACATCCGGGCCGCAACGGTTTTTTCCAAACTCAAGGATGGCCAGGCGAAAGTGGCGGATCTCTATGCAAGGTGGTCCGAACTTGAAGCGATGCAGGGCGATGCTTAAACTGCACTAAAGCCGAATAATTTAACAATAGACACGTCGGGGGCTGGTTCTGGTATTGAATATCGAATGTATAAACACGGGAATGTCTGGAACGATACGGTTTATGGCAACTTGTGTCCATTCAATATTTCAGTATGCATAGATTTCAAATCGCTGAGAGCCGTATGATCTGGCCCGAGTAACTCCACAAGATTGTCGATCGATTTATGAAATGCAGTAGTATGGGTTTCTATCTCATCTCCTAGCAATACACCTGCAAGTTCGCGGTATGCCGCGCACAAATGTACTTCATGATGATTGTCTCCGAGCAATTTGAGCATTTGGCTGTAAGCAAATGAATAGAAACCAGCAGCCTTGCTTCCTTCTTGTTGATATACATAGAGATGCCCAAGCTGGCGGGCAGCCCATGCTGCATGAAAATAGTCTTCGTTGTCTTCAAAGGTTTGTATTGCCTGCTCGATAAGATTCAGAGACTCCTGAGATGATGCAGAATCACCTTGAACAAAGAGTGAGGTTGCCAGCGTAACATTGATCATGGCAGTAGAAACGCTCGATTCTGAATAGAAATCCGACGACATATCCTGCGCGGCCCTCAGAACCCGGACTGATTCTTTTTTCTGGCCCGTTATATCGTACATCTCCCCTAGCCGAAGCATTCGTTCGATGATCTCTGAAGCGTTCTCATTCTTGATGCGATCAAGCTTTGTCTCTGTATAACAAAGCTGTCGAATCGCTTGGTCTATTTCCCCATTTGATAGATGAATCTGAGTTTCGGCGATGCCGAGATCGAACAGAAAGAGTGGGCCGGAATCCCCATCCCGCGGAATCATTCCTAACCAATACTCCGCTTCGTCAATGCGATTCAGAAATATCAGTAAATCTACTAAACTCATAATCGTCCAATGTAAATCATCTGACAATCCATGATCACTCAACAAAGCTACCGCACGCTCAAAATGATCAACAGCATCTGAGTATCCACCCGCAATTCGATAGTTATCAGCGAGTGTCGCGTGGAGATCAGCAACCTGTATTGGATCCATCAAATTACTTGATTCAAGCGCCGTTGATAGACCATCAATAACGCGGGAGTGGGCCTCAGAATATTGAGAGTTGCGTGGATTTTCAGCTATTATTTTTATCGCGACATCCGGCGACAACTGTAGTGCGTTTGGCTTTATAGGTAGAATGTCAAGAGCGACTGGTGAAGCCTGGTCTGTGTCAACAGCCACCCAAATAAACGCCATTGCAATTACAACAACAAGCACAAGTGCCATAGCCATTGGCTTACGAGAATACTTTGATGATTGTTTCTCACGCAACATTCCAACTGCATCATCAACAGATTCGTATCGGTTACTTGGGTCTACCCGAAGCATACGCTTGGCCATTGAGCGATATTGCACTGGAAATCCATCGAGCTCATCCAGCAACTCGGAAGCTTTGCCCATTGCGATAAGCCGCCTTGCCTCATCATCTGATTGCCCATCAAATGCTTGGAGTTGATGCCCCGATAGAAGTTCAACAAACAGCAGTCCAAGGGCATACACATCCGTCCGTTCATCGAATGGCGTTGAACCAAAGATCGTTTGTTCAGGCGCCATTGAAGATCGAGTTCCAACAAATGAAGGATTCTTTGATTGGGCCGAATAGATCAAACCCGCGAGCCCAAAATCAATAATCTTTGGGTATCCGTGAGGGTCAACTAGAATGTTTGATGTATTAATATCTAGATGGAGCACGCCGGCATTGTGTGCGGCTTGAATTGCTTCGCAAACCTTGGTAAACAAACCTACGCATTGCTGGACTGAACATGCTTCACTGCGAACATAGTCCATAATTGTTCTTGAACCATGAACCAACTCCATTGCTATCCATGGGACACGGATCTCGCTATCGTCATATACCCCTGTTTCGTAGACATGCGCAATATGCGGATGAGTTAAAGAGGCTAATGCTTTGGACTCTTCCTCAAAGCGGTCGCGTGCTCTTTGAGAGGACAATCCAAACCGAAGCATTTTAAGAGCAACATCACGATCCGGATTAATCGCCCTGGCGCGGAAGACCGTACTCGATCCGCCAACACCGATGCATTCAATAATCGTGTATCGATCTGCGAGCACCGTTGATCCATCGAGCATTATTTCAATAGGAATCGCAATCTGCGCTTCAATCGAAGCCGGGTCTAGGAACTCGGGATCATGAGTTATCGAGGCAAACATAGACCGCAACTTGATGGCCTTTGATGCATCGGACTGATCTAGATCTTCAAGCCGATGCCTGCGATCAATTGGACTGAGCTCACTCAGTTCATGGAAAATTGCTTCTAGTTGCTTGAACGAATCGTGATTCATGCAGAATCGTCCCCATCTTGTAATCCTGCATTGACCCGTTCGCAAAGCCAAGCTCTTGCAAACGACCAATCCCGTTCGACTGTTCGGAGCGGGCAATCAATCATTGATGCTATTTTTGACATTGGCATTGCTCCAAAGAAACGGAGTTCAACAACCCTAGCCTTTCGAGGATCGATAGCTTCGAGCTCAACCAGCGATTCTTCAAGTGTAATTAAATCAACCGTTAATCCTGAAACCTGCTGACAGCTTGCCTCAATACATTGAGCATACGCATCGTTAGCTCGAACCCGTGTTTGACGTTTTCGTGCATGATCGACTAGAACCCTGCGCATCACCACTGCCGTTAATGATCGAAGATCAGACTGATCTATCGAGTCGAGCTGATGAGTTCGTTGATATGTAGACAGCAGTCTGGCATATGTTTCATTCACCAATCCATGAGTCCCCAAAGTATGCCCCGGACGTTCACGCTTCATCAGCCCACGCGCAATGTGCTCAAGATCACTATAGACCATTGTAAAAAGGGTACCGAATCCACAAGACACACCCTGGCTGTCACCAGTTTGTGTGAAGTGCGTGATGTGTGAAGGCTTAGTCATTTGGGTGACGGGTTACTCAGTGCCCACAAGTTATGGGGCAAGAAAATGCAACAAAATTCTCAAATGAGTGGCGGGTATGGTCTGGCCCGATCGCTCTGGTTTATGGGAATGTGATCGAGAGCTCGTTTAGGGAGGACATAAAATGTTCGGACATCAATACCATCGGTTCCTTTGTATTGTCGCAGCAGCCTTGCACGCTTCAACTTTCCAATCAACGCTATTGACACAAGTTGATGCCATCGGCTCTGCAACACATTATCGGTCACTTGCCGCACATTACAACATAGAGGATAAACGGCTAATAATCCTTGGCACTGGTTCTGACCCGGAAGACAGGGCCAAAATTGCGAAATGCAAAACAAACTCGATCGAAACATACCCGCCTGCTGACAATATCAAGATATACAGTCATAGCACAGCTTCCAAATTTTTGGATTACGAGATATCGAACGACTACACAGTCTCTACCAGTACTGAAGATATTGATGTCACCGGAGATAAATTTGTCATCGGGCGATCAATCTGTGTCAGTTTCGGGGATAACGACGCAGAAACTTTTAGAAGAACTTCCGGCGGTTGGAATCAAGTATCATTGCTTCTTCCAATGGAAACCATTTCGTGTAACCAGTTTGGCGCCAGTATATCGATCGATGGCGATCGTCTCGCAGTCAGTGTACCGAAGGATTATCCGGATGACCAAACCTACGGATGGGAAGGAAAAGGATCGGTGCATTTTCAATACAGAGTCGGTGGCGTATGTTCATTGACGGATAGAGTAACTGCTGCAGACAGCTTGAAGTGCGAAAATCCTGGATTATTTGTCGTTATGAGAAAAATGTTCGCCGTCAAGAATCTAATCGTTGGCTCCCCAAACCACAGCTCTGATCAAGATGGAATTATAAATGCCTGAGTTCACTACGCGTCTCAATACACCAACAACCCATGGCTAGAAAACGATCAGGCAAACGCTACTAAGGATCAAGGCGCTACAAACTCGGCCGGATCTGGAAGTAGCAATGGCCTATCAAATTAATTTGCACCCTATCACCACATAACAGTTTGGAGTTCAAACATGCGTTCGATTACACCTCTTCTCATTGCATTGACCGCCTTTGCAGCAGATGGACAAACTTCCCCTAATCCCTGTGCCGAAACAGGTATAAATCTGTCGGGGCTCGCAAGTTGGACATCCAGTTGGCCCTTTGTAGATAGCTTTAAAATACGCCGACCGTGGATATCAGGAGCACTTGATGGCTCCGCTTGGGACGACGGACGCCCTGTTGTAACTGACGCCGAAGACTGGGTGACATCACTGCTACCAAATCAGCGCGCCCACACATTGATCCACGACAACGCCGGCGGACACTACCCTGCTGGGCGATACATTTGCCTTTATGAGGGGCAAGGGCAACTTCACATCACAGCAGACGCGCAAATTGTTTCGCAATCACCCGGGCGAATCGAGTTCGATGTTACCACGCCAAGCGATAGTGGAATTTGGTTCCAAATCAACGCCACCGATCCTCAAGACTACATCCGAAATATTCAAATCATCATGCCCGGATTCGAATCCACCTACCAGATCCAGCAGTTTCATCCTGAGTTTCTGGATTCCCTCCGCTCGTTCGATGTTATCCGATTTATGGATTGGCAGAATACAAACAGCACCTATAATCACAGCTGGATGCAACGCCCGAAACCCTCCGATGGAGGGTATGCCCTCGGGCTTGGGGTCCCTATTGAAGTCATGGCCGACCTCTGCAATCAACTCGACGCCGACCCGTGGTTTTGTATGTCTCATAGATTCGATGATCATTATGTAGATCAGTTTGCGGGTCTTCTGCATACACTTCTCGAACCAGAACGCACTGTTTATGTCGAACATTCAAACGAAGTTTGGAACTCGATTTTCAATCAGTATCATTATGCCGTGCAAAGAAGCAGCGAACTCGGAATCCCAGGCGACCCCTTCCATGCTGCGATGCGATATCATTCACAACGAAGCGTTGAAATCTTCGACGTTTGGGACAACTATTTCCAGCCAAACCACCTCGTCCGTGTCATGGGCGGCTGGCATGCGAACACCTGGGCCACCAACCAACTTCTCGATTGGAACAATGCACACCTGCACACCGATGCATTCGCTACCGCTCCATACTTTGGCAACTATCTGGGCGTAGGAAACAACCCAAATCAAACTATACAGATGACTCCCGATGAGATCATTGACGCTTGTATCGCAGACATTGCAGTTCAAAACCAGCAATCCATCGACCAGTTCAATACCGTGAATCCGTATGATCTGGACCTCATCGCATATGAAAGCGGGCAACACCTTGTTGGAGTTGGAAATTGGGCGAATAACACCCAGCTCACATCACTCTTCATTACCGCCAATCGACATCCGCGAATGTACGATGCGTATATCGATGACATTTCAGGGTGGAATAGAATCGGAGGCGGACTCATGACCGCTTTCGCCTCGTGCACCACCCCAACACGTTACGGATCTTGGGGTCTTCTTGAGTTTCAAAATCAACCACTATCACAAGCCCCAAAGATGCGAGCATGGTCTGACTACAACAGGGATCCGGCCGATTTCAACCAAGACGGCAATCTAGATTTCTTTGACATCTCTGCATTTCTTACTGCGTATTCAGCGGCTGATCCTACCGCCGATCTATCAGGGGATTTGATATTTGATTTCTTTGATATCTCAATCCTGCTCCAAGCATTCGCTTCAGAGTGCCCATAGTGAAATCCTGCACTGATTCCCGCCCCTCTCCACGCATCAACTACACGGTTTGGCGTTGAGTCTCTACCGATGCGAACCATAATCACGGAGTTAGGATGCGGGCAAGGTAGCACCAGTGCGACACGAATCAATGGCTTTACTCATCAACTAGCATGAACACCTCGTCGGCGAGATCTAAACCTGATTCAATATTGTCGATGGTGATAAATGTGAAGCCAGATCCTGGGATTTCTGATACAACACGCATCGGTGTGCGAAAGCCCTCGATGACTTTGAACTCTGAGTAACTAATAGTGACTGGTGATGATGACTGTCCATTTTTCTCTATCATATTAATTTGAACCACATCGCCAAACTCAGCATCAAATGTGGTTGAGTTTGCCGAGGATCTGTGCTTCGATCTCAAAGCGGAGCAACAGGTTCTTGCTCGCCACCCCCGCCTTGATGACCTTGAGCGCGACCTTCCGTCGCGGCGAATCCTGCTCGGCCTCGTAGACCGTTCCCATCCCCCCCCTCACCAATCTCGCTGAAAATCCGGTACTTGCCGATCGATTCGGGAAGCGGCGAGGTGTGGGCATGTCTGGCTTGATGAGCGTCGATCTCAGTTTCGCTCTGCTCGATCGTGGCGTCGGGGTCAAAGTCTGGAGAGTTGTTCGAGGGATCGTTGGTCATCATGTCCTATCTGCAAAAGTGTATTTATGACCTGACCCATTGTAACAGATTTTACATTGATGGCGTCTACTGCGATTCATCACTCCGAAGAGGCCGTCACATAGCACATCCTAAATTGGACCTATGATTATCCATTAGCTTGGGCACGATACGGCGGCCAAGAGATACTCAGATCCCTGCCCTTATCCGACAGGGGCCAGCAGTTTGTTATGGGTGTTGATGTCCGTTTTGTCCGGTTTATTGAACGTTATTCGGCTTTGAATCTTCGTAGTATCAACCATGAATGGGGTCAATAACAACGATTTTGTCGATATAAACCCTGCACAAACGCCGAAGCCTGAACATTGTAATACACAGCGTGCGCGGCCTTGCTTGCGAAGTTGTGGCACCTGATTGAATCGATTACCATCACCATGCCCCAGAGACTTCCCTGGCACCAACCAATGTTCATCCGCCTGCGAGATATACACCGGTTGCGCGAACCGTTAATACTTCTTCAGTTGGACGCGGACCGACTGTGCCGATAAGGACGACTTCGTCGAGAGCTTCCAGACCTGCAGCAACAGGGTTCACGCCGCCGTCTGCAATCACTTGAACTGTCACAGAGTTTCCGATGATCGTTTCTGATGTTTCACAGCAGTAGTCCCAAGGCGTGCTGCACCCATCATCATCGTATTGACCACAATAGGATATAGCGAGGTCCACGATCGTGAATACGGGGCTGCCCTCGCTGATTGGGGAATGACGACCGCCGATACGCCCGCGAATGACCACTGTGTCGCCCTCCTTTGAGTTTGCTCTGGCTTCGCTAATCGAGACTGCACCATCGGGAGCACTGGTCAAGAGCCATGTGTTGGGGCTGGTTTGTTGTTCGGGAGTTGCGGTCGCGCTTGCGTGCTCGGTACTTGCTTCTTTACATCCAGCAAAGGCGATGAGGATTCCAGTAGTGGCGGTGATGAGTAGGGAACGGTTCATGATGATCTCCTTGATCAAATGTGAGTTTCAGTTTCAAAGGTCGTAAATCAGTGTGATTTAAGAGCCTCGGTAATGGGTAAACGAAGGCATCGGATCGCGGGGGGAATCGCGCCGATAAGCCCAACGAGCAATCCGCCCAGTATGCCAATGAGCAGCACGGGAGCATCGATCGTGATTGCAAACGCTCCCATCGAGAACCGAACCGCCAGCCCGTTTAAGAATAGAAGCCCCAACACCGCACCGATAAGCGCGCCGCACGCCGAGGCGAACAGAGACTCTTCGGTGAGGTTGAGCACGATAGCACGCCGAGTGTACCCAAGACTCTGGAGCATCCCGACTTCCCTGACCCGCGCGGCGAATGCGGCATACATCGTATTGAGCCCGCCGAGAATCCCGCCGCTCGCGATGAGCGTTGCTGTGATGATAATCATGATTCGGATCGGTCCATAGAACGCGGCGATCGACGCATAGTAATCACGCTCACGCATTGCAGTAATTTCCAGATCAAGACGACTCTTGGCAAACAGATCCGCGTCCACAAAGCTCGCATCTTCAAGCGTGATTAGTACGCAGGACAGTGATGATTCACGATTCGTTGCAATTTGAAGATCATTGAGCGGGATCCAGACCTCGGCATTCATCACCGTATTTGGCGCGGAGAATCGCCCGACGATGGTCCAGTCTCGATCATCGAAGTACAAGCTCTGACCAATTCCAAGCCGCTCAGCTGGAAGCCCTAGACGGGTTGCGGCCAACTGCCCCACCATTATTTCGTCGATCCCCTGACGCGGTATATGCCCCTCGATGATCTCGATCTCGGGATGGACGAGCAATGCTTCTGTTCTGATACCACGCATGACCGCTGGGTGATCGGTTTGGCTCATTGCGGATTCACGAACGGGGAGAGCGGCGTGGATCTCTGGTGATACAAAGAGTACTCCCGCACGTTGCTTGATCCCCGGGATGCTTGCGCCAGCGATGCCCGCGACCGAAGCATCGATCTGTGATCGCTCGACACCTTCCTCGCTTCCCGTGCCGAGGATCATGACATTCTCATTTAATGGTTGGGTCTGGGTTAGTGTGCGTTGCATCCCACGTACAAACCCACCGGCAGCAAGAATGAGCAGAACGACAAGCGTCGAACCCAACAATGACGCCAGCAGACGCACACGGCTGCGTCCAAGATTTCTGAATGCGTACTGGAATGGGAGTTGTCTCATGCTGTTTACCTCATGCTGCCCTGAAACATGCCGCGATTTCACGACGGGACGCCTGCCATGCCGGTACAAGCCCAGCGACAACTCCGATTAAGCCGCACACCGTCATGCCCCAGAGGAGGAGTGCGGTGTCTGCAACAATGGGAATAGTTGTCCCTTCCACTGAAAGCGCAAAGCTCCCGTACTGAGCGATGAGAACCGCCGCGATTGCACCCACCCCACCTCCTACTACTGAGAGGAGTACTCCCTCAACAATAATCAAGGCAGCAACAAGACGTCCTGAGTACCCCAGTGTCTGTAGCACGGCGTGCTCCGAAACCCGGCTTTGCACACCAAGAATAATTGAGTTTGCGACGAGAGCCATCACAGCAGCGAGGCATCCGAGCCCCAGCCAACGGGCGAACCCAACGAGCTCGATAATATCGTCGGCGACGCGCCCGATGAATGCTTTTTCACTAAAGGTCGCGGTGGGCTCTTGAGCAGTGCTGAAGAGTTCGTCGATGTCCGCGGCGACACGATCAAGCTGAGATGAGTCCGCCACCTTCACATTGAACTGCGTCACAATCCCCAGCTGGTCTCGCCCCGCGAGTTGAACGAACTCCAGCGCGGTGTACGCGACATTTTGATCTTGCGGATTCGATGAACGGATAATCCCCGCAACATACGCTGTAATACCAGCAGCATCGAACATCATCCCAGGCCTGAGACCCCGGCGCTGGGCGAGGGTCTCGCCCAGCAATGCTGCGTCTGTTCTAGAGTACCACTCATCAAGTGATCCATCAATAATGGATAGTTTCGAGCCTGGACCATTCATGAATTCGCGTCTCTGAACACCCCGAAAGGTGACCACATCAAGACTTGTTCTGCAGTTGGAAACCACGATTTTCATCGGCGTTGCGGTTTGTACGCCATCTATGCGCTCAATACGGGATTGGTAATCCTGTGGCAGCTGGCTCGTCGCGGGGCAGTACCGATCTTCACGGTATACCACGAGAGTTGTGTCATTTGCGGTTGCTGTTGTCGCGATCGTAACACCCTGATTCATAGCCTGGACAGAGGTGAAGAGAAACATGGCGATCGCAATTCCCAGCACGGTGAGCAGCGAACGAACTCTGTTACGTGTGATTTGCTTGAGTACATAGGGGAAGCAGTGGAGCATGTTCATACACCAGCCCCCTCTCGTTGTGCGTCCGATTGTTCGATAAGCCGGCCCTTGTCAAGATGCAGCGTCCGTTGTGCGTGCTGGGTTGTTTTGGGATCGTGAGTGACCATAATAATGGTTTTCCCGAGTTCCTGGTTCAGGCTCTGCAATAGCTGCATGACCGCGTGAGCAGATGGCTTGTCGAGATCCCCCGTTGGTTCGTCTGCAACTATAATCTCCGGATCGGTCACAATGGCCCGAGCGATCGCGACTCGTTGTTCTTGCCCGCCCGATAGCTGACGCGGGAAGTGATTGCTCCGGTCATCAATCCCAACACGCTCGAGTGCTGTCACGATTCGCCGATGACGCTCTGCACGGCTTATCCTGTGCAACAGAAGAGGGAGTTCTACATTCTCGTATGCGGTAAGAACAGGAACGAGGTTGTAGAGCTGAAAGACATAGCCAACATGCGCTGATCGCCAAGCCGCGAGCTTGTTTCGCGAGAGTGTACTGATATCAGTCCCATCAACACTGAGCGTCCCCTCGGTTGGAGAATCAATCCCGGCGATGAGATTCAACAGCGTGGTCTTCCCGCTCCCACTTGGGCCCATGAGCGCAAGAAAATCACTTCTTGGAATATCAAGATCGAGCCCGTCCAGGGGGCGGATCGCAGTCTCTCCTTTTATATATGCTCTAGTTAACTGCTTACAAGATATAAAGCTCATGACTCACCTCCAATAGTGAGACTCAACCGCACACGCTCTCCTTGAATGCATCCACTGGGATCAGAAGCGATCATCGAACCGGGTTGCAACTCTCCTCGGACAGTTGCCCAAGTGCCTTCTGTATCAATAGTGATCACAGCAACAGGCTGGAGTTCCCCGCGTCCATTGGAACGGTTGATGATCTGCCAGACACGCTGATCTACGCTTGTGTTGTCGATCGAATCGCGAGGGACACGCACGATCTCGCCAGTCTGATCAGTGCTCTGACGCGCTGTTTCCTCCGCATCGGCACCGTCGGCTCGAAACTTCACACGCGTCAGCATTTCCGGGCGGAGCAATGGATCTGGATCAATCACATGGACCTTTACTTGCAGGGTATTCTTCTGTAGATCCGCCTCGTGCGTGATGCGGAGCACTTCCCCGACAAACACGCGATCCGCAAGCACCTCGACAATAACATCGCACCGCTGCCCAATAAATATTTCAGATGCATCGGCTAGTGGAACATCAACGCGGACTTGCAGCTTAGACGGATCATATAAGTGTGCAATATGCGATGAGTGCGGATCATCCATCATCCGGACAACCTTGTCCCCAGGAACCTTGAGCCGGCGCTGGATGTAGCCCGAGATAGGAGCCCAAATCGTCATGCGGTCGAACTCAAGCTGCGATTCATCGCGTTGAGCTTCACGAAGCAACACCAGTGCTTCGGCATGGGCAACCGATGCACGGGCCGAATCAAGCCGAGCCCTGTCGTCGATCCTGAGCTCAATCGCACGCTCGGCAGCGTGCAGATCTGATTTGATCCGATCAATCGCTGAGTTGAGGATCGGCTCCCGCGCTTGGATTGCTTCCAAGCGTGCCAGTTGAGCACCGGCTTGCTCGCGGGCGGTGATGAACTCGATTTCCGCGGCAGCATCTCCCTTGTATGCTTGTTCGATGCTCTTGAGCTCTTCCTGCGCCTGTACCAACATGGACTCCTCAACACGGATCAAAGCCGAAAGTTGGGCCAGTTCTGCATGTTGTTCCGCCAGCGATGCCCGACTACTCGAAACGGCACGCTCCAACTCGTACGGGGCTTCCCAGTTCTGCTCGGCGGCTGCGAGTGTAGCGTTAGATGCCGAGAGTGATGCACTGGCACGCAGCAACTCGGCCTCGTCGCTTGCAAGACGTATCACCGAATCATCATCAACCAAACGGGCAAGGACCTGGCCTTTCTCAATATAATCCCCCTCAAGTGCAAGTATCTCTTCAACAACACCATCAGCAAGCGCGGTCGCGGCTATATAAAAAGGCTCAGCCTCGAGCCATCCCGCCGCCTGCACCGTACGGGTACTCATGGGCTGTGTATTCTTAGTTGTAAACGAGCTTGAATCGGGTTTTGGGATCGAACTCTGCACATGTACAGCTTGCGTGATTTTGATTGATCGGGTTGGGCGGAGCACAGGCCAAATGCTCCAGGCAATCAGTGCCAGCGTGCACAGAATGACCACGGCCGGGATCAGTACAGGCACCAAAGCGCGTTTTGGCAAAGCAGCCGAGGCGCGCGGGTTCAGTAGGTTATTCATTGGAACTCCAGAGTATCAGTGTTATGAATGTATTCGGCGCACAAAAGCACGCTAACAATTCACACTGCTCTGGGTGGACGCTTCAACCGAAGAAGATGCGGCTGGTCAAGTTCAAACTCGACGCAAGGCAACACCAATGCCTCGGACCTAAATGATTGCCCCTGCACTTTGATGATTGGCAATACATACGCAGCAGGCGCGGTGGTTGTACAACAAGTTATAGGACAATCCGCATCATCACAAGGCTCGGGAGTCCTGGATTGATCATCCTCGCTGTCTTCGGATTGATTTGTCGTCGGCGAACAACACATGTCAACACGCTGTGCTTCACCTATATCAATGGCATTGGCGTTATCTTCGATCGGGCAACATCCGCGATCCGATAGTCCAAAGCCACTCAGCGGCATAACCATCAGAGCGTTGATCAGCAGGATGACAATAAACAATCGCATTGTAGTAGTATACCAATTAATCGTACATACGCGAACAAAAATATTCAAAAATTGGATCGCCGTAATAGCGGCGGAACGATTCGATTTGACTCATTCGATAAAAATAGCGATTCTGGTATATAGGCATTGATCTAAACATTGATCAATCTGATTCCTCAAGCCGACTGCCCCACTCCTCGGCTTTGAGGTCGTAGCCACCGTTTGGTTCTTCATCATGCCACATTGTGTGGAGATCAACGACCGCTGGTTGGCTTCATTACTTCGATGCAGTGCTGTTTCAGGCGGCTCAATCCACTCCGCCGCCTCCACAAGCAATCTCTCGGCCTCAGCAAACTTGTAATGCATCGCCATTGTTTCACCAATCCTCGGCTCTGATGTCACGGTCGCTGATAGGAGATACGGTACTACAGCGGCGAAACCGTTTCTATTACTGTTGGCTTTCAAGCGTGGAAATAATCTGCCGAATTTCGTTGGCTTGACCATCGCGCTGGGCTTGGGTTTCGAGTTCATATAACTCTCTATAGTGTTGAAGCGATTTTTCCGTATTTTCAAGAATCGATTCGGACTCAGCTAATTTTCTAAGAACAAACTTGGTCCACGCATCCGAGTTGCCGAGCACTGATCGATGGACTTCTAAGGCATGTTGAAACAGCTGCTGTGCTTCATGAATGTGTCCCATTTGGAATCGGGTGTTTGCGATGTTTGCAATCGATATGAGTACATCAGGGTGTTTTTCTCCGAGAGTTCGCATTCTATCAGCAAGGTTTTGTTCGTGAATTTGGATTGCTTCTTCGTATTTTCCCTGATTGGCGCACGAGATCGCGAGATTGTTCTTTGTGAATAATGTTCTTGGGTGATCCTCTCCAAGCACATGAATCATGGTTTGAAGGGTTTCTCTATAGATGGCTTCCGCATCCCCATTTCTGTTTTGAATCATCCATAGCGTGCCGAGGCTCGTCATTGAAATGAGTGTGTCTGGGTGATGATCACCCAGAACTGCTTTACGAGCTTGGAAGGATTGAGTGTATAACGAATCGGCTTCATCGTATTGGCCATGATTATTCATAAGCACACCGAGTCCATGCATTGTTGTTAATGTATCTGGGTGCTGAGGACCCAGCACGCGTATTCGAGCTTCAAGTACTTCTCGGAAGAGCAGTTCTGATTCTGATCTTCTGAACTGGTTGCTGTAGAGGCTCGCAAGTTCATTCATCGTTCGGAGAGTTTTCGGATCATCATTTCCAAGAAGTTGTTTTTGATAACTGATTGCCGTTTTCATTAGCTCTTCAGCTTCGGCACGCCTTCCCTGATTTTTGAAGAGCTTTGCAAGAGAACTCATAGCTGAGAGCGTTTTTGGATGATCTAAACCGAGGGTTCGCGTTCGAATCGATAGTGCGATGGGCAGATGAAGCTCAGCTTTGGCATAGTCTCCGACTTTCATATAGACATCACCCAGCACCTCATGGAGTTCAACCATAATGAGCTCGTCATGAATTTCACCATGTATAAGCCGATCCGATGCCTTATTAAGAATAGTTATGAGATCCGTTCCCAATGCTTCTTCTGGGCTGGCGCTCTTGAGCATCTCAATTACATACTGTTTAATGTCAGTGGCACGCCTTAGTTCGATCTCTGCTCTATCGAGTGCATTGGCTTCACTTATAGCAAAATTGATCGAGATCAGGGTGCCTACGAGAGAAACGATGAGCACCGAGACTACACCAATAACTAGGGCTTTATTTCTCCTAGAAAACTTGCTCAGTTGATACCAGACGCTCGGGGGACGCGCCTCAATTGGTTCGTTGTTCAAGTACCGCCCAATGTCGCTCGCAAGATCGCTAGCGCTCTGGTACCGACGCTCTTTCTCTTTAATGAGCGCTTTGCTCACAATGATCTCGACATCCCCCCGGAAGGTCTTGTTGATCGAGCTCAACGTCTTGGGCTCGTCTTCGCGGATCACACGAACAGCCTCGTGGATCATCTTCTGCTTCACATCGTACGGCATCTGCCCCGTCAGCAGCTCATAGCCGATGATCCCAAGCGCGTAGACATCGCTCCGTGTATCAAGATCATCCGGATTCCCCGAAGCTTGTTCGGGGCTCATGTACGGAATCGTCCCGATCAACTGCCCGATGTCCGTCTGCATGGTCGCGGTCTGGATATCGGCATCGGTCGCACGCGCCACACCAAAGTCGAGAATCTTGATCTGGCCTTCGTTGTTGACCAGAATATTGCCCGGCTTCAGATCGCGATGGATCACACCCTTCTGATGCGCGTGTTGGACGGCGTCGGCGATTTTGGCGAGCAGTCCCAGCCGATCGCGCGTCCCGAGTTTGTGCTTGTCCGCGTAGTCGGTCAGCAACTCCCCCTGCACAAACTCCATCGCAAAGAAGGGCTGGACGCCTTGCCCTTCGTCGAAGGTCCCGGCTTCAAAGATCGTCGCAATCCCGGGGTGGTCAAGCTTGCCAAGGATCTGCGCCTCGATCTCGAAGCGAAGCAACAGATTCTTGCTGACTACACCTGCTTTGATCACCTTGAGCGCCACCTTCCGCCGAGGAGAATCCTGCTCGGCCTCGTAGACGGTCCCCATCCCCCCCTCGCCGATCTCACTGAGGATCCGGTACTTGCCAATGGTTTCGGGGAGGGGGGCCAAAGGCGCATAGCCACCCAGAAGGCCATCTACCCCGGTCTCGCTCTGCTCGATCGTCGCGTCTGGATCAAAATCAGGATCAGGGTTCAGGTCGTCTTGAGAGTTCTTTGTGGTATCTTTGCTCATGAAGATATGATTCTAATGGATCTCAATATTTGATGCAACACATTGGCATGGACTGAGTTCACTTTGCATAGAGCGGAAACAAGCATGTCACCACATTAAGTAAACCAAGATTGCCAGCCCCAACCCGCCTCCTCCCCGTTTATTGACGGGCAATGCTCCCGGTGACCCCAGCCCGGCGGGGGAACGGCAACAACGAACTGAACAGTAGAATCCACTAGTAGGGGTAGCCCCTAGATTTGATCGCCTCCACTGAGCTGGAGAATGGATCATACAACTTTGATCGCTGACCGTGCTTCATCGCATTCAAGCGACTCCTCGCTTTGCCCATTTTACTTCTGGGTCCAGTTGACATCAACCATGGCTGATTCTTCTTCGCCGTTCGTCGGAGTGATTCAAGACCCTCAGGGGTCAACCGGTAAGGTCGCGTTGATGGGCGTTGACCATGATCCTTGTTCGTTCGTCGTCTTTTTTTCATTTGAGATCTCCCGATTATCGACAATCTGCTGATTGGCGATGTTTGCTTGTTTGATATTGGTGTAGTTGTCACCGCCTCTGCGAGGGCGACGGTATTCATCGAGGGCCAACATCAATCTCCGATAGGTGTTCGCGGCTTTGTCGGCATACTCGTTGATGATCCGGATCTGATCAAAATTGGTTTGATTCATCGCCTGATCGGCTAGATGCATGGCTCGCGTATGAGCGATCACGAGCTGCGAGACCAGCATCTCCTCTGCAGGATCCCTGGGATCCATCCCATTGAACACATGCTCGACAAAGCTGTCAGAGGTCTTTCCCAGATCTGATCCCACGATCATCCTGCTGATCCTCTTTGATAACCCGTTCGTATGCACAGCACTGGTCATAATGTTGATGTGCACCTGTTTAGCGACTTTCGGATCGTGTGGCGATGAACCACAGAGCTTGATAGTGGTGTTGCTCATTGGAGAGACAGACTCAGCCCATTAAACCCATTCTGCAAGGAATGGCAACGACCAGCAGGGATTAGCTTAGATGCTGATCCCTGTTTCTTTTGCGCTCCACATTTCTACTCTCTTCTGCAATCCCGCTCGCTATCGCGACGCATATTGCACCGCTCTGGTCGCCAAGCCCCATGCGTTGGAGTACTTGTCGCCCCGAATGCTATGTATGCAGATGTGTATTTCAACGGAGACAAAAAAATACCTGCCCAGCGCATTCACGCTGGACAGGAGAGTCCTCACACTCGTTATTCAGTATTTTTTATGCATGCCCGAACCATGCGGCGTGTGAGAAACGGGACCCCGCCAATCAATCGCGACGACGACGAGTCGCGACCAATCCACCCAGACCAAGCAGGGCAAACGAACCTGGAGTCGGGACTGCGTTGAAGTTGTCCCAGTACACATCGTAACTACCAGCGGGACCTTGATTGTGGGCATTGAGGATCACATTGTCGATCATGTGAGCACCCAGGTTTCCCACCGAACCAATATTCATACCGTTGATAGCGAACTCCACAGTGGTTGCGGTGAGCTCAATATCAAGCGTGTACCACTCGTCCTGCAATGCGTTTTCGAAGGAAGTCCCGGTCCAACCAATGCCCGATTGCCAGAAACGGAATCCGGTGTAGGGCACTGCATTGCCATTGTCGCCGCCAACAACATACTCGATGATGGGAAAGGTCAGGTTGCCATTGCTCATGGTGGTCCACATACCAGCACGGACACCGGAGCTCCATGTGCTGTCTACGAACAGATCGATCGAAACGGAGGAGTTGACCGCCGAGTTGACATCATACTTGCGCCCCTGGTAGTTGTAGAAAGGGATATCGAATCCACTTGGACGATTGGCTTCAGAGTCTGCTGAGCTGATACCCTGGTGGAGGTGAGCACTCCCGTCAAACATAACACCCGACTCGAAGATCGCTGGAGCGAATCGGTCGGTGTACCAGGTGCCCGAAGCTTGTGAAGCGCCCAGGGTAATGTCCCCCGCGGTATCAAATGTTTGCGTGAACACATCCGCCCCTGCAACGGTGGACAGTGATGCGATGGTGAGAGCAAGTGTTGCGTATGCAATTTTCATGATAATGTTCGCTTTCGTATTGGGAGGTGTGTGAGGAAGGGCTGATCTGCTGTTCCCAATCCAGCAGGACCCGAATCCCGCTGGGTCCATTTCGGAACCCGGCGAGGTGTGTCAATACAGTGGATTACGCACGGCGACGACGGGTCGCCAGAAGACCGCCCATCCCGAGGCACGCCATCGCACCAGGAGCTGGTACAACATTGATGGAGATCGTGGTACGACCGATCTCGCTCATTCCATCGAAGGCTGCGATGTAGATCTCGTAGTTACCTGCAACAGTGGGATCAAATGCCATCAGCGGGCCAGCACCGTTGAAAAACTCATAGTTCCAGGAGTTCTGTGCGATGTTGTTCGCCCCCGCCAGCGTGTTGTAAGTCCCAACATCACCCGCTTCGACACCCGCGTTGGCAGCCGTTGCGTTGGTGCCAAACGAGTGATCCCAGAAAGGGGCCGCCACACCGGCGGTGATAAAATCAAAGGTCATGAAGTTGGTGCCGGCAGACGCGTCAGCGTCCATCCCGATCTGGTAGGTGTAGTCATCAACTGACTTGCCCGACGAACCATCAAAGTCAGTATTTACAGACCAGTCAAAATTCCAGATCGGAGTTGTAGGGTTGTTGGGATCGAAACCAAATCCAGTTGGTGGGTTTCCAGCGGCAAAGGTGTAGCTGCCGTCGCCGTTACTGTTGTAGACATTCTGTGGCTGATTCGCAGCATCAAACCGGAGCTTGCCGCGAATACCGATCTCGAGCCCTGAGGAGCGGGTGGTGGTGAATCCGCCGTTCGCGTTCCCGGATCCAAAGATGACATCCCCAGTGACATTCTGGTCATACTGGACGGAGGCAACTGCGAATGATGAGGCAGCGACGATGGAAAAAACTGCGATACCTGCGGTCTTAACGTTCATGGTTATATCTCTTTCTTAATGGGAAGGGTGTGAGGAAGACTGATCCGCTAATCCCAATCCAGCGGAGTCCGAATCCCGTCGGATCCCTTTCGGAACCCGACGAGGTGAATCAGAGTTTTAATCAAGCACGACGGCGACGCGTCGCAGCCAAGCCGCCAAGACCGAGCAAGGCAAATGCACCCGGAGCCGGGACTGTTGTAACGATGCCGGTACCGGAGAAGCCGTCGATCGTGTATTCACCTGTCATGGAGAAGCCTGATGAATAGGTTGCAAGCATTGCAGCCATCTCAGCCGCATCGCCTGGCCAGAAGGCGTTGCCAACACCGACATACACGATCTCATCAACGAGTGTCATACCGTTTCCTGAGTTGAAATAGGTATCATCGCCGCCGCCTTTGGCATTGTCGGCACCCCAGTCAACACCAAACCTGGTTGAGGAGAAGTTTGCGCCGGCGAAGGTACCTGAGAACGCCATTGTGTTACCAACATCGTTTGAAGAGATTTCGTACCCGAGATCATTGAGACGGAACTTTGTGATGCCGTCGCCAGTTGCATGGAGACCGAAGTGAATCCGGTTTCCAAACTCCCCGGCAAATGCGCCGGTGGGAGCGGAGTCTCCGCGCCAGCTGTTGAAGCTTGAGACCATAAGGTCGCTTGCATCAACGGTGGCACCCGCGACTTCGTAGGCGGTTGGATCGGTATTGCGATCACCGATGTTACCGAACCCAAATTCAAGTGAGTTGAGTGAGTTGGCTAGGTACCCGTTCCAGCTTGGTGAACCGAAGCTGTTTGGAGCAGAGGATGCAACAACATCGATTGTGATGCCGCCCACTGCCAATGATGAGGCGGCGGCGAGGGAAATAACGGCTGCGCTAGTGATCTTCAAATTCATGGTTATATCTTTCTATTTGGGAATGGTGTGAGGAGGACTGATCCGCTGGTCCCAATCCAGCAGCGTCGAATCCCGCCGGGTCCATTTCTGAACCCGGCGAGGTGTTTCAATACAGCCGATCAAGCACGACGACGGCGGGTCGCAGTCAGACCACCGAGCCCAAGAAGTGCAAGAGCACTCGGCGATGGAACCGCAAAGCCTGAGACCACATAGCCCTCAGCACCAGATACATAGTTGCTGAGCGTGTCACCGAATACCCAGTTAAAGCCGAAGGCGTTATTGGTGCCCAGCTCGTCTGGAGCACCCGAACCAACAGCATTGGCACCATTGAGGATGTAGCTCGCTGGTGGCGGAGCGATGGTCAGAGCCGCAAGATCCGCAAAAGTCAATGGTCCCGAGTTTCCCAGTAAGGTGTGAACCCATGAGGTCCCGCTTCCTGCACCTGGGGTTTCGTAAATCTTGGCAACCTTATCTGAGAGATCCGCGTAACTCAGATCGTAACTGAAGCTACCGCCACCGTTGTCAATCTGGAGGCCCTGAAATGCGCCGTTCGAAGGCTCGTTGGCGACTACGGCATAGTTGCCAAGACCATCTGTAACCCAGAGATTGAAGTAGGGCGCAACAGCCGGGCCCGAACCACCTGCGAAGCGGGTCGAGTCGTCATGACGGGTGATCTGAAGCCCGTCGATGCTCCCGATACTTGAGCCGTTGATCCCGTTGGAACCCAGAGCAGCCTTCTGGCCGCCCTCGTTAATGATGAACTCGGTAGCACCAGGGACATAAGTATTGTTCGCCTGAATTGCCGGTGCTCCATTCGCTCCGTTTCGGATGACAAACGAAGAGAAATCCGCGGATGCTGCCCCAGCTGTCATCGCTACCAATGCGGCTGTGGTGATTGTAGTTTTCATGAACATTTTCCTTTGCGTATGTTCCTGGATGCGTGAGGACGGCGTACGCCACTCACCAGGATGAACGGCACCGAATCCCGCCAAGTGTCTTTCGACACCCAACGAGTGTGAGGAGAGAGAGATCGGATTTGAATCCCGCTGAGCATGGGTCGACACCCAACGAGTATGAGGAGGAGAGAGATCTGTGTGAATCCCACCGAGCCGGAATACAAGCTCAACGAGTGCAATAAATATCAGTTATGGATCAGCGTGAGATGACCGTTCAAGTAGGAGAACGGGCTCTGTGTTTTTTCGGATCGAGCACAGTGCCCCCTGGTATCAAGCTCCGAGTTGATACGGCGTTTAAGCGATGCGTTCTTCGCCCCGCGTATCGCGAGCATCAGGAGGGCTTCACCTGAAAGCCGAGACATATCTTGTTCGCCTTTGTGCTGGTGTGTAATGTTCAAGTTCATCGTTCCACTCCTTTAGTAATCTGGTGAATCCGCCGTGTCACTCTTCTTGCTCTTGGCGATGTCCGCTGAGGCGGGCATTGATGCCCCGTTCGTGTCATCAGGCCCTGCTCGCACAAGCCCATCCACGAAGACAAATCATTCGTCGATGTCAATGCCTGGGCCCCTATCAAAGCCAGTGATCGCTCAAGCATCGGTGATACACTGGGCACCAAGCATGCAACACGACCGATCGAGTTCAACTCCGAGAGTCGGGTGATGAGATCCGGGACCGAGTTGATTGACTCTAAATATTCCACGCACACCGACCCGGGCTCGATCGCGACACAGGCATGTATCCCTCGTGTCGAATCAACACCCTCAAGAATCGGCCAGTCTTGGCTCGTCGCCAATGCTCGAAGCTCGTCTGAACACCGCCCATGACTGAGTAGCAGGCCTGTGTTTGATTGGTGGGTCTTTCTTAGCATGCGGAAAGACATTGCAACCCCCGTGCCAAACTCTCGGCGCCTTCCACGCAGAAGAGATTTAAAAAACAACTTTCATCGCAAGCATTCACACTCGATTCATAAGGTAACTCAACTGATTTAAGTAACCAGCAAGCATGACTACACAAGATGACACAGCAGGTCACACTCCGGCACACCGCCTACACCGGATGTCACACCAAATGTCACACATCCGTGTGACATTGACAACTGATTTGGCCTCTTGCTCGGAATCAGAATAAAAAAACAGACCTCCGAAGAAGCCTAATCGTATCTCATTTCAATACACTCTTATACCTGTTGAGAGCCCGACACTATTGGTTCGGCATCAATCTTAACAATCACTCTATAGAGATGCCGCCGGCTTATCCCCAGCAATTTGGCCGCCTCGGTCTTATTGCCATCGCAGTCCTTCAATGCCAGTCGCACACTCTGCGGAGTGACTTTCGACCCCACTGACTCTGCCCTGTGACCCGGGCCAGCATCACGAACCCGCTGCGGCAATGTGTACTCTTCAAGCCACTCCCCATGAGAGAGCACCAACGCCCGCTCGATCACATTGCCAAGCTCTCGCACATTGCCAGGCCAATGGTAATCCATCAACCGTTTCATAAACTGCTCAGACGGACGCCTCGACTCGACCCGGAGCAGTCCCGACTTGACTTCGATCAGCTCATCGACAATCCCCGGAAGTTCACTCATCCGCTCGCGGAGAGATGGGATATTCAGCTCGATGACGGCAATCCGGTAGAAAAGGTCCTCGCGGAACTCGCCCCGCTGAACCATCGCAAACAGATCCCTATGCGTCGCTACGATCAGCCGCACATCGCAGCAAACCCGCTCCACCCCGCCCACCGGGAGCACCGTATGCTCCTGGATAAAGGTCAGCAACTTAGCCTGCTGCTCAAGCCCCAGCTCGCCGATCTCATCAAGAAACAGCGTCCCGCCATCGGCAGACCGGATCAGCCCGACCCGATCACTCGTCGCCCCGGTAAACGAGCCCTTCTTGTGACCAAACATCTGGGATTCAAACAACGAATCTGGCAGAGCCGCACAATCCACACCCACAAACGCCCCCCCCGCCCTCGCGCTCTGATAATGAAGCTGACGCGCAAACCGTCCCTTGCCCGATCCTGTCTCCCCACCAAGAAGCACCGTCACATCAGATGACGCAACCTGTTCGATCTCAGATTCACAAATACAGCCAAGATCAGCGGTGTTCGTCAGAACGCCCTGAGATACACCCGTATCTAGAGTGCTTCTGTCATCGCTCTGTTGGCTGGTGGTAGGCATGTTCTGCTCAATGAGCAGGCCGCCTTCAACTCGGGATCACTTGTCTTGGGTAGGGTGTATTGTCTGATATAGGAGTTTTGAAGTCTCTGGCGTAGTACGAGAGTGCATGCCTTGAGTTATTCATGAGTTTCAGGTGATCGATCATTCGACCAGTGTGCCTGAATCTGTTTCTGGAATCGGCATCCCAGAAATACGAGCTAAATGTACACGCTCTATTAGAAAGTTCTACGGGACAAACTACGACTGAAAAGAATGAACCTACCCAGGCATTCTCTCCGTGAATAATCTCCCTAAACCTTCGTCCCATTGAGCAACTGAACTCGATTGAGACGGCCTCCTTCTCTCTAGGGGTTCTCTCTATTCTCACTCGGAACGCTCTCTCAATGCGCACCAGATCGCTCGTTCGCCAACGACCTACTAGTAATGTATACAACAAGTCCAACTGATTCAACCCTTAACGTCCAATTTACAGCGCTAAAGATATAAAGTATAAAAACGAGCGTAGAAATTCATTATTAGTTGTTATCGAAGCCACATTCAAGACAGACCATAATATGCAAAAAGGGCCATGCACAACGCATGGCCCTTTCTCTTACATCCAATTCTAAACTAAGGACACCCAGCAGAATATTCCGAGAGATACGCCGAGATATCGAAGAAATCAAACACCGTGTCATTGTTGTAATCCACCAAGTTGGTCAAGAAGAAAGAAATATCAAAGAAATCCAGCGCACCGTCCTGATTCAAATCAGCTGAGCAACCACCGCAGTTACACACAGGCCCATACAGCACCGTCTGAAAGTGCGCCGCCGGGACAAACCCAGGGTCATTCGGATCGTCCGGGTCAAGAGTACAAGATAACCCGCCAAACCACCATGGCCCGTCTAAGACGACGCTGCTAGTTACGCTATCAATGGTACCCGTGTTAAACAAATCCTCTGTCTTTCCCGCTGTCGGTCCATCTGACACCCAACTCCACGAATCCGCAACAGAGTCATACTCAGGATGGCCCGGGGTCGGCGAACCAACCACCACCCCAGCAACAGCGATGTTGAGCGGATCGCCATCGATTCCAGTTGAAGAATCCGAATCGCCATCAGCGTTATCAACATCAACAGTGCCCGGCTGGTTGAAATTGAGCGACCAACCCCAATCAGCAAGCCCATCAAGATCGGGATCGATGTCGGGGATACCTGGGAGGCCGTTGTACGCGAGATCCATGCGCGGATTGTGAAACGAAGCACCCTGAAGATCGGAATCTGTGTCAGCAAACTCAAAGATCAAAGAAGAATGAAATCCGCCAGAAATAGCACCAAGATCAACATCCATGCTGTAGTACGCCAATGAGTCGCCGTTCGGGTCTGATATTTCAGCGGGAAGATTGTAAAAACGAAGGGCGATCAGTGGCATTGCAATACTCAATGGATAAATATCTCCTCCATTCAATGCGTCATAGTATATCCAGAGCCCGGCAAACCCTGGCACGCCATCACCTACCCCATCTAAATCGGTGTCCGTATCTTGATGATCAGTGATCCAGTGCACCTGGACACAGTCAACGACAGTATCCATGGCAATATCACCCCAGTCAAAGAACATATCTCGAGTGTCCCAACCACTATTTGCAGTACTACTGGACGAGTTCCAAGTATCAATCTCCCAATAATAAGCCGTGGTATCCCCATAGTCAGCGCACTGCGCCCCTGTATCGGCAATCCAAATTTCCGTGAATCCTGTGCCATCAGCCGGGCTCTGAACCCCGTCCTGCATCAGCATGGTGATCTTCTCCCCCGTCGCAATGTTGTAGTAAATATGAGCAATGTGCTTCACCTGCCCAACACTCGGATCAACCCTCGTCGGCGTCTCACCCCCCGCAGCCGAACCAACCAAACCCGCAACTACAAACACGCACAACGCTTGTGCCTTCATGGCAAAACCCTTTCTACCCAAGCGAGAATGAAGCTAAGAAATAATCTATACAAATACCAACCCTCAATCTATCACATTTTCCCTATAACTGCAAACATCTTCCGATGTCATCTGCACAAAAATGAAGCCACCCTCCATGGATGGCCCCGTAGCTATGAACAGACTGAGATCTCAATCAGAAACCATCACGGACACCCAGCAGAAAACTCCGAGAGGAACGCCGAAATATCGAAAAAATCGAAGACCGTATCGTTGTTGTAATCGACCGTGTTGGCCAAGAAGAACGAAATATCAAAGAAATCAAGCGCACCATCCTGATTCACATCGGGACAGCAACAAACTACCCCGCCAGGCCCATATAACACAATCGCAAAGTGTGCCGCAGGAACATATCCACTCCCGGGAGGTGCTGGTGGAATTGTGCACGACAATCCACCAAACCACCAAGGGCCCTCCATGACTATCTCATCAGTGACAGAATCGATGTACCCGGTATTAAAAATATCCTCGGTCGCTCCTGGAAGATCCCCATCATAGATCCAACTCCAAGAATCCGAAACCGAGTCATACTCTGGATGCCCAGGACTTGGAGAACCAAAGACAATACCGGCAGTGCCGTAGTTCAATGGGTCGCCGTCAATCCCGGTCGATGGATCAGAGTCACTATCAGCGTTGTCAACATCAACAGTGCCGGGCTGGTTGAAAGTCAGCGACCAGCCCCAATCCGCCATGCCATCACCATCAGGATCAATATCCGGAACGCCAGGTAGACCGTTAAACTCTTCATCAAGATTCGCATGATGAACCGCCGCCCCCTGTAGATCAGAATCAGTATCGCCGATCTCAAAGATCAGTGAAGTACCAATTGAACCCGAAGCCCCTAAATCGATATCAGCGGTGTAGAACGCTATGAACTGATCCTCCGGATCAGACACCTCACCCGGAAGATTAAAAAACTCAAAACTTATTAACGGCAGAGCGATCGAATCGAACTCCGGCGAACGCCCGTTCATTGCATCCCAGTACACCCAGTTCCCAGCAAAGCCGGGAACCCCATCGCCAATGCTATCGAAATCAGAATCGGTATCCTGATGATCGGTGATCCAGTGAATCTGCACACAATCAACGACCGTGTCCATAGGAAGATCGCCCCAATCAAAGAACCAATCCTCAGTGTTAGCACTAAGAGTTCCGCTAGAGCCAGTGCTAAATGAATCAATAGCCCAGAAGAAGCTGGTGGTATCACCAAAATCTATGCACTGAGCACCAATAGAAGCAACCCAGACCTCAGTCCCCGCCTCTCCATCTGCAGGGTTCTGTACCCCACCCTCCACCAGAGTAGTAATTTTCTCCCCGGTCGCAATGTTGTAATAAATATAAGCAACATGCTGGACCTGACCAACACTCGCATCAACCTTCGCAGGCGCCTCGCCTCCAAAAGCTGATCCAGCCAGCCCCGCAACAACAAATACAGTCAATACTTTCGCCTTCATGGCAAATTCCTTTCTACCTCTACGAGAAATAAATAAACAGCAATCCAAACGGACGCCAAAACATCATCTACTAAAATACAAATAAATAAAAGTAGACTTTACAAAACAACTACGCAGCCAGTCATAGAAATCGGCCACAACTTACCAAGCATCACCCGCCACACACTGCACAGCTAATTAAAGCGGCGCTTTATACAAATATGTGCTTTCATGCGAGAGACCCTCATTCCTAAACAATGCCAAAAATGGCACCAAGACTTAACCTGTTCGCCTTTACTTCAAAACAGTTGCACTAAATGTCGCAACATATAAACAAATTATATTCAATTTCACCCCCCCCCATTCAACCAATCCCCCCGAATCATCCCAATCGCCCCATTTCCCGCCTTTCCCCACCAACCGACATACCATCCCAAACCACGATTACGCCCACCGGAGCACCAATATGTCACACGCAACTTCAATCTCAGGCCCAAACCTCGAAAACATCGACCCACACGCCGTCACCATCTCTGGAATCGTCCTCGATCCAAGCTACACCCCAGACAACCTCCCAGTCTCCCTCCAAAACTTCGACCGCGATATCAACAACCCCGGCGAGTACCCCTACACAAGAGGCCTCTTCCCCAACGGCTACCTCACCCGACTCTGGACCATGCGCCAGTTCGCAGGATTCGGCTCCGCTGACGACACCAACGCCCGCTTCAAATACCTCCTCGAAGCCGCCAAGACCTCCACCAAAGCAAACACCGGCTTATCGACCGCCTTCGACCTCCCCACCCTCATGGGACGCGACTCCGATGACATGCTCTCGATCGGCGAGGTCGGCAAGTGCGGCGTCGCAATCGACACCATCGAAGACATGCACCGCCTCTACAAAGACATCCCCATCGACAAAGTCACCGTCTCCCAAACCATCAACGGCCCCGCCTGCGTCATCTGGGCGATGTACCTCGCGATGGCCAAACAACTCAACATCTCCTGGGACACACTCGGAGGCACACTCCAAAACGACATCCTCAAAGAGTTCCATGCGCAGAACGAGTTCATCTACCCACCAGAAGCCTCAGTCAAGCTCGTCGTAGACACCATCGAGTTCCAAGCCCAGCATCTCCCCAAATGGAACTCCGTCTCCATCTCAGGATACCACATCCGCGAAGCCGGCTCCTCCGCACCACAAGAACTCGCCTTCACCCTCCGTGACGGCATGGAATATGTCGAGGCCTGCCTCCTAAGGGGCATGGACATCGACTCGTTCGCCCCACGCCTCTCATACTTCTTCAACGCGCACAACGAGTTCTTCGAAGAAATCTGCAAGCTCAGAGCAGCACGCAGAATCTGGGCACGCATGATGAAAGAACGCTACGGCGCCAAGAACGAACGCTCATGGTTCATGAAGACCCATGTCCAAACCGCAGGCTGCTCGCTCACAGAACAACAACCCCTCAACAACATCGTCCGCGTCGCCTACCAAGCCATGGCCGGCGTCCTCGGCGGCTGCCAATCACTCCACACCGACTCCATGGACGAAACCCTCGGCCTCCCAACCGAACAAGCCGTCACCGTCGCACTCCGCACCCAACAAATCCTCGCACACGAAACCGGCGTCACCCGCACCGTCGATCCGCTGGGCGGCTCCTACTTCATCGAAGCCCTCACCGACAAAATGGAAGCCGAAGCCCTCGACTACATCGAGCAAATCGACAACATGGGCCGCGGCCCCTGGAAACCAGAACACGCGACAACAAGCACCATCGACGAAGGCGGCTGCGTCGGAGGCATCCACAAGGGCTACTTCCGCCGCCAGATCGCCGAAGCAAGCTACCGCTTCTCCGAAGAATGCGAAGCAGGCGACCGCATCATCGTCGGCGTCAACCAATACACCGACGACAACGAAGAACGCCCCATCGACATCCTCACCATCTCCGAAGAAGTCGAGACCGTCCAGAACGAACGCCTCACCGACTTCAAACAACGCCGCGACGACACAGCCGTAGAAGCCGCCCTCCAAACCATCCGCGACGACGCAAGAGCCAACAAGAATGTCATGCCCGCCCTGGTAGAAGGCGCCCTCGCCAACTGCACACTCGGCGAAATGGTCCAAGCCATGGCCGACATCTACGGCCGCTACACCGGCGGGCCAGAATGGTGAGTTATCCAAACACTTGGGCTCGCGGACCATTGACAGATGTTGCCAATGCTTATCTCGATTTTCTACAAACCATTAACTGGAAAAACGAAATTTATATGGGTGGCATTCAAGAAGGAAAGAACAAGTTTCTTTCCAATGCGTGGTTAAAAGCGTGCGGCCCAAAGAACAAATACCACAAAACCCACTTGGCATCTCCAAATGCTGCACGAATTATGGAATCTGGCGAAAAATCGCCGATGATTTGGGAGCATGTTGTCCCAAAGCAAGAGCACATTCAATCGGTTTGTGAAAATCTAGCCATCTCGGGTGATCTTACAATTGACACAGTAATAGAGTTGCTTGAAAAATATTGGGTGACAGCAACCGTTTTAAAAACTGAAGATGAGCTACTGTCTCGTTTCAAAATGCCAAACGATTGGGATAGACTGGATATTTTTGTGCGCTACAAGAGTGCTGGCATTTCATTAATTGAAAACCCCTTTTTTACAAGCTAAGAAATGAGTGTTAACCATGGCCGGCATCTACGACCGTTACACCGGCGGGCCGGAGTGGTAAAACATGATTTGCTCTACTTATGCCCACCCCAGAATTGGTTATAGGCATTCCAAAGATTTCTGTATTCTGATTGATCTTCAGGGTGCATCAGCCGAGAGAACTCTTTCTGATTTGGATCGCAAATTACTTTAATTTCATTTCGATACTCTGTCTTGTATCTTTTATAATCAATTTTTCCCAAGCAGTAATACATTGCCGCAGACTCGTGTGCATTCAGATAGTTCTCAACCGCTGAAGAGAAAGCCTGTTCTGTCACAGGCAATATGCTACCTGCTTTTTTCTGATCTTCTACGCGAAAAGCTACTTCTTGGAACTTATCTTGTGCAACTGTGATACCTGTCCGCAAGCTTCGTTCAAGTGATGCGATCGCGGTTTCATTTGCAATCTCAGAGTTCGCTTTACTTTTATTCGCAAAGACCCAAGAAACTACGCACGCGATTGCTGAAATGCCTGCGGCAATCCATCCTGCTGCATCACCTGAAACCATATCTTAACTCCCCCCGATAATTTGGGAAACAAGATCCACAAGCGAAGCAAAGTCATCATTTCGAGCAGCCCTAACCGCTAGCTTGACGACATGATTGTTGTCCGCGGATAGCTGCTCTGCAACGAATGTATACAGCCGAGTTTTGTCGGACTCGGTAAGGTACTCGCCATCTTTCTCATATGTGAGACCATCGATTTGATGGGCAATCTGCTGTAGTGTTGCAGCAGTGTGAGATGCTCGTATTGTTGATTCGTTCAAATTGCGAACTTGCCCAAACCCGTCCTTTCTTATGGAATCAAGAATATCTGACGCATACTCTGCCGCAAACTGTTCGAATGTTGCCATTAAGTAGCTCCTTTGGTGCACTCTTTTTCTTGATTATACCCGTTCATAGCCGGGTGCCCCGACCCGCCGTCTTCGGCGCGTCGGGTTTAACCATTCATCCCCCCATCGCCCCCCGAATCACCCCCGCAACCTCCTCCTTCGCATACCCCGCCTTCCCCCCAACACAAGGCACATGCACAATCGGAATCCCCGCCGCCCCATACACCGAATCCACAAACGCATCCCGCGCCTGAACTTTTTTAGAGTTATGTGATTTATCATCCAACTCAATCACACACATCACCCCCATATCCCCCGGCCGTGCCAGCACAAAATCCACATGTTTGGACTTAATCCGATTAAACGCCCGCTGATTCGTGGAACGATCCAACCCCTTCTTCACAGAAACCAAATCCGCCATCCGAATCTTACACAAAACTGTGGCTTGATCCGCCCCATTCGGATCCGTCGGATGCCGCAACGCCTCCCGCAGCACACGATAAAACTTCAACTCCGCCTCAGACAGAATCCCCTCACGAGCTTCATACAAGTCACCCGGCTTATCCCCCTCAACAACAAGTTCACTATTCGAACTCTCCCCCGCATCCCGCTCCAGAACCTGCAAGACAAACCACATCACTCAAACAAAAACCGCGAATCCAAGAATATACCAAATCATAATGTCCCCTTTCAATATCAAAGCATACCTCAAAACCTACTCAGTTGCCGGGTGCCCCGACTCGCCCTCTTAGGCGCAGTCGGGATCACTCAACCGCCGCTGCTTTCTCGCCGGGAGCCATGTAGGCTCCGTCTTCGCCTCCTGCATGTCTTCAATCCCCCCCTTAAAGAATTTCTCCCCACTTCCCGGAACCGAACACCAAAACCAGACGAAACTTCTAAATAGAATTCGCCATCAAAACCGCTGGCGTTGCATGTACCCCCTGCATGCAGTTCGGGACAATCCAACCAGGAGAACAACATGACCTCTCGCAAATACGCCATGGGCGCGATCGCCGCGTCCGCACTGCTCTCATCCCCAGCCGCCGCCGACCTCCTCGCCAACGGTGGCTTTGAGACCAACCTCAACAACGACACCACCTACAACATGAACAACGCAGACTTCACCGCATCCATGGCCAACACAACCGCCTTCGGCAGCGGAAACGAAGTCGACATCATCAGCAGTGAAAACAGCGAGTTCGGATTGCCAGCAATCGAAGGCGACTGGAGCATCGCCCTCCACAGCAACATCTTCACCGACGCCGACGACGCAATCTCCATGGGTCTAATCCCAACCGCAAGAGCCGGCGAACTCTTCCGCGTCGAGCTCTCCGCTCAGATGGCCACCGAGTTCGACCCAGGCCCAGGCTCACTCGAAATCGGCATCTCATCCACCGCCAACTCCTTCGGCGCTCTCGTCCACTCATTCAACCTGACCTCAAGTGACACATGGGAATCACTCAGCGCCGATTTCTTCTCCACCACCGGCTTCCAATACCTCACCCTCCGCTCCAACCGCAACGGCGGCGACGGCGTATGGATCCATGTAGACGCCGTCTCCCTCACCTCAATCAACATCCCTGCTCCAACCACCCTCGCCCTTCTCTCACTCGCCGCCCTCTCCACAAACAGACGCAAACGATGCAACTGATTCCCACCACATTCAAACCTCAAGTGGCAAACAAAAAAGCGGGCGTCCAAACAGACCGCCCGCCACAGATTACCCCACGAGCTCTCAAACAACCGCCCGAGGCACAACCCGCTCTCTCCCCACCCTTCTCAAACACACCCTCTCTCAAGACCAACAAACTCATGCACCGATGGCCCACAGCAATACTCCGCAGCGTCACAACAACACCACACGCTTCAGCTTTCCATTTCCTGTTTTTAGTTTCTATCAAGGTCAACAAAGAACTCATCAACCCAAGACCCAAACTACACAGGCCTTCAAATACTCACACATCACTATTCGTACCGTGTTTCGACCGGTTCCATATCCTGCCACACAAGATCCATTCACCCCGGAATCTCTCCAAAAATAAAGCGAGCACCCCAAGATGAGTGCCCGCACGAAATCAGATCAAACTGTCATCAGCAACTCATCGTTTCCGACGAGTCACCATAAACCCACCAATCACAAACAACGCCATCCCCCCAGGCGTTGGAACCACGCGGTCCAAGTTCAACTCACCAACAGCAAACGCCGGCGCCCCAATCTGATCAAAGATCTCATAATCAATATCAACCGAATCCCCAAACGCCACCCCGCGCAAAGTCACAAGCGGAAAGAATCCCATCGCAGCATCAGTAAGATCAATAGAAATATTCCCCGCAGCATCAACCCCACCACTCATCGTACCAAACCCAGGATCAGCAAACGGATCAGCTACAAAGCCGGTTACCCCAACCGATCCGGTGATCACAAACGGATCAGGATCAGAGCCGCCAAACACATTCCCATCAAGATCAATCGTGATCGAAATATCCACCCCACCAAGACTTTCGATCAACATCGAAGCCGCCCCAGTAGATCCAAAGGTAAAGTTATCCCATTGTCCCTCATAATCTCCAAGATTCAGTTGTGCCCCAGCAACCGCATTACAAACCGCGATTACGCCAATAGCCAAGAGTGTCCGCATGATGTATCTCCAGTAGAAGTAGAAAGTGTGTACAAACCAAATCTGCCACACAATCCGCTCTCTCGCAACCAAAGTCCGAGATTCATCCTTCTCAGCCCTCAAAATCGCCACTTTCGGTCCACCAGACCATATTCAATACCAAATTATTCCGAAACCAAACCCCACTCCACCCGGTATATCTCTCCACACAGGAGACCATCTCATGCGCACCGTCCTCGCCATCCTCGCCATCGCCCTCACCATCACAACAGCCCACGCCCAGTCCGACAATCAGCTCGTCAATCGCTACGACAAATCCGTTGCCGCCCAAAAATACAAAGCTGCCCTCGTATCCGCCCAAACTATCGTTGATCGCTACCCAGAGTCATCCAACTGGAACTTCAACCTCGGCTCAATGCACGCCCGCAATAACAACCCCGACCTCGCAATCCAAGCCCTCCAAAAATCTGCAGACCTCGGATACACCGGCGTCCGCTCCTTCGAGCAATCAGAAGACCTCGACACACTCCGCCAAGACAAACGATTCATCAAAGTCCTCAAGAAAGTCCAACAAAACGCCGCCACTCGCCTCAACGAGTTTACAAAAGAAGCAAGAAAGCACAAACCAAAAACTCACATCCCAACGACCGCTACAGACAACCCGCCCCTCATCCTCGCCCTCCACGGCACAGGAATGCGTGGGAGCGACATGATCAAAGCCCTCAAAGACACCGCCGATGAACTCGACATGATCCTCATCGCCCCCGACGCGCTCCGCCCCACCGCAAGCGGCGGTTTCTCATGGACCTACCGCGACGAATCAGAATGGATGGTCAATCACATCATCCAACAAGCCATCGAAAAACACAATGTAAACCCAAACCAAATCTACCTAGTCGGATTCTCTCAAGGTGCAAACATCGCACTCATCATGGGCCAAACATCCCCTAACCTCTTCGCAGGGGTCGTCCCAATCTGTGGCCACTACGAACCTCAAAACGCCTCCGCCGAAGAGGACACGACCCTCCCCCCCTTCTACCTCATGACCGGCGCAAGAGACCCCTGGAAAAAAACCTACGCCCAAGCAAAGCGGGATTTCTCAAAGAACGAGTCACCTGTCCAAGTCAAGATGCTCGCAGGCAAAGGCCACGAACTCCCCGCAGGAAAAACAGGCACCATAGAACTCGTCAAAGCAATCAAGTGGTGCCAATCCAAAGACGAATCCATCAAGACAGAACACCAGAATCCGTAGCCGAGCCCGCAAAGACCTCGTCAATCACTGCGCAATCCCCCCACCAACGCTCACCCCAGATCGCCAAGTTCATCATCGGCCAAGCAAGATTCCAGTTAGATCCCGGATCTCCAACAACCGCATCAATCGCTTCACTCCGGAAGATGTGACGAGCAAACTCAGACCGACTCAGCACACCCGCCCGAGCCCCGATCCATTCCTGGAACGGCAGCGGGAAGCTCGCCTTAGGCCTCTCAACAACATCGCTAGGCAACCGGTCCGCGAACGCCTGACGCAACGCGATCTTCGTCTGCACCGGGCTCCCATTGACAAACTTATCGCCCATCTCAAGCGACTGCGCAAAGTCCGAAACCACCCGATCCGCCAGCGGCGTACGCCCCTCCACCGAACACAACATCGAAGCCGTATCAAGCCGTCGCAACAAGTTGGGCAGGTTCATCCGCCTGTGAAAAGCCAGATGCGCCTGCATCGAGCCAGAACACCCCGCACGCAGCTTATCAAACGACAACTGATACCACACCTTGAGCAAAGAATCTGAATCCGTCGCCCCAAGCCAGTCCCCCTGCATAACCACAGGCTTCAGCTCATCATTCACCCAAGCATTCGATTGCAGATGAAACAACCCCGCAGACAAATCAGAATCCGGAATATGATCAACATACGACTGCGCCTGAATCATCGGCAGCTCATACCCACCAAACAACTCGTCGGCCCCCTCACCAGACAACGCCACCGTAAACCCACGCCCGTGCAAAGCACTGCACACCTCATAGATCGCAACCTCATTGGGCGTCGACAAAGGTACCCCCTTCGCATCAACCATCCCACGCCACCGATCTAAGAAACCGGCAGGACCAATCTCCACCTCCGTGTGATTGGTTCCAAGAAACTCCGCAACCTTGGCCGCCATTTTAAAGTCATCGGCAAACCCGTCACTCCGTGCCCCAGCACAAAATGTATGCAACTCCCCAAGCTGATCCATCGCGATCCGAGCAATGATCGAGCTGTCAATCCCGCCCGAGAGTAACGAGCACATCGGCACATCAGTACGAAGATGCCGGATAACCGAATCCTCGATCACCGACCGTGTATCGGAAACATCTGAAACACACCCGATCCCCGCCCCGCTGTCCCAGCACGAACTACTCTCCAAACATTCATAACTACTTGTCGAATACGACGCCCACTCACCAGGCTCAACAGACGACACCCCCTCAAACATCGTCCGCCGCCCAAACTCAGGACGGATAGTCGACAAGTACGCACTCATCGTGAGCAAGTCAGGCTGGACATCGAACTTTGGATGCGCCATCACCGCACGGATCTCAGAAGCAAACAGCATCACCCCGCCTGCGCCGCCAGTCCTCGCCAAATACAACGGCTTAATCCCCATCGAATCCCGACCAAGCAAACACCGCCGCTGCGCTGTATCAACAAATGCAAACGCGTACATCCCCCGAAGCTTGTGCCGCGCCTCAACTCCCCACCGCACCAGCGCATGAAGCACCGTCTCGGTATCACACGTCGACCGGAAAACCACGCCCAGCGATTCGAGTTCTCGCCGCAGATCATGATCGTTGTACAGCTCGCCGTTGTACACCAATGTGTACCGGCCATCATCCGTGCTCATCGGCTGATGCCCATGCTCACTCAGATCCACAACACTCAACCGAGTATGCCCCAGTGTCCCGCACACCGTCGCCAGCACCCCCGCATCATCAGGCCCCCGATGCACCAACTGACGGCGCATCGCAAGCACATCTTGCTGATCGACCGGGAACTCAGAAATTACACCAACAATGCCGCACATGCCAAGTCTATCGGCACAATCTACCCCGCAGGCTCAATTCGAACTCAATCGTCCCCGGCACCATCAAGATCGTCAGGCTTGCACACCTTGCACGCTTTATGAGAATCTTCGATCTCGCTCCGATTCTTGGCAATCCCCGAATCCCGCACATGCTGGCAATCCTTGGTGTGATACTTCGAACCATACTCGGTCACAAACACCACGGAATTTTCTGCTGCCTGCTCAACTTCAAGGACTTCGACGACCTCCTCTGAAGCTTCAGCGGCACCATCATCACTCGACTTCACAACCCCGACAACCGCCGGCTTAGGAGCCGGATACCAAACGCCCTTCCGCGCATCCCTCGCCCGATCTTGTGCCCAAAGCATTACCGCACTATTGAACCCCGACGGATCACGGGCGTGCTTGGAAAACCCAAGCCGGACCATCTCAAGATTCACGAACAACCCATCAGGCATTCGGTATATATACCCCCGCCGAAATCCCCTCGCGTCGGTCCCTCGCCGCGGGTCAGCAAGCACCGCCAGCTGTTCGCCGTCCAGTATCGATTTCAGGAAACTCCGCGCCTCTGCACTCCCCCGGAGCAGAGCCGGCCCCTCACCCTCGCCATCCCCCATAAGTATGTCCGGCGAATCCGCCCCTGCAAGTTCGTACCGAACGACCGCACCCTGAACAAAGAGCTCAACAGAATCCCCATCGATCACCCGATGCAGCACCGCAGGCACCAGCCGGTCCGCATCAGGCTCAATCACCCGAGGCATCGGCCGCGCAGCAGGTTCCCCACCAACTGCAACAGCCTGCACAAAAAAAAGAACAACGCCGAGCATCACCCGCCGCCGCCTCTTCCAAACTGGCACCATCAACTCAATCATTCATTAGACCCACACATTGACAATGAGGTTGGGTTCCTTGAGTTTGCCCGACCAGGTCCCCATCGAACTCGTCACCATCTTGACTTCGTACTCAGGGTGATCATCGAGCCATTCATTGATCTGCCGATCAAGAAACTCGAGCGAATCCCCGGTCAGTCGGCAGTGAAAGCTCTTGACATGGATCGCCCCGGTCCCGGTCGCATTGGGCGAACGGGTCCATTGATCCTCGTGCCGTTTGGAACCGAGTTTCTGCTCAAATGTAGTTATCTTGGACTGCCCCGGCTGAGCGGCCGGAACCGGCTCAGTCGATAGATCAATCGGCAGCGTGTCGTCAAGCCCCAACTCGTTGGAGTCGTCATCAGACGAAGGCTCGACTGGTAAACTTGTCTTTTTTTTGACTGGCCCAGAATACCCAGGCGGTAACGGATCAAACAGTGGTCCCTGCATCACGGAGAACCTCCTCATAGAAGTACTGTATCAAATAATGCTCAGTTATGCGAGCCCTATTTGATCACCTCGGAAACACCACCGATTCTGTGCGGTTTTTTCCCCAAAGTACCGCACAACCCATGGCTCATCATCAATTTCTTCCCAGCCGATCTGAGTCACAAGCTCGCCCCCATCAACATCGCCCCGGAATCCGCTGCAAACCCCGGAGGTTACCCGGGTCACGTCTCCCCGATTTTCGCCGATATCTCCCTGAAATTCAAGGTAATGGGCCCGGTGATTGGGCAATTGTTCCACGTGGAACAATTGGTCCGGGACCCACAAATCCGGCCTCTCATCGCACCTAAAGCTCAGGAGGCGGTGTTCATCTGGGCAACCCGGGATTTCAATCATCCAATCAAAGTGGCTTGCGCCATCGGTCAGTGTGTGTTTGAGAATAACCGCGCGGCTCGTGGCGAGGTTGGATTCCTTGGCTGGGTGTGGTGAATCGTTGGTCATTGAGCTATATTCAATACAGACCACTACCTGGAGTCGAGTATGTCCAAAAGATCGATTTTAACACTGACCATGATTTTTGCCGCCATTCTGCTGAGTTCTTGCGGGCCTACGCAGAAAGTGAAGCGGACCTTTGCCCTCAATGATTTATCTCTCAAAGCACGAGCGGCGGCTCGGAATGGGGATGATCAGCGATCACTGGAGCTTTGGCAGGAGTATGTTGAGCGGCGACCACATGCTCATTATGCTCAGTATGAGCTTGGGATGACAGAGTCTCGGATGGGGATGTACACGGCTGCGATCGGGCATCTGACTACTGCCCATGATCTTCGGCCTGGGAATATTCAGTATATTGAATCGCTTGGCGATACCTTTATTTCCGCGGGTCGTGCTGAGAACATGATGTCGCTGATGCGGGGGACGGCAGCGGAGGGGGGGAATGTTGCTGGACAGTTGCGGCTCGCACGGTACGCCCAGAGTGTTGGGATGCTTGATGAGGCGAAGCGGGCGATTAACTTGGCGATGATGTATTCCAATGGGGAATCGGTTGAGCCATACATGGCGATGGCTGATTTTGCCCGGCATGCTGGAGATTCCGCTCTTGAAGAACAATCGCTTAGAAACGCGTTGTGGTTCGATCCGGGATCCGATAACCTTGATTCTCGATTCCTCGCCCTTGGTATTACCCCTGGGCCGTCGCTTGCGACAAACCCCACTGAGGATCAGAATTAGGGGTATTTAGAGATTTATTGTGGAATTGTTTGACGAAATGGGAATGGCCCGCTAGTCTATATCCGTATATGCGGATATATGGCTTATGGCAAAACAAACACACACTCCATCTCAACTGACTGCTGCTGAATCATTGAATCAGCTGAGCGACCCGATCCGGCTTCGGATGATGCGGGCGCTTTGCATGCATGAGTTGTCGGTTGGTGAGTTGATACGCGTGGTTCAGATTCCTCAATCTTCGGGCTCTCGTCATTTGAAGCTTCTGGCGGAGGGCGGCTGGGTGGTTCGTCGGTCTGTTGGGCCTGCGACTTTTTACAGGGTGGTGCTTGATGATTTGCCTGCGACGATGCGGGGGATCTGGCTTGCGGTTTGTGATGAGCTTGATGGGCTTGCTGATGCACAGGGGGATGACCAGCGGGTTCGGTCGGTGATGTCTGAGCGGATGACTGATTCGGGGGCGTTCTTTGGGGAGCATTCAGGAGAATGGGACGGTGTACGGAATGACATGTTTGGGCGGTTTTTTACTGACCGTGCGCTGCTGAGTTTGATTGATCCGCGGTGGCGGGTTGCGGATCTTGGGTGCGGGACGGGGAACTGTACTGAGCTGCTGGCTCCTTGGGTGGAGCGGGTTGTTGCGATTGATCGTTCGCCTGAGATGCTCGAGGGGGCGCGGGCGAGGCTTGAGAATGCGAGCATCGAGAGTGGTCATGTTGACTTTGTCGTGGGGGATCTTTCGAAGGTTCCGCTTTCATCGGGCAGCGTGGATGCGGCGGTGTGCATGCTTGTGATTCATCATATTGATGAGCCTGTGGAGGCGCTCAAGGAGATCCGGCGGGTGCTGACATCTGAGCGCGGGGGCGGAGTTGTGCTGCTGGTGGATATGTGCGAGCACACGAATGATGAATACCGGCGGGGGATGGGGCATAAGCATCTGGGGTTCTCGAATCAGGCGGTTATCGGAATGCTGGGGGAAGCGGGGTTTGGATCGATACGAGTGAATAACTTACGGCCTGATGTGAACTCATCTGGGCCCCCACTCTTTGCCGCGGTGGCGAGGGTATTGAACGAGAAGATTTGAACGAATAAATGGCGCGGAATTGACGCGAAGAGAGACGACACACTAAGAAATCGGTGTCTCAACACCGATACAGGGAATAACAAAAGGAATCACCAATGACAGCAACAGCGACATCACCGTCTTTGACAGTTGACACGATTAACGGGCTTGATTTTAAGGTTTTGGACCTTGGTCTTGCGGAACACGGCCGGAAGGAGCTTCGGCTCGCTGAGCATGAGATGCCTGGTTTGATGGCGCTGCGTGCTCAGTACGGGGAGAGCAAGCCGCTCAAGGGTTTGAAGATCATGGGCTCGCTGCACATGACCGTGCAGACTGCGGTGCTTATTGAAACACTGACCGCGCTTGGTGCCAATGTACGTTGGTGCTCTTGCAACATTTTCTCGACGCAGGACTTTGCGGCTGCGGCCGTGGTTGTTGGGCGCACCGAGGACGGCGGGACACCTGAGAACCCGAAGGGTGTTCCTGTCTTTGCTTGGAAGGGCGAGACACTTGAAGAGTACTGGTGGTGCACCAAGCAGGCACTGACTTACCCTGATGGGTCCGGTCCTGACCAGATTGTTGATGACGGCGGCGACGCTTCGTTGTTCATGATCAACGGTATGGACTACGAGAACTCGGGCAGTGTTCCTGTTTGGAACGAGCAGAACGATGCTGAGGAGTGGAAGCATGTGCTTGCGACGATTAGCTCGACGATCGACGGGAACCCTGGTTGGTTCCAGAAGAACACGCCTTTGATCCGTGGTATCTCTGAAGAGACCACGACTGGTGTGCACCGTTTGTACCAGCTCGCTGCAGAAGGCAAGCTTCCTTTCCCTGCGATCAATGTGAATGACTCGGTGACCAAGTCGAAGTTTGATAATGTGTACGGCTGCCGGCACTCGCTTGTTGACGGCTTGAACCGGGCATCAGATGTGATGCTTTCGGGTAAGGTTGCTGTTGTGTGTGGGTACGGCGATGTTGGCAAGGGCTGCTGCCAGTCGCTTAAGGGGCAGGGTTGCCGGGTGATCGTGACCGAGATTGATCCGATCTGTGCTTTGCAGGCGGCGATGGAGGGCTACCAGGTCCTGACACTTGAAGATGCGATTGAGTACGCGGATATCTTTGTGACCACGACTGGTAACAAGGACATCATCACGCTTGATCACATGAAGCGGATGAAGAACAAGGCGATCGTGGGCAACATTGGTCACTTTGACAATGAGATCCAGATGGAGCCTTTGCTCAAGGATGCTGATGTTGAGCGGATCAACATCAAGCCTCAGTTTGACGAGTTCCTGTTCAAGTCCAAGGGCACGAGCATCTTGATTCTTGCTGAGGGTCGTTTGCTGAACCTTGGTTGCGCGACCGGGCACCCGAGTTTCGTAATGAGCGCGAGCTTTACGAACCAGGTGATTGCTCAGGTCGAGCTTGCTGGGAACCTTGAGAAGTACGACAACTCGGTGCATGTGCTTCCGAAGCACCTTGATGAGCAGGTTGCTCGCTTGCACCTTGGGCAGCTTGGTGTCAAGCTGACTGTGCTGACTGATGACCAGTCGAAATATTTGGATATTCCTGTGGACGGTCCTTACAAGCCGCACCACTATCGGTACTAAAGTTATTTATGATCGCCGTCTCGAAAGGGGCGGCGATTGTTTTTTATGATTCGCAAACTGCTCGATCAACGCACGACTTTTTCGTTTGAGTTCTTTCCGCCTAAAGACGCGGCGGGGGCTGAGCGTTTGTTTGAGAATATTGTGAAGCTCGAGGGGCTTGGGCCATCGTTTGTTTCGATTACTTATGGTGCTGGCGGGGGTACACGGAAGTTGACGCGGGATGTTGTGCATCGGGTCAAGGACCAGACGGGGCTTGCGACGATGCCTCACCTGACTTGCGTTGGTCACAGCGAAGCGGAGATCAATGAGATCCTTGAGGGGTATGCGGAGCGGGGGATTAGTGATATTTTGGCGTTGCGTGGGGATGCTCCATCGGCTGGGTATGACTGGTCGGGGGATCACTTTCAGTTTGCGTCGCAGCTTGTTGAGCACATTGTGAAGTTTAATGAACGGCACAAGAGTTCGAGTGTTGGGGGGTTTGGGGGATTTGATATTGGGGTGGCGGGATTTCCCGAGGGGCATCCTGGGACGGCGAATCGGCTTGATGAAATGAATCATCTCAAGGCGAAGGTTGATGCGGGGGCGGGGTTTGTGGTGACGCAGATGTTCTTTGAGAACCGGGACTACTTTGATTTTTGTGATCGGTGCGTGCTTGGGGGCATCAAAGTGCCTGTGGTGGCGGGGATTATGCCTGTGCAGTCGATTCCGGGGATGAAGCGGATGGCGGATCTTGCATTGGGGATGCGGTTCCCGGCTTCGCTGCTTCGGGCGGTTCGACGGACCGATGGGAGCAATGACGCGATTCGGCGTGTGGGTGTGCACTGGGCGACGGAGCAGAGCCGAGATCTTTTGGATCATGGGGCTTGCGGGATTCATTTTTATACTTTGAATCAGTCGGATGCGACGGTGAAGATTTATCAGGCGCTTGGGGTTTCGAACTCGAGCCAGCTTGCTGACGGCCCGGTGCTGCCGTTTTAAAACTCAGATCGCAGCGATGAGTTTATAGAATAGATTTTGTCCGAGGTTTGGATCTTCGGTTCGTTCTGGGTGCCATTGGATACCTAGGCGGAACTTTGCGGCGGGGTCGTGGATGGCTTCGATGATGCCGTCGGGGGCGGTGGCGAGGATTTGGTAGGTGCCTGGGTTTTCTACGGCTTGGTGGTGTGCGGAGAAGGATGTGCCACTGGGGAGGATTGATTCGTCTTTGGAGATGATGGGGTGTTGTTTTTTCCAGTGGTCGGCGTGGGATGGGTGGGTGTCTGGGAGGTATTGGTTGAGGGATCCACCGGTTGTGAGGGCGAGCATTTGCATGCCTAGGCAGATTCCTAGGACGGGGATATTGGGGTTGTTGTGGAGCTCTTTGATGAGCTGTGTTTCGAATGTTTGGCGGGCAGCTAGGACAGGGGTGATATCTTGGTGGGAGGGGACGCCGAAGGGTTCGGTTTTAGGGTCGTCTCCGCCTGAGAGGATGAAGGCGTCGAAGCGGGTGAGGAGGGTAGAGATGGTGTCTGGGTTGTCTGAGATTGGGGGGAGGATGATGGGGATGGCGCCGGCGTTGTGAACGGCTTTGGCGTAGGTCATGGTGAGGTAGGCGGTTGGATGATCATTACGGATCATGAGATCGGAAGTGATGGCGATGAGGGGTTTGGCGGTTTGGTGGGGCATGTTGGTTGAATGTCGGTTGTTTTGGGCGGGCGGGGAGAGGATTGGTCGAATAGAGTGTGGTATGTCTTTGAGAACTGTTTTGATTTCGTTGATTGTGGCTGGGGTGCTGGCTGGGCTTGTCCTAATCTCTGGGAGCGTAGGTGGGCTTGCGGGCGATGATCCTGAATTGAGCGCCCATCAAGTCGGCATTGATGCGGTGTCGATCGTTGAGGTGCGGATTGAGTCTGGGGAACTGGGATTACAGATTGCTCGGCGGATAGAGGGGACGGTTGATGGGTGGGAGTTGCAGCTGAGCGATGATCAGAATGATGTGTGGGGCGGGAATACGACACGGATTCGGACCGTTCTTCGGGCGCTTGGGTCGGCTTCTTTGGGTGTCTCTGAGGATGATGAGATCGGGGAGCTCTTTGGGACCTTGACGGTTGTTGATCACGAGGGGCTGTCGACTGAGATTCGCTTCGGGGCTGAAGCTGCGGGTGGGTTCGTGCGGGCTGAAGTTGTATTACGGGGGGACGATGGGATTGCGACGAGCCGATGGTTCGGGCGAATTGAGCGTTCGCTTCGTGATTCGCTCTTGGCTGAGGGACTTGAGTCTTGGCGGGCAACCGGGTTGTTTGAGTTTACGCAGTCGCAGGTATTTGGTGCGGAAGTCTCGGCTGGGGAAACGCATGTTGGGCTTGAGAGAACCGGGGAGGGGTGGCGTGTTGTTGAGCCTTGGCCTGTTGGGGCTGATGGAGCGATGGTGCAAACCATGCTTGGGCTGACGCTTGGGCTTGAGGCTGAACGTTTTTATGATGCGGCTTTGTACACGGATGACCTGACGGGTCTTGAGTCGCCGATGGCGCGGATCAGTATTTCTGGACGCGAATCTGGGCGTGAATCTGGGGCGATGATTGAGATCGGTGCAGCGGTGGATTCATCAGGGTCTGAGATCTTTGCCCGGTACAGGGTGCTGGGGAGTAACCCCGTTCTCGTCGCGATCAAGACCGAGGGATTGAACCGGCTGACACCGGCTCCGCTTGCGTATGTGCACCAGACCGCGGGGGAGTTGTCGCGTGCTGATGTTGGGATGCTGCGGATCTCGGGGACCGACGGGGCTACTCGTTTTGAATGCGCGGCTCGGCTTGATTCTTGGGAAGCTGACGGGGCGGCTGTGACCCCTACGCAGGGAGAGGCGATTGAACGGTTGATCGGGGTGTTGACCACTGAGAATGCAAACAACATCTTCGCTCTTGAGAGTGCGAGCGAACCTTCGGAGACCCTGATCGGATCAATCGAGTTGATCGACCGTGGCGGGAACGGGGTGGTGTATCAGGTTGCCTTGGAGGGGGGTGATCGTGGGATCCAGCTACATCTTTCACGCGAGGTAGGGGACGGGACCACACTGGTTTGGGTGTGCGGCTCGGCTGAAGCTGCAGGGAGCGGGGCCTGGATTACGGCACTGGTTGCTTGGGACTGATCCGGGAAACTTTAGATCTTTGCGGGGACTTGCTTGCCACTTGGTGCTGCGATGTCGGTGCGGAGCTGTTTGTCTTTGAACTTGATGAGGTTTGCGGCGGCGTAGGCACGGTCGCGGGCTTGTTCTTGCGATAGGGCGGTTGCGGTGATTGAGAGGACTCGGCCGCCGTTGGTGTAGAGATCGCCCTTGGTGAGCTTTGTGCCTGCGTGGTGGATCTGGACGCCTTCGAGTTTTTCGGCTTCTTCGAGTCCTGTGATGACATCGCCGATGCGTGGGTTGGACGGGTAGCCTTCGGAAGCAAGGACTACGCATACCGCGTGGTTATCTGAGAATCGGATGTCAGCTTTGTCGAGTGTGCCTGCGGCGGTGGCGACGAAGAGTTCGAGAGCATCGGATTCAAGAAGGGCGAGAAGGGGTTGGCATTCGGGGTCACCGAAGCGGACATTGAACTCGAGGACTTTTGGGCCTCCGGGGGTGAGCATGATCCCGGCGTAGAGGACACCCTTGAAATCGATTTCATCTCTGCGGAGGGCGTCTGCAACGGGGACGAGGACTTCGGATTCGATCTGGTGGGAGAGTTCGTCTGTGAGTGTTCCTGATGGGCAGAAGGCTCCCATGCCTCCGGTGTTTGGTCCGAGGTCGTTGTCGAGGAGGCGTTTGTGGTCTTGGCAGGGTGGGAGAACGAGGATGTTTTTGCCGTCGTAGAGTGCGAGGACGGAGACCTCGGTGCCTTTGAGTTTTTCTTCGAGGAGAACTTCGTTTCCGGCGTCTCCGAAGGCGCGTTTGCGGAGGATCTGGTCGATGGCTTCTAATGCTTCTTCGGTGGTGTTTGGGACGATGACGCCTTTGCCTTTGGCGAGGCCTGTGGCTTTGACCACGTAGGGCTCGTCGCGGGTTTTCATGTAGTCGTCGGCGTGGTCCGCGTCTCTGAAGACTTTGCCTTCTGCGGTTGGGATTGAGGCTCCGCGCATGACTTGTTTGGCGTAGGCCTTGTCGGCTTCTAGTTTGGCTCCGCTCTGGGAGGGACCGAAGACGAGGCGTGGGGAGCCGTCGGCTCGTTTGGCGAGTTTGTCTGCCCAGCCATCGGCGAGGGGGTCTTCTGGGCCTATGACGACGAGGTGGACATCCTGCTGGTCACAGAACTGGATGAGGCGGTAGAATTTTTCATTTGAGAAGTCGACATCGATAGATTGGGCGAGGGTTGCGATGCCGGGGTTTTGGGTGTGGGTGGCGTAGAGGGTGCCGAGCTTTGGGGATTTGGCCATGGCCTGAGCGAGGGCGTGCTCGCGGGAGCCGCCTCCGATGAGGAGGACATTGATCTGGTCGTTTGGAGTGGTGGTCATGGTGGAATCGTAGGCCTTGCTGGATGAATTTGGGCATGAAAAAACCGGGAGTTGCCTCCCGGTTTGTGAGTGAAATGAATGGCTGGTTATGGGCAGCCGGCGGAGAAGAGGGTGAGGAAGGCGGAGATATCAAAGAAGTCCCATTGGCCGTCACTGTTGATGTCGGCTGATGGATCGTTTGCTGAGAAGAGGGTGAGGAAGGCGGAGATATCGAAGAAGTCGAGTACGCCGTCACCGTTGTAGTCTGCATGGCATAGATCGAGCGGGAGTACTCCTGAGAACACGATATCGTCGATGTTCCAGCCGCCGTAGGTCACGGAGCCGTCGGTTGTTCCCATCACCCAGCGGACCTGGAAATCGGGCTGTCCGTCTGCCAATGCTGAGATATCGTAAGAGACGGGGTTCCATGAGCTTTCTTGGAATGAACCACCGGCGTGATCCCAGATATTTTGCCAGGTGCCGCCACCTGATCTTGCTTGGACTGACGCGTGATCCCATGTTGAACTTTCAACACCGAGCCAGCGTTGGAACTCTATGGAGACTCCTGTGACATCGGTGAAGTCCAGCATGTCTGTGGTGAGGTATTGCTGCGAAAGGTTATTTGGATACTGACCGTTAAGGTTATAGCCATAGACATTGTTTCCTGTGTGACCTGATGATGGGTCACCGCCACTTCCGGTAGGTTGACCGAAGGCCCACTGGCTGTTGGTTGACCAGCCTGGGTTCGTGTTATCAACGAGGAACTCATAGACGGGTACTGGACCGTTGAGCGTGTAAAAGGAATAACCATTGCTGCTGTTTGTATGGTTAATGGTGTTGCCTGGTTGGTCTGAGGTTTGGACCGTGTAGAAGTATCGCGTCAGGATATCTAAACCTTCGATGGTCACGAGGTGATCGGTCAAGAGGCCTGATGATTCGACGGACTGGCTGAGAGCCCCCATGGAGGTGCCGTAACGGATGATGATGTCGCTGGGCTCATCTGTCTGAACACTGATCTGGGCATAGTCGCTTGAGATAAGCGGTGTTGAGGTGCTCAAGAGTGCTGGAGGTGTGCAGTCGACATCCATGGTGGCCTCAACGACGATATTGGAACCGCCATGGCCGTCGTCTGCGTCTAGGTAAGACGCGGTGATGGTGTCGCTTTCATTGACCAAGAGGTCGGCACCTGCTGAATCTGAGTAGGTGAAGGAGGAAACGAACTCTGCCGATTCTGGGGTAGATTCGGTAAGTGTGAGCATGAATCCTGCATCTGAATCTGAGGAGACCATGACATCGACGGTATCTACGACGAGGTCTGAGGTGTTGAGGTCGCAATCAATGACTTGGACATTGGTTGACCCTGAGCACTGAACGATTTGGGAGCCCATCGAGACGAAGCCTGCGGAGGAGCAGTTGACGAGGAAGCCGTTGGCTACAGCGCCGAAGGACTGGGTTGGTCCTTGGGCGATGTTGAACCCGACGACTTCGACGGTGTATGCGCCTGCGGGTGCATTGTCGATGGCGACTTGCTCAATGTTGTTGAGGCTGTCACGGACTGTGCGGACCGCGACACCGCCTGGGTTGCTCGGATTGAGCGTCCAAGGGAGGTAGACATTGCTGGCAGCATCAATAATTTTGAGATCGAGATCATTGACGAGGGAGGGGGAGACGTTTGGGCTACCCGGTGCGTCATCCCATGCGATGGTGACTTTGAGGTCACCGCCGGCGTGGATGACAACGAAGCGGTATGTCCCGCCTTGGGCGACATCCGCTTCGATGATGTTTTCTGCGATGACGGTGTCGATTGCGTCTACGGCACGGATTGAGCCGTAGCCGTATTTGTAGTCTGGCCCTGTGTTGCCGCTGTCATCGGCGGTGTTTGCGAGGAGTGCTTTGAGGGTGGAGTTTCGAAGATCGCTTCGATCTGGGAAGGTTTCTCTGTATTGCTGGAGAATGAGCGCACTGATGCCGGTGGTTGTTGGTGCAGCCATGGAGGTGCCGCAGAAGGATGAATATGACCCTGAGCTGTTTGTGGAGGTGACGCCGCCGTCTCCGTTGGTCTGGCAGCCTGGTGCGGAAATGTCTGGTTTGATTCGGCCGTCGTCGGTTGGACCCCATGAGCTGAAGGAGCTGGTTAGGTCGGTATTTGAATCAACGGATCCGACGGTGATGTGGTTCTTTGCACACGCGGGCGGGGCTGTGGAGAAGAACTGCCCGAAGTTTCCGTTGTCATCGCCTTGGCACCGTGATGATCCACGCTCGTTGCCATTGGCCCAAACGATTCTGAATGGGTCGCCGAGTGATCCTGCGGCGATGGAGTCGATGAGTGCAGAGGTGATGCCGTAGTTCCCTGTCCAGTCGCAGGGGTAGCCGTTTGGTGCGGTGTTGGTCCCGATGGAGTTGTTTGCGATGACTGAGCTGTAGAGACCTATTGCTTCTGTGTAGTCTGCTTCAATGTCACCCGGGTCAGTGTAGAGGAAGCCTTCTTGGAGGCCACCGGCTTGTTCGAATCCATAGGAGATGAGGTCTACGGCGGGTGCCATGCCTCTGTTGTTCCCGCTTGATGCTGTTCCGTCGCCGCCGACGGTTCCGCCGACATGGGTTGCGTGACTTGAGACACTCGCGGTGTCGGACTGACCGACGGTCATGCGTGACCCGAAGTCGGTGTGGTTGGCCATTCTTCCTGCGTCGTAGATGAGTGCGGTGACGCCGGTACCATCAAGGTCGTAGGGAGCGGTCTGGAGGGTATTGACCCCTGTAAGTGCTCTGTTTTCTGCGTTGAGGGTTGTCATGCCTGGGAGTGGTGGTTCGGCCCACATGACGGCATCGTCGCTGGCGAGTTCATCTAGGCGTGATGCGGGCATATGGAGGACTGCGGAGTTGACCGAGTAGACTTCTGAAGCGACTTTGGCGCCGAGTTGATTTGCCAAGCGGAGAGCGTGGGCGTTGAAGTTTGCGTCCTTGTGGAACATGACGACGACCGCGATTGTTGGGTCGATGCCTTCACGCTGGTATTCATCGAGGAGAATCGACTCGGTGTTGATGCGATCCTTGAGGGAGGACTTGGCAACCGGGCCTTGATTGGAGACGGCCCATGGGTGGATAACACCTGCGATGAGGTCCTTGTGGAGTTTTTGGTAGGTCTTGATCGAAGCGACACTTGCGAGTGTTGACCTTGAGAGTGCGGTGGTGTTGGCGTCGTGGCTGAGGGTTGCGAAGTAGTTTGTTGAACCGAGTGAGTTCAGCAGAGTGAGGCCTTGAGACTGGAAGGTCGCACGCTGGCTGGGGGTGATTGGCTGGGAAAGTGTGATGAGCACGCGGGTGGCGTCTTGCCTATTTGAGAGTTGAGCGAGCTCAACTTTGAGCTGGGAGGGCGACATGATGTTGACTTGATCGGAGATGCCGTTGGCCCAGCGGAGTGATTGGGAGATTGGTGATGCATTTGCTGGGGCGGGTGCGGCGAGTGTTGTGCCTGAAACTGTGGCTATAACAAGCGCTCCGCAGAGTGTGCGGGGCGAGATGGTGCTGGGACGCATGTGGATCTCCTCATAGTGATCGCGAATAGACCGATAACGCGGCTGTACGATGGCCGCTGAGGCTTTATAGTCGCAGATTTGGTGTGCCCTGTCAACAGCATAGCGACCGATTTCTGGGAGAAATCGCACTATCTGGACTGGATTGGAGGGGCTTGGATCAGCCGATGGCATCAAGGCAAGTTTGGATGATTTCGGCTCTGGAGACCATGCCGGCTTTGCCTTGATCGGTGCGGCGTTTGAACTCGACCTCGTTGGCTTCGATCGCTTTGGACGAGATAATGATCCGAAGCGGGATGCCGATGAGGTCGGCATCCTTGAACTTGGGGCCTGGGCGTTCGTTGCGGTCGTCTACCAAGACATCGAGTCCATTTTCTGCGAGTTCTTTTGCGAGTTCGAATGCGTGATCCAAGACGCCTTCATCGTTTGGTTTGATGGTAATGATGTGGACGGAGTATGGAGCGATGGCGGCGGGCATGATGATGCCGTTGTCGTCGTGGGAGGATTCGATGCAGGAGGCGAGGGTTCTTGAGACACCGATGCCGTAGCAGCCCATGATGGCGGGTTGTTTCTTTTGGTCCTTATTGAGGACGGAGAGGCCCATGGCTTCGGAGTATTTGGTGCCGAGCTTGAAGATGTGCCCGACCTCGATGCCACGCTTGGCTTCGAGGATTGCACCATTGGCTCGTGGGGATGGGTCGCCCGCTTCTGCGTTGCGGATGTCAGCGACGATGGCTTTATCCTTGGCGGATGGGAGGTCGCGGGACCAGTTGAACCCGGTGATGTGGTGGTCTTTTTCGTCTGAGCCGGTGGCCCAGGTGCCGTTGTTGATGGCGTCTGGGTCGATGACCATCGTGACTTCGACTTTGTCCAGCATCTTTGGGGATACATAGCCAATAGCGAATCCTGCTGCGATGGCTTCTTTTTCGTCGGCCATTTCTACAGGGGCCCCCACTGCATCGCGGACTTTGGATTCGTTGCCTTCGTGGTCGCCACGGAGGACAGCAAGAACCCATCTTGCGTTCGCTTTAGGATCCTCTTCAACGGTGCGCATGACAAGGGTTTTGAGCATGCCCGCGGCGTTTGTGCCGAGGTGTTCGGCGACGAGGTCGATGCCTGGCATGTTTGGGGTGTGGTGCTTGGTAATTTCTGTGGTCGCGGCTTGGTCCCAGTCGTGTGGACGATCGCCGATTTCTGCTTTCTCGACATTTGCGGCGTAGCCGGATTCTGGACAGACCAGGATGGTGTCTTCGCCGTTCTCGCAGTTGACCATGAACTCGTGGGATGCGGAGCCACCGATTGGGCCGGCTTCGGCTTCGACTGGAGAGAAGTCCAGACCACAGCGAGTGAAGATGTTTGTGTAGGCTTGGTACATCTTGTCGTAGGTGTGGTTGAGACCTGCTTCGCCGTCGAGCTCGAGATGGAAGGAGTAGGCATCCTTCATGATAAACTCGCGGCAGCGGAGAAGACCCGCTCTTGGGCGGGCTTCGTCGCGGAACTTTGTTTGGATCTGGTAGAGGTTGAGGGGGAACTGCTTGTAGCTCGTAAGACAGCCGCACATGAGGTCGGTGATGACTTCCTCGTGGGTTGGCCCGAGGGCTGTATTGCGGCCGTGACGATCTGTGAGTTGGAAGAGGAGATCGCCGTAGTCTTGGTCGCGTTTGGTGTCTTTGTAGAGCTCGATTGGCATGAGGGCGGGCATGAGCATTTCTGACGCACCGGCGGCATCGAGTTCTTCCCGGATGATGGCTGAGATTTTCTGGAGGGATCGCCATGCGAGGGGGAGGTAGTTGTAGATGCCTGATCCGACGGGGCGGATGTATCCGGCGCGGGTCATGAAGATGTGGGAGGGCATGACGGCGTCAGAGGGGGCCTCTCTGGTCGTTGGAATGAGGGTCTGGGACCAGCGGTGGACGACGGCTTTGGACTGATTATTGAGTGTTGCTGTGGACATGGAGAGAGTGTATTCAGTTGGTTTGGGGTGGTCACCTGGAGTTGAACTCTTGGGCGGATTCTTCTGTGTAGATGACCCGGAACCGTTCGCAGAGCAGGGGCATGGTCTGGGTGGGTTGTTTGCCGATCCTTGGGAGGGTGCGGGAGAAGAAGTCCCAGTGAGCGTTGCGCCATCCTTCGAGGGTACGGTCGTTCTCGCCCTCGTGGTAGGCGAAGTCCGCGCTGACCTCGTTGTAGGGGGTTGGGGTGACGGAGACAGTCTCGATGATACAGCGGGGGGTGCCTGAGCCGTCGATGATGACGGCAAGGGTGCCTGGGACCAGTGGGGTTTCGTTTTCGTGCTCCCATTCCCAAAGCGATGAGCAGGTCGCGGTTTTGATGCCCTCAAGGATCGGGACGAGAAGATCGTCGGCCATTTGCGGTGAGTCACCGAAGTAATCGGTGTCGATGGTTTTGTTTCCGAGGCCTGGATCGTTGTTGGGGTTGGCGGTGCGGAACCGTTCAACGAAGGCATCGACGAGAGGTTGGTTTGGGGTTGGGTCAGGCATGATGAATATACGATCGGCTATGGGGATTCGTTGGCTGGATGTATGGAACCTCTGAGACCAAGGTGACCATACCCTGAGGGAGGGTATGGTCACCTTGGTCTGCAAATTGCCCACAAATGGGCACAATCACGATGGATCGGGTATGCTTTGGGAAATCAATTCAGATACTCAGCCCCGCCAAGGAGGGTGGAATGGCGAAAAAAACGACCAAGAAATCGACCAAACGAACCAAAGCCGATGCGGAGTCGATGGCGACCAAACAGCGGGACATTTCGGTGTCCGAGTTTTTTGCTAAGAACCGTCACCTGCTGGGGTTCGACAACCCACGCAAGGCACTCCTGACCACCGTCAAGGAAGCGGTGGACAACTCGCTTGATGCGTGCGAGGAGGCGTCGATCCTGCCCTCGATTGAGGTCAAGATCGAGGAGATCGTGGCCCCTCCGTCGGTCGCTAAGCCGGGGCGGTACCGGGTGACGATCACGGATAACGGGCCCGGGATTGTCCGCAAACAGGTCGAGAATATCTTTGGTCGTTTGCTCTATGGCTCCAAGTTCCACCGGCTCAAGATGTCGCGTGGTCAGCAAGGGATCGGGATTTCCGCTGCGGGGATGTACGGATTGATGACGACCGGGAAGCCGATGGTCATTACCACTCGTCCCAAGAAAAATAAGCCGGCCCATCATCTTGAGCTGGCGATGGACACGACCAAGAACAAACCAGAAGTGACGATTGATGTCGAGACCGACGATTTCCCAGAAGGCACGGGGACACGCGTCGCCATCGAGATGGAAGCGAAGTTCTTCCGGGGCAAGGGATCGGTCGAGACTTATCTAGAACAAACCGCGATCTCGAATCCGCACTGCGAGATTACCTTTATCCCGCCTGACAAAGCGGGCGAGAATCCTGATCTTGCTGAAGCAAGCGAAGAAGTTGAGGCGGACGATCAGGGTGTGGTCCGGACGCAGGAGTTCAGCGATCGGATTGTGTATCCTCGGACGGTCGATGAACTTCCTCCGGAGACCGAAGAGATCAAGCCGCACCCGTATGGGGTTGAGTTAGGAACATTCCTGACGATGATCAACAAGACCGAAGAGAAGCAGCTCTCGGGGTTCTTCCGCAAGGAGTTCTGCCGGGTGCCTCCGTCTGCGGTCAAGGACCTGACGGCTGCGGCGTCTACGAAAGCCAAGAGCTATTCTGGATCGACCTGGATCAAGGCGATGGAATCGAGCGATGGGGAGAAGATTTACTCCGCGCTCCAAGACGCGAAGCTCCGCAGCCCCCCCACTGACTGCTTGTCGCCGATCGGCGTTCAGCAGATGCTCGCGGGGATGCTCAAGGGTGTCAAGGCGGAGTTTTACACTGCATCGACCAGAAACCCTGCTGTGTATAGGGGCAACCCGTTCCAGATCGAAGCGGCGATCGCGTTTGGCGGTCAACTCCCGGGCGATCAGCAGGCGCGGATCATCCGGTATGCGAACCGGGTGCCGTTGTTGTATCAGCAGTCGGCGTGCTGTGCGTTTAAGTCGATCGTTGATACCGGCTGGAAGAACTACGGCCTCCAACAACCACGCGGCGGAGCCCCGGTTGGGCCGTTGGTCGTGATGATTCATATGGCGAGTGTGTGGGTGCCGTTTACTTCTGAGAGTAAGGAAGCGATCGCGGACTACGACGAGATCCGCAAGGAAATGACGCTCGCGCTTAAGGAGTGCGGCCGCAAGCTTGGGCAGTACATCCGTCGGCGCGAACGCATGAAACGCGATGCGCAGAAGCGTGATGTCTTCGAGCGGTACATCGGCGAGATTTCGCGGGCCTGCAACTACCTGACCGGGACCGATACGCAGGAGTTGTATGACGCACTGCTCAACCAAGCGAAGGCCAAGACGGAGATCGCTGATGCGCAGCTCGACGACGAGGGCAACTTTATTAAGGACTCCGCTGGGCGACTCGCCAAGGCGGACGATGTGATCATCCTTGATGATGACGGAAAGATTCAGGCCACCGATGGGGATACCAAATCGAAGCCTGTGATTAAGAAGAAGCGCGTGACCAAGAAGACTGCCAAGAAGACCAGCAAGAAGCGGACGACCAAGAAGTCATCATCAAAGAAGGCGGCCGCTGGGCTGTTTGGGGGCTAAATGATTAAATTATACAAAGAGCTAGAAGATATCCTTCACTTCTGGGAGGCTTGGATTGACGGAGAAATGGTGGTTGTACACCAAGGTGTAGTCGGCAAGCGAGGCAAGATCGACCGAAAGAAACCGGGCTTATTCTCATCACACGAAAAAACAATTGCGAAGTTATCTCAACGGCCTCGTAAGAGTGGTTTCAACGACATTCCAATTGAAGATCAATGGACGCTGATCATTCAGCAGCGAATGACTGGCAACAACGATGCAGATCTTGACCAAAGAAATGATCTAATTGACGGGTTGAATAACACATTAGGGTGGATCGGTGCCGGCCATGTAGACGGTGGCGATATCGGCTCAGGCACAGTGAACATCTTCGCCTTCATTGTCGCACCTCAACAAACAAATCCAGCAATCATCCAATGGCTTGAACAACAAGGCGAACTGGCCAAATCAGTTGTCGCGATCGAAAGCCCTGACGAATCTGAACCAATAACAGTTATCTGGCCCCGAGATTTCGACGGCCAGTTCAGCATTTTGGGAAACTAAATATGGCGAAGAAAACAGCAAAGAAAAAGATCGTCAAGAAGGTCACCAAGAAGAAGGTTTCTAAGAAGACATCTTCGAAGACCACCTCTCGCGCCGCTGCGGATATGAAGTCCAACAAGGCGGGCAAGCGGGATATGGAGACCTCCGTCAAACTCAGCGGGATGGCGCAGAACATTGTTACGGCTGTCCACAGCGACAAAGAGCCGGAGATGGATGTGCCGATCCGTGCGGCGTCCAATACGAACTGGAACGCGAAGAAGGGCATCCTGGAAATGGGCGACTCGGTCGGGAACCGGCAGTTGTTCAATCTCGGGCAAGCCCGCAAGTTCATGCAGACTTTGCTTCATGGGAAGTCCGTTGATGAGTTGCTCGTTGCGGACAAAACGCTCTCGCTTCGTGGGATGTTCTATAAATCACTCCACACCATCGAGGGCACCAAAGAAAAGACCTTTGATGACCAGACCGAATCCGATGGCATCCTCGAAGACCTCGAAGTCTCGCTCGGATCGCTGCGTGAAGAACTGCATATCTTTGCGAAGAAACGCGGGACGATGGTCGGGAACATCACCGTTGTTGACAACGGGGACGAGATCAACTGCGCCAAGATGGGCTCGGGCGGGTACGCGATCCCGAGTATCTGCGAGCCTGAGGTTATTCAGTTCAAGAATGTCAAGGCCAAGTTCATCCTCCATGTCGAGAAGGACACGGTCTGGCAGCGGTTCAACGAGGACCGGTTCTGGGAGAAGCATAACTGCATCCTGACCGAAGGCTCGGGACAGCCCACGCGGGGCGTACGCCGCATGCTCCACCGTCTCAACAAGGAGTACAAGCTCCCGGTCTACTGTCTGCTCGATTGCGATCCGTGGGGGCACTACATTTATAGTGTCATCAAGCAGGGCTCGATCTCGCTGGCGTTTGAATCTCAGCGGCTCGCGATCCCCGATGCCAAATACCTTGGTATCCGATCAATCGATTTTGAACGCTGTGGATTGAGTGACGATGTCAAGATCGAACTCAACGACCGCGACATCAAACGCGCCAAACAGATCGCGGCCTACCCCTGGTTCGAGAAGAACAAGGGCTGGCAGAAAGAGATCAAAAAGATGCTCACCAACGGCTTCAAGATGGAAGTCGAATCGCTGATCACCAAGGACATCTCCTATGTCACCGAGGAATATGTCCCGGCACGACTCAAGGCGAAGGACTGGCTGGGCTAAAGCCCTCAACACCTTTCACGTTCCTCAAAGAAGAAGAAGAAGGCCACCAACCCCTTGGGACAGGGGTTGGTGGTCTTCTTCTTTGACTTGTCAATTGATTTGAAATTAACCCCCGATTATGGAACCAAACACCCATGAGTGCGAACATCATTCCACTTACTAACTGGAGGGACATCCAAATGATGAAGTCTGGAATGCACGCGTTATTCGTGCTCGTTGTATCGTTTTTCGTGACCGCATCGGTCTCATCCACCGCTATAGGCGGGGTTGCTGAGCCGTATTACTTGGTGAGTTCGGGCTCGGGCGCGATCCATCGCTACTCGCTCCAGGGCGAGTACATCAGCGATCTCGTCGCTGCTGGAACGAATCAGCTGGGGAATCCCCAGCATATGGTCGTCCGCAACGGCAAGGTCTATGTCCCGGGATACACAAGCAACTCCCTCGCGCAGATCGACCTGGAAACCGGCGCCATCGAGAATCAATGGGCACTCGATGGGGCTCGTGGCACCGCCTTTGTCCGCGAGAGCACCGACGGCAAGGAACTCTGGGTCAGCTCGATCACCTCCAGCCGCATCCTCAGGGTCAACCCAGAGACCGGTGCTGTCATCGGAGATCTCATCACCCCCGGGCTCATCCCCGGAGCCCATGGCATCATCAATGGCCCCAACGACACACTCCTGGTTGCCGCATCGGATCGGAAGATCTACCAGATCAATAGCAGCCGCGATTCTGCTGAAGTCTTCCTCAATGTCCCTGCGAGTCCGCGACCAACCAACATGCTGATGCTCGATGACAACACCATGCTCGTCAGTGCGTTTGCGACCAACACCACTCGATCACTCCGCACCTACGACCTGACCACCGGGCTCGATACCGGCGCGTTCTCCGCGACCCAGAGACGCCAAGCCGACGGATTAATCCGCGCGGACAACGGCGAGATCCTCGCGGTCTTCTGGGGTTCAAACGCGATCGGTCGCTACAACGATGAGGGCGATTTCCTCGGATACCTCATCGCCCCAGGCTCAGGTCTGAGCCAGCCCAATCACATCGTTATGGTCCCAAGCCCCGCTTCGGCCTCGCTGATTGCCCCTGCCGGATTGATCATGACCAGACGCAGACGCCCCGCCCTCACCCCCTCCCCCACCGGTCGGATTGATTCGCGATCGTGATCAACGAGCCGGGTGCCTGTTACCAAGACTTGATCCCCGTCGTTGATTAACCGAGCCCTTCAAACCCCTATCACCAATCCAATAGAAGAAGACCACCAACCCTCTATCCCAGGGGTTGGTGGTCTTCTTCTTTGATTCGCATGACATCTTCGGAACCGAGCTTTATGAACGCATAGTGAGTTCAGCACACTGTCCAATTGGATTCAATCGAGGCACCGACCACATCCTCTCAATAGGGTCATGGGCAGCCCGCGGAGAAGAGGGTCAGGAATGCGGAGATATCGAAGAAATCCCATTGGCCGTCTTTATTGAAATCTGTTGAGGAGTCGCCAACTGAATAGAGATTCAGGAACTCTGAGATATCAAAGAAATCCAGCACCCCATCGCCGGAGAAATCGGCATGGCATTTGAAGCTGATGGTGTAGGAGCCGGAGGCCTCTAGGCCTTTGAAAACCAGATCCTCGGAAAGTGCTGAGATGCTCACCGAATCGAACTCGCCGAGGACGGTTTGCGCGCTGTAGAGCTGGTAGGTTCCGGGTTCGACAATCCGGGAGAGATCGATATGTAGTGCCCCACCCAGGGCCATGGTCTGGCCGACGGTGATGCTCTGCTGGAAGGAGAGCGCATCGACGCTGATGTCTGAACCTGCTTCAAGGATAAGGTCCCTGCTTAGAGTCATCGAACTCGCTCGTGCTATTTCGAGAGTTGAGTTGTTTTCGAATGTTTGGCCATCAAAGGCACTGAAATCGATTCGTACAAACCCTTCATTGCGGAAGGTCCCCACACTCGTCATCGCACTGAGACGGACGCCGACGAGACCGTGATTTTCTACACTACACACCGTATCTACTCGGCCAGTAAGTACATCGGACAAAATCGTGCCTTCGTTGTAGACCAAAACGCTCGCCCCCCCCCAGACACCGAGTTTGATCTTCCCTTCAATGCGTGCATCCACCCCAAGATTGAGTCGTGTTGAACCTACTCCCACATTGAGTTGTGTCCCTGTGGTTATGGTGTTGATTGTGCCATTGAAGTTAACGATCCCGTCTTCGTATATAATTTCTTGGAAGATGACATTCCCGTTCGTTCCAAGAACGAGTTTTCCGTCGCGTATTGTGATATCGCCGAGGAGAACCCTGGTGAATGTGCCTCCGTATGAGCTGGGATCTATGAGCAGATCGCCCCCGATGATTTCTGAGTTTCCAATCCCAATGTAAAACCCAAAGTACCGGAGCCAGTTTCCGCTGATATCAATGATCCCGTTGACGATCTCGCCCTCGCTGTTCCCGCCAATTAAGGGCTCTGGGTCGGCGAGATAGGTCAACCCATCGAAGGTGTTCTGGTCGAGTGTCCCGCCATCGAGATTGAGCCGACCTGAGATTTCGATGCGTGCTGAGGCATCGCGTTCGATCGTTCCGAGTTCCTGAAGGTTGACAGATCCGAACTGCCCCGTCGCGGATTCAACAATCCGGACCGTCCCTGTGCTGGACCAGAAATCTTCGTTCCCGTCTTTCTGAATCGGGAATGAGCCATCAATCCGGAAGACTGCCCCTTCCCCTCGCGCTTCGATAAGACCGGTGTTGTGATGATACTGATCAGCCCCGTTGTTGGAGACCTCAGCGTAGAATTCTGCTCCTGCGGTGACCAAGAGCGTCCCGTCATTGTCTCCACGGAACCGCACCAACCCGTCATTGGCGTGAACGAGTCCCGAGTTGCCCGGCATGTTGATCCTGGATTCCCCGCCATCGAGCCGGATGGTCCCGTAGTTGATGAACGACGCGGGCAGCCAATCTGGAAAGCCCCCGCCTTCTGCTTGGACCCAGAAGTTTCGCCCACTGATCGTTGCCCCGGCGCTGATTTCGAGCCCGTCGACATGTGTGATCAGTTCGTTCCGGCGATCGGTCGTGTTATCAAAGTGGATATCGTAATCAACGGTGTCGCTGACTGTGATGTTCGAGAACCCGGTCAGGGTTCGCATTACGAGTGCGCCTTCTCGGACACTGGAGTTTCCAAAGTCCAGATTGGTTGCCCCTTCAATCACCAGATCGCCGCCATAGAAATCGAGATTCCTCATCGACGCAAAGTGTGAGGAGGATCCATTGCGGTAGATCTCGAATCTCATCTGAGGTCCAAGATCAACGCGCGTTCTTTCCGGAGCCCCGAAGATCCCTGAGTTGCGGAGTATAAGAGTCCCCGCAAGCAGACTCGCGTGCTCACGGACCATGAGCAGTCCCAGTTGATTGTTTGTAAACGACAGCGTCGTATCGCTCGAGTCGAGTGTCAGAGTCTGAACCTCGAATCCCACCCCGCCGCTGATGGCATTGAGCGAGACCGTGTATGGCTGCCCGATTGCATTGATCGTCGCATCCCAGATTGTGTCACCAATCCTGTTGTTCGGATTTCCATCGGACCACCTCGACGCATCATCAAACATCCCGCTGACCGCGCTGTTCCAATGCGTTGCAACCCGGTCTTGGCCTTGGCACATCCCGCTGGCACAAACGAGGACCGCGGCTGTGTTCATCATTTTTTTCATAGCGAATTTATCCCTAAATTATAATCTAGAATAGAGGTCTTAATATACCTCACCTTACATTGTTGACCACTCCACCATAGCAAAACAACCGTTTTTGCAGGCAATCGCCTGCAATCAAGCGGACAATCTTCCATGCTCTGGCCCATGCTCTGATTTGAATTGGACCCGCTCCCATCCGAGGCACAACCCCACTCAAACCCCCTCTCCTAGCCAAACTGACATACATTAGTGAACTTCGCTGGTCTTGTTCCGATTTGACAGTACATTCAACTCGACCCGCTCGAAACCGAGCGAAAGAATCGCATTTTTCGGGGCTCTCGTACCCCAGGAAGCTAGGGACACACCATGAATAAAGCATCACTCTGCCTCTTCGGCGGTGCCCTCCTCGGAGCGGGGCTCAGCAGCACGGCAAACGCTGACCTTTCTCATTCAGGATACCTCGATATTCTCCAGTCGTACGATTCGGGCTACGGGTATGACTATATCGGTAACGGATACGGCAGTGACTACAGCTTCAACTATGGAGCCATGCAGATCCACACATTCGACTTCACAGTGAATTCGGGCGGGTTTGTATATCTCGATGCGCTGTCATGGGATATGTTTAGCTCATTCACAGATACCCAGATCAGGCTCTTCCAAAACGATGGAAATGCACTCTCAGAGAATAACCATATCGCACAAAATGACGACTATGGATACGATTACAGAGGCGGGGGCTACGGCTCCGAAATCGATGATTTCAATGGTTCGATCAGCTACCTCGATTCGTTCTTGGAAATCTTCCTGGAAGCTGGCGACTACACCGTCGCGATCGGTGGACTCTGGTTCAGCGAAGACGATGCCAACAATCGCCAAGGAATCGGGTGGGCGTATTCAAACAACTCATTCGAAATCCCAGACGGGGCAGAGTATCAGCTTGACATCATTGGGAATGTTTCCGCGACTGTCCCAACCCCGGGCACGCTAGCACTGCTGAGTATGGGTGGGTTCTTGGGCACACGCCGAAGACGTTAACACTGCAGATCTAAATATAAACTCCCGAGCCCCGTCGTTATCGACGGGGTTTTTCATTCGTCCAGCTCGACACGATCGCCTGCACAAACTACCCCGCCCACACCCGTCGTTGCGTAGACACCAACACAACGATCGACCTCTGCAAGGATCGTCTTGAGAATCGACGGATCTCCCTCAAGACCAGGCTGGGCAGCACTGACCATCGGACAACGCGGGATTGGTTTGATCACATCCATCTGCACATCCCCCACCCGAATGCCCTTTCCGATCCAATCCATCTCGGCGAATCCGTTGATGCCTACTGGGGTCTGGATCGAGAAGTTATGGCGAAACCTCCTGTGCTCGATCTCCGATCCGGGCATCATCTTCCGGAGTGCCTTGATTGAAGCGGAGGTCTGCATGCTCAGCGTGAGGTCATCGAAATGCTCTCCATTGGACGTCTCGATCGTGACCGGTCGTTCAATATATGCCGAGAGCTGCTCAGCTGCGTGATCATCGTCCGTCCTGACCGTCGACCCATCTGGAAAGGTGATCTCTACTTGCGGTATGGTTTCTGCTGTGGGTTCATCGAGATACCGAGAATGGCACATCAGGAGCATCGGCATCCGTTTCCCGCTTCCGAGCTTCCCCGTTGCGACATCACGCAATGCCCATCCACGATCACCAACCACCCCCCGTGGCGTGACGAGGCACCGCTCGACGCGTTCTCCGATCATGGACTTGAATGGATATCTCCAGATCTGATCGACTGTTCCGAGAGCTTTGGCGTGCTGTGTCATCATCGGCGATGGTAGGTCGCTGGTCTGAATCGACTCACATTACAAGGCGTCCGATATCATGCTTCAGTTTGCCGAAATGGATTCAGATTCTCCGAAATCTAATCTGAAACCGAGTTTTCCGATGGCGCACACTGAACCGCGCTACCTGGTTGTCTACCCTCTTGCCCTTGCAAAGCAGAATCATGGTATTTAAGCCTAGATTACTGGCATATGGCGGATCGTGGTGTATTAGTTAAGATGCACCACAGAGTTATAAGACTCAACTGAGCATCGTTCTGGAGAGAACATCATGAGGGCATCTATTCTTTCGTTCGCTATCAGCGTTGTTGGCCTAGCTGGGGTTTCACACGCTCATGTCACCCACAACGCCGCCCTCCAAACCGGTATCGCCAATACCCTGACAATTGATCTGGGAATGACAACCAGCACCAGCCCAATGAACTTTGAGTCCTTCAATGTCGGGTCGCTTGTCGATGTGGTTATCATTGAGGCCAACCCGTTTGACGCGACCCAACCCGGCAATTCACTCGATATTATCTCTAAAGACCTCCACATCTCAGTAAGCCCTGATCTGATGATCTACGAGTCGGCTCGTACTTCAAAAGACCTTCTCGGCCTGAACTCCCCAGAGTGAAGATCAGCCTTGATGTGAATCCTTCACGATCAGACTCCCCCTCATAACTCGTGCAACCCCTCCAAACGAACCTGGAATCCTTCGGCTCCTCTGGCATGCCCTGTTTCTATTTGTAACACTTGGTCTATGCAAGTCGCACCACCATCATTATTCTCAACAGGATTGCAGGGGTTGAACCGCAGCAACCAGATGCTGGCACACTCATCAGAGCGGCTGTCAACCGGGCTGGCGATCAACCGGGGTTCCGACAATCCCGCTGGGTTGATCGCATCAGAGGCTCTGCGCGGGCGGTTGACCTCCATCGAATCAACCATCCGAGCGACTTCTCGCAATAACATGACCCTGTCGATCGAGGAGGGCGCGTTATCCTCTGTCTCCGGCTCGGTCGCTGACCTGCGGGGTTTGGTCATCCAAGGCGCCAATGCAGGTGGAATAACCGGTGCCGAATCCGGTGCAATCTCTGAAAGCATCAACTCTGCGATCCAAGGCATGGAGTTCACGCTGGGACAGTCCGGATCCGATGTCCTGAGCGGAGTCAGCGTCGATCGCCAGATCGGGACCGATGGTTCTGGTGATCCTATTTATGAAACCCTGACCATGAGCGACCTGGCCGGGTTGGTTGAATTGGATCCAGTGATCGCCCAGGCATTGGTTGATGAGGCCGGCAGTGCCATCGCAACCAGGCGGGCAGAGATCGGGGCCGAGCAGCGGTCCAACGAATCGATGCAAAGAGCGATGGAAGAGGAGCAGATCAATGTCGCCCGTGCGGAATCCTCTATCCGCGATACCGACTACGCCAAGGAAGCGTCTGAGTCCGTCCGAGCATCCATCCTGGGCAAAGCCTCCATCAGTGTCCTGCTGATCGGGCAGGAGCAAAGCAAGCGGGTGCTGGACTTGCTGATATAGCTCCTCTGACCGACCAAACACAGATTCCGTGATCTGCAAACCGATTGGTCACATGAATCAGTCTGGATTCCGCTTGCAAGCCCTGAGATCCAAAGATCCCAGTGCCCGGGCAGAAACGGGTGTTTTTTTCGGTCATTCTGTACAGATTCTCTTCTGATTGTTGGCATGCCCAGATTCCTGAGGCATATTTGCCCAACTCGTACTTTTAGAGAGGATCTCCAGTGAATACCAAAGCAGCAGTTATTACCCTTATCGCATTGAGCGGCATCGCATTCGGCGACATCGTGTCGATCGAGGGTGGCCTTGTAAAGAGCAATCCAGAAGTCAATGACCCCCAGTTTGGCTACGGCGAAGCAAACTATGTGCAAGGCTTCGCAGAACTCCGCAGCGTCACCCTGGCTCAGGACATCATGGTCCAGCTCGGTGATGGATCGATGAGCGTTCTTCAAGCAGGCACCATCGTGGACTCGCACATGGTCTATTACGATCCAGAGGGCGAACTGACAACGGATATCAATGATATCGAAATTCAGTTCAGCAGCGAAATCCTCGGGCTCGTCGTCCAAGACCTCATGCTCGAAGCCACACACAATACGCTCGGGCTGGCCGGGCTCAACTACGCCAATCAATCCACTCGGACCTATGGCCCAAACGGGGTTGGTGATATCGAACTCTACGAAGGATCGTTGTTGAATATATCGTTGCGTCCCACCAGCGCCGATTATTTCCGCGTCCTGACCGTCAGCAATGGCATCCCAACACCGGGCTCGGTCGCACTCCTGAGTGCCGCTGGTCTGATCGGGATCCGCCGCCGCCGGTAACCAAACTAACACAGTTCCTGTGGACCCAAAGTCCCGGAGCCTGCATAGGTTCCGGGTCTTTTAATTATGCTATTGGTTCTGCTTGATAGTCTTCTTGATGCTGAGCCGAATCAGCTTCTTGAGGGTTGGCAAGTGCACTCCGTCGAGCCCTTTGAGATACAGGCAACTCTTGCCCATCCGGTGCCTGCCGAGCTTCTCAAGCAGCTCCTCGTGACCATCGAGCCCGCACATCAGGTATACCGAGATCTCCGACGCTCGAGGCGAGAACCCAGTCAACGCACAATCCCCCTCGCGCCCGCTCTCGTACACATAGTGGTATGACCCGAACCCAACAATCGACTCCCCCCACATCACCGCCGGCTCCCCCACTATTGCCGACATGATCTCGATGAGCGTCTCGCTGTCCTCATGGAACTTGGCGGGCGACTTCTTAATAAAGGCCGGGACCGACCGTTTGGTCGGTCCCGTCTTGTTTGTAGCGGCCTTCTTCTTAGTGGTTTTTTTAGCCATCGGATCAGTCTTCGAGCATGCCGAGCTGCCACATCATGAACATCCGTTGATCCGCGACATCGCGGATCCGCAGGTGCAGAGGCTTGCCACCGCCGTGACCCGCCTCGCGGTCTACCCACAACAGGATCGGCTCGGCCTCTTGATCAGAACCCGTTGCGTTCTGCATGATCGCCGCCATCTTGCGTGCATGGAGCGGGTGGACACGGGTGTCGTTCTCGCCAGCGGTAAAGAGTACCGCGGGGTACTTCGTGCCAGGCTTGACATTGTGGTACGGGGAGTACGCCTTGATGAACTCGTACTGCTCCGGGTCCTCAGCTGTGCCGTACTCAGGGACCCAGTAACGGGCCATGAGGAAGTTCTGGTAGCGGACCATGTCGAGCAGCGGGACCGCAGAGATCACCGCGCTGAACAGATCAGGACGCTGGACAACCACCGCACCGGTCAGAAGGCCGCCGTTGGATCCGCCCGCGATCCCGAGCTTGCTCGGATTCGTGTAGCCGTTCTCAACAAGCCATTCGCCGGCACCGATGAAGTCGTCGAATACATTCTGTTTCTGATCAAGCATCCCGGCTTCGTGCCACGAGTTGCCGTATTCGCCGCCGCCTCGGAGGTTGGCGACCGCATAGACCCCGCCGTTCTCATACCAAGGGAACATGGTCGAGGAGAAGTAAGGCGTCATCGAGATGTCAAAGCCCCCGTAGCCGTAGAGGATCGTCGGGTTGTTGCCATCGAGCTCGATGCCCTTCTTGTGGACGATGAACATTGAAACGGGCGTGCCGTCCTTGGAGTCGTACCAGACCTGTTTCACTTCGATCTTTGATGGATCAACCGGAACATCCGGGCGCGCCCAGAGTTCGGATTCGCCGTTGGCCAGGTCAACCTTGTAGATCGAGCGGGGCATGTTGTAGCTGGAGAAACTTAGGAATGCCTCCGTACGGTCGTCGCTGGTCACCAGACCACCCGAACCGATCCCGGGGAGTTCCAGATCACCCTTGGAGTTCCCGCTGTAATCAAACAACGCGATACGGGTCTTCGCTGAATCCAAATACTCGACCGAGATAATTCCGCGCGAGTAGTTCACACCCTCGATCACCAGATCCTGATTATGAGGCACAACCGCTGCCCAGTTCTCGAAGCTCGGGTTCGATAGATCGATTACCGAGATGGTCCCGTTGGGAGCATCAAAGGAGTGCTGCAGGAACAAACGGTCGCCGTCGTAATGGGCACCGCCGATTCGGCCCATTTTGCCGATCGCCATAGGAACGAGATTCAGTTCACCCGTCCGGAACCATTCCGAGAGATCCGCGACCCAGAGGTCAAGACCAGCGGTCCCGGTCCAGTATCCAATGGTCATCCAGCGTGCGTCTTCTGAGGGCATCCCGAAGGGACCCCAGGTGGTTTTGAGTGCTTCGAGTTCGGCTTCGGTCTTGTCCTGATCGCCGTAGAAGAACTCAATGTCGTGCTGGCGGAAGAGTTGTTGGTCTTGGCGGTGGTGCGTGCCCAGCTTGTGGAGTTTCATGACCGACGAGTACGCGTCGTCGAGGTCTTCGAGGCGTTCGTAGAAGAAGCCTGACGAGTCCGGAAGCCATTGTGAGAAGCCGACCTTGCCGGGGATTTCGTCAGCGAACCATTCGCCGGATTCGACATCCATCACATAGAGCGTGGAGTTCTCATCGCCCGCGGTGTACATCCCGAAGGCCATGAGCGAGCCGTCCTTGTTTGGAGCGGTCCAGGAGACTGTGGTGAGACCTGAAGGATCGATTGTTTGTGGATCGAGCAGGACGCGTTCATCTCCGTCGAGCCCATCACGCACATAGCGGACCGCCTGAGGCTGAGTCCCCTCGCGGCGCGAGAAGAAGTAGCGGTTCCCATACGCCGATGGGCTGCCGATCGAAGGTACTTCCATCAACTCACGGAGCCGGGCTTCGAGAGCCGCGCGTCCGGGGAGGTTGTCGAGGACCGAGCGGGTGTACCCGTTCTGATCATCGGTCCAAGAGGCGACCTCGTCATTGACGAGTCCCATGTTCTCTGGGTTCGAGTTGTCTCCTTCGAGCCAGCGGTATTCATCAACGACACTGTCGCCGTGCAGGGTCTCGGAAACCGGGACCGACTTGGTCTCGGGAGGGGCGGCAAGGGCAACAGTCGAGCCCGCAAGAATCAGGGCTGAGAGTAGTGCTTTCATTGGTCATTTTCTCCAAAGTGGTATGGGCGCATGATACCAACATACGGCATATCTTGCCCGCCATTGATACCCAGATCGCTATGGAAAGATGCGTTTTTGAGCGTTCTACTGAACTAAACCCTTGGTCAATCGCATGAAGGCGGTCTCAAGGTTGACCGGTTCTTCTTGGAAGTGGGTCATGCGGAGCCCGTTGTTGATGAGGACATTGGGGATGTCGGTGTAGTTCCCGCCCTTGCGATCGTCAAACTGGGCATGGATGAGTTGTCCTGAACCTCCACCCATCGCGGTGCCGTCGCCTTGGACGATGGAGACTTTTTCGACACCCGGCATAGTTTGGAGTACCTTGGCCGCCTCCTGCAATCGCTCGGCAACCCCGATATGGACCACATGTCCGACCTTGGCTTTGCGGAGGATTTCATCGACGGTGCCATTGAAAAGGAGTTCACCCTTCTCGATGATCCCGACGGTATTACAAAGCTCGGCAAGTTCGTGGAGGATGTGGCTCGAGATCAGGATGGTCTTGCCCATCTTCTTGAGTTCTTTGAGTAGTTCGCGGATCTCGATTCTGGCGCGTGGGTCGAGGCCTGAGGCGGGTTCGTCCATCAGGAGGACCTTCGGATCGTGGAGCAGTACGCGCGCGATGCTGAGGCGTTGTTGCATACCCCGCGAGAGGCCACTGACTTCGGCGGTTTGTTTGTAGGTCAGGTCGGTGAGTTCGAGGACATCGTTGACGACCTTTTTGCGTTGCATCCCGTTGATGTTGTAGGCGGCGGCGAAGAACTCGAGGTACTCATGAACGACCATATCCTGGTACGCGCCCATAAAGTCCGGGACATACCCGATCAGCGGGCGGATCTGACGGTTCTGATACCCGATGGTCAATCCCGCGATCTGTGCCTGTCCAGAGGAGGGCTTGAGTAGGGTCGCAAGGACCTTGATTGTGGTCGTCTTGCCCGCACCGTTGGGCCCGATGAACCCAAAGCAATCACCCTCGTTGATCGTCAGGTTCAGCGAGTTGAGCGCGGTGAGGTCGCCGTAGCGTTTGGTCAGGTTGATTGTTTCGATCATGGGCATGGGTTCATATCCTACAAGCTCTCTATTCATCTATTAATGGCAAGGAATCATCTTCGGTTTCAGGCTCAGGATCAAATACGCCCGCGTACCTTGGGGGGTTCGGTGGGAATGGGTATATCCAGGTCACAAGCGTTTTGCCTGATGCCGGGACCGGCTTGCCGTTGACAAACAAGGGCACCGGTGATCCAACAGGATTGGCGTCTTTGGCTTCGACCTCAAGCACTCCCATTACAATCAGGCATGGTTGGGTGAACCACATACCCAAGTCCCAGCCGTGCAGTTGACGACGACGGGCGAGCCGATTGCCGACGGGGTCAGTGAGTGACCCATATCGCGGCGGCTGCATCTGAGAGATCATTCGGGCGGCCATGAGCCGATCCATCACGCTCCCACGCGGGCCCTGCAGCGACATCGCATCAAGACCCTGCTTTATTGAAGTTGTAAAGTAATCACTCTTCGAAGAGGTGCGATTGGTATCTGAGAGCTTGGTGTAGTCAAGCAGATTGATGACTTCGCCAGCCCCCCACCCGCCGCCGGGAACTTGGGGCGACCAGGTTGTAACACGCGAAATCATTGCCTGACCGATCCCTTGGCCTTCGCTTCGGATCGGGGTTTGCTGTGAGACGATGACGAACATGAGATCTTTGAGTTCGCCCGGTAAGCCGTGCTCGAGCCGACCGTGGACTTCGGTCCCGACAAGCTCCAGTTTGGATTCTTTAAACGCCACGGTGTCGATCACCGGATGGGGCATCGACCAATCACTCACACCGCCCCAATCGGCACGGAAGTCTTTGACTGTTGCCCGCGTGGGAACACGAATCGATTCTGGCGATCGGCTCTCAATCCGGTACCCGGTGTTGTCTGGGAAACCCGAGACGAACGAGGCCGAGGATGTACTTGGCTGCCAAGGTGTAATCAGACTCGCCATCCGACCGGTGGACATCACGGCATCATCGTCGGGATCACGGAGAGAAACTTCGGACTGGCCGTAGCTCGGGAGCATCACGCTCATCCACGAACGAGCCCGGCTTGTTGGTTGCCCGTAGACCTGCTCAAAGAGGGTGAGGTGTGTGATGTTGACCTTCTTGGGACGCAGCATTGAAGCACCCATCCAGGACAGCGCGGTGAACACCGCGATCATCACCACAAATCCGACCCATGCGTGCTGGCTCTTCTTTCTGCTCTTGAGTAGCGCAAAGCCACCCGGCCCGGCAATGATCCAATAGATGATGAACACGATGAGCCCGAAGAACACCCCCTGGATAGCGCGGCCGGTCTTGGCGATCTCCCCAGAGATATTCGTATCAAACTCAAGAACGGTCCTGGACCGCACATCAGAGAGTAACTGATCGTTCATTTCCGCTGGGCGTTTGACATCGCCCCTCATGCCCAGAATCCTGTGCCAGAACGACTCGGGCTCGGGAAGACCGAGCCTGCGGAGTTCGCCCTGACCAAGATTGATCCCCACCACAGTCACCATTCCAGACCCAACAATTCTGCGGATCGCGATGGTTTCGCCGGCTCTGGTTTTGAGCACCGGGATCGAGGTCCCGGGCTGCGCATCGCTCGCGGGCGTGAATGTGGTCAGTGTCCCGTTTGTGGGGAGTTCGATGTCCGCTGATTCTGTGAGCAGTTGGCGGATGGCGTTATAATCCACGCCGTCGCGTCGTTGTGGGCGCTCGATGTCTGGGAGTATGTTGCGGAGCGGGTGGGTGCCGCTGTACCACGGATCGTCTGACGGCGGCATGACAACGATTAAATGTCCGCCTTGCTCGACCCAGTGCCTTAGAGCGCGAGCGCGTTCTGGTGAAAGAGTTGAAGGGTCGTGTTCGCGGAGTGTCGAACTCCCCCATACGAGGAAGTCCAGAGGCACCAGCCCCTGCCAGCGGTCCGGGAGTGAGAGTGTTGTCAGACCCGGAGCGATCCGGATCAGTTCATGGCCGAGTGGTTTCCAGGTCCGGTTATCTACGGTTATCCCGTATTGCTCGATCCCGAGCTGCCTTGTCCCGACCATCCCGCCGATCGCGATCCAGGGCTCTTGCATCACCGGGTTGTATTGAGATACAACCCCGAGCAAACGCCCGGCTCTGTATCCGAGCTGCCCGGACTCAGCGCCTCCAGATTCCTCGGCTTCGAACGCGTGGATTTCGAAGCTCGCTTGTCCAAACTGAAACGGCACCCAGCAGTACAACCAGAAGCTTTGTGGGAGCCCTGGATTGGCGCTTACGACCCGGTCGTACTGGGCATCGTCCCCGTCTGAATCGCGGATTGTGACTCGTAATATAACCTCACGCTGCGATGACCCCTGATCGAGCATCTGGACCTGGATCCCGGCCCAGTCGCCAGAGCGGATCATGCCACCGACTCCTAGGTTCAGGATGGAGAGTTGGACCTCGCCGGTCCCCTGAGCATCATCCCCACCATCGATCTGGGAGTGGGAACTTGGGGAAATCATCGTCATCATGATGATGACAGCAATCATGTTCAATGTGTGCTTCCAGCAACGCAAGGCGGGACCTCCATATATACCATGGCCGCCCTATGGAATCGGCTGGTGATGAGATTCTATAGCTTCGGAGACAAACTTGCGTACAAGCCCAAAGTTTATAGACGAATCGTCCGATCATAACTGCATAATGATCGATTCAGGGACCATGATATTGCTTATTACCGCCCTCACGGGTGGGATTTGTGTGCTGTGCCTGTATTCGGTCTACGGGAATGTGATCAGACATGAGACTACTCTGCATGATTTGCGCAATCGTGTTGAATCGCTTCAAAATAAGCAAGCCCTTCATATGGCTGAGCTTAAAGGCGAAATCGCTCCTGATCTCGTAGGAGAAGTCGAAATCCTAAGCGGCAATCCTGAATCTGATGCCGATGATATTCCTGAGAACTATGACATCAATACCGATGCAGGCATGGATCAATCTTCTGCTGAACCCGTCAGTTCAGAAACCAATGCCGCGTGACTTCGAGCTCCCATCCGGAAGCAATCGAGCTCGAACTTCTCGTTCGGCGAGTGAACCCGGTCATCTTCGAGCCCAAAGCCCATAAATATTGTTTCGAGCCCGATGGATGTTTTGAGCAAACCGGCGACCGGAATTGAACCGCCCGATTTGATCATCGCCGGCTTGATGCCACACGCTTTATTGATCGCACGGAACGCCGCTTGGAGTGGCGCGGATTCTGTTGCACAGGTCGCTGGGGCGCCGCCGCCGTGGTTCTCGAATGACCAACTGCACCCTGGTGGTGTGTGTTGATTGAACCATTCGATCGCGGCTTGAGCGATCTTGTCTGAATCCTGATCATCAACCAGTCGGAATGAGAGTTTGGCGCTGGCCTTTGATGGGATCACTGTCTTAGCGCCGGGGCCTGTGTATCCCGCGATGATGCCGTTGATGTCGCAGGTTGGGCGTGCCCACTCGCGTTCGGTTGCGGTGAATCCGGTCTCGCCGATGTTCGCTTCTGCGGGCATCCCGACGCCTCTCAATGCGGCAACGGGATCGACACCGAGTTCTTTCCAAGCTTGGCGTTCGCTGTCGGTCAGATCGCGGACGCCTTCGTAGAAGTTTGGGATGGTTACGCGGCGGTCCTCGTCCCAGAGCTGCGAAAGAACTTTGGTGAGTTCGTTGATTGGGTTGGGCACGCGTCCACCCCAGAGTCCCGAGTGGAGGTCTTGGTCTGGGCCGATGAGGGTGACTTCGATGTAGGCGAGGCCTCGGACGCCGTAGGTGATTGCGGGCTTGCCTCGTCCGAGCATCCCGGTGTCAGAGATGAGGCATACATCGGTCTTTGAGAGCATGTCCTTGTTATCCTCAACAAACTGCTCGAGATTGACTGAGCCGGATTCTTCTTCGCCTTCGAGGAGGACGGTGTAGCGGACACCGCCGCCGGGCTTGCCTGTGGTTTCGTACCATCCTCGCATGGCTTCGAGGAACATCATGACCTGGCCTTTATCGTCGCACGCGCCGCGGGCAACGATGCGTTCGCCGATCTCGCCGTCGGCTGGTTTGCGGACTGGCTCAAAGGGGGCGGACTCCCAGAGCTCGATCGGATCGACCGGTTGAACATCGTAATGCCCGTAGAAGAGGATATGAGGCCCGTCGTAATCATCATCACCTGGTGAGGTTGCGAGGACGATTGGTTGCCCAGGTTTTTCTGCGGTTCCTGTTTTCATCAGCTCAACACTGAATCCGGAAGATTTGATATGATCCGCGGCCCACTTGGCGGCTTTAGCGGTGTCTGGATCGTGCTTTGGATCAGTTCCTACAGACGGGATACGGAGCCATTCCATAAACCGTTCGATTGATTGATCTTCATTCTTGGATAGCCAGTCGATAACGCGTTGCGTGGACATCTTGATCTCCTCTAGGGGGCTTTCTTTGAGCATAGCCAAAAAAGAACCCGCCGCCCAATATGGACGGCGGGATCATAAATCTATGCAACTGTTTGACGGATCAAACAGGTGTCATCGATCGCTATTAGCGACGACGACGGCCAGTTGCCAAGCCACCAAGGCCCAAGAGTGCGAGAGCACCTGGAGTTGGGAGGTTTGCAGCACCTGGGGTTGCTGAAGGTGAAGGCTGACCGAACTCGAGGAGCCCGATGTTTGCCGAACCGTCACCGATGCGGTAGAAACCGGCTGGGAGGAAGGTGCCGTCAGGACCGAAGGTGAAGTCAGGGGTGATTGGTGCACCGCCGATGTTTGCGACGTCAGCGATGTTGTCCATGACGAAGAATGTTTCGACGATGGCGCTGGTTGCGTCACGGAGAACCATTGTGTAGGAGCCGTTCTCGATGGAGTTTGCACCAATGATCTGATCTGCGGTGTAGCCGTAGGTCGAGATTGAGAGTGCGTTACCGAGGGTGTAGTGGCCGCCAGCAGCGATTGAACCGGTGATGCTGAAAGTCGAGCCACCGTCTTGCTGACCGAAGCCAGCGGTGTCTGCGTCTGAGTCCCAGAGTTCGATGGTCCAGCCAGCGAGATCTACTGAGGCGCCGGTGGTGTTGTAGAGTTCGATGAACTCTGCGTCCGAGCCCGATGTTGAGCCGAGGACTTCGTTGAATGTCACGCCAGCGTTTGCGGCGGTTGCGATGCCTGCGAGGGCAGCAATTGCGATTGAAAGCTTCATTTTTCTCTCCAAATTGGTGTAAATTCTCTCACTTCTCTGAACACATTATTGAACGATACTTAACGGCCTATGGGTGACAGTGATCGGGTCAAGAACTCAGAAACACCCATGTTCCGGTCGGTTTCGAACTGTGATAGTACCATAAACCTCCCGATCGATGGAGTCAATTCCTGAGGAATTAAGGTATTGTCAAGAAGATTGGGACATTCCAGCGTCCGATACCCGTATAGAACACAAAAACGCCCCTTTCGGGGCGTTTTTGGATTGCGTAATGATTAGATTTAGTGGAGCTTCACATTTGTTCGCCCGTTGGCCTGGCGTTCCATGAAGTCAATAGATTCTTGTGTAGCGTTGATCGGATTCCAGATTGTCCCGGTGGGGAACCATGGATTTGGATCTTCGTAGGATTCGCGTTGAGTCATTGATTGTACAGAAGTATCAAAGCGTGCCACGTTGAGCTCTTCGTCGTGGCGGTATGAAAGCAGTTGGTTGTTCCCTGTTTCTGAAGCCCATTGACTTCCTCTACCATAAGTTGTTGAGTCTTCAAATATTGGCGAAGAACTGGTAAATGAGCCAAATGAGCTTGGATTGAGCGATGGATCGAAGTCAAGTCCTCCGTCGTCATCCCAGAAACGAGTCCCGTCAGCAAACATGATTTTGCTTGAAGCACTTGTTCCTACTCGATCCATTCTGTGCCTGAATCCCTTAGGTTGCTGTGGAGAGTTCGGATGCGAAATCATGCCTTGAACACGGGTGAAAGTTGCCCCGCTGACAAGACTTTGTAGATATGAAGTTTCATCATCACTCACATGAGCGAATCCTGTAGGCATCAGATAGCTGACCTGAAGAATTCCGTCTTGAGCGGTTTCGTCAAACTCATCCATATCTGATGGATTATCGCCTGGGAACACAAAGTCGTTGAAAACATTTGCTCGAGCACAGGCAAGCGTACTAAAGATATCTCGAGTACGCTGAGCGCGATTGGTAGATAGCCCGACAGAATCGCCTGCGATTGGCGATATCCAGTCTTGTGTTGTCGTTGGAGTGACAGATTCGCTGTTACCCAACAATGCTTCAGCACCGGAAACCAAGCCTTCACCGGGGATAATCACGTTTCCTGTGTATCTTGTTCCCACGTTTACCGGGCTGGAGTAGTACTCGCGGTTGTCAGCGGCGTAGAACGCGTTGAGGGTTGCGATGTTCCGCATGGTGGACTTGCACACGAGGCTCTGGGCACTGGCACGAGCCGATCCGAGGGCGGGCAAGAGAACGCCGATCAGCAGAGCGATGATCGCGATCACCACAAGCAGTTCGATGAGGGTAAAGGCCTTTGATTGGCGTTTCATATTGATCTCCACTAGGGCTACTAGGTCGTTTTCTATTTTTTAATCACAACAACAATAGGTTTTGAATCCATCACATCTATACGCAAACCAGATCGAAGGACATCGGAGTCTTTCCGAATTTGATCTGTAATAGTTCCGGCTGAGCGAGGATGGAGTTCCCATGTCTCTGACCCGTCTTCTTGGGTCACAGGATAGAGTGTCCTATCACCTGTTTCTGGGTTTTTTACGGGATACATGATCCCCTTCGCTTTGCCCTTCTGAACCATGTACAGCTGTCCCGTCATGATGTCTACGGTCATATGGCCATCGGGACCTGCGACCACACCGCTGCCCATCATTCTCCATCCGGAGAATGCCAGCACGGCTATGGCCACGATGATCAGTCCTATCTGCCACGGTTTGATGTCACTCATGCATCCTGCCTCGTTTTACATCGCTGGGCTTCGCAATCGATGCTTCACCCGTTGTTCGTTCAAATACCAACCCGATGGGGCCGGTCACTATTCTACGCTCAGTTCACTGAGTCTCCAATTCCCATCCCGTAAGTGTATCAGAGATTGCCTGTTTGAGTTGCGGGATATAGGAATTCCTCGAAATTGAATCAGTTTGCCAGATCTACGCTGACGGGGTAATGGTCTGCCGCGTATCCCTCGAAGGTCTTTAGATCTCTCCAACTGGTGCCTTCTGGGCGTGCGGTGGTGCCATAGACGAAGGCGGTGTCGGTGTTCATTCGATCGATAGCGGATTTATTTCCGAGTAGGAAGTCAATTCTTCTTCCGGACTCGTGGGTCACGATTTCAGGGCCTTTGGGGCTATTTTCGAAGATATCCACAAAGCCTGCGTTGATATAGGTTTGGATCGAGTCCGCATCGGATTCCGCATTGAAATCTCCAAGGAGAACGATCGGGCGATCCGGATGATCATTGATGACCTGATTGACCAGTTTGAGTGTGCCTTGGGCTTCAGCGTCTCGCCAGTAGGTGTTGAATCGGCCTGATTTGTGGTGCATGACAAAGAGGGTGAGCGTCCAGGTTGAGTCATCTGCGGCTGGGATTTCGATATCAACCATGAGCGGGGAGCGGCGGAATGCGATGGGTTCGCCGGCGTACCAGTTTTTGCTGGTGCCGTATTTTTCGGGGTGGATTCCGCCGAGTTCTTTGTTTGGCCAGTTCTTGTAGCTGCTGATTGGGTATCTAGAAAGGACTGCGTTCTCGATGCCACGGGAGTTTCCTGCATCGATCGAGACGACATGGTCGTAGCCCATATCGGAGAGGTAGTTGTCGCGGTATTCGAGGATCGCCTGCTCGGATTCGATCTCTTGGAAGCAAATGATATCGGCATCGATCGCGTGGATCGCCATCGCGGTGGCGACAAGCTCGTGCTCTGGTTTGGTGCCATCGGCGTCGTCATCACGGCCTGTAAGGGATGGGTCGTCGTTGGCATCAAAGAGGTTTTCGATGTTGTAGGTCGTGAGACGGAAGGAGCCTTTGTGTGTAGCGGGAGCGGACTCTGAGCCGAATATCCGCATGTGGTCTCTTGTGTCTTCGTATTTTTTGATGAGGGCCTGATCAGCAAATGGTTCGGCTGAGGTTTCGGCGGCTGCTGGATCTGTAGTAGTCGTTGCTGCTTGAGCGATGCCAACGATTACGAGCGTCGTAAGTGTCCAGAACTGAAGCTGCTTGATACTCATCTTTGATCTCCTAAAGCTATGAGGGCCCCGGCAAGTGTAGGTCGTGTTTGGCTTAGGGGGGGCTACCATTGAAGCTGTAGGTCCTTGAAAGTGGAAGGTTGCGTGTGAAGATTGTGTTAGTAAATCCGAGGGGGTTCTGTGCCGGGGTGCGGATGGCGATTGATGTCGTTGATCAGGTGCTGGAGCTCATCCCGGGCGAGGCTCTTTATGTGTACCACGAAATTGTGCATAACCGGCACATCGTGGAACGGTTTATTGGCCGCGGAGTCCGATTCGTAGAATCTCTAGATGAGGTTCCATCGGGGAGCATTGTGATTTTTAGTGCTCACGGGATTCCGCCGTCTTTGCGAGAAGAAGCGGTCCAAAGAAATCTAACTGCCATTGATGCGACCTGCCCGCTGGTGACCAAGGTGCATTCGCGGGCAGTTCGTTATGCAAGGCAGGGGTATCAGATCTTGCTGATCGGGCACAAGAACCATCAAGAGATCGTCGGGACTATGGGCGAAGCACCGGGGCAGACACAGGTTGTTGAATCACCCGGGTGCATCGAGCATCTACATATTGATGATCCGGACAAGCTGGTGTATCTGACGCAGACGACGCTTTCAACCGATGACGCGGGGGTCATTATTGATGCGCTCAAAGCCACGTTTCCAAATATCAAGTCGCCACCGACTGAAGACATTTGCTATGCGACGACCAATCGGCAGGAGGCTGTGCGGGATGTGGCGCCGATGTGCGATCTGATGATCGTAGTGGGTTCGAAGAACTCATCAAACTCCGTGCGGCTCATGGAGATCGGGGAGAATGTCGGGACCATGAGTGTGCTGATCGACGATGTCTCAGAGCTGGATCCGTCGTGGTATCCGTCCGGGAAGGAATCGATCATGCTGACCGCGGGGGCGAGTGCGCCCGAGGACCTGGTCTCTGAAATTTGCAAGCACTTTGTAGAGCAACATGGGGCGACGCTGCATCTGGCGGATATTTCAGAAGAATCCGTTGAGTTTGGGCTGCCGCTGACACTCAAACGGCTGATGGAAGAGCATGGGGTCGATCATAAGGATCGCCGGATTATGGTTGAGCCCCCCACGATTACCGCTGAGTACTATGGCAGCACGCCTGTGCCTCTGACTATTTCAGGTTCCAACTCATGAAGCATCCCAAGCACCATTTTTTCTCTATGACTCCAGAGACACTCACGGACTGGTGCCTTGAACGCCAGCTCCCAAAGTTCCGCGCTAAGCAGATACTTGAATGGGTGTACCTCAAGGGTGTTATTGATCCGATGGAGATGAGCAATCTGTCGAATCTGGATCGCAAGACGCTGCAGAACGAGATGACCTTTCTCAGCGGCCCCACTGTTGCCCACCAGCTGGCGACCGATGGGACACAGAAGCTGCTCGTTGAATGGAGTGACGAACAAACCGATGCCAAGGAAGCCGGAGTGGATCATGAATCCCGCTTGCCGATTCTTGGGCAGGAGATGCCATATTCAGACACGACCCGGCAGACTGAATGCGTGATGATCCCCGCTCCGGACTCGGACCGGCGGACCGCGTGCATCTCCTCGCAGGTCGGGTGCCCGGTTGGATGTACCTTCTGCGCGACCGGGATCGGCGGTCTTGACGGGAACTTGTCTGCAGGTCGAATTGTCGAGCAGGTGTGGCGGCTCAACCAACTCGAGGGCGTCTGGCGGATTTCAAATGTGGTGTTTATGGGGATGGGCGAGCCGCTGGCGAACTTTCGGCCTGTGGTTGAGGCGGTCAAGATCATCGCGGCCCCTTGGGGGATGGGGATCAGCGCACGGAAAATCACGATCTCTACAGTCGGCATGCACAAGGCGATCGAGAAGCTTGCTGAGGAGCTTGATCTGCCGGTAACGCTGGCGTTGTCGTTGCACGCTCCAAATGACGATCTCCGACGGGAACTGATCCCTTGGGCGGAGTTTACTTCGATTGTCGATCTCAAGCATGCCTGCAAGAAATGGTTTGCCAAGACTGGCCGTGAGATCACGCTCGAATATATCCTGCTGGGCGGCGTGAACGATCAATCCGAACACGCGCTCGAGCTCGCGAGGGTATGTAAAGACCTGCGGGCCAATGTTAACCTAATCCGGTACAACGAGGTTAAGGGGCTTGCGTTCAGGCGTCCGGGCACCGAAGATGTGCATCGATTCCAGTATTTACTCCGCGAGGGTGGGGTCAACTGTCATATCCGCGCCAGCCGAGGGCGGGACATCGCGGCTGCGTGCGGGCAGCTTCGGCATGAACATGCGGCTGCCGATTAAGAATTTCCGATAGACTGGTACTGATGCTGCAACAGACTCAAACCACAACCGAAGCATACAGCTGGGCCAATGAGTTCCGCGCGGGGACCTGGCAGCATTGGACAGTTGTCGCTGTGTGCGCACTGATAATGATTATCTGGTGCGCCAATGGGCGACGGTGGCTCAATAGAGACACCGATGAGGGACGCACCAAGGAACGCAAACTGAGGCATTGGATCGGGTGGTTTATCGTCGTATCGCAGGGCTTGATTTTCATTCGACGGTTCACGCCTGGGCAGTGGGATATTCAGGAGTCGCTTCCTTTGCATATGTGCCGATGGGATGTTTGGATCGTTGCATGGGCGATGCTGACGCTCAATCGTAAGGCTCGGGCGATGACGTTGTTTTGGGGGTTGGGCTTGAGCACGCAAGTGTTCTTTACGCCTTTCTTGAAGGAGGGGCACGGGTCGCTTGCATTCTGGATCTACTGGCTAAATCATCTTCAAATTGTGGGGGTGGCGGTGTATGATGTCGCCGCGCTGGGGTACCGGCCGAAGTTCAAGGATTTGTGCTTTGGGGTCGCGACCGGAGTTGGGTTTGCGATTTTAGTGTTTTTTCTCAATATTGTGCTGGGAACGAATTACGCGTATCTGGGGTCTGGGGATCATGAGGCGGCGTCAATTATTGATGTGCTCGGGCCGTACCCGTGGCGGGCGGTGTGGATGGTTGTTGGGGCGGCGATTGTCATGATCATGATGTACCTGTTCTCGGCGGGAGCGATGCGGATCCGGACCCGGGTCTTCAATAAACCAATGCCCCGCTTCCTAGAGTCTGATCCCAAGAAAGACGACCCGTCATGAACAGAATCGCTACACTCGAATCATGGTGATGCTCCTTGTCATCCTGTGCTGCACCGCGTGCGCGATCTCTTTGATCGGGACATGGATCGCTCTGCGCCTGAGCATTCGGCTCGGTGCGATGGATTCGGCGCCGATGGAAGGACAGATTAAGAACGAAGCGAGACCAATTCCCAACACGGGGGGGATCGGGATTGTGCTCGCAATGTGGCTCCCGATGCTGATCGGGCAACTGGGCGTGACTTTCTTGGATGCCCAGTCGTTTACGGGGATGCTCGAACCGGTGCAGTCCGTGTGGGCGGATCTTCAGGAACGGGTGGCTCTTGGGTGGGCACTGCTGGGGTGCATCGTTGGATTGCATGTGCTTGGATTGATCGATGATCGCCGACCGATGGGGGCGAGGTCAAAGTTAGTGATCATGCTGGTGCCTGCGGTGATCTTTGCGGTCTTCTTTGATACGCGATTGCTGACAATGCTCGATGGGTACGCCGGGGGAGCGTGGCTGAGCATTGTGCTGACGGTGGTGTGGATCGTGGCGATCACCAACGCGATGAACTTTATCGACAACATGGACGGGCTCAGCGCCGGGATCGCGGCTATTGCTGGGGGTTTGTTTCTGATCGCGGCGATTCTCAATGCTCAGTGGTTTATTGGGGTGATTTTGGCGTTGCTTGTTGGAGGTTGCCTTGGCTTTTTGGTGTTCAACTTCCCGCCTGCGAAGATCTTTATGGGCGATGGCGGGTCGCTGGTAATCGGTTTTGTGCTGGCGATCACGACCGTGCGGACGACCTACATTCCTGTTGATGGCAGCGGACCAGACTCAGGGGCGTGGTATGGATTGCTGATGCCCATCGCGGTGCTCGCGGTGCCTTTGTATGATTTTGTGACGGTGACCACAATACGGATATACCAAGGAAAAAGCCCGTTTGTAGGGGACTTGCAGCATTTTTCGCATCGGTTGCGGGATCGCGGTTTGGGGAATCGTGGTACGATCTTGGTGATCTATGCACTCACTGCATGCTCTGGGATTGCTGGGATTCTGCTGACTAGGGCTTCGGCTTGGGAGGCGGGGATGCTTGGGGCGCAGGTGATGATGATCTTGGGGGCTCTGGCATTATTTGAATACAGGTCGCCTCCGAAGCGGGGAAATCATGACTGAGCAAGCCGAGCAACTTAAACCCGGCCGTCGCGAGCTCGTTGCGGTAGGCTCGATGAGTTTGCTTACGGTGCTGGTGTTCATTCGGGCGATGAGCACACACGAGCCGTTCCCGGTTTGGGATTCGGATCCGTATCTGTTTAGCTCGCCTTTGACTGGGATCACGGCTGGATACGGGATCATGCTCAATGCATGTGTGATGGCGCTGAGTGTGGTGATTCTGATGTGTTCGCCGGGATCAAGTCGCGCTGAGTCTTGGATGAGATCTTTGCTCGGAATTGGGTGCATTGGGCTTGGCTTGCATCTGGTGCTCGATCCGGCCAATACGGTCAATGGATCGACACTGGGGGCGATGATGGCGGTGATGATCGCTTCGCGTGCGTTCATGATGGCGCATCCTAAATGGATCAGCGTCTTTGTGCCAATCGTGCTTGGAGCAGGCGTGTTTCTTGGTCTTTATGGGTTCCATCAGGTCTTTATTCAGCACCCGCAGACTGTTGCGATGTACGACCAAAATAAAGAAGCATTCCTCAATGCTCGCGGCTGGGCTGATGGTTCTTTCGAGGTGATGAGTTATGAACGCCGGCTACGACAACCCGAACCGACTGGGTGGTTTGGACTGGCCAATGTGTATGCGAGCTTTATGGCAGCTTTCGGGATCGCGATGGTCATGATCACGCTGTGCTCGATCCGCAAAGCATGGTGGATGCTCAGCGGATTGATTGCAGGGCTCCTGCTGGCGATTCTGCTTGTATCCAAATCCAAAGGCGGGATCGGAGCGGCGGTGCTTGGGTTTGGTGTGATTCAATACGCGATGGCCCGGCATCGCGGGCGGCTGAGCCGGGTTGGTACCAGCACGCTGTGTGCTTGTATTATGATCATGGGAGGCGTGGTCGGCGGGGCGATGATGCACCAACTCTCGCTGCTGTTCAGAGGGCAGTACATGGTCGGGGCGCTGCGGATCTTTGCCGAGAGCCCGATCCTTGGGGTTGGTCCTGGGAAGTTCCAAGACGCGTACATGGTCCATAAGCCGTCGACAAGCCCCGAGGATGTGACCAGTGCGCACAATCTGGTGTTTGATCTGATCGCTCAGATGGGGCTGGCGGGGATTGCGTGGATTGGGGTGCTGGTGATTCTGATCTGGTCGGCACGATTGCCCAAGCGTGACGAAGTTGAATCATACATGGTCCCTAAGGGCGTGCTTGTTCGGATGATCCCGCTGATGGTGCTTGTTGCGGGTGTTGGGGTGATCCGATTGCAGACCAATGCGATGGATTTGGAACTCATGCTTTTGCTACTGGCAGGGGTTGGGGTGTGGATGGCGGTGAGTGTGCTTCTCGGAGTGTTTAGTTCAGTGCGGACGCTGCAGATCGCAGCGATGAGTGCTGCTGTGGTGCTGGTGATCCATTCGATGCTTGATTTGACGCCGGTGTGGGTGGTGAGCGGGCCGCTCTTTGGGTTGTGTGCGGGATTGGGGTTTAGGGGGATTCCAACGGAAACAAGTGCGAGGATATGGCGGCTTCCAAACTTGGTTGCTGTTGTCGGGTTGGGCTTCGTTGTTGCAATGTCCGGGATTGGGGCCGGCAAGGTAGTTGCCCGAGATCAAGGGCTCACTGAACTGGGACAAGTCGCCCAAATGATTGCAGAACTTCGTTCGGCACTTGAAACTGAGGGGCCATCGCAAGAACTTGCAGACCGGGTTTCGACCATCGGTGGCATGGCCGTTCAGGATGATGAAAGATCAATAGATGGGGCACTGTGGGGAGCGGAACTGCAAGACCGAGTGAGAATCGCTCGTGGATTGATTGAACTTGCAGGACAGCACGATGACCCGAAACTAACAATCACCGTTCTTGAACATGAGATGAAGGCATTGATGATGCTCGGTGAAGCACAGGAATATGGGACAACTGAACTGCGGGTATCGGCGAAGGACATCGCAGATCGGCTCGGAGAGGGGGACACTTTCAGAGAACTCAAATGGGCGGGGCAGGGCTACATTACCGTTGCTTGGCATGATCAAGTTGGAACTCAGATGCTGGAGTTGGCGATGGAAAGTTGGGTTCGGGCTGATGCTTTGAATCCGCATGATCCCAAGCACGCCATCCGGCTCATGGAGTTGGCACTTGACATGGGAAACCCAGAAGACGCAAGCATTTGGGCGGCTCAAGCGATCGAGCGATCCGAGAGGATGCGGCTTGATCCGCTTAAGCAACTCAGTCCCGAGGTTCTCCGGCGGGCCCGAGCGGTCGCCAATGGCGATGATTGAGAACAATTTGGCCCTTCTTTGGTCCGAGAATCAGGTGTTGGGAGGCGTTTTTGCTTGAAAAATGATCCGGGGTCGCTAGGATTAGGCACTTTCGCCTCGGCGACCCGACTGGGTCTCTCGTCGTGATGTGTTCAATAGTGTTTGGCGATGCGATATTCGTACAGAAGATCGTTGCCTAGGTATGTGCCGGAGTTCAAGTTATGGATGAGTCATCAGACCCAGATCCCGACCGAGGTGGATCACATAGAGCGGATGCAAGCATTGCATTCTTCGCGTGATCTATCCATAAGTACTTGAAACACATTCTCCGAACCAAAGCACTTAATCAGTACCACAATCAATAGCGTTATCCGGGATCAGCCGACTGATCCCTTAGTATGCCCGCCCAATCGTTTGAGATGGTCGAGCACCAGAGTTCACCACATTTGACCAAACGAAGGTCATACCAAACGACAGTTCATCAGAGCGTCCACAAGAAGGATTACCACAATGGCCACCGACCTTTCATACATCCGCAACATCGGCGTTTGTGCCCACATTGATGCGGGCAAGACCACCGTTACCGAACGCATCTTGTTCTACACAGGCAAGAGCTACAAGATCGGCGAGGTCCACGAGGGCACCGCGACCATGGACTTCCTGCAGGAAGAACAAGAACGCGGGATCACCATCCAGTCGGCAGCGACTACCTGTCCTTGGGAGCACAAGGGCAAAGAGTACAAGATCAACCTGATCGATACTCCTGGCCACGTTGACTTCACGATTGAAGTCGAACGCTCTCTCCGCGTGCTCGACGGCGCAATCGCAGTGTTCGACGGCAAAGAGGGCGTTGAAGCCCAGTCCGAGACCGTCTGGCGTCAGGCCGATCGTTACAATGTGCCACGCATGTGCTTCGTCAATAAGATGGACAAGCTGGGTGCAAACTTCGAGTACTCATTTGAGACCATCAAGAAGCGCCTCGGCGCCAATCCGATCGCGATGCAGCTCCCATGGGGCGAGGGCGACGAGTTGGTCGGCATTATCGACCTCCTGGAAATGAAAGCGTACCACTTTGACCCAGACTCACAGGGCGCGATCGTCACCCAGAAGGACATTCCAGAAGACATGCTCGAGAACGCCCAGAAATGGCGTCACGATCTGATCGAAGCCGGTGCATCACTCGATGACGCACTCATGGAGCAGTACCTCGAAGACGAGGACTCGATCACTGTGGAGCAGATCAAAACAGCAATCCGCAAGGGCACCATCGCATTGGAATGCAACCCGGTCTTCTGTGGCTCAGCCCTCAAGAACATCGGTGTCCAGCGTCTGATCGACGCGACCATCGATTATCTCCCGAACCCTGAGGAAGTCCCCGACACAAAGGGCACCAATCCGAAGGACAAGGAAGAGGAGATGACCCGCAAGAACAACGAGTCTGATCCGTTCTCCGCACTCGTGTTTAAGGTCGTTTCCGATACCCACGGCGACCTGACATACATGCGTATCTACTCCGGCAAGCTCGTCAAGGGCAGCCGGACGCTCAACCCTGGTAACAACAAGCGTGAGATTGCGTCGCGTATTTTCGAGATGCACGCCAAGGATCGCCTGGCACTCGATGAGGTCGGAGCGGGCAACATCGTTGCTGTTGTCGGCATCAAGAACTCGGTGACTGGTGACACCCTGTGTGACCCGGACAACCCGATTGTTCTCGAACGCATGGAGTTCCCTCCACCGGTTATCTCGATGTCCATCGAACCTAAAACCGCCGACGACAAACGGAAGCTTTCTGAGGCACTCGTCGTCATCCGTCGTGAAGATCCGTCATTCCGCTCGGAATACAACGAAGAGACCGGCCAGACCATCATCGCAGGCATGGGCGAGCTTCACCTTGAAATCATCAAGAACAAGCTCCTCCGTGATATGAAGATCGGTGTCGAGGTTGGCAAGCCACGCGTTTCGTACCGCGAAGCGATAAAGAGCTCGGCAAACGGTTGCCGCGGTCTGTTCAAGAAGCAGTCCGGTGGTCGTGGTCAGTTTGGCGACTGTACCATCAATATCGAGCCGTACACCGCTGAGCAGGCTGAAGAAGACGGCATCAACTTCAAGGACAATGTCGCATTCGTCAACGGCATCGTTGGTGGTTCGATTCCTAAGGAGTTCATCCCATCAGTCGAAGTCGGTGTCCGCAATACCGCTAAGAGCGGTGTTTCGGCCCCGTTCCCACTGATCAACATCAAGGTCACCGTCACCGATGGCAAGTACCACGATGTCGACTCGTCCCAGATCGCATTTGAGCAGGCGGGTCGTTTGGCACTGCGTGAAGCGGTTTCCAAAGCTGGCTCGATCTTGCTTGAGCCAATCATGAAGGTGGTCGTTGTGACCCCTGAGGATTACCTGGGTAATGTGACCGGCGATATCTCATCACGTCGCGGGATGATCCTGGACACCGAAGACAAGGGCATTATCAAGGAGATTACCGCTGATGTCCCACTGAGCGAGATGTTCGGGTACACGACTGATCTGCGTGGTATGTCCCAGGGCCGTGCGGCCAACTCCATGGAGTTCAAGGAGTACCGCGAGATGCCTCGAAATCTTCAGCTTGAAGTGATCGAAGCCGGGGCTTAAGAGGTCTCTAGTCGCCCAAGTGCGATTGATCAATATTTGCCGTATTTTCAATATTATCCGGGCGTACCAAACAGGTACGCCCGGCTTTCTTTTTCTTTGTCCCGGCGGCTCTTGATCAACCACCAAATCAAGAATGCCGACCTATTGTTAAGACCCGCTGGAGGATGGCGGGCATATCGGACCTCTTCAGCTGGCTACAGGAGTCGAGCCAATGTCAGATCGGTATCAAGCTATATTGCTCTTTGGAGCACCCGGAGCGGGCAAAGGCACCCAAGGGCTGTTGCTCGGTAACATCCCTGGATTCTTCCATATGTCCACTGGAGATATGTTCCGCACGCTCGACCACCATTCAGAGATCGGGCAGTTGTTTGATCAGTACTCCAGCCGCGGCGAACTTGTCCCTGATGAAGTTACTATTAAAATGTGGCGTGAGTATGTGCATGCCCAAACAGTGCTGAGTTTGTACAAGTCGCACGAAGACCTGCTCTGCCTCGATGGCATCCCGCGGACAGTTGCCCAAACACAATCGATGAATGAATACATCGATGTCAGGGGCATTATCCACTTGGTGGCATCAAACCCTGAAGAAATGGTTACGCGTTTGCAAAAGCGGGCTATCGAGCAGAAACGTGTCGATGATGCAAAGATCGAGGTCATCCGTAATCGGCTTGATATCTACGAACGCGAAACGCGTCCGGTTCTCGACCAGTTCGACCCGAGTTTGATCCACGAAGTCAATGCGATCGGCACTCCCGCCGAAGTTCTTGGCGGGATCTTGCGGGTGCTTGCTCCGATTCAGGCAGTCGCTCACTCAACAGTTTCAAGTTGAGTCAGAATCCGGCTTTTTAAAACTGATCTATGGCTTACGCTTTGGCTTGTAGTCATCAATTGTTTGTGGTGTATTCATCACATCAATTGACAGGAACTGTGACACACTGCTCCCGATGTCAGGAGTCGTTTTGATACCGTAGAGTGAGGGGTAGCCGTAGGCTTTGTAGTTGACCGGCGGATGAAAGTAATACGCGATCGGGATCATGTCATGGAGACGATCGTGGGAGCCGAAGTACTCCCACCGCTGCTCATAGACGTTTGAGCGTCTTCCGTTGTCACGTAGACGGATCGGATCAACCGGGATCCAGAGGGTCTGATCGTTCGCCTCGTCATACATAGCAAACTCAACAATGGCTGTGATCTTCTTGTCCTGGTCGTTCTTATATGTATTGTCGAAACAGATTACTGTTCGAGCAGGTACACCTGCTTGGCGTAGAACCGCGGTGAGCAGCATCGTGAGATCCATTTCCGACCCAGATGGTTCGATTGCGACAACATCCGCCGATCGAACATTGAATCCTGACCAAGTTGCTGTGGGAACAGGCCATTGATATTGCAACGGATCTGTGCCGTCATTGAGGACGCTGTTTCGATTACTAACACGGACTGCCTGACTTATTTGGGTTCTCCCACGCTCAACTCGGACATATTCGATCACTTTACCGGTGAGGAATTTGGTCAGGGTGAGTTGGTCGATGGATTTTGGATCTTTCGCCTGAGTCCACTCATTCACTAGATCTGCGATTCTGTCCAAGCCGGCTTGCTCGATCGGTTTTGTGACGCGGTCTGCGATTGGTGTCAAGAACCGAGAAGCGTCCTCGGGCCAAGCCGTTGGCCATGGGATCCGCTTTGCGAGTTCCTCGTCGAAGATCGTATCGGCACTGACAATGTGGGAGACCTGTGAAAAATACAACTCATCGGTATCTTTGTCCCGCTGATTGGATTTCCACCAGGCGTACCCGGCATGAGAGTCTGGAGTCCGTAGCACTTCCGCTTCTGGAGTAAACCTGATCCCGTCGATCCGAAGGTGGGATTCGATATCCTCATTTGGAGACCAGTAAAATCCACCGGATCTCACAACCGGGAAGATAAACTCAAAGTCGGGGAGATCCCAACTCGAAGAAACCAAGTTTCGACGCCTGTTATCTTGATAGACCCTGTCCGCATCTCTCCCATACATGTCTGAGTTGAGTCCAGAACTGAGAATCAACTGCGAGTTGATATCCCACCTCCAGGGATTGGAATGACGAAGATATGGATTGGACTTCAATGGCGTAACGGAATCCGGATGGGACGGGGATTGGGCGATTGCTTGCCGCACGCCCGCAGAACTCCAAAGAACAATCAATATGAAGACGAAACGCGAGATTATGAATCGTGGCATTGGGGTCCCTTCGGTCAATAGAATAATACGGACTCAAATGGCATCGGTTTCCTGGCCTTTCTTTGGGCAAGTATTCGGCCATTGATCTATGATCCACAGAAGCAAATACACAAGGAGCATTCCGTTGACAACAGCACCCGCAGGCACCGAAATGACACGCGTCGAAAAAGATTCTATGGGCGAGATGACCGTTCCCGCTGATGTGCTCTATGGAGCCTCCACGCAGCGTGCGGTGCTCAACTTCCCGGTTTCGGGACGGCCAGTGCCTGAGACAGTGATTCGGGCGTTTGCGATTCTCAAAACAGCCGGTGCCAATGCCAATACAAAGCTTGGAAAGCTCCCCGAATCCAAGAGGGAGCGGATCGTTGGGGCGTGCGATCAGATCCTCGACGGGCTTGATGAGCACGGCGGGATTGAACGCCATTTCCCGATCGATACATTCCAGACAGGTTCGGGCACATCGACCAATATGAATGTCAATGAGGTCGTCGCTAATCTGGTGTGTATCGCCAATGGTGTTGCGATCGGCTCGAGTAAAGATGCTGAGTACCTCAAAGAGGATGCCGCGATTCATCCAAATGACCATGTCAATATGGGGCAATCGAGCAACGACACCTTCCCTACCGCGATGCACATCGCGGCGGCGATCGGGATCAAGGACCGTCTTCTTCCAGCAGTCCAATCACTCGCCAAAGCCCTTGAAAACAAGGCCAAAGAGTGGGACGATGTCGTTAAAATTGGACGAACACATCTGCAAGACGCGACGCCGATCCGGCTCGGGCAGGAGTTCAGCGGGTACGCATCGCAGATGCGTCACGCTGAGGACCGGCTCAATCGAGCACTGGGGACACTTGCAGAGCTTGCGATCGGTGGGACCGCGGTTGGGACCGGGATCAATACACATCCTGAGTTCAGCGGATTGATTGCCAAGGAATTGACTGCTCGGTGCGGAATCGATTTCCGCGAGGCCGATAACCATTTCGAGGCTCAGCACGCCAAGGACGGGTATGTCGAGGTCTCGGGGATGCTGCGGACAATCGCAGTGAGCATGAGCAAGATCGCCAATGACATCCGCTGGCTCGGGTCCGGGCCTCGGTGCGGGATTGGGGAACTCAAGTTACCTGCTGTTCAGCCTGGATCGAGCATCATGCCTGGAAAGGTAAATCCAGTGATCTGCGAAGCTGTGGTTATGGCGAGCTGTCAAGTCATGGGGAATGATGTTGCGGTCACCGCTGGTGGGTTCGGTGGAGTTGGATCATTATTGGATTTAAATGTCGCGATGCCGATGATGGCGGCGAATCTGCTTGATTCAATCCAGTTGTTGACCGGATCCTGCTCTATGTTTGAAGAGAAACTCATCAAGGACCTGGAGCCTGACCGAGAACGGTGCGGAGAGTTGATTGAAGGCTCGCTTGCCATGTGCACAAGCCTTGTGCCTGTCATTGGTTATGACGCTTCCGCCAAACTTGCTTATGCGGCTTATGAGCAGGGCAAAACCGTGCGAGAAATGGCATTGGAGCAGGGCGATCTTGATGCCGATCGCTTGAATGAGTTGCTTGATCCCGGATCCATGACCCACCCAGCCCCCTAACTTGTAAAAATTACTGCTTGCCTAGATTTCCATTTTCAAATGCGGAACCAGAGTCCAATAGGCAACGAATAGAAAGCAGCCGCGTGGAGTTCTCCCCTGTACTCAAGAACGCTGGCCGATTGTGGTCTACTCGCAGAGTAGATGGATCCACAATTCGAACAAGAGAATCACGCAATAATCCGCCTACTAAGCTAATTATGCGATATGATGGTGTCAACAAATAAACCCGCACACACGACGAACCGTGACTGAAACATTTGGAGCATTCCATGCGATCTGAAAAGAATCGATCCACCCTTTCCCGTCCTATAGCGACCGCGATGATCCTCTTGGCGAGTGGCATGGCATGCTCGCTGGCGATGGCTGAGCCTGCTGCTCAAGCCGGACATATCAAAGGCGTGCAGATCAAAGGCCAAGCCGTTCAATCTGTAATGGTTGACGATCTTCAGGCCGTTTCTTCCCAAGGTACTGTGACCAGTATCAACGGCATCAAGACACCGTACGTATTCAACAATCAAGTCATCGTTCAGGCAACCGATTGGTCTGCTGTTCAAGCTGTCATCAGCGGGATGCAGGGAGTACAACTCGGTCAAGCGTTGGGCAATCGCGGCCGCTTCCATGTGGTCGAGACCCCGAGCGTTGGTGCTGCATTCGAAGTGCAGCGTGCTCTGACAGGGATTGATGGCGTGCTCAATGTTGAGGTTGATTCGGGCAAAGTTCCGACGGCTCCGCAATATGTCTCAGCATTTAAGCCACAGAACTCACTCTTCACTTCAAAGCTGAATGGAGCATCTGTCAGGAACGGTCGGTTGGATGCCCGTTCAAATATTGGAGTCATTCCTGTTGACTCTGGCTCAAATCCAAACAGCATTCCTTCAACTCAGTGGCACTTTGTAAATGGCAGTATTCCACAACATGACAACAACATCCTCGAATCCATCTACAGCACAGATCTGTTGACCGGAGCCGGTGTAACCATCGGATACGCATCAATCAACAATCGAATCCATTTAGATGTCGATCACACGGAACTCACCAACATCGGTGGCAGAACCGGCGGCTACCAGCTTGGTCTATCACAGATCTTTGATCCGATTCTTGATAACGACGATGTATTTATGACAGGGGAAGCCGGTATTCTCGTTGCAGAACGGAACAGCCCTGTGACGATCAACGACCTTCAGGGTGTTTCACCGGGGGCGACTCTTGCGAGCTTGTTCCGGGGCCCAACACCTTTATTTGAGTCGCAAGGGTACGAATGGAAAATGGACACGATTGATATCAAGGTCCATCAGCTCATCAATGAGTTTGATTTCCCTGGAGCCGGATACAACGAGAATCGGCTGGATGAGTTTGTCTCGGATTCGTTTAAAAACTCCGTCCGGCTCGGGCGCGGACGCAAGGGCACTATCCATGTCTTTGGGACTGGCTCTTCGTTTGATTTTTTCAACAATAGACCAACAAACAAACTCGCTGACCCATACAACTTCACCCCTGAGCCTTGGGATGTCTTTGGCGCCACAACAAACCAGATTGGGGTATCTCTCTCCAACGGCTTTGTCAGCGGCCCCTTCTATGTTGGTGGCCAAACTCATCAGTACCCACCGGCCAATGATCGAACATCCTTGATCATGAACATCGTGTCTGAAGACGGCAACATTGATACCCTTGGAGCCGTCGGCCCCGGAGTATTTGCTTCTGTTTATGCTGGCAGCGGCAATGAGGGCTGGACTGGGAGCCAAGCAATCTCAGGCCGAGGGATCGCCACCATTGTTGCAGGCACACAGCCTCCAGGATCCGTTTCAGGCGAAGGCCCTCTCGGACTCTTGCCTGCCGCTGGCTTAGTTGTCATTGGCAACACGACCGGCGAATCAATTACAGGCGGGATTATTGCACTGATGCTTGAGGCGAATCCCAGCCTAAAAGTCCGTGATATTCAGCACATCTTCTTCGAATCAATCCAGGAAAGCATGAGATCCCCTGCCAATAAGTGGCCAAACTTCACTAGTAGTCGCTTTTACTATTCCCCTGGCGCTGGGCAGACCAGCAATTCCTCTTTCTGGCAGGCCAATACAGGATTTTACAACAACGCAACCCCACCACTCACTGTTCCACCGACTGACGCGGTTGTCAATCAAGCCATTCGCCACTCAGACCAGTACGGCTTTGGCGTAGTGGACGCAAATCTTGCTATTCAGAAAGCTAAATCCTGGGCAGGAACTTCGCAACTCATGCTCTTGGATACTGGCATTGTTGGCGATGTGAATGTTGACGATGACACCCCGGATGACAATGAAGCTCGTGTCCCAGTCGAAATTGAAGACGCAACATTCTCAGACGCAGAACCCGAAGCGAATGGCAGTGTGCCGGTGATCACTGGTGCAGCAACCTTGATCCCAGGTCCATTCAATAGCTTCTCATTCTGTATCCGTCAGAACCTCAAAATTGAGAGCATTGTCATTGAACTCACCATTGAAGGCATGGGCAGCAATGACCTGTATATCGATCTTCAGAGCCCAACAGGAACCCGTTCGATTCTTGCACTTCCTACCACAATAAATCTTTCGGGTATGTCAACTGACGATCTCTTTGATGACGAGTTAGATCTTCCATTCGGTTCCGGTGAATTCAACGGGACCGAATATGCCTACTACCAGCACCCCTTCTTGACCCACAAGCATTGGGGCGAACTCTCGGGTGGTACATGGCAGGTGAACTTCGCCGACTTTGGACCAGACACCGCGAACCCAGAGGGTGCCGAACCGGGTGCTGATCTACTGACCGAGCCTGGTGCGGATCTCGTGATTGACCTTGGTGAACTCGGTATTCCTGGCAGCACCGTAAGAGGCCCGAAAACTGTGACCGCATTCCGTATCAAGGTATATGGAACAGAGATTGGAGCCGAGCCGTTCTTGGGTTGTGCTCCTGGTGCAACATCATGCCCTGGTGATCTGAATGGTGACGGACGGATCGATCTCACCGACCTTCACTTGTTCCTCTCGTGGTACCAGAGTGGTGACTTGAGAGCTGATCTGTCAGGGAATGGAAGTATTGACTTCGGTGATATCCAAGCATTCCTTGGTATCTTCCAACCCGGGTTCTGCACAACAGCTGATTCACCGTTTACCGGCGGACGCCCAATCCCTGGGAGCCAAGATCCTTCGGACAACAACCCTCCAACCCGTCCAATCTAATCTGGTTGGATAGCAAGACACTTCCTCAAACAGCGTGCTGAAACGGCACGCTGTTTTTTAATGTCTAGTTCAACACTCCTCTCTACCTACGGGCCCTTGCTTAAGCATCTAGGCTACAGAGCAGTCTGTGTGGCGTTCCGTCGCAGCCATTCATGCTCAGGCCATTCCAGGTTTCCGATTGGATTGGTATCCGCCTCCTTCTCCAGTCTGCCCTTATGCCTGCCCCATGCAGCTCACGCCCCTGTTCGTTGATGTGGGTACAAGCTTGCCTTCAGCTAAGCTATGCACTGCACTGTGCATTCATTGGCAGCCTGGGGTATTGATAGATTGCTTCTGCACTTTCAGTCACCGTCTACTTGAGAAAACCAGCGTACAAAATAAAAAGCGGCTCCAATGCTACTTCATTGGAGCCGCTGGGATTGTGTCTGGATCATGTGGCTAAACACAGATCATTAACCAACTGATTACATTCACTCAGGGGTTTATGGACATCCCGCTGAGAATGCTGAGAGGAATGCTGAGATGTCGAAGAAATCAAAGACCATGTCACCATTCATGTCGGCTGCTGGATCTTGTGAACTGAATGCCGTGAGGAATCCTGAGATGTCGAAGAAATCGAGTTCGCCGAATGGAGCCGCGAAATCTGCTGCTCCGCAGGTCGAACCGGAGACTTCGCCGGTCAGGTGGACGATCAGGTCGTCCCCTGAGGCGGCTGTACCAAAGAGCGATTCGTCATTGACTGCCTTGAAGGTGTAGGTCGCTGCGAATGCCCCGATAGCTGCGTCTGAGAGCGTTGCCTCGATAGTCTGGCTCGATTGAGCTGGGATTGATGTGACCGATGAGAAGTCAGTGGTCAGTTCGGCGGTGTCTCCGGTAGCGGAAACGAACTGAACATCCATCGGGGCACCGCCACCGGGTTCTGAGATATTGAAGAACTCGATGTTCTGCACGGCGTCCCCAGCTCCAAGAGCGATCAGACCGAGGTCAATGTTGATCTCATGGAGATCACTGCCAGTGGACAGGGAGCCGTTTGAATGGCTGAAGACGTTGATTTCGACGGTGATGATGTCGTCGCCGTCGTTGTTACCGTTGCCGGCCCCGCCTTGGGTGGTGACATCGAGGTTATCGATGACGACCTGCTCAACGGCGGTATGTGAGGAATCGGTCGCCCCAGCGGGCAATGAGATCGAGAACTGGCTCGAATCGTTGGGGGTGTTCATTGGGAACGCGTTTGGGTTGCCCCAGACAGAGGCCTCGATGCCTGCTGATGGCGTCACGGTGTAATAGGTGCCGTCACTGCCGTTCTTGTTGATGATGACGGGGACTGAGGCAAGTGAGTCACCCTCGATGGCGTTGAACACGACGGTCATCGCTGAGGAGCCGTCGGCGTTTGGCGCCCCGCCGAGCCAGAGGGTGGAATCGTTGCTCTGGTCAACATAAATGGACCAGACATACTCAGGATGATCAATAAACGCGTTCCGGTTGTTGGTGAAGAAGAATGGGTTGTATGCCACATCTGACACCGCATGGTTGCGGCGTCGTTCAAAGGTATCAGGGGCATCGAGGTAGTGCCATTCGAGGAGGGCATTCAGATCACCCATCTGGTTACCTGAGGGCACCCCGTTAACCAACGAAAGCCCGAGTGAGGACCAGCGGGTGTCGGAATAGAAGAGGCTGCGAGCGATGTCGCCCTTGTCTACATCGCCTGGGAAGTAGTAAGTCCCGAGGCTTCCAAAGCCCCCGCTCGAAGAAGCCAACCCGAATGGTTTGTTGCCGCGTGAGGAATTAATTGATGGGTTACAGGGGCGGAGAGCGTGTGGATCGCCCAGATTGCCGCGTGCCGAGTTTGAGGCACTGCCCGGCTGGCGGGACTGTGGCCAGACATGCTCGCGGTTCCAGGTGGAGCCCGAGTCCCAAATTGCGGAAACCGAGGCACCGTTGTAGACCAAGAGGATATTACCGAGGACATTGGGATCCTCATCGATGGATCTGGACATCACTCGGAAATCGCCGTAGGTCCGTTGAATATGGCCTGCAGACATCGCGCTGGTAAGCTGCGATTTGAGGGTTGATCCTGTACCTGTAGCACCGTTGTAGTAGCTTACAGGCGGATCGTATTGATCGGCCGCGATCGCTGTGCCCGCTGTTGCGAGCAACAGGAGCATGGTGTAAGAGACTGGGTTATTACCGGTGATTTTGGACGGCTTCATACGAACAACTCTCCGCAGCACATATCGGATGGATCCGTTTGTGGTGTTCTGGTCTATGGGTTGAAAGCGAATAGGCAAATGCCAATTGTCGTTTAGGATACGACTGACCGAACCAGCATACACGACAAATGACTTTCTTCATCGAATTTTATCTGGTTTTCTGCCGATTTCCGGCGTTATCGGGATGTGTCAGGATTGGACTGTTTATCAAATAATTCTCTTGCGAACAGTGATTTGAATATTTCATTTTTGATGAATTTTGTATCGGTGTACTATGCCCAACAATCCCCTACTATGGTGATCATGAATAGCGAGTGCACACGATATTTTTTGGGATGGGATCAACCCGCACTCGACAGCGCGGCTCAATGGATTCTTGATCGCTTCCTCCAGAACTCGGAACTGGATTTGAGCGAAATCCATTTTGTGCTCCCAGGCCGGAGGGGCGCCCGCGCATTGCTGGGGAATCTTGTTGATCTGTGCGAGCTCAACGGTATCGTATTGATTCCGCCGATAACAATGACCCCGCTTGAAATTCCAGCGGCGACCATTGGTCAATCAGGAGAGGTTGAAGGCTCGGCGGGGCTGGGTCAACACGCCTCCAAACTCTCCCGAAAGCTTGCTTGGATCCAAGCATTGCAGGCCCACGACCCTGGCATGCTTGAATCAGTTCTCCCAAACCCACCCGAAACCCAGGATCTTGGGCATTGGATCGGAATCGGCGGATGGATAGCAGGGATTGCCGACGAGTTATGTGATGCCGGCTTACGTATGAGCGAAGCTGCGGCTCAAGGCGCCCAAGTTCTTGATGAATCAGAGTCGGATCGCTGGATGGCACTTGGCAAAGTCCAGGAGGCATACGAAGAGATACTTACAGGGCTTGGTATCGTCGATGACCGCTTGGTAACGCTGGATCATGTATTCGGTGATGACACTTCGACCCTCTGCAGCCGCCGATTCATATGTATCGGCCTGCCCGAGCTTGGTTCAATTGCCCGAGCTGCCATCGAGCGAGCAGGGTGCGAAATAGATTCTTTGATATTTGCTCCTGAATCATTGGCAACACGGTTTGATGAGTTTGGGTGCGTCCTGACTGATCAGTGGACCCAAGCGGGTCTGGACATCGACGAAAGCTGCATCGTCTTTGAAGACAATCCCGCGACCATGTGCGAACAAGCGATGACGCGGCTGGCTCTGTACGGGGAACAACAAGGAGGTATTGCTGTAGACACTTCTTCTTGTGTCATCGGCATGGCCGACGAATCGTTGATCGGCCCGCTCCGGCAAACCGCCAGCATGGCGGGGCCCAAGCACGGTATCGAGCTCCACGCACCTATTGGAAAGAGTGCTTCAAGCACGCCCCCCGGGCAACTCATCGAGTTGATCCAGGCATATCTCGGCAACCCTGCATTTGATTCACTCGCGGTGCTCGCCCGTCATCCTGACATGGAACGCGCCCTTGAGACTTGCCATACGAAGTCTGACCCTGATTCGCGACGGCCCAGGGCGTGGTGGCTTAAATCGCTCGACCTGATCCGTCAAGATCACGTACTAACGAGTACAACTGCAATCCCATCCGGGGCTCGCGCGTCGCTGGCGGAAGACGCGGGCTTTGTTGTTCAATCGGTCACCGAGTTGCTGTGGCTGCTCCTCGAAGGCCCTGATGCAGAACACCCGCTGAACGATTGGGCAGACAAGCTGTTGAGTACGCTCGAAAATATCTACCTGGATATTGAGCTGGATGTGCAGTCTGAGTATGACCGTACAACAATTGAAGGGCTTGGGTCAATCCGCGCGGTTGTCGACGAGATCAATGATGCGGAACTACTCGGACAGCACATGCCTGTGACTTCTGCCCATACCGCGGTCGCTCTGATTCTGGACATTCTAAGCGAGAGCATGCTTGCTGAGCCGCTCAATCGCGATGCAATTGAGACCTTGGGTTGGCTCGAACTCCCGCTTGACCCTTCACCATTTTGTGTCGTTGTTGGAATGAGCGAATCGTGTGTTCCAGGCTCGGTGACGCATGACTCGCTTCTTCCCGGATCGCTCCGTAACGAACTCGGGATGACCACCAACGAGGATCGTTTGGCGCGTGACACTTTCTTGATGGCAGCGATTCATGCCTCGAGAGATGCGATCTTTATGTGTGCCCGAAACGGTGACAAAAACGACCCCATCACACCCAGCCGTCTGCTCTTGCGGGCTTCTGGGGAAGCCCTAGCTGCTCGCGTGGGGCGGTTTGTAGACCCGTTATTGGATCAGCCGTCCCGCCATTCTCTTGCTTTGAGCTCGGTGCCTGGCAATTCAGACCGATTCAAAGAAAGGCTCCGCATCGGCGAGGATTTTGTTGCACCGAATTCAATGCGGGTAACCGATTTTGATGCCTACCTACGATCACCGGCGCAGTGGTACCTTGAACGCAGCCTTGGTCTGTGCGAGATTGATACCGAGATTCGTGAACTTTCGCCCGCTCATTTGGGATCGCTCATCCATACGATACTCGAATCGTTCGGCAAGGATCCATCAATGCGGGACCTCGATGATCCCGATAAAATCAACGAATCTCTTCTCCATTTGCTGGACCAAGAAAGCGTTTCCCAGTTTGGTTTAAAGCCGGCGGCTGCGGTTGTGGTCCAAACACAACTCCTCCACTATCGGCTAAGGTGGTTTGCATCCCAGCAAGCAGAGCGACGACGCCAGGGCTGGTCAATAGCCTACACGGAGTGGTCGCCTGACAAAGACTCTCGCCCATCGATTCTGGTCGATGGCACTCCCATGGAACTGCGTGGTAAGATCGACCGAATCGACACGCATGAAAACGGCCAGATTGCGGTAATCGACTACAAAACAGGTAGAATCGTCGATGCTCGCAAGGCGCACCAGAGTAAAGATGTCTGGACCAAACTGCAGCTCCCACTCTATCGCTTTCTAGTTCAACAAATCGCAGGTGATCAAGAGCCCATTCTTGGGTACGCCGGTCTTCCCGCGAGTCTTGGCGAGGATGTTTGGAAATTTGCTGATTGGGATCAGGACGAACTTTGTAGTGCAGATGAAGCCGCTCGTGATGTTGTCCGGAAGATCCGAGAGTTATCACCTGGGGATATCATCGAAATGGGAGACTCACCTCCTGACCAAGGGATACTCGGGTTTCTTTCTGGCCAGCGATTTGATACCGGCGGCAATCAATGGGTTCCCGAAGAAGAACCCACAGAAGCCGAGGTCGGCTCATGAGTCAGTCAAATCCAAAATCCAAGCACACCATCGTGCGTGCATCTGCCGGGTCTGGAAAGACCTATGAGCTGACAAGCTCGTATATTGCCCGCCTTATAGATGGAGAAGACCCGTCTGGGATGCTTGCGACTACCTTTACAAAGGCCGCAGCGGGTGAAATTTTGCACCGGGTTCTCGAACGGCTCAGCGCTGGGGTTCTCGGCGGTTCATCATTAACCGAACTCCGCGTCGCGACCAATAATCCGACTCTTTCGCATGAACGGTGCGCTCAAGTCCTTGCCAATCTCGTTCAGCAGCTCCATCGCATGTCGATCATGACGATCGACTCGTTTTTCTCTCGGATGGCCAGCTCGTTCAGCTTTGAACTCGGGCTTCCGATGAAATACCGATTGCTCGAGGAGGACGAGGACGAATCGCTGCGTGAAAGCAGTGTCGATCAAGCTCTTCATGAGTGCTCAAGCAGTGAGATGGTCGAACTGCTTCGTTCGTTGCAGGGTGATCGGGTGCAACTGCAGACCCACAGCGCGATCATGAAGGCTGTCAAAACTGGATATTCGATGTACCTGGCGACCAACGGGCACGCTCCGGCATGGAATACGATCGAGCCGGTTGGATGCAAGATGAGTGCTGCGGATTTAGATGCGGCCATCGCGAATCTTGAACTGACGCCAGTGCCGGTAAGCAAGACCGGAAAGCCCAACGGGAACTGGATCAATGCTCGCATCAAATGTATCACAACAACGCAAACAGGCGACTGGGCGGCCATGCTCAAGGGCGGGCTTGGGGGGAATCTCCTCGAAGGCATACGAACTGGCGAATCACCGACCTACCGCAAACTTGAGATCCCAGATGACTTGATTGAAGCACTCTCTCCGATCGTCGAGCACGCCCGGTACCAACTAATTGTTGAACATATACATCGAACGCTTGCCGTATTTAAGCTCATGGAGCGATTCGATCATGCGTACCGTGGGGCCAAGATGTCCAGCGGGCAACTGAGCTTTGATGACCCGCCTCGCCTGCTTAATGAAGCGGGTGTCACCGGAGAGCTTGAGCACCTTTATTACCGGCTTGATGCATCGATCCGTCATGTGATGCTTGATGAGTTCCAAGACACCTCGATGCCGCAGTTTAACCTGATTGAGCCGATCATTGATGAACTGCTCAGCCAAGACGAGGAAGGACGCTCGGTCTTTGTAGTCGGGGATGTTAAGCAATCGCTCTACTCATGGAGGCAGGCTGAGCCGATGCTGCTTGGTGCGATGACTGATCGTTGGGAGAACTTCGGTGAACGAAAGCTCTCTAAATCTTGGCGTTCATCGCCGGTGGTTCTAAATGCTGTGAATGCAATCTTCGGCGATCTACCGGACAACGACGCGATGCGTTCCAAGGAGGTCGGCGCCAAAGCCGCGGCGAACTGGAACGCGCAGTACGACTCACACGAAGCGGCTAAAGAGGAACTGCCCGGATATGTCAGCCTGACTGTAGCTGAGAGTGATGAAGAAAATGACAAGAATGCCACCGAAGAAGTTCTTTGGTCGTGTGCCAATAGGGTCGCTGAAGCTAGGGCACAATCACCAGACGCGACCATTGCGGTCCTTGTACGCCAAGGCAAGCACATCTATCCATTACTCGATAAACTAAACAAACTAGGTGTTGACGCGTGCGAGGATCGGGGGAATCCACTTGTGGATGCGCCGTGTGTAGCCGCTGCGGTCTCAATGCTCGAACTGATCGATCACCCATCGAACTCTGCCGCACTCTATCATGTCCGATCGACCCCACTTGGAAATGTGGTTGGCTTGCAGGATGCCAACCGGCTCAGTTCCGTGACATCCGATCTACGTCGCCGAATTTCACTAGACGGTTGCGTGCCGATACTTACACGGTGGCTCAAAGAGTCTGCCGATTCTATGGATGCGCGTGGATTTGTCCGATTCAACCAACTCATCGAACTGGCAGACAAGCTGGAAAGCGACGGACGCGGGGGGGCGGCGACCCTTGCGATGGTTGCCCAGACACGGAAAATCGACGAACCTGGGCATGCCCCTGTCAGGGTGATCACGATTCATCGTTCCAAAGGACTTGAGTTTGATGTGGTTATGTTGCCGCTGCTCGGGCAAGCTTGGGGCATCCGACCAGACACGCTGCTTTCAAAGCGAGATATCCCTCTGGGCCCGATTACACAAGTCACAAGATACCCCAGCGAAGTAATGCGAGCTGTCCACCCGGATCTACATTCTATCCACGATCAATCGATGCTCGGTCAGATTAACGAGGAGCTGTGTTGTTTGTATGTCGCGATGACGCGAGCCAAACTTTCGCTCCAGATGATTGTCCCGGCGGATAAGGATGGCAGATCAGATAACCCAATTAGCAAGTTCTCGCTCAAACCATCACACCTTCTCAGGGCAGCGTTGGCTCCCGATTCCCCCGCTGCTCCCGGGTCGGTCCTCTATGAAACCATGAGCGAAGTTGAATGGCCCCGCGGGATCGGACCCCAAACTATACAAGCTACCTCTACTCAACGGACACCGATCACACTTCGAATCCGTCCTCCTCAACGACTCCGCGCCAGCCAACTCATGTCCGCGGCTCCTTCGTCTGGGCATGAATCCTCCAAGCTTCAGGCAAGTTCACTGCTCCAGAGCAGCGAGTTTGGCCGTTATGCCCGTGACTATGGCGAATGTATTCACGCCGCGTTTGAGCAGTTTGATTGGCTGGAAGCCAAACCTGATGACGACACCCTCACCGATATTCTCACTCGGATGGGACACGAAAACAAAATGGTTGCAACAGCCATCAAAGAACTCAACTTGACCCTGAAATGCGAACCTATCCAGAAACTCCTCGATCAGAACCTTTGGCTTGCAGATCATCCACTTTCAAACTCAGCGGAGCCAACCGTCCATCATGAACGCCCGTTTGCCGTCCGCATGGGTAAATCTGGGCAGGAACGATTGGTCCAGGGCCGCTTTGATCGGCTTGTGCTCGGACGCGATGGAGATCGCGTAACCAACGCCCAAATTATTGACTATAAAACAGATCGTGGTGCGAAAGGGCTCGATGCGAGCAAACTCGCTGAGTTTGCTGCGAAGCATCAGTCTCAGATGGATGCGTATCGAACGGCGGCCGCTTCGATGTATGGGCTCGATGAAACCGCGATCGAAGTCGTGCTTATCTTCACGGCCGCCCCCGGAGTGGTTTATCTTTGATCTACCGAAGGAACTAATATGCGTGCACATCTCGTCCAACTCGATATCCAATGGGAATCACCCGACGCAAACTTTGAACGGGTCCAATCTCTTATCGATTCTGCAAGCATACAGCCCGGCGATCTGATCGCGCTTCCGGAACTCTTTGATTCTGGCTTCACACTTAACACACAACACTCGTGTGATTCCAGAGGCCGGACTGTCGCATTCCTTGCCCAACTCGCTAATGACACCGGGTGCATTGTCCATGGATCTAGGGCCATCATGCCTGCTAACTCAGACCACGCGCTCAACTGCGCGACGGTGATTGGACCGGAATCGCCCGATCCGGTATGTGAGTACTACAAGATTCACCCATTCTCCATCGGGAAGGAACTCGAAGCGTACAAAGGTGGCAGCAAACTCTATGAGTACACATTGGGATCCGGCAAAAGCAAGATCCGGGTTTGTCCAGCGATCTGCTACGACCTCCGTTTCCCGGAACTATTTCGCAAAGGTGTCGCAGGCGGATCCGAGATGTTTGTGCTGGGTGCGAACTGGCCGGTCACGCGCCAGCATCATTGGCGCACGCTGCTGATTGCACGGGCAATCGAGAATCAGGCGTTCGTTTTGGGGATCAATCGGTGCGGAAACGATCCGAGTCTGCATTATGCAGGGGGGACGATCGCTGTTGGTCCAAAGGGCGAAATCCTCGGCGAACTCGGCGACCAACAAGGTGTGCTGAGTGTCGAGATTGATCCATCGCTTGTTCACCAGTGGCGAGCTAAATTCCCCGTGATCAATGATATCAAAATCAGATCATTCTAAAAACACAAAAAAACACCCGTCATAGACGGGTGTTTGATTCAATCTTGGTATCGCTTACTTGTTCACGACTGACATGCCTTCGACATGCTTCATGCCACGACGGCGATCGCGGAGGCGACGGGACTTACCAACGCGGTCACGCAGGAAGTACAGCTTCGCTCGGCGGGCATCGGCACGACGGATCACTTCAAACTTAGCAATCATCGGTGAGTTCATTGGCCAGGTACGCTCGACGCCGACTTCGCCGACGATGCGGCGAACGGTGATCATCTCGTTGATGCCTGTGCCCTTGCGGGAGATCAGCGTTCCAGAAAAGACCTGGACGCGTTCTTTTTGGCCTTCAACAATCCGCACATGGACATTGATGTTATCGCCAACATCGAAACGGGGAATATCCGTTTTGATTGCCTCGGCGTTTACGGATTCGATGATTTTCTGAGTGTCCATAAGTCAATCCTCTGGTGCGCATGCACTTGCAAGCGGGACCGCAAGGGTAGGCCTGTGTCGATCCAGAGTCGAGCCTGAATCGCCTTTAAGCCGTCCCAAACACCTCTCTCGGCCAATTTTTCGCCCTAAACTCCGTCATGAGAGCCATCATAGTCGAAAAACAAGCCAGTCCAGTCGCCCCGAACATCTCCCTCAAGTCTGATTGGCCCGATCCTGCCAGCCCTGGCGCGGGTCAGGTGGTCATCAAAACGCTCTGCTCTGCGTTCAATCATATGGATCTCTGGGTAGGGCGAGGAGTACCCGGGCTCAAACTCGACTACCCCCGCGTATCAGGGTGCGACGGCTGCGGCGAGGTTCTTAGAGTCGGACCCGGTGTCGATGATTCTTGGATCGGAAAGAGGGTCATCTACAATGCAGCGATCATCGTGACTGATACGAGCCGCCCGAATGACCCACCCTCATCGACCATGTGCCCCAACTACGAACTCATCGGGGAGCATCACTTCGGCGCCCACGCCGAAATGTTTTCTTGCCCCGTTGAGAATCTCGCAGCACTCTCGGACGATTCGGATCCTGCAGAGGCTGCGGCATTCGGGCTCTGCGCATTGACTGCGTATTCGATGATGATCACCAAAGCGAATCTGCGCCCCGGCCAGTCGGTGCTGATCACCGGCATCGGGGGCGGGGTCGCTACATCTGCCCTTGCGATTGCAAAGCACATGGGTTGCCCGGTCGCCGTTACATCGCGTCACCAATGGAAACTGGATAAGGCAATCGAACTGGGCGCCGACCACACCATTCTTGATGAAGGTCAGGACTGGTCGCGTGATCTCCGTAGTTGGACCAAAAAACGGGGTGTAGATATGGCGGTGGATTCGGTAGGCAAAGCCGCGCATCTGAACTGCATCAAATCGCTCGCTCGAGGGGGCGCGTATGTCACACCAGGTTGCACTACAGGTCCCGATGCAACAACCGATTTGGCCCGCATATTCTGGAACCAGCTCCGGATATTGGGTTCAACAATGGGCACCAACAATGAGTTTAAAGAAGTTGCATCGTTATTCAATAGCGGCTCACTCAAACCTGTTGTAGATCAGGTGTTTTTACCTGACGATTGCAGGAAAGCCTACGAACGCCTTGAAGCAGGCGAGCAGTTCGGCAAGATCGTTGTTGACTGGCGGTAGCCTTTAGTTTGGGCCTTCGACGGTGTATTCAACAGTCACCGACCAAACCCGCATGGTGCTGTCACCGGGCCAAGATGAACTAAAAACACGGATGTAGTACCCGGTTGTAAAGCTATCAACGATGTCCAAACCTTTCGTGATTTCAGTTGAGACAAGCGACTGAATCCCCGCAACTGGAGTAACACCAGCGGTATCCACAGAAGCGATCGCAATAAGTGACCCAGAACTCTGAGCCCCGGTGAGCGTAATCGAGAGATCAGCAACCGCATTGTCCTCGAAGCGTCCGGTGAGCTTTGTAATCTTTGCCCCATTTGGTAAAGATACCGACGCCACCAAGGGATCGCTGTCGCCTGGCGTAGTAAGGTAGGCTCCCCCACCAAAGAAGGACGCAATAAACGGGGTCCCCAGGGCACTGTGGAATACATCGCCAGCAACCGTCACCGCCCCAGTCTTGGGAGTTGGGTACCGGTACTGAGGCGAAGCAACCCCCACTGAAGTTGCCTCCAAGGCAACGGACCCTCCAACATCGAGCACCCAAGTCCCCACTTCACTCCCCTTTTCCCCGATCGCCGCATAGGAATGGGTTGCACCAACCGCCCCGCCGACAGCGTATGAAATCGAAGGAACACCCAAGGCGTCTTCATTTGAAACAAATATTCCCCCCGTCAATGTGCTGGTGACATGGACACCAAAGTACTCGTCAGCAGTCAATGCATCAGGCCTATTGATAATGGCCCGATCATCCCCCTCCCCAAACTGAAGCAATCCACCCTCAAACGCGGAAACCCCTTCATCGCTCCAGTTCGTACCAGTTAAGTTACTAGCCAGCACCGAATATGTCGAGCTAATCGCAGTGGGCGTGGGAAGGATTTGCTGGCGAGGCATGAGGACTTCATGCAAATCAACACTCGCCCCTGGACGAAGGGATATCTCAAAATACATAATCGGGGCATCAAACTCGTATTCAAAGTCCAGCTCAACACTGAACAGCCCCCCGCTCACCAATAAATCATCAATCCCAACCGTTTGCCCGAGCTGAACGCCATCTACAACAGCGTCGAAAATCCGGCACTCAAGATCGTACAAACCCTCAGCCGGCATGCCACCATCTAGCAGATGGCCTTGGTATGAGATCGGTTGAGCACTCGCAGTCCATGCCATCGCAAATACGATACCCAGACAACCCAATAATTTTGAATTCAACATGCCGTCCACCTCCATGTGGTTTCGAAAGATCATTGTCCACTACTATCCCAGCCTACCACACAACTGACACCGCATGGGATCTAGGTATAAAAAAACGCCCGTCGAAACGGGCATTTCATAGATTCAGCAAACTGACCGAGTTTACTCGGCGGCTTCTTCAGCGGCCGGCTCTGGGGCCGGTGCAGGCTTGGCGGCTTCGGCTTTGGACATCGCGTCCTTAGCGGCGGCGAGGCACTTGGCGGCCTCGTCGTCCTTGGCGAGCGACATGGTGTTGTTTACCATGTTAAGCGCCTTCTTTGAGCTGTTGACAAACGGGGTCAGATCAGCTTCGGAGTCGCCGGCCATCTTCTCGAGGGAAGCAACGATGCCCTCGATTTCCTTGCGGGCCTTCTTGCACTCGCCACGCTTCATGTTGACAGCACGATCTGCGATCCACTTGGCTTTCATAGAGCCTTCAAGGATGTCGGCCTTGCCGAGCATATCGCGGACGGTATCAGATGGCTGAGCACCCTTTGAGAGCCAGACTTTGATCTCTTCGATTTTGAGCACGATCTGCTGATCTTCGTCCTTGCACATCGGGTCGTAATGACCGAGGTTCTCAAGGACACGACCATTGCGTCGGGTCTGTTGATCAATCGCATTAATGCGGTAGAACGGGCGGTGAGTGCGGCCAAAGCGCTGCATACGGAGACGAACCATGGTGGTTATCCTTTCAAAGCCCGCTCAAAATGCGGGAGGTAAACCCAGCGGTACCGATTCCAAACCATTGCCTGGTATCGGTTTAATCCCTCGACTGCGCCAACCATTGGTGCTGTCTGCGTCCGCTGGGAAGAGAATCGTTGGCCCTCCAATCCATGAAGTCCACCTGTGAAGTCCACCCGTTTGAGCATCTTCCGATCTTTTCTGGGCTCCCCCACTATCATTGCCAATGCGGATTGATGTACTAACAACCTTTCCTGAGATGTTTGACAGCCAGTCGCCCGGCGCGATGGGGGTCTCTATCCCCGGCAGAGCCCAAAAAATGGGCCTTCTGGAGCTCCATGCCACCAATATTCGTGATTTCACAACCGACAAACACCGTAAAACCGACGATCGCCCTTACGGTGGCGGTCCGGGCATGGTCATGATGTGCCAGCCGGTCTGGGACGCTGTCACCGCTGTAGAAGCTATTGATCCCCGCCCCGCGACCCGTATTTACCTAACGCCGCAAGGGAAGCCGCTCACACAGGAACTCGTCGAATCGCTGGCTGCCAAGCCTCGGCTGATGATGATCGCGGGTCATTATGAAGGGATTGACGAGCGGGTCATAGAGCGTTTGGACCCTCTAGAAATCTCCATCGGGGACTACATCCTCTCCGGGGGAGAGCTGGCGGCGATGGTATTGATTGATTCTGTTACAAGAACTTTATCAGGTGTACTAGGACACGAGAACTCGGCTACCGAGGATTCGTTTTCTGCCGCCAACACAACCAACCCAGACGGCTCTGTGATCGATCCTAAGGCCCTCAAAGGCCTCGATATTCCGACCGGCACAAAGTTACTCGACTGCCCCCACTACACCCGCCCAAAGGTCTGGGAGGGGATGGAGATACCCGAGGTACTCACAAGTGGGGATCACAATGCTGTTGCACGCTGGCGGCTCGAACAACGGCTCGCTCGAACCCAAAATCGACGACCAGAATTAATGACATCTAAATCCGAAAATACCCTTGACTCATAGCGTCAATTGAGCGATTATCAGTAACCCCATGCGCTGGTATTTCTGCTGAGCGCCGATGCGGGATCCGTTCACTCAAACCACGAATTAATCCGGAGACTTTCGAAAATGAATAATACCATCAAAGCCCTGCTCGGTGCCGCACTTCTTACTGTAGTCATGACCGGTTGCGAGACCATGGCTGAGCGTGCTGCAAACTGCCCAGACGGCAAGGTCTGCGACACCGCCAAGTGCGATGACAACGCCAACTGCGACCCAAGCAAGTGCGAAAAGAAAGACTGCCCAAAGCAGGCAGCCGCTTGCCCAACCGGTGGTAAGAAGGCCGACTGTGACAAAGCGGCCAAAGCTGGTTGTGATAAAGCTGGCAAAGCCGATTGTGACAAATCAGCAAAGGCTTGTGGCGCTGATTGCACCAAGCCATGCTGTGCTGACAAGCAGGCATGCAGCCACCCAAACTCCACCTTCTCATGCCCAAACTGCAAGGACGGCGAATACTGCTGTGGTGGCTGTGCCGCCAAAGATGCAGCCGCATGCCCTGATTGCAACGCCTAATCAACATCTGGGCCATTGAGCGCTCATTTAAGCCTGTTTCATACGAAACCCTTGACCCGCACTCTTGACCAACAAGAGTGCGGGTTTTTTCTTGCCTGTGGGCTACCCTTATACACGCCTATGGAAGCACTCCTGACCACCCTCGCCGATTGGAAACCTTTTAGCGCCATCGTTGTTGGCGATTTCATGCTTGACCAACAACTCTACGGCATCGCCAATAGGCTCTCCCCAGACGCCCCAGTCCCAGTCCTTCATGTTACCAAACAAGAGAACCAACCCGGCGGGGCGGCCAATCTCTGCCTGGACCTCCACGCGATGCGTGGTGAAGTCACCGCGATCGGCGTTGTCGGACTAGACCAAGACTCAAAGATTCTCACCGACGCACTCAATGACAAGGGCGTCCATGCCGGTTCGATTATCAATGATCCCTCCCGCCCAACAACCGTCAAACGGAATCTGATCGGTCTCGCACAAGGCAGGCACGCACAAAAAATGTTCCGTGTTGATTTCGAATCTTCTGAGCCCATCGACGAATCAATCGTCAATCAACTACTCCAGCAGTTCGATACCCATCTTGCGGATGCCGACTTTGTGTGCATCGAGGATTACAACAAGGGCGTCTGCACTCCTGAGCTTTGCCAAGCGATCATCAACCGCGCCAAAGCTGCCGGAAAACCCGTTTATGTTGACCCAGCGCCGGTCAAAGACTACAGCAAATATGCAGGCGCAACCGCGATCACGCCAAACCGGACCGAGGGCGAGCTTGCATGCACACTCGATAAGAAAGACGACGACCGAGCCCTTGCCCATAATCTCCGCACTCATAACAACTTCGAAACTGTCGTCCTCACGCTTGATAAGCACGGTGCTCTGCTTGAACGCGGGGACCTTGACCATCCGGTCTCAATTCCGACGCTAGCGCGGGCCGTGTACGATGTGACGGGAGCCGGGGACATGATGCTCGCGGGACTAGCCGCCGCTCGGTCCAATGGGCTTGGATGGATCGATTCGGTCAAGCTCGCCAACGCGGCAGCAGGTTTGGAAGTCGAGATCTTTGGTGTTGCCCCGATCCCCATTGAGAAGATCCACCACGAACTCCTGATGCTGAACGCCGGCTCCAGAGGCAAACTCCGCACGCTTGATGAAGCGATCGTGATGACCAAGGCCTCAAAGAACGGTGGGCAATCCGTGGTCTTTACCAATGGGTGTTTTGATATTATCCACGCGGGGCACATCTCACTCCTCCAGCGGGCAGCCGCCCTTGGCGATGTGCTGATTGTCGCGATGAACGACGATCACTCCGTCCGAGGACTCAAAGGCCCGACCCGCCCGGTCAATGACCAGGAGAACAGGGCCCGCGTACTGGGGGCTCTTGAGTGCGTCGATGCTGTGGTTCTGTTTAACGATGAAACTCCGATCAAACTGATCGAGGGGATCGCTCCCGATGTGCTGGTCAAGGGTGGAGATTACTGCGTCGAAACCGTTGTAGGTGCAGACTTTGTGATCGCCAGCGGCGGACAGGTTGAGCTTCTCGACCTCGTTGATGGGTTATCAAGCACCTCAACCATCGAGAAGATGAAGCACTCCTGAGGCATATCAGGGTTTTGACCACAAAGACGAGTTGTTTTAAAACATACGAACGCAAGCCAAAGATCAGAACGGAATCGTCCGATATACGGACTATGCCATCTACGCCAACAACGCATCTGATGATCGTCCACCCTCGCTACATCGCCCCGCTCCTGAGCGGGACCAAATCGCTTGAGTCTCGGCTTGGGCAAGACCGGCGTGCCCCCTTCGGGAAGGTCAGCCCGGGCGACGTCATATTCATAAAACCAACTGGCAAGCGTGTCATCGCCAAAGCCATTGTCCGCAGCGTCGAAGAATACGAGGACCTCACTCCAGAGGACATCCTCAATCTCCGCAACTCCTTCGACGACCGCATCATGGGCGGCGACCACTACTGGCAATCCAAAGCCAACTCGAAGTTCGCTACACTGATTAGCTTCAAAAAAGTAACCATGCTCAACGACGATTCCACCGTCCCAGCTGAACTCCTCGTTGCTGATCGCAACGCATGGCGGATCGCCAAACCCAACGAATCAAGCCAGCGGGCCGCGTAAATGTGATCAGCTCAGATAGAACGAGCCCACCCGCTCGATTACTCTGCTCAGCGGCAATCCGACAATTGAAGTTTCGTCACCCGTGAAGGTGATCGGCCATCCAGCCGCGAGCCGTTCTGTAATGTTGTACGCACCGGCTTTGCCCCGCCAGAGTTCTGAGTCCAGATACGCCTCTATCTCAGCTGCGGGGATGCATCCAACGGTCACGATTGACCGATCGACAAACAGGTCCCTCTTGCCTGTTCGTGGATCCAGGATCGCGACCCCGGTGAGAACTTCATGAGTTGAGCCGCTCATGTGGTTGATAATTTCTCTCGCGTGGTCACGATCGTCCGGCTGTCCGATGATCTGCCCGTCTTGAACACATACTGTGTCAGCACCGATGATCACGATTTGCCCTTGAAGATCCGTATCTTCGATTGTCCGTGAACTGGAGATCGCTTTGAGATATGCCAGAGACACCACCCACTGGTCAGCGTTGGTCGCGTGCCCAGGGACCAACTCACCGTCGTCAATCGCTGCGGGGTGGACCCGATGCGTAACTCCTGCCTGCGTAAGCATCTCCCGCCTTCTCGGAGACGAACTGGCGAGTACAACGATCGGGAGTTCATTGTAAATATCAGGATGATCTTGTGCAGCGTTCATGTGGTCTCTTAATGTATACCACATCGGCCCAACACGGTTCCGTTGAATAGCTTCAACTCACAAGATCTATATCTTCTTGATCTACATATCTTTGTGATAGACCTGCCAATCAAATGTCTCGATCAACGCGTCAATAGTCTCATGCGTCGGGACGGGGACTCCCAATGCTTTGGCCCGATCAACGATCTGCCGATTGAGCTGACCGACCTCTGATGGCCGTCCCTGCTGGATGTCAAACACCATTGAGGGCAGGTGATGCGTCGATTTGGATGCGAGTTCCAGTGCTCGTTCGCAAAAATTTTCACCCAAATCAATCCCCTCGGCCCGCGCCACCGCCTCACCCTCGTCAAGCATCCGTACGACCAACTCACGCGATGGGGAATCGAACACCGATCCGATATCTGCGTTGACCAGAGCACACACTGGATTGATAGCCGCATTGATGATTCCCTTTGCCCAAACTGGAGTTTGTATCCGCTCGAGATACTGAGTCCCAAACCCGGCTTGGGTGAAGTTTTCAGCGAGATACTCACAGTCCGACCGGATCGATTCATCCAGACACCCAATAAAGTGCGGCGGATCATGCATGATGATGTCTACCGTCCCCTGATCGTCACGAATCACAGCGCCGTACCGCAGCACCATACGCATGACCTTGGTTGTCCCCAGCATGTCCATAATGGCTTTGCCAGGATCGATGCCGTTCTGGTAGGAGATCAGCTTGACCTCGGGACGCCCGGCTTGGCGAATCTTCTCTCGGAGCGGAGCGAGCTCCTCGCAGACTTCCTGAAGCGATGTCGTCTTTACCGCAATAAACAAATATTGAACACCACCAATCTCACCAAGCTCTGCAGCGTCTCGGACAATCACCGGCCGAGCGGTTGCTTCGAGTGCACCGGTGCATCGGACGCCATGCTCGAAGATCTGAGCCGCCCGCTCGGGTTCCCTGCAGACGATCGCTGTCGGCGCGAACCGAGAGGTGATGGCCGCGAGCGATGAACCCATCGCTCCGGCACCAATAATCCCGATTCTGGGTTGCTCAGTCATGGCGTATTGTATTCGGACATGTTTGTATTAAATGGACCGCCGTTGAAATACCATCAAGTTTGGGATGAAAAAACACCCCGCCGAAACGGGGTGCTGAGTGGTCATAAGACCGGAACGAAAGAATCAAACTGTTTGAAAGCCGAAGGGCTTATTCGTACAGATTGGTTGCTTCGGTTTCGATAACTGGGCTTGTCAAGTTGTCCGAGGTCATTTCAAGACCGAAACGGACATCGCCGCTGCCATCAGCACGGACAGTGATCCGCCATGATGCCTGAGCGCCAACAGCCAGAGTACCTACTGGACTGAAGGTGATCGTCTGCCCGCTGATGGTGCCAGCGGTTGTACCGGTCGAACCGACATAGCCCTGTTCAACAGGAAGCGTCGCAACGATTCGGACGTTGGTGTCAGGAGCAGAGCCCTGGTTGGTAACGGTGATGACATATGTAGTCGAGCCGCCAACTTCAACCGGGTCGGTGATGTCAACCACTTCGAGGAGCACAGCAGGGATGCCCTTCACGCCTGAAGTACAGGTATCGCTGACTGAGTCAGCACATGAAGCGTTTGCGGTTGCTGATGATGTGTAGCTTCCAGCTTCGGAAGCCTTCACTGTGATTGAGAAATCACGATCAGCACCTGATGCGAGTGTCCCGAAGTCCCAGACAACATTGTTGCCCTGAACTCTGCCGCCTTCTGAAGCGCGAACAAGAGTTGAACCAGCAGGGATCGTGGCCGATGCGGTCGTTGAGGCCGCCTCACCATCACCTGAGTTTTCGATGTTATAGCCGAAAGTCATATTGCGGCCGAGGAACTGTGTCTCGCTGCATTCTGAGGAGATTGCAAGCTCAGGAGCCACAACAACAGTCGTTGTTGCATCCGCACTGGCTTCAAGCCCGTTGTCAGCAGATGCCGACGCGGCGCTCTTGAAAGTACCGGACGAGGAAGCATTTGCCTTTACCTCGTAAGTCTTTGATTCGCCTGAAGCCAGTGTCCCGACTGGGATGCTGACATTGCGGCTGCCGTTAGTCATCGCGAGGCCACTAGGAAGGGTATCGCTGATGGTTATACCATCGGCTGAGCCTGTTCCTGTATTGGTGACGACATAGCGGATTACGATCTCATCACACTGAAGCGAACGCTCTGTAGCGGTTTTAGTCAGCGCGAGGGCTGGTTCAACCACATTGAGTGTTGCACAAAGGTAGTTGTTGTATGAAACTGTGATGCAATCCGAAGCCAGTCCAACCTCATCGGCCGATGCGGTCATGTGGATGATTTTGGTTTCCTTGGGAGCAAAGTCACCAAGTGCCCAGACCATGTCATCGCCACCGGTGTTGGCGCGTGGATCGGAACTGGAAATGTCCAGGTTGCTCAACGAGTTGAGCGAAACGAGTACATTTTGAAGATCGTTGTCGGTCAGGTTGGTGACATGGTATGAGAAACCAAAATCAGCACCGCGAACAACTTCACTCGGCATGACTTGGTGGAGTAGGACCGCACTGGTACGGATCTCACCGGTAGGGAAAGCCATGCGTGCCATGGACTCGCCATCTTCGAGTGATGGCGAATATACGCCCCGTGAACTTGTGGACCTGGTCTTCGGTGCAGAATTAGAACCGCCATCCGCACCGCCTAAATCAAGAGCGCCATGGCTTCTGTGTTCAGTCCGGGTTGTGGTCGAGTCACAACCAACTAAGGTTGCGGCGAGACCCATTCCCATCGCAATCAAAATTGATGACTTTAGTTTGGTTCGTTGCTTCATTGTCCTCGTGCTCCAGTTGCTATTACGGATACTTTATCCGCTGCGGAAATCCCTCCGCAAGGGTTGCGAGTAGTACTTATTGGTACTCTAGGCCTGATTCACGTGACAAATGTACCACAAACACATATCCAATGCACGCAATTACAGCAAAACCCACTTAGCCCGTTGTTTGGGAAACATCAGACCAACTCATTAGAAATTGAACAAGTTTTGATCCTGCTCTCCAACTCGCTCTTCCCACTCCGGAACCCAATGGAAAGAGAGGGTACCAGGATCAAAAGACCCTGTTCTAAGGCACTTTGCGGAAGGGTCGATTCGAGCTTGGTCCAGTCCTTTCGCGTCGTCAGAATGGCGTCCGCCCCAAGATCATTGGACTGCTGAATAAACTCCTGAAGAATCTCATCGGGGAAATTGTCGTGATCTGGTCGATCGCACCGGTGAACAATCGATGCCCCTGCCTGCTCTGCCATGGACACGAACGCGTCGGGATGACCGATTGCAGAGATGACCGCGACAGCGAGGCCATCGAGATGCTCCAGAGGCCTTTCGATTGGAATTTCTGAGTCTGGAGAATATTCACTCAGCCCCCCCCACTGGTGTTCTACAACAGCCACGGCTGTCCCAGGTTCAATCTGTCCATCAACCCACCGTCGAACCTCACCGAGTTGCTCTTGCTCGACCATCTCCGCATGCGAAATCACCACGACATCCGCCCGAACCAATGATTCAACCGACTCACGCAAGAATCCAAGCGGGAGAAGTGCGTCCCGCTGCGGAGGCCTCGACGCATCAATCACCACGATGTCCAGATTTCTCGCGATCTTGCGGTGCTGGAACCCGTCATCAAGAACGACGCAATCAACAGCGGCACCTTCATCCGTCGCAAACAGCGCTTCGAGCCCAGCGATCCTGTTGGGCTGGGCAACGATTGAAACATCTGGCAGCGCGTCCATGTGCTCGCGTTGTTCGTCGCTAGGCTGGCCGGGTTGTGCTTTGTATCCACGCATCGCGATCGCCGGCTGATGCCCTGCATTGATCAGCGTCCGGACCACATGCTGAACCAGCGGCGTCTTGCCGGTCCCCCCGGTCGAGAGATTCCCGATCGAAATTACATGGCGATCGAACCTGGTCACACCGACACCCTTGTCGAACTGACCGTTCCGGTGGTTGATTCCGATTGAGTAGATTTTAGAAAGTGCAGACGCCAAGAACACAGGCAGCCGGGTCGGGCGGTGTTCTGGGATCATTCGGCATGCTCCGGCTGCTGGGTGAGAAGTGCTCGGAATTCCTGATGGATCTCCCTGCGCTGTACTCTAGCAAGCCGGATTGAGTTCAGTGCATCAACGCAAGCCATCAGGATAACCGCCCCAAGCATCCCGACGATCCCGGTCCATGCCATCAAAAAATCCTGTTCGTTGGTCGGCGAGACGATCCCGAAGCCATAGGCGATCAGCGGAATGGTGAACATCATGATCCATCCGGTCACCATGCGGATCTGACGCCGAGATTCGGGCATCTTACCGATCGCGTGCTCCCGAAGCACGATCAGATGAGCCGCCACGATCAGCAATGCGAGCATCGCCAGAGGCAAGACAAACCAAGATGGAGCGATCGGCCCGTATTCCATGACGGAATCATACAACGATTACGGAAACTATGCCCCTAAAAACCCCATTTATTGACCCAAGAGCTACACTCTCGGACCATGATCGACCTCAAAGCACTGCGTGACAACCCACAACGATTCAAAGACGGCTGCGCCAAGAAAAACTACGCTGTCAATATCGACCGCCTCCTGGCCCTCGACGAGCAGCGCCGGTCGCTCCTCGCTCAGCAAGAAGCCCTCAGAGCGGAGCAAAAAAAGCTCTCCAAAGAGACCGGCCCGAAGATCGGCCAGCTCTCAGGACAGCTCAAATCCGCCAGCGATGCAGACAAGCCGGGCATCCAAACGCAGATCAACGAGATCAAAGCAGCCCCCGCCAAACTCAAAGAACAGATCACGGCATTCGATGAGCAGAACGCTGCGATCGAACCTGAACTCACCGAACTCCTCATGTCGATCCCGCTGCCGCCGGATGATGATGTCCCGGTCGGAAAAACCGGCGACGACAATGTCGAGATCTCAAAGTGGGCACCCGATGGCTGGGACTACGACAAATCCTTCGAAGCCAACAAAGGATTCGCTCCAAAGTCACACACCGAACTCTGCGAAATGCACAACCTCGTCGACTTCCCCCGAGGCGTCAAGATCGCGGGATCACGCTCCTATGTGTTGATCGGCGACGGCGCACGCTTGCACCAAGCGATCCTCCGCTACGCGATCGACACGATGGTCAACGAAAATGGGTTCACCCCAATGAGCGTCCCCGTCCTGGTCCGCGAGCAAGCCATGATCGGCACCGGGTTCTTCCCTGGAGGCAAAGACCAGTCCTATCAGGTCAACGAAGAATCCCGTGGCGGCGGACAAGACCTCTACCTCACCGGTACCGGCGAAGTCGGCCTCATGGGACTCCATCAGGACGAAATCCTCGACGAATCCAAGCTCCCACTCAAATATGTGACTGTTTCCACCTGTTTCAGAAGGGAAGCGGGAGCCGCGGGCAAAGACACGGCTGGGCTCTACCGCATCCACCAGTTCGACAAGGTCGAGCAGGTGGTGATTGACATCGCCGACGAAGCCACCTCACGCAAGCATCATCAAGAGATGATGAGATTCGTAGTAGGCCTGCTCAAATCCATCGGGCTCCCCCACCGCTTGCTCCAGTGCTGCACGGGCGATTTGGGTGTCAAAAACGCCGACATGATCGACATCGAATGCTGGATGCCCTCGCGTGGTGATGTAGACGATGCCGGTGTCGCCAGCGGCGAGTTCGGTGAAACCCACTCGGCGAGCCGGCTCTACGACTTCCAGTGTCGCCGCTTGAACATGCGGTACCGCCAGGGCGGAGAGGGCGGCAAGGGAGCGACGACCTTCTGTCATTCGCTCAACAACACCGTCGCGGCTTCGCCCCGGATCCTAATCCCGATCCTCGAAATGTTCCAGAACGCAGACGGGACGATCACGATCCCCGAAGCACTGCGACCATACATGAACGGGCAATCCACGATCGGGTAACCAAAAACTATTTCGAGTTTCGGAATAAAGTTTACAATATAGTATTGACATTGGTACAGAGTATGCTAAAACCATGCCTGCAGTTCTGCGCACGGTGCGCTGAACACTTTGGAGTCTCCATGATGATGTTGTTTGAACAACTGAGAAAACAGAATTTCAATGCTGCTGCGGATATCCGCTGGAACAGCTATGAAACACCTGATCGCGTGGGTTGACGACGGAGCTGGGCTCGTCGGCCCACGCTCACCATGAACACAATCAATCCCGGCTGAGGCGATCTTTTGAGGTCCGCACGCTTGTCGCGTGCTGATATTTTAAATGGTCGATTGATATTCGTTTTACGCTCTAAATTCGTGCGTGTGGTTATCACATGCGCTGGAGAATAGCTATGGTCAAGGTATCTGCAAATATTGAAAGCTCATTGGCACGGGTGTTGGCGCCAGAGGACATCGCGCACGGGCAGTTTGTTATGGTGCTCAACGAGCAGCACCAGTACCCTTGCGGGCGGTGTAATGACACGGGCGACCCAGAGTATGTGGTCGTGGAGGTGGTCATGCGGCCTGACGAATCAACTATGCCCCGGCTCGTGGTTGCGGTGTGCTTGCCATACTTGGTTGTCGAGACCCTCAGCGGCGGGAAGGAGGTGCTCGATGTCCGGAGTAAGCGTTTGGCGTTGGTCTCAGACTCGTTCGTGTACGCTGCGATCTAAAGCCGCCCATCGGGCATTGATCTCATGTATCTTGTTTTTCCCGTGTTTTTTGTTTCCCTTTCCCCCGCCCGGCGCATGAGATTGCGTCGGGCGGGTATTCTTTTGCCATGACGGTACTCATCGAACGCAGCATACAGACTTCCCTTTGCCTGCTCCGGGCCGCGACCACAGACAAAGGCATCTGCCTCCTGGAAATGGGGTCTCCCGAGCGTGCCGTCCGCGAACAGAATGAACTCGAAGTGGCCTTTGAATGCGCGATGGTTGAGGGCAATCACCCGCTGCTCGATCTCCTTGAATCCGAGCTTGATGGCTATTTTTCTGGAAAACTCACCGAGTTCACAGTCCCGCTCGATTGCCCAGGATCAGAATGGCAACGCAAAGTCTGGGACGCCCTCGTCAAGATCCCCTACGGCCAAACACTCTCCTACGGACAACTGGCGTCCCGCCTCGACAACCCCGGCGGGGCCAGAGCCGTCGGACTGGCCAATGGTCTGAATCGTGTGAGCATCGTGATCCCATGCCACCGTGTCATCGCAAGCGACGGCACCCTCCACGGCTACGGCGGCGGACTCGAACGCAAACGCTGGCTCCTCGATCACGAAACCACCAACAGCGGCAGCGGACTCTTCGCACAACTCGCCTAGATCAAAGCCCTATACGCGACAACTCAATCGTGTCTTGTACCTCAACCAACCGCGGGCTGCCGTGCTCGCGAAGATATTCAATAACCGCCAAGAACTCGTCACGGATCGGAGCCACAAACTTCATCGGTTCTTCTGAGATCGGGTGCGAGAACTCAAGGAGTGCAGCGTGCAATGCCTGACGCTCGATCATCGGCTCGTTATCTGCGCCAAGTAACGGACGACCGCCGTACATGTCGTCACCGACGATCGGAAATCCTTGGTGGGCGAGATGAACTCGGATCTGATGAGTCCGGCCTGTTTTGAGATCCAGCTCAACGAGCGAATACCGCTGTGGTTGTAGGTGCTGGCGGGCCGAGGGGATCTCGTAGCGTTCGCGTACGCTGCAGATGGTCACAGAGGGCTTGCCGAGTTCATCGTGGCGAACAACCCGTTTTTCGCGGGCGCCTTTCGCCTTGGACTGGTGCGGCCCAAGGGGATAATCAATCACATGATGATCGGGCTCTAGCCAGCCGTGAACAAGGGCGAAGTACCGTTTATTGACCTTGCGTTCTTCGAACTGTGCCCCGAGTTTCCAGTGGGACTGATCGGATTTGGCAAACACAATGCAGCCCGATGTATTGCGATCCAAACGATGCACAACGCCGGGACGCGCGAAGTCTTTGCCAACACTCGATAGCCCCCCGCCTGTGACATTGGCGAAGTGCCACGCCAGCGCGTTGACCATCGTGCCACGGTTCTCTGATCGCGCGGGATGGACGATGATGTCGGGGTCTTTGTTGAGTACGAGGAGATGATCATCCTCGAACAACACAACGAGCGGGATCTCATCGGGCTGGATCTCACTCGATGGTGGCTTCGGAATAACAAGCTCGATCCGATCGCCCTCTTTGAGTTTGGTTGAGGGCTTGGCGGTTTTGGCATTAACACTCGCACCACCCTCGCTCATCAGCGATTGGAGCTGGTTTCGGCTCATGAAGGTCACACGCGTTGTTAGATACTTATCTAGACGAGTACTCAACGAGGCACGGGAAATTTCAAAGCAAACACGGACAACAAAGTCATCGTCGCCAATTTCGATTGCATGGAGATACGCTGCTCTGACCGCATCAGGATCGACCTTCCCCCCCGGCAGGATCAGGTCCGGGAGGCTGGTCTCGGGCGATTGATTTTCGCCCGATTCATTCACGGCTGGTCGGTTTCAGGTTGATCGGTTTCTGGCTGATCTGATGTTGTCTCATCAGAATCAACTGCTGGAGCATCTTCGGTTTCAGGGATCACAGGTAGCTCTGGAAGCTCGGGAATCTCTTCGCCGGGGAGCGCAATCAGATCGTTTTTGCTCGGCAGCGACATGTCTTGGTTGAAAGTATCAAGTGCGTCGATCCGCATCTGGCCGAAGGCGCCGAGCGACGGCATCTGGATTGTGTCCGACAGTGAAATCACGCGCGAGTAGTAACCTTTAGCGCCCTCGAAGTCGCGTTTGCACTCAGCGACTGCACCTGCGCGGATCAAGCCGTGCATGGTCAGCAGTGCCTTGCCATCGTCCGACTCTGATAGTGCAATGACTTCTAGAGCGAGTGAGCCCGCTTGATCAAGATAGAGCTGGCGTTGGTCATCATCAAGCTTGTCGGCTTCGTTCACCGGCTCGCCCGTGAACTGATCCATCTGAGCACCGGGCTGGACTCCCTGCAGGAATGCGGAAAGGTAGAGGTCCGTGGTTGTCAGCTTGGCGATCTCGGGGACCGCGCGGATACCAGCATATTCCTCGGCCAATGCATTAAGCGTTGCTGGCGATGGATTTCCGCCCATCGTCGCGGCTTGTAGCTCGCCGAATGCTTGATCGAGTTTTTCGATCTTCTTCTGCTCCATCCAGCGAAGCCCCGCCCAAACGAGTGCTGCAATAGCAATCACCATAATCACAGGTGAGCTCCACTTGTTCAAGAAGTCAATAAACTCCTTGTTGATCCGGGAGTCTTCGAGCCCTGCGCCGGCTTTGATATCTGTTTGACGATCGTCCATGAAACTACCTACTGAGGGGGTTTAGGAATGCTGAAATGTGGATAACCTGAACTCAGATCGACCACTTACCCAATCTGGGGTTGGGGGGTGATCTTAGCTCGCTCGAGGCCTCAAAGCCGACTCAGGGTCAGGAATCCCAGAACCGCCACGGGCGGGGATCGTCGAAGGCTTGAGGGGGGATTAGTCGGTGATTGATCATCGTAGCGAGTGATTCAATGCCTTCGCCAGTGCGGCTGCTGCAGGAGCACTCTACAGACGATACAACTGGCCCTAGATCGGATCGGACTCCAACTGGCAAAACCGGGGTTGATGACCCTACAAACGCGGCAAGCCGAGGGTCAAGGTCTCCAGCTTGATCCTTGTGATCGACCGCGTGAACGAGGAGATCTGCAGCCTTGATCACAGGCCCGAGAAGATCGAGTTCCTCCCCGACGACAACATCTTCTTCGATTCCTGGCGTATCAACCCACCGTACGGCTAAGCCTGACAGATCAAGCATTACCCCGACATGATCACGGGTCGTCCCCGCGAGATCCGAAACCATCGCAACTGAAGACCCCGCCAGCGCATTGGCCAGAGAGGATTTTCCGATGTTGGCTCGTCCCACAGCAACAACCAAAGGAGGTTTGAGCAGCCGATTGAGAACCGATGCATCTGCGAGAGAATTTACATCTGGTGAAGACCGCCACCGGGAAGGCTGATCGAGCAGGAGATCAACCGCCATAGGACTCGGGGCAAATGCAAGAGCCTGGAGCATGCGAGCCTCGTGGATATCCTCAGCCTCTGGATACATAGACTGAGGATCGCAAGGTTGGGCGAGATTAATGCCGAGCCCGGTCAACGCTTGTGAGATTGCCCGGGTGATCCCGATTCCACCATGAGGCATCAAGAATAGCGAATCATGGTCAAATCGTGCGATCAATGCATCGTCAAGGCCGAGCACTGATGCCAATCGGATCTTCCCGACCGCGATTGTTTGCAGGTTTAAAGCTATAAACACTAGGTCGAGGTCATCAGCGACCACCCTGAGAATCGACACCGCCCCCACCGCGTTGGCGGGGGTTTCGATTGCATGAGTGGCGTCCATCAATCTTCGCTGTCGTCTTCGAGCAGACGGGCACAGGCAACACGGATGCCTTGGAGTTGAAGATCTGGAACGAAAGAATCGATGAGTTCATCGTCCTCGAGAATCCCAAGGTCCCCTCCGGTGACGATGGTTTGGGGATACCCCTGGTAGTGCTCTGCGTAGCGCTCGGTCAATGAACGAACCGCTCCCTTGACGGCGTAAGTCACCCCAAGGATTATCGCGTCATCAGTCTGCTTAGCGGGTTCATTGGAACTGCTTTCGAGCTTCCGGTAGGTAATCTTTGGCAGATTCGCAGCTGTTTCATGGAGCGAAGCAAGCATCATGGATACACCCGGGAGGATGGCTCCGCCGTGGAAGACTCCTGTGCCATCAACAAAGTCGACGGTCACGGCGGTGCCGATATCGATGACCACACACGCCTGTTTGAGAATTTCAAAGGCTCCCAGTGCACAAAGCAGCCGGTCTTGGCCAACGGTCATCTCGCCGGCGTCGGTGAGTGTGTGCTGGATGGGGATCTGGAAATCTCGACCAAATCTGTAGATCGTTTGGCTGGTTGCCTTGCGGATGGCGCGTTCAATTTCATCGGCACTGGCGGGCCGAACACCGGCGATCACAATCGTTGGGTCTTCGAGTTGGCTGTCATCACCAGAGTCCAAAATCTCCTTAACCCGCGCTGCGATCGAATCGGTGTCTGAGGAATCAAAGGACTGTGGATTAAGGCACTCTTGATCGGTAAATGAGCCCACGCGTGTGCGGGTATTCCCGACCGCTACAGCGATGAGTGTTCCCAATGAGGGGAGCGAAGATCCGGAGAGGTCAATTGGTGTTTCCTGGGTCATGGGTAAAGGGTATACGCCGGCGTTGGATTGATCCAAAACACAAGCTCTTTCTGCACCATTGTTCTAGAGCGACTACCCTTGGGAATGCCGAACATGATTTCCGGAGCCCAATGCTGATGACACGCTGCAAGTCTGATGAATCCATTCCCCGACGAACCGTAAAGGACTTCGATTTTCCGCTTGGTGTCTACCCTGTGGAAAGCATGACCCCGTTAGAAGGATACAGCTCTCAATACGAACCTGCCGACGGGGACGACAGGATAGATGAGGTCGAGGCTTGGCCCGATCGGTACGTGTTCGACATTGTGATTAGTTCCACAAGACTCGAAGCACTATGGGTACAAATCTTTGCGATGATGCCCGGACGGGTATACCCAATTCTGGATTACATCGGGCATGATTGCTATCGAGAGATTGATCCATACATCGCATATGAACCTTTGGGGCAAGAGCGGATGACCAGTCTGCTTCAGAGATATCACGATTATTTCTTCGAAGATGGCATGGTTGGTTTCGGTGCGGTGAGCGAAGAGCCATTCTTCTATGCCTTTGTAGATGAGCATAAAATTCTGACATTACGGGTCGAACCTGAGATGCGACCCAAGATCGAGCAGCTGCTTGCGTCGTTTGAACTCGAATCAGTCCAAGAACCTGCGGGGGCTGATGCGGCGGCCCACGAGCACCGATCGGTGCTCATCACACCCAGCGAGAGCCCTGAACTCCTCAATGCTGACGAAATTGTGGAAATTGCACGGGAGCGCTGGGGGCTTGTTCTCAATGTAGACCCGGAGACTAATCTTGATGATGACGGTCTGGAACTCGGGATCACCCCCTTCCGATGCCTGCTCAGATACGAATCCGACCAAAACCCTACCCACAAGTACGCTGAAGTCATTTGCACAGCGAGCTGTCTTGTCCAAGCGGAAGCACTCGCCCTTGAGGCAATCGACGGTCTCATCGAACAAATCGAGAGCGAGCCGGAATCTTCAGATCTATTCTTGTTGAGTGCCGACCGGGTCCAACTCAAAGACATCGGAGCTAAAAACGGCGAAATCAAAATCCCTAAAATCAGTCCAGGCAAACACTTGCAACGAACCGAAGTACTTCATGCAAGATGGCTTATTGCCGATTCCGAATCAAACTAAGCCGGCGAACGAGTCCACGATTTGGCTAATTTTGGCCTTTTGCCGGATTTATAACGGACTGAATTAATCGGTTGTGTTCTGAAAATTGAAGACTTTCAATCAGTTTGAGAACTTGGGAAACCACCCGAGCGATCCTGCGGATAGGTATCTCATCACAGGTCAAGCGCGGCCCCGCTTTCGTGCTCAATGGCTTGATGGTGCGGGACAACACCTATCCAGCGATGGATGATATTGAACGATTCTGAATGAAAATGATGAGTTCGTGAGACGAACCCAGTTGTGGTACTGGTGAATTAGGGGATCAAATTCATGCGAACAATTTGCGAATTGAGCCCGATGCCGGTATTGTCCTCCCCTACGGTTCGCCGGCGTCGTTTGGCGCGCATGAGGACCGTTACACGGGTACGATGATAGTGACCGCTCACTATTTGTTAAGCCATTAAGTAGAACCATTGCAGTTCAGCCCATGTGCTGACTCAATCAACCTTGAACGGAGTGATTCCGGATGTCACCCAGCAGACAACGATTCGTGACCTTGCTTATTGCCACTACAGGAGCCGCGGCTTCATTCGCTCATGCGAATGCTGAACCCGCGATGCCTGTGAACGCTCTGTCGAAAACGGCAAGCGTCAATGCAAATAGCGTTCTTGACCACGCAACGGCCTTGGTTTCAGATGGCCAAGTCATCCGGGCTCGAGCCATGATCTTGGCTTTGCAAGACTCCCCAGCGGGGCTCTCGTTCAGCGACGAGCAAGACCAACGTGTCTGGAAGTTGCTCGCACAGGTTGAGCGGACCATTCAACGCACAGACCGCCACGATATAGCACTCCAAAAAGCTCAGCACGCGCTGGGCTTTGACCGATTGGTCGACGCCGAGCGTCAGACTCAAACGGTGCTGAACTCTTCGAAATCAACAAATGATCAGGTTGAACGCGCCAACGCGATAACAACTCAGATCCAGATCCGCCGCGACCAAGCACTGCCGATGGTCCCAGCGACACTGCGGTCAGCAATCGATTCATTTAACCAAGGCGACTACACAAGAGCCAAGACGATCATTAACAGAATCGGCACACTCGGGCTTGATCTTGATTCAGCGACTCGCCGCAAACTTACGATTTACCGTTCACGAATCTCAGACCTGGAACAAACCAGAGGCGAAACATTCGGCACCCCGGCTCCATCGATGGGCATGCTTGCACCAGAATCTGGGGCGAGCTCAGAATGGCTAACCACCAACGCTCAGGAAATGCTTGGTCAACCTGCAGATGAGCCTGTGGTAGAAATTGTTGACATTGACGAGACTGACACCCAGTCCGAGCCTGAGGTTGACTTGGTCGAGACCGCCCGCAAGTTTGAGGCTCAGACCCTGCTTGCCAACGCAAACATAGCTTATGAAGAACGCCGACTCAACGACGCACTCAACAGCTACAACAATGTGATGAGCAACTTTGCATCCTACATCTCAGATGAAGAGCGTGTCCTTGCCGGCCAGCGTCTCAACGAGATTGAAGTTGCTCTCGGTGTCCAAGGCGGCCCTTCCGACGGCGGGCTTGACGCACCAATCGAAGAACGCAGCATCATCATGCAGCGTCTTACTGCGACATACGACAACCTGACCAACCAGGCAGATGAAGCCTTGCGATCAGGCGATACAACTGTCGCGACCGGGCTCATTGCTCAGGCAAGACTTGAAGTCCAGCGTGCACGCGATGTGATGCCCGAAGCGACCTACGAGAACTACATCACAGATCTCGATACCATGGCGTCCAATATCGCCCAGCGCGAAGAGCAGCTCCGCCAATCCCGTCTCGAGCGGGAAGCCATGGATCGTGAGCAGCGGACACTCGAACTGGAAACACAGCGGCTCAACGAACGCGACGAGCGCGTGCTTGCATCGCTCCAGCGTGTGCGTGCATTGCAGTCCGAACTCAAGTACGAGGAAGCACTCGAGATCGTCGAGAACATCTTGTTCCTTGACCCCGCGAATCCTTCCGGCTTGCTACTCAAAGAAATTATCGAAGACATTATTGTTTACCGCGGGTTCTACGCGATCCAGCGTGATAAGAACTTGAGCTATGCCCATGAGTCACTGGACAATCAAGAGGCCATGATTCTTCCTGATTTCTTGATGGACTACCCGGACGACTGGCCACAGATCAGTTTCCGCCGTGGTGCCACGCTCGAATACGCCGAGTCGGAATCGAACCGTGCTGTACTGACACAACTCCGCGAAACCCGGATGCCTGTTGATTTCGATGATAACTCATTCGAGGATGTCCTCGCGTTCATCGGTTCAACTGCAGATCTTGACATCGATACCGACTGGGAATCACTGGCTGATATTGGTGTTGACCCTGATAGCCCTGTAACACTTCGTTTGAACAATGTCACTCTTGAAGTGTTGCTCGACCGTGTCCTTGCCAAAGCATCAGACCCTGTCCTCCCAGCAAGTTGGGCGGTCCAAGATGGCATCCTGACCATCTCGTCAGATGATGTACTCCGCCAGAATACAGTGCTTGAAATCTATGATGTCCGCGACCTGCTCTTTGATGTCCCAGAGTTTGACAATGCTCCTGACTTCAATATCTCCAGCGGTGGCGGCGGCGGCGGTGGCGGATCGAGCCCGTTCTCTGGCAGCTCCGGTGACCCAGACTTGGCATCTCCTGAAGAACGAGTCGGCGCGATCTCGGACCTGATCCGGTCGAGCGTAGACCCTGGCCAATGGGCTACAGATGGCGGCACAACAAGTTCGCTCACCTCGCTCAACGGCAACTTCATCATTACCACGACCCCACGCTATCACCGTGAAGTCATCGGGCTGCTCAACAAACTCCGCTCGCAGCGGGCAGTTCAGATCAGTGTCGAAGCACGCTACATGTCGGTCGACCAGAACTTCTTCGAGCAGATTGGCTTCGACCTCGATGTCTATCTGAACGCGGACAATACCGAGTTCCGAACCGCCAGCGCGATCGACCCTTCACTCCTCCCTTCAGATTTCTTTGATGCGGATGGTTCACTGGTGCGTTCAGTCCAGGCCAATGTTGATATCAATGGCGACGGCGTCATTGATGGTGCTGACCAGCTCTTCGTGTTCGGCCCGGGTAACAATGGCGGCGTACTCCCTGACGGGACCGTAGTTGGCGACGACCAGTTCTCCATTATCCGTGCGGCTCAGAACTCATTCGGACTCACCGAAACGCTCGCGGGTGCGAGCGGTTTCGCAGCAGATATTCTTGCGGCGAACCCGGCACTCGGGATCACCGCTCGATTCCTTGATGATGTCCAGGTGGACTTCATGGTCGAGGCAACTCAAGCCGACCAACGCTCGGTCACACTCACCGCTCCTCGCTTAACATTCACCAACGGTCAGCGAGCAAACATCGTTGTTTCAACCCAGTCAACTTATGTGTCTGGTCTTAACGCGATTGTCGGATCGAGCTCGGGTGCGTTTAACCCGGTTATCTCGACACTCAATGATGGTGTTCTTCTTGATATCACAGGCGTCGCTTCTGCTGACCGCCGTTATGTCACCATGACCGTGATCACCTCCCTTGCTGACAATGACCTCACATCCTCGGCCACTACTGTGGTCTCTGGTGCGGTCGGCGGTGCCACAACGGGCGGCACGGGCGGTACGGGGAACACATCTGCGTTCGTAGGCACAATCCAGTTGCCTGTCCAGAACTCGACCCAGATCAACACCACGGTCACTGTTCCAGATCAAGGCACTATCATGCTTGGCGGGCAGCGACTTGTCGATGAGGTTCAGGTTGAAACTGGCGTGCCAGTTCTTTCCAAGATCCCCATACTGTCACGCTTCTTCTCCAACCGTATCGATGCGAAGGAAGAGAAAACCCTCTTGGTGATGATCAAACCAACGATCCTCATCCAGAATGAAGAGGAAGAACGCCACTTCCCAGGGCTTCTTGACCAACTCGGCGGATAATACGAAATCCCAATATCATTCAGACTCGGAGCTTGTCAATCATGCTCCGAGTTTTTTTGTATCACTCCCCTAGCCTCTATTCCATGGAAGAGAGGAAAGACACTCGCTAATCGAGTCGCGATGCTCTATAGTGTGGTCGCCAAAGCCGGCAGATTTATACACGGGAGATGACGGATGAGCGAATCCAGACTCAGAGTATCAAAGATTGATGAGATTACACAAATCGAGTTTATCGATAGGAACATTCTTGATGAAGCCAACATCCAAGCCATCAGCGACGAGATTAGCGGGATCATCGAGCAAGCGTCAAGCCCGCATCTGCTGATAAATTTTGCAAATGTAGACCATCTCTCCTCGGCTGCATTGGGCGCATTAATCACTATCAATAATAAAACCAACGAGAAGGACGGGAAGCTCCGTTTGGCCAATATTGATCCGCAGATCTACGAGGTCTTTGTGATCACTAGGCTCAATAAACTTTTCAATATTCACGAGACTCTCAACGACGCGATGGAACAATTCAACAAAGCTACAAGCTAAATACACTCGACTATGGGCGACCTACAGACTTGCATCCCGGATTCTGAAACAGTCGAACTGCTTAATGATCGTCACGCGATCAATGAGTTGATCGAGCGGGTTCTTGAATTGGCTGTCGGCAATGGCCTGAAGGATGCAGCGATCTTCGCTGTCCGTCTCGCGATCGAAGAAGCGATTACCAACGCCTTCGTCCACGGGCATCAAAATATCGGAGTGGATGTTCCGGTGCTCGTCGAGTTCAAGGTGTCAAAGGGTGAAATCCAAATCGCGATTGAAGATCAGGGCCCCGGCTTTACTCCTGATTCAATCCCTGACCCTACGCTCATTGAAAATCTCTCCAAACCATTTGGTAGGGGAGTCATGCTAATGAAGGCCTATATGACTGAGGTTCTGTATAACCCACAGGGTAATCGGGTCAAGATGCGATACATCACGCCCTAGGCACACTACAAATGTAAGCCCTCCACCTCTCCTATTTTCTTATTGCGGATGAATTGGTGATTGCTCATTTCAGGATTATGGACTATACTTGCTCTAGCATAGAATGATTCTAAGACTCAGGGCTTCTGGCCATACATGCCTACAGTTTGTGGGCTTCAACGAGGATTAACCAATGGGCGTGACACTCCCGATGTATCTTGACCATGCCGCGACGACCCCATGCGACCCACGCGTAGTCGAAGCCATGATGCCGTATTTCACCGAGATCTTCGGCAACCCCGGATCTCGCAATCACAGCTTCGGCTGGGCCGCCGAAAAGGGTGTGAAAATCGCTCGCCAGCAGATCGCCGATCTGATCGGTGCGGACTCCAAGGAAATCATCTTCACCTCAGGCTCTACCGAGTCCAACAACATCGCGATCAAGGGCGCTGCGAATATGTACGCCAAGAAGCCCGCTGGTGAATCTGGGCGAGGCCACATCATCACCGCTATCCATGAACATAAGGCTGTGCTCGATCCGTGCAAGCGGATGGAGAAGGACGGGTTTGATGTCACCTACCTAGCGCCTGGCCCGGACGGACTTATTACCCGTGCGATGATCGAGAACGCATTACGCGAGGACACAATCCTCGTCACAATTATGTGGGCCAACAACGAACTCGGGACGATCAATGAGATCCCCGAGATCGGCGAACTTTGTCACGAGAAGAAGGTCGTTTTTCATACCGATGCGACCCAGTGGGTTGGCAAAATGCCCACCAATGTCAAGACCGACAACATCGATCTGCTATCACTTTCTGGCCACAAGATTTATGGCCCAAAGGGCGTTGGCGCGTTGTATGTCCGTCGCCGCAAGCCCCGCATCCGCCTGACCGCACTCCAAGAAGGCGGTGGCCAAGAACGCGGATTCCGTTCTGGCACACTCAATGTCACGGGGATCGTTGGTCTGGGTAAGGCTTGCGAACTCTGCGCTCAAACAATGGATAACGAACGCGAACGCCTACTCATACTCCGCAATGAGCTGGAAACAAAGATCGAAAACGCTCTCGATGTCACCCAGGTCAATGGCGCCCGCAACCGGAGGCTCGCGCACATCACCAATATCTCATTCGGATTCGTCGAAGGCGAATCGTTAATGATGGCGATCAAAGAGATCGCTGTCAGTTCAGGATCGGCGTGCACCAGCGCGTCGCTCGAACCCAGCTATGTGCTCAAAGCATTGGGAATCGGCGACGACCTCGCCCACTCCTCGCTACGGATCTCGATGGGACGCTGGACGACCAAAGAGCAGATTGACTACGCGGGCGACAAGATTATCGAAGCGGTCCAGAAACTCCGTGTGCTCTCACCGCTCTACGACATGCACAACGAGGGCATCGATATCACCAAGATCGAATGGGCAGCGCATTAAATAAGTCAGCCCCCTCCGGGGCTGAGATAAGAATAATCCCATCTCCAATGGGGTTCACATATTTGAGTTTCAACCACCTGAGAGGTGCACCATGGCATACGGCGAAAAAGTAATCGACCACTACGAAAACCCACGCAATGTAGGGACCTTTGGTACTCAGAAAGAGATCAAAGAGTCCGCTGAGATTGGCGTCGGACTTGTCGGCGCTCCTGAGTGCGGCGATGTCATGCAGCTCCAGATCAAAGTTAATGACGACACAGGCGTCATCGAAGATGCCAAGTTCAAGTGCTTCGGCTGCGGCTCAGCAATAGCCAGCTCATCGCTGGCAACCGAATGGCTCAAGGGCAAATCGCTCGACGAGGGCCTCGATATCAAGAATACTGAGATCGTTGAGGAGTTGAGCCTCCCACCTGTCAAGATCCACTGCTCGGTGCTTGCCGAGGATGCGATCAAAGCGGCAATTTCTGATTATAAATCCAAACGATCGGACTGAGCGAATGCACAGTTGAATAACCTAGAATCCTGAGCAAATCATCCACTTCTCGAACCACCTGAGGCACTATGAGCACCGACACAACAGCATCAACCGAGCAAGATTCAGTCATCATTACCGAACTGGCCGCCAACGAGATCCGTGGCATTATCGCCAAGCAAGAGCTCGATCCTGACAAGGTCCGCCTCCGCGTCGGCGTGAAAGGCGGCGGATGCTCAGGATTCAGCTACCTCCTCGACCTTACTGAGAGCCAGAAGGACTCAGACGAGCTCTTTGAGCAGCATGGCATCAAGGTCATCGTGGATCCGAAGAGCCTGCTCTACCTGAGCGGTGTCACAGTGGATTTCAAGGACGAGATCATGGGCCGCGGGTTTGTATTTAACAACCCCAACGCGACCAGCAGCTGCGGCTGTGGTTCGAGCTTCTCGGCCTAATCCACCGGGCGAGTTATCCCCCTGAATGTGTAGAAACTCACTTTCTTTGCTCTCTTTGCATCTCTTGGGTTGCGAAAGCGGCTGTTGTATGGTTCAATCAGCATTGCACCTATTGCCCCTTGAGCCGGAGATGTGACCAACTATGAGCGAAGCCGGATGCCCACTGGAAACAACCTCCTGTTTCTCTGCCCCAACAATGGTCCAGTTCAGTGTGTTTTTGCCCAATAAAGTTGGCAAAATGCTCGATCTCGTCGAGAACTTCGACGAGGCGTCTCAGTGCCAGATCTGTGCGATCTCCGTCCACGAAGCTTCAGACCACGCTGTGGTGCGTCTGATCACCAACCACGCCCATGTCGCCCGTCGGATCCTCAAGGACGACGGGCTCGCCTTTGCTGAGCATGAGGTCCTTGTGGTCGAGCTCTCTCAAGGGCACACCCTCAGCAAGCTCTGTCTGTACCTGTTGGGCGTTGAGATGAATATCGCTTTCGCCTATGCCCTGATGCTTGAGCCCAATGGGGTCCCCACCATCGCTATCGCAGTCGATGACCAGACCTTGGCGGGCCAGATCCTGCGTCAAAAAGGCTTCCGGCTCATCGGAGAAGCCGATTTGCCCAAATAGGGCTCAAATCCTCTATAATCGAATCGTCAGCAACCCTTACATGGGCGGCTGGTAATGTATTTCAGGATTCAATTTCACCAACCGATCCGCACAGCCTCGTGGCTCAGCCCAAAGCGGATCCCATCACCGGAGCACTCATGAAACACACCACGTCTCTCATCGCCGCCCTGAGCGGGCTCACACTCCTCTCCGGGCTTCCAAGTTCGGCAATGGCAGGACCAGACCACAACCACGACCATGCAAATGCCACCGACAAGGAAACTCTCGAAGACCTCGTCCCAGGTCTGGAGAAGCCTGAACTCTGGATCGGGTCCTCTGCACCTGAGCTTTCCATCGCCAAGTTCGTCAAGGGCGATTCTGTAGATGGGTTTGAGAGCGGGCAGGTTTACGTCGTCGAGTTCTGGGCGACTTGGTGCGGACCTTGTATTAAGGCCTTCCCTCACCTGTCTGAGATGCAAGAAAGCTATGGCGACGATGTCCGCTTTATCGGTGTCAACGTATGGGAACGCGAGAAGGGCCAGGAACGGATGGACCTCGTCGAAGAGTTTGTCGCCAAACAGGGCGAACGGATGAGCTACACCGTCGCTGTCGAGGACGGGAGCTCGATGTCCGACAACTGGATGAAACCTGCGGGGCAGAACGGTATCCCTGCGGCGTTCATTGTTGATGGCGATTCCAAGATTGCTTGGGTTGGACATCCGGGTGAAATTGACAAGCCTCTCGAAGCGGTAGTCGCTGGGGAGTTTGATAGCAAAACTGCAGGCGAAGAAGCTTGGAAACAGCAAGTTCTCTCTGCGGCATTCCAGACCTTTGCTCGCTCGCTGCAATCCGGTGAAGATCTTGATGTGGCACGCAAGATCGGCAGCATCTTAATTAACGACCACTTCGGTGACGAACCAAGCGGGCTCAACGCGGTTGCGTGGATGCTGCTCAACTCCGAGGCTGATGGAGTCGGCATGCGTGATTACCAGATTGCACTCAAGGCGTCGGCAGTTGCCTGTGACAAAACCGAGTGGAAAGACTGGGGAATCCTTGACACATACGCACTAGCGATGCACAAAACCGGCGACACCGTGTCGGCGATCAAGTGGCAACAGAAAGCTATTGATCTCGCGAAGGTCGACGACGAACAGGGCGGCAAAGATGCTGTCGCTGAGCTCGAAGCGCGGCTCGCCGAGTTCAAAGAATAATCACTGGAGTGATTCATCACAATCAAAAGAAGGCACCCTTGACGGGTGCCTTCTTTATTTGAGTTAATTCAGGTCGAGGTTTAGATTAAGTCTTTGGACGCGAGCCAGTGTTCTGCGTCAAGAGCAGCAGCACAGCCCATGCCCGAGGCGGTGATCGCCTGACGGTAGATCGAATCGGCGACATCGCCGGCGGCAAAGACACCCTCGAAGTTGGTCTTGCTTGAACGGTTTTTGAGATCGATGTAGCCCGCATCGTCAAACTCGAGGCCTGAGCCCTCGAGGAACTTGGTAGCAGGTTTGTGTCCGATTGCAACAAAGAGGCCCTTGATTGCCAGTTCGGATTCTTCACCCGTTACGGTGTCCTTAAGTTTCACTGCATGGATTTTTTCGTTGCCGAAGGAATCTGGCGTTGATAAGCAATCAATCACTCCCGAGTTCCAGATGACCTCGGCATTATCCTTGGCGAGGAAGCGTTCCTGCATGACCTTGCTTGCCCGCAGGGCATCTCGGCGGTGGATAACAGAAACCTTAGATGCAAACTTGGTCAGGAATGTGGCCTCTTCCATTGCAGAGTCACCGCCGCCAACAACCGCTACATGCTGGTCGCGGAACATCGGGAGGGCTCCGTCGCAAACCGCACAGGCGCTGACGCCGCCGCCGCCCATAGCGAGTTTCATTTCTGAGTCGAGGCCGATCCAGTTTGCTGTTGCCCCCGTGGAAATAATCACAGCATGGGCCTGAACGGTCTCACCGTCTGAGGTGTGGAGCGTGTGAGGCGAGCCGTCATTGGAGAACTCGCATTTGGTGATGTCTTGACCGACGACATTGGTCCCGAATCGCCGGGCTTGTTCTTCAAACTTCATCATCATTTCAGGGCCGGCGATCCCTTCAGGAAATCCGGGGTAGTTCTCGACATCGGTCGTCAGCATGAGCTGCCCGCCGGGGAGGACTGGGCCTGGGTCTTGCTTGGCGACACCGACATACACGACGGGGTCGAGATTGGCTCGTGCTGCGTAGATGGCTGCGGTCCAACCTGAGGGGCCTGAACCGATGATGACGACCTTGTGGACTGATGGTTGGGCTGATGATTCGTTGGCCAAGCTGTTTCTCCGTTCGTTCGTGATTCCTGCTACCTGCCGGGTCTCCCAATAATACTGGAAGGCTTATGAGTATTCCGCCTCGATTGCTCTGTGAAGACAATTCGGTGTCAATGGTAGCCGAATCAGCGCTAAAAAAGAAAGAGACCGATCCTTGATGGATCGGTCTCTAGACTTGATTCTGACTGGAATGGATGTCTTACCCGGCGGCTGTTGTCGATCCCTCTTCAGCGAAGAAACGGCGTTCTTCGGTCGGGGCCGATTTGTCAAGGTTCTCGAACGCGTCTGGGCGACGGTAGAACTGGCTGGGCTTATCATCGCTGATCCGTTCCTGGAGACGCGAGAGCGACTCCTCGATGATCTGGCGGACACGCTCACGAGAAATCCCGATATCAGCAGCGATCTCTTTGAGTGTCAATGGCTCTGCACCATCGAGCCCAAACCGCAAACGAAGAATCTGGGCTTCTCGCTCGTCGATGGTTTCCATCAACTTGCGGAGAATTCCGAGTTCTTCGGATTCGAGTGATTGTTCTTCAGCCGTGCCGTGACGGTAATCAGCGATCATTTCTCCAAGGCCAACCATGTCACCATCGATCCCGGCCGGTGCCTGGTTCGGGGCACTAAAGGCCTTGACTGCACGCTTGATGATCATGATCTTCTTTACAGGAAGATCCATTGCTGCCGCGAGCTCTTCGATACTTGGCAGATGCCCTGTTTCGGACTGGATCCGTCTTGAGTGCATCTTCCACTTGGCGATTAGCTCGACCATATAAGCCGGGATGTGGATCGGCTGGTTGGCGTTGATCAAGGCACGCTTGATGCCTTGCTTGATCCACCAGCTCGCGTAGGTGCTGAACCGGGCTCCTTGAGCCGGATCAAACCCCTCGACGGCACGCATCAGACCGATGTTGCCTTCTTCGACAAGATCGTTGAGCGGCAATCCGCGGTTGTTATAGTTTTTGGCGATCGAAACAACGAGGCGAAGGTTCGAACGGATCATCGTTTCACGAGCAACCGGACATTGCTCGTTGATGATTTTCCATCCGAGTTCTTTCTCTTGTTCCGCTGTTAGCAGGGGGTGGCGGTTGATGTCGTGCAGATAGACCTGCAGCGGAGACTTCACGCCTGAATTGGACGAACGCATTTTTGTACTCACTTTCCTACCCATCCTTTCCGCGGCAAACGCCGCCGGAAACGAGATGAATTCTCACTCATCTCACTGTTCGTCATCCTACACGATTAGTTCCATCGGACAAAAGGGTTTTCCCCTGAACTTGGGGATTTTCTATCAATTCTTCTGCCCTCAAATCACGATGGATTGCACCGTTTGGGCGGATTACAGAGTATTTTGCAAATGTGATCGGTCTTTCTAGATTTTTATTGGCATCTCCCGATAATGGGTCCATAGTCTTTAATTCGCCCTATTGCAGTCAGGAATTTTTGTGGAAAGAGATATTTCAAATCTACTCGATGAATGGCCCTTCGTTCCCGGACAAATCTCCGTTCGGCTTATCGAAGGAAGGGATCATGAGCCCCGGGTCCAGGTCCGGCTCGATCTCGGTTTCCTTCAGATGCGGCTCGACGGAAGGCCTGACGGGCAAAGACCCCATGAGTGCGATTCTTATCTGGAATACCACGAGGCCCAGCTGACCCAAATGCTTGGTCAGGGAGCCGCCCCGGACCCAAGCGATGAAGAACCCGAGTTTGATCTCACTGAAAGTGACGATTCAGAGGAACCGGACCGGTTTTTGAACTCTGAGGAATGCCGTCAACTCCGCGAGGAGGCTCAGCAGTATTACCACCGCTATATCGCACTTCTGGTCCTTGAGGACTTTGAGAGTGTTGCTAGGGACACCTCACGGAACTTGCGGGTGCTGGATCTGTTCCGGGATTACGCGATCGACGAAGAGGACCGTGGAGCGATGGAAGGGCATCGCCCATATGTGATGATGATGCGGGCGCGGGCATTGGCGAGTCATGCGCTTCAGAATGAAGAAAACAAGGTTGCAATCTACGCAATTGACGAGGGGATCGAGGCCCTCAAGCTGTATTACCATTCAACCGGCCAAGAAGATCAGTTCGAGGAAGCTGGGGAAGTTGACATGCTTCGCGAGATGCGTGACGGGCTCATCCCCAAGCTGCCTGTGAGCCAAAGAGCTGAGCTCAGGCAGCGGCTTGAGGCAGCGATTGTGTCTGAAAACTTTGAACTCGCAGCGATCCTGCGTGACGAACTCAGAATGATGGGCAGCTGATCACTGGGTTTGGATCGGATCAGATTCAAGGCGTGCGATCCGAGCCCGTTTGACAAGGACGCTAAGCAGTGTTAGATCTGCGGGGGTTACACCCTCTAGCCGAGATGCTTGCCCGAATGTCGTCGGGCGATATTTGCCCAAGGCACCACGGGCCTCATTTCGGAGCGAATCCATCGACTCGTACTCAATCCACTCCGGGATCGGCTTGTGCTCCATCTCATCGTGACGGCGGATTTCGATCATCTGGCGTTTCACATAGGGTTCATAACGACGATGAGCGTGGAGGGTCTGGTAAATCCCGGGATCTACATCCCCCATCGCATCAGTCAACGCGTGCCCAATCGCGTTCTGGAGATCGTTTACGCTGTAGTCGGGCTCAAGGATTCGATCGAGTACTTTTTTCTCGCCGTCGGTGGTGGACTCTATCAGCGAACGCCCGTGCTCGATGACCCTCATTCGATGAGCAAAGTTTGCCTTGCGTTGTGTTCCGAGATCGTGATGGTCCAGCAGCCCGAGCTCAATTGCAAACGGGGTCAATCGGTCTGGGGCGTTGTCTGACCTGAGCAAGAGTCGGTACTCTGCTCGGCTTGTAAACATCCGGTACGGTTCGCGGGGGGTTTTGGTGACTAGGTCGTCCATCAGCACGCCGATATAGCACTGGGAGCGATCCAGAGAGAACTGCCCAGCATTTTGAGAATGCATCGCCGCGTTGATCCCGGCGACCAGCCCTTGCGCGGCTGCCTCTTCGTAACCACTGGTACCGTTGATCTGACCCGCTAGAAAGAACCCGCTCACCCGGCGTGTTTGTGTGGTGACATAGATCTGGTGCGGTCGCACCATGTCGTATTCAACTGCGTAGCCATACATTAAAAACTTTGCGTTCTCGCACCCAGGCATTGACCGCACGATGGCCTCTTGAACATCCTCAGGCAAACTCGTCGCGATCCCGTTGCAGTAAACCCAATCAGATTCATGGGATTCGGGTTCAAGGTAAACGCCATGCTGTTCACGCTCGGCAAAGCGCACGACCTTATCTTCGATACTTGGGCAGTACCTTGGACCGGCAGATTCAATCTGACCGGTGAACATCGGAGCACGATCAAGGTTTGCTCGTATCGCATCGTGAGAGGCCTTGCCTGTGTGTGTTTGACGACAGGAGATTTGTTCGATCAGCGGAAACTGATTGCATTCCACTTCTCCGACGCTCCATCCCTCCCGCGAGAGCTCTGAGAAGGGCGTGGGAGATTCGTCGCCGTCTTGGATGGGAAGCGAATCCCAGTTGATTGTGCGTCTGTCGAGTCTTGGCGGAGTTCCGGTCTTGAGTCTGCCGAGCTCTAAGCCCAGATCGGTTAGTGCTGCGGAGATTGGATTGGCCGCGGCTTCACCTTCGCGCCCGCCGGGGGTTGTGCTGGCTCCTCGGTGCATGATCGCCCGCATGAATGTCCCTGTGGTCAGAACAACCGAAGGGGCCCTGAGCTCGATCTGCTCGCCCTGAGGCGTTGAGATGACTACTCCCCGGACTGATTGATCATCTGACGCACCTTCTGTCAGGAGGCTCTCTACGCCCCCCTCGACGACATCAATCTCCGGGCGGGCATTGATGAATGCTTGAACTGTTCGGGAATAGGCGTGCTTGTCGGCTTGGCATCGTGGCCCATGGACAGCCGCCCCTTTGGAGGTGTTGAGAAGCTTGAACTGGATGCCGGTGGCATCGGCCACAAGGCCCATCAGCCCCCCCATCGCGTCGATCTCGCGGACAAGCTGACCCTTGGCAAGCCCCCCGATCGCGGGGTTGCAGCTCATCACACCGACCTTGGATGTATCGAGTGATACAAGGGCCACGGAGTGCGGGACACCCAACCGGTTTGCCGCGGCCCATGCCGCCTCAACCCCGGCGTGCCCGCCTCCAACTATGATGACTTGGTACTCGTGTTTCACAGGATAACTGTAGACTGTCTCTGCAGAATACAGAGAACTGGTGAGATTCCACTTTCGTTTTTTTAACATGGACCATAAAAAGCCCCCGCTACATGAGCGGGGGCTTGTGGTTTCAGAATCTTGAAACGCTCTTTATCCGAAGCGGATTGAGTCGGGCGAAAATGCCCTATAGAGATTACTGTGAACAGTTTGGATTAATCAGTACTGGATTACCACGGGTACCGACATCCTTGCCGCCAAAGTCGATACCTTGGAGGCCCCAGCGGGTCCAGCGGTAGCGTTGGCAGTACGTATCCTGATCACCGAGTCCACCCTTAGGCAATGGGAAGGTGTCCAGTGGAACATAGGTCTGGAGCCAAGGCTGATTCTTTTGGTCTGGGTTCCAGCCTGGATTCGCATCACCTGTCTGCTCCTGACGGACCGAGCCATCAAAGAACGCGAGGTTACAGCGTGATTCAGGGTAGGCAAAGTACAGTCCCTTTGGATCCGAGAAGCGATCAAACTCTTCGAACATCATGACCTTCGCAGAAGGATGCGCAACTTGAGTCATTTTCCGGCGACCCAGCTTTGGATCGTCGTCAATGCTGCTGAAGAGGTGAGGCGTGCCTGGGACCGGATGGTACGTGTTGGTGTTGATACCGTCGGTATTCCAAGCGGCAGGGACCATCTGGTACGTTGAAGCGAATGGCCACAGCATGGTGATGAACTCTGAGTCCCAGTTAGGATCAGTATCATAACCGGCTTCTTCTGGATCCCCATTCCCGTATGGGAGTGAGTTTGAATCTTCGCGGTACTCGAGTGGGAACTCTTGCCAATCGATCAGGTTCTTGTCAAACGGTGATGCCGCAATAGGTTCAGGCTGACGATCTGTCAGGTAATCGAGCAATACAAGGTGCGAGTAGCGACGATGCATCAACCGTTGTGCAGGGTTACCGATTCGAGCATCACCATTGATCCGACCGGTAGCACGCTGAAGGATGTTCTGAGCCTGCCGTGAAGCAGCACCCTGATCATCTGGCATGACCTTGGGCTTGCCATTGTGAAGCATGGTGTAGATTTCACCACCACGCCATGTGAAGCTAAAGATCCGGTCATCCGAGTCACCAGCGTAGTTGGCTGCACCCGTGTTGAGTGAGCGAACATTTGCCTGAGCAACCACGTTCTGTGCTGATCGGCGAGCCTGACCCAAAGCGGGCAGGAGGATACCAATCAGAAGAGCGATGATGGCGATAACCACCAGAAGTTCGATAAGCGTAAATGCCTTGTTTTGAGCTGTGTTTCGTCTTGCCACGACGACCTCCATCTGTTCGAAGATCTACGGACCAGTCTTCATACTGGCCGAGAATCTTGGGTGTTTCTTTCACGCCGGTTGGCGCGGTGTGTCACTTGACTTGTCTTTCTGTTCGCAATCTAGGGCGGAATGTTCCGCTCGCGGTGAGAAATCCAACATTATTAAGTGACTTACACGGCTAATTTCGAACGGTTCCACACGAACCGCTTCGATGTCCTTGGTACCTTTATACAGATTTCACACGAACTTCGCAACCCTAGACCCCTCAGATTGGTACAAATTTCGAGAGTAATCCACTTTGTTTGGGTTTAGTACGCATTTTTATGAACGAACCCCCTGATGATTGTCATCATGAGAATTCTCAAATCAAACAAAATCGACCAATGACGAATGTAAAAGAGGTCGTATTGGAGCCTCTTCCTCAAACTCGTGTTTCCACGTAATCCATTCACCTGGGCCCACCCGGTCATCCCCGCTTTGACATGCTGACGGATCATGTAGCCTCGCCAGTCATCGCGGAAGCGATCGATGAGTTCTGGGCGTTCTGGTCTTGGTCCTACGAGCGACATGTCCCCCCTGAGCACATTGAGCAGTTGAGGAATCTCGTCAAGGCTTGTCCGCCTTAGCCAACTTCCGACACTTGTGACTCTGGGGTCATCTTGCGCGGTCCAAGTAGCATCCGCCCCTTGCGGCTGATTAGTCATGGAACGGAACTTATAAATCCAGAAGGTGTCTCCGGCCAAACTCACCCTTCGCTGGCGGAAGATTACTGGTCCCGAAGATGTGCATTTCACGAGTGCCGCGATGCCCAAAAACACTGGCAAAAACACTGTGAGCCCAACGAGCGACCCGATGATGTCGATTGCTCGCTTGAGCACGCCGCCGAACCCGGAGAGCGGGCTTTCGCGGTAACTCAGGATCGGCATGCCTTCGAGTGCTGAAACCGCCATGGATTGTGGAAGATATTTGAGACGAACATCGGGGATAAGTCTTACATCAACCGCGAAGCGTTCGAGTCGCTGGAGAATTTGAGGCAACTGAGGAGACATGGCGTTTGGGATTGCGAGGTAGATGGCATCAACCGGATATTTTTCGAGGATGAGTTCGAGCTCTTTTGTGCCACCCTTAATCGATTTCTGGATGCACTCCGTGCGATTGGTCTGCTCGTGATGGCTGATAAAGTAAGCCACTCTGATTCCGGTCCAAGCATTCCTCTCGAGTGTTCTTGCGGTGATCTGTCCAAGCCGGCCAATGCCTAGGACAGCAACATGCCTGGTGTTGCGGCCTCTACGGCGCATCTCTCTGAGCGACAATCGCACGGCCAGTCTTTGGATTGAGATCGCGCTGGGCAATAACAATGCGAGTACAAAGATTTGATACCGAAATGGCCCGGTAAAGACTGCATTTGGGAGTACGGGTCCGACAGCTTGTTCAACAGGGAGCCTTTGCCCGCCTGATACCCAAACGAGCACAATGATCAGGACCATCGCGACAAGAGCTGCCTTGACAACTTGAATGACTTCACCGAATAGGGCTTGGTCTCTACGAGGCCTGTAGAGCCCCATACCAAACATGGCAATCGCCAATATTGGAATCACCAAGACGGTCATCGAATCTTGTAGATAAGTTTCAAGTCCGAACTCAAACCCGCCAAACTGCGATCTGCGAATCCACCACGCTAGAGCGCAAGCACCCGCCGCAGACACAGCATCTGTGCAGGCAAAGAGTGTCACAAAGAGTTGATGGCGTTGCTTGAGCATATATCCCCATGATAAAGCGGTATAGGGAAGCGCGGTTACACTTGAATCATATCAGAACCGTGGCCTGTATGATTTTCAGTCATCGGCGTGGTCATGCCCCTCGTGACTGTCTACTTCGGCAGGTATCTGGATTGCCTTTTCCGCTGCTGGTTCTGCTCGATCGAAATGAACAAGATGAACATTAAAGATCAGGATAGAGTCTCCTGGGATATTGGCGCGTGGATTGCCGCCTGGGCCGTAGGCCAGATCACTTGGGATAACGAGTTTCCTGTGCATTCCCTTTGAAAGCCCGTCCATGCCGATGCCCCAACCGGTGATCGCTCTATTTCCTGGTGGGTATGCGAACACAAACGGGGCATTCCGTGTATAGCTTGAATCAAACATTGTGCCGTCGGTCAGATACCCAGAGTAATGCACATGCATCTCGTCGCCTTCGGCAACGATCTCATCTGTTTTGGAAGCGGGGTAGTCAATGATGACAATGCCATCGTCGCGTAACAGCGCGACGGCGTACGGGTCAACCTGCTCGAAGGTGTACGAAGAATCTTCGCTCGCACCCCAGACGATGTTGCCCTCTGCGTCGTAACCACGATCCGTTGTTGTCAGCGTGGTGCCATCGAAGGTGACAGAACTGGTCATCTCAACGGCCCCAAGCACACCCGTCGGGTATGGATAAGGGGTCGAACCGCTAAATCCAGCGCCCGAAACATCGAGCTCTACATCCAGTGTTGCGATGAGTTGGTCTTTGTTGATGTTCTGAAAGTATGATGGAGCAGCATTTAACCCGATATATACACCAAGAGTCTCTGCACTCATCGCCATGGTGTAAGTCCGCAGGCGAACTTTCCCTTTGTACTCATAAAGCTGGAATATAGCTTGGCGGAATGGGGTCCAAGGGGTGTCTGAGAGTGAGCTCTCGACATACAGCGTGTTGTCCATGCCTTCGATTGTGATGGGCGATACGCCCATAGCCATGAAAACATCGTTCATCGTGCCATCGTCAGACTTGACGGATTTGTAAGGTGAAGTCGTCATCCAGGTGCCTGAGAGCTGGTCCGTAATCTTATCAATCGGCGACGCAATACTGATGGCGGTCTCTGAATTGGCTGTTACCTCCAGAGCATGAACCCCTGAAACTGCTCCGAGCAGAGCCACTGCTGTGACGGCAACGATTTGGTGATTTTTGAACATCTGTAGATTTCCTCATATGGTGTAAGTTGGCCAATTTAGTGCCAATGGCGGTCATTCTCATTCATTCCCTTGGAGTATAGCCAATATCCTGCGGAGACTCTGAATCGAACTCCTCTCATAGTTGGAGCTTGCCTTACCAGCAAAGTTGCATCGAAACTCCGAGTAAAGAACTACCAATACAACTCTGAATACTCAATTGCCGGTGCAGAGTTCAAGCCGTATTATTCGTCAAAAATGGAGTGGTTGATATCCCTTAACCGATTTTTGATTATAGAATAGGAATCATATTATTTATTACTCGTGATTTTCGAGTGGGGTTTATTGAATGAAAGACCATGAACGTCCCAATCGCAGGGAACTAATGCCCGATGTCGATCCGGAGTTGCTCCAAGCCGCATTGCGTCCTCTTGAGCCTGAACCGGACCTCGAGTTTGACCCGGACGATCCGGGCGCGGCTTGGCTGCTTGGGGATGACCCTGAGGCCAACATCACACGCACCGCAGACCACCGCAATGCGATCAAACGCCAGATCAAGAGCGAGGGCGCCCAGTTTGTCTATGGGATACTGATCCTTGCCGCATCGCTGGGGTCAATCGCATTAGCTGCAACCATCCGTACTGTGCCGTTCTATATAGCAGCTGGGATTATCTGCCCAATCGGTTTTTGGATGTTTAGATCGCGTTGGAAACGATGGCTCGGGTCCGCTCCGTATTGCTACCAACTCCTGACTTCGCTTGGTGAAGATGCAGAAAACATGCGATTGGATCACGAAGACAAACAGCGGCAAAAGTATGTGAATAAAATCGGTGATCTCTACGAGCATTCGCGCCCTGGCGAGAGTGACGAATAATACTTATCCCTATATCTAATAAAAAACCCGCAATTTGCGGGTCTCTTTATTAGATTGAACTGGATGCATTAGGCGAGTTCAGGGAAGCGTTCTTTGACGACCTTGACCAAATCTTCGACATGGGATGCCGATTCGTCGAAGAGTTTTTGTTCTTCGTCGGTGAGCTTGAACTCCACGATCTTCTCGACACCGTTTTTGCCCAACAAGGCAGGGACACCGACGAACAAGCCCTTGTGACCAAACTGGCCGTCGAGGTATGCTGCCGATGGGATGATGCGTTTCTTGTCTTTGATGATCGCCTCGGCCATCTGGATGGTGCCCAGGGCTGGTGCGTAGAAAGCGCTGGTTCCCATGAGTTTGACGATCTCTCCGCCGCCAACTTTTGCCCTTGCGACGCAGGCGTCGATCTTGTCTTGGGACATGAGATCTGTGACGGGGATGCCGTGGACCGAAGTGAGGCGTGGGAAGGGGACCATGTCGTCGCCGTGACCACCGAGCAGGACCGCTTGGACATCTTCGACGCTGACACCGAGTTCCCATGCAATGAACGCACGGTAACGGGCACAATCGAGGGCACCGGCTTGGCCAACGATGCGGTTAGCAGGGAATCCGGTTGCTTTCCATGCGGTGTAGACCATCGCGTCGAGCGGGTTGGATACGAGGATCACAATCGAGTCCGGGGCATGCACTTTGATATTCTCAGAGACGGACTTAACGATCTTGACATTGGTCTCGATCAGGTCATCACGGCTCATACCCGGCTTGCGCGGGATGCCCGCAGTGACAATGACGACATCGGATCCGGCGATGTCTTTGTAGTCGAAGGTGCCGGTGAGGTTGGAATCGAATCCCTCGATTGGTGCACAGCAGCCCAGGTCGATCATCTTGCCCTTTGGCATGTGCTGATCTGGAGCGTCAGCGCGAGGGATGTCGAGGAGAACGATATCGCCGAGTTCTTTTTGGGCGGCCCAGTGGGCGCAGGTTGCGCCGACATTGCCCGCGCCGATGATGGAGATCTTTGCTCGTTTGGTTGCCATTGAACGGTGTCCTTTCCGTGTGCCAATGCACTGTTATTTGTATCGAAAATCCGTATTTTCATCCTAGACCTTGGCTCGTCAGGTTCTACCTTTTTGAGTCCTCGGCCTGCACAGTTGCCCACTTTACCGGGAGTGGATCGAGGGGCTTGCCGGATTTGGGGGGTAGTGAGACTGAGCAGATCTCCCCCCCCACCACTACGGGCACCAATAGGGGCTGCCCTGCTGGAAGATCTCCGGTGACGGGGCTTACAAGGTCATGGGTTGGTCCACCGGCCATGAAATCCATCTGGCGGTAGACCTGATGGAGTGGACGCATGATTTCTGGGCGTTCAATCTCCCCGGTGCAGGTCTGGAGGAACCCGTCGACGAACTCGACGATCTGCTCATCGGGCATCCCCCCTGATTGGTCCCGGCACCACGCGACTGGGGCATCCTCGAACATCTCGATCCCGGGGGCTGAAACAAATACCTCACCCATAAATCCGGCTTCTCGCATCGCCAGCCCGATCTCGCCGGGATGGCGGGTAGTGAACCGCTCGGATTTACATCGCCAGACAACGCCCTCGTTGAGCGAGTCTTCCCACGCAAGTTTCGCGTCTTCCATAAGTTCGATCAGTGAATCTGGCATCGGCTCGGCGGCCCAGGCGGCGTTTATCGCAGTTGCGTGTTCTTTGATGCCCATCTCGGCCTTGTCCATCGCGAGGGGACGCTCAGCGGGATCGAGCTTGTGGAGTTCGGGCAATGCCATGGCGAGGGCGTGGAGACCAATCGCCGGGGCGATTGAATCTCGCCAGCGGTTGCCTTCTTCATCTTTGGGCAAGGCCACGGCGGATTGTGCGAACTGCACCCAGCCGGCGAGGAGCGAGGCCCATGTTGTTGTGTCGTGTTTATTCATTGAGGGATCCTAGACCAGCCTTCAAAAGTGGATGACGAAAAAATAAAGAACCCCCGGGCTGTGGTGGGCTTGCCCGGGGGTAGATGCTGAGTCCGGACTGGAGGCAGGGTCGCCCGGTCTCAGCGTAGCTTTCCCCCACCCCCCAAAACAGAAAGGGAAGAGGGAATATGTCACGATTCACGACCCGCGGCGGGCATTGTGCCCGATGGTCGTCAGCTCTGATCCGGCTTCAACTACTCCGTGGCTCAGGTGAGCCGACCGTCTGCCGGGGTTCGAAACCCGATCTGTCCGTGATCGGTTCTCGCAGCGCTCATTCCGTTCGATTGCTGACCGTCTAATTCTGAAATGCGACCGGCCGTCCTGACCGCCGCGTGTTGTGAATCGTTTCTATTAATCAGCTGCAGCCCATCGAGGCGCCACAGTTCAAACATTTGTAACAGGTCCCGCTCCGTACGGTGATGGTGCCGCACACATCACACGGCGGGGCATCACCCGCGGCATCAAGAGCCATCGAGAGTGTCGCGCTCCGAGCATCGATCTGAGTCCCGTCGCTCGTGCGGGCGGTGATCTTTGTCTCGGTCAGTTTCGTTTCAATCACATGGCGTTCTGGCTTGGTCTCGATCGCCTTTGTCTCGATATCAACGACCGGGATCCGGCGAACAATCGGATCGGGCTTGTCTGCCTGCTCTACAGGTTCCGGTGTCGAGCGTGCAGGTGCGTTGGCTTCGCGGTACCCGTCGATGAACTCGATCCCGAGCCAGCGGAAGATGTAATCGACAAGCGATTTAGCAAACGGGATATCCCGGTTAGTCGTCATGCCCGCAGGTTCGAAGCGTTGGTGGGTGAACTTGCGGACCAGTGATTCGAGTGGCACGCCGTATTGGAGCGCCACTGATGTTGAGGTTCCGAGCGAATCCATCAAGCCGCCAATTGTTGAGCCTTCTTTGGCCATGGTGATGAAGAGTTCGCCGGGTTTGCCGTCCTCGTAGCAGCCGACGGTGAGGTAGCCCTCGTGACCGGCGACATTGAACTTGTGGGTCAATGAATGGCGGGTTTCGGGAAGACGACGACGCATCGGGCGATGCACAATCTCGACTTCCTTCTGGATGACGATCCGAACATTCTCATCGCCCACAGCACCGGCGAGTTCCGCAACATCAGAAGCGACCTCGTCGAGGGCTAACGAGTGATCGAGATCATCGATGATTGTGTCATCGGCGAGTTCCGTGTCGGTATCGCTCTTGGAGTTGAGCGGCTGGCTGAGTTTGCAACCATCGCGGTAGAGGGCGTTGGCCTTGAGGCCAAGTTCCCAGCTATGGCGATACGAATCTTTAATATCCTCAAGAGTCGCGTCGTGCGGGAGGTTGATGGTCTTGGAGATTGCCCCGGAGATAAACGGTTGGGCCGCCCCCATCATTCGGATATGGCCGCCGGCGGAGATCAAACGCGTTCCGGTGTTGCCGCAGGTGCTGGCACAATCAAAGACGGCGAGGTGTTCGTCCTTGAGGTGCGGGGCTCCTTCGATGGTTTGCGTGCCGCAGACAAGTTCGTTGAGCTGTGCGACCTGGAGACCGTTCAAACCGAGGAAACGCAGTGCGTTGAAACTCGGGTCGCTTTTTGCGTTCTCGGGATCGGCACCGATGCGGGTCAGGGTTTCGTCTCCGAGTCCCCATGCGCTGAAGGCCATGCCGAGCTCAAAGGCGCCGGGGAGCCCGTCGGTGATCTTCTGGAGATCATCGTCGTTCATGCCTTGGTCGATCAACCACGCCGCGAGCGAGACGCCGACGGAGTCTTCGACATCCGTTGGCATGGGAACATGAAGATTCAGCGTGCCGAGGATGTACTGGATCATCTCTCGGCGTTGCTCGTTGTCATACCCAAGTGCGTTGAGTGCTGGATCAATCGACGCGTTGGCAATTTTGAAGAACCCGCCGCCGGCCAGTTTCTTGAACTTAACGAGCGCGAAGTCGGGCTCGACACCGGTGGTGTCGCAGTCCATGAGCAGGCCGATCGTGCCGGTGGGCGCGATGACGGTGGTCTGGGCATTGCGGTATCCATAGAGCTCGCCCATGTCGAGGGCGTCGTCCCAAGCGGTGGTCGCGTGATGGAGCAGGTCCATTGCGTTTCCCAGGGGGACGCCGTGATCGCGGATGAGGTCGTGGTCGATGGGGACGGGTGCGATGCGGAGGTCTTCGTATTCGCCGCTGTCACGAGCGACGCCCATGGCTGCACGCCTGTGATTGCGGATGACGCGGAGCATGCTCTCGCGTTCGGGCTCGTAGCCCGGGAACGCACCGTGCTCGCCCGCCATCATTGCGGACATTCTGTATGAACGCCCGGTCATGATCGCGCTCAAGCAGCCGCAGATCGCGTTGCCCGGTTCTGAATCATAAGGGATACCAGCCTGCATCAGCATTGCACCAAGGTTGGCGTAGCCGAGACCGATGGTGCGATAGTTGTAGCTGAGTTCGGCGATTTCTTTGGACGGGAACGCGGCCATAAGAACCGAGATTTCAAGGACAATCGTCCAGATGTCCACGCCATGCTCGAAGCCTTTGATATCGAACTCGCGGGTCTCGCTGTTGTAGAACTTGAGGACATTGAGCGATGCCAGATTGCACGCGGTGTTGTCGAGGAACATGTACTCGCTACACGGGTTCGATGCGTTGATCGGGCCCGCTCCGGGACAGGTGTGCCAAGCATTGATGGTCGTGTCGTATTGCACACCCGGATCGGCACACCGCCATGCTGCGTAGGCGACATCGTTCCACAACTCGCCGGCATCGACGGTACTGGCAACCTCTCCGGTCGTGCGGAACTTGGTTTCCCACTCGCCGCCAGCATCGACGGCATCAAAGAACGCGTCGGGGATGCGGACCGAGTTGTTGGAGTTCTGACCCGCGACGGTGGCGTAGGCCTCGCCGTTGAAGTCGTAATCGAGCGTGAGTCCGAGCCGTTCGGCGGTTTGGCCAACAGTCTCCAGATCGGCGTCGGAGGTCTTGGTTCCCTGGATGACTTTGAGCCCCTCGACCATCGCGGCGACCTTGATCTCTTCGCGGACCTTCCAGTTGACGAACTCGGAGATATCCGGGTGGTCCATATCAAGGCAGACCATCTTGGCGGCCCGCCTGGTTGTCCCACCACTTTTAATCGCGCCCGCGGCGCGATCGCCGATCTTGAGCCATGACATCAGCCCCGAGGAGTTACCGCCACCAGAAAGTAGCTCGTTGGCGGCGCGGAGATTGGAGAAGTTGGTGCCAGTGCCTGAGCCATACTTGAACAAGCGGGCTTCGCGCTGCCAGAGGTCCATGATCCCGCCCTCGTTGACGAGGGAATCTTCGACGGACTGGATAAAGCACGCGTGAGGCTGGGGGTGCGTGTACGCATCATCGGCGAGTTCGGGCTGGCCCGATTCAGAGTTGACGATCCAGTGACCCTGAGCAGGACCACTGATGCCATACGCGAAGTTGAGTCCGGTGTTGAACCATTGTGGGGAGTTGGGCGCGCACTTCTGGTGGACGAGCATGTAGACCAGCTCGTCATAAAACGCGGTCGCGTCTTCCGGGGCATCAAAGTAGTCGTGGGTCTCGCCCCAGTGCTTCCAGCAACCGGCAAGGCGATGAATAACCTGGCGGGCCGAGCGTTCTGGTCCGGTCTTGGTCGAGCCGTCGTCGTTGGTGATCCTTTCGGAATCGCCGGGGAGGGCAAACTTGCTTTCAAGCTGGGGTACGCCCGCCTTGCGGAAGTACTTCGACACCATGATGTCGGTCGCGAGCTGCGAGAACCCAACAGGCACCTCCGCATCAGGCATCTCAAAGACAACCGAACCGTCCGGGTTCGTGATTCGACTCGATCGCGTGGTCCATTTGGTGGATGCGAACGGGTCTGTACCTTCCGTGGTGAATCTGCGAGTGATTTTCATGGAGATTTGTCTTTCGAATTATTCTTACAAATGAACATAGATCACGCTCAACTCATTGCGTGTGTACGAGTCTGTCTGATTAATCAACCTTCGGCAGTGTCAAGCCGCCCTGGTCTTGGTACTTGCCGGCCTTGTCCGCGTAGCTCTGGGCACAGACTTCATCCGCTTTGAGGAAGATGAACTGGGCGATGCCTTCATTGGCATAGATTCTGGCGGGGAGCGGCGTTGTGTTGCTGATTTCGAGGGTGACTTTGCCGCGCCATTCGGGTTCGAGGGGGGTGACATTGACGATCAGGCCGCAGCGGGCGTAGGTGGATTTGCCGACGCACAGGACGAGGATGTCGCGCGGAATGTCGAACCACTCAACGGTCTCGCAGAGGGCGAAGCTGTTTGGTGGGATGATGACATGGTCGGTGCCTTGGACGGCGGTGTCAACGGTGACCATGAAGTCATCGGTGAAGTTTTTGGGATCGACGACCGCGATCCCGCCGCTTGGGGGGGTCGGTGTGAAGATTTTGAACTCCGTGCCGACGCGTACGTCGTAGCCGTAGGAGGACACGCCGTAGGAGATGGTGCCGTCGCGTTTGATGGCTTTCTCGAATGGCTTGATGTCCACTTGAGATTCGATTTGTGTGTCACATAGAACTGGCATGACTCGCTGCTCCGTCTCGATTATCCGATCAGGTTGTGATCGGTGGGGACTTCCGTTGTCCCCGGCCTCCGTTGTTGCCGTCTAGTGGGGTGTCCACACACCACCGGGCGGCTGAATTACGACACAACTACCCCGCCGGCTGGGGCGATATCCCGGCCGTCTGCACGCGGTCGCTGCTTTTTGGTGCCCCAAACAAATGGGGACGCCTCACTAATTGAGCCGGGGTGCCCCTGGTTGCCCACCGGGACGGTTCCGCCTCCTGCGTGTTTCTGCTGGATGCTCGAATCCGATGATTCAAACACCGTTATAAACACAAACCTATCAATTCCCTTACTTTCGCTGATGAACTCGCGAATCTGTCACAGGCTTAGGCAACGGCTGGATATCACTGGGCTTGACGCTTGTGGATATCTTGTCGGTTGATTCCAAGTCCTCTACAGTTCTCGACTTCCCACGATGGAAATCTTCAGTTTTATCCTGTCGACCCCAATATATCGGGCCTGCAGGGCCTCGATCATAGCCTGACACAAGGTATTGTGGGGCCGCTTTAGTCGATATTGTCGCATTTTTCGCGTATTCAATGATTCCACCTAATTGTCGCTCGTAGATGGATTGTCGCTAAGTGAGGGCTGGGAAATCGGGAAGGTGATGGAGAACAACTGTTTATCTCACGGTAGGCTTTTTATGATGTGGTTTCCAGTTCTCGTACATATCCCGAACTTGATTATTTCGTGAATCTCAGGCCTCAATCACTTTTCCACAAAGCCGCCACCAATCGAGACTCAAATGTTGCATTTGTGAAGCTCTGTTCAATTTCAGACCGGTGCATACACTCACTGCTCGGGTGCGTATGGACACACACCGATGAACAATTGCCGACGAATCGCCGGCCCCACCGCGTTGCTATGAAAGCTCCAAGTCTTCAGTTTGCAACGCTCTAGCACATTCGAGGGACACCCGTTGAGCCAGACTAAGCCCATTTCTATTTCACGCTTGGATATCCGCCTAAGCGTTTTGATTTCTTTCCTAGTGACGCTGTTGGTCTTGTCAAGCATGGCCATGCCCGGTTGTCGATTAATGAAAAAGAAAAAGCCGGTGCCCAAGGCACGGATTACGACCCCCACTGTGGTGCGTGATCTGCCGTCGCAGTTGCGAGGGACGATCGGCGCCGAGTCCAGGATTGTCGGCAATACACCAACGATGGTTTCGGGGATCGGCTTTGTAGTCGGACTTGACGGCACAGGCGGGCTCACGCTCCCTGAGCAGTACGCTGGACACCTCGAGCGGGAGATGGGACTCAATGGGGTGAATGTGTCCAATGACAACCCCCAGTCGCCGATGTTTGGCAAAAGCCCGAGACAACTGCTCCGCGATCGCAATACCGCAGCGGTGATTGTGCAAGCAGCCATTCCACCAGGATCTAGCCCAGGCGACAGCTACGATGTGTATGTCCGTGCGATCAATGCGTCGAGTCTTGAGGGAGGGAAACTCTGGACGACCGAGCTCCGGATAGGCCCCCCATCTACTTATAATGACAAACAGGCTCACATAATCGGGAAAGCCCGTGGGCCTTTGTTCCTGAACCCGTTTGCTGAACCCGGCGTTGAAACGAGCGGGATATCTCGGAATATCGGCCGGATTCTCGACGGAGGGTTTGTGACGACGGGGACCGAGATCCAGATTATTCTGGACAACCCGTCACATCAGCGTGTCAGACAGATGGTAAGTGCGATTAACGCCGCGTTCCCGGCAAGAGCACTCGACCGCAGCCCCACTGCAAGAGGCGTGGACGAATCGGTCCTTTTCATAACGATCCCACAAAAATTTAACGATCGGCGTGATGATTTCCTTGAGCTGGTCTCGCACCTGACGATCGACCAATCATACCCAGAGGTGTACGCGCAAAGGTATGCGCAGACTCTCGAGTCAAACGCCTATCTTGCCAACGACATGTCGTGGTGTCTCGAGGCACTGGGCGAACGAGCTATTCCTCAGCTCCGTCCACTGTATGATCATCCTGAGTCGGCTCCTCGATTGGCCGCTTTACGAGCTGGTGCGGGACTCGGCGACCCAAAGTGTGTCGATGGGCTCTCTCAAATTGCAAACAACGGGCCTGAGAGCCTGCGGACCGACGCGATTGCACTTCTTGCTCGGATCGAGGATTCTCTGGTTCCAGATAAGATTCTTCGCGGATTGCTTGAATCAGACCAACTCAACATCCGCGTTGAGGCGTATGAAGGATTGATGCAACGTGCGATCAATGCCCGGAAGCGACTTCTCGCAAAGAACATCGGGGGCGTTGGATCGGTGAATCGTGCTGCGGTCAACTCCGGAGCGATGGATCAGCAGATCGATGTGCTTGCTCGCGTCCAGCTGCCAGCTGATCCGGTGCGTGGTGTCTCTAGGCAGTTGATTGCAGGCAAGTTCTTTTTGGACATCGTGCCCTATGGCAAGCCTTTGATTTACATTACTCAACACCATGAGCCACGGATCGTTCTCTTTGGAGACAACCAGTTTGTCAAGACTCCCATGCTGGCGAGCGCATGGTCTGACCGCCTGATGCTGGCGTCTGATGTAAAAGATGGGCCTATCCGCCTCTACTATCGCGACGACAAGAAACGAAAGACTTACTCGCACCCTGATGTGCCTTCAGACCTGCCTTCGCTGGTCGAGTTTTTGGCGATCGAGCCAACACCGGGTTCTGTCCATCGTGGGCTTGGACTGTCATACTCACGAGTGGTGGGAGCGTTGTACGAAATTTATAACGATCTGGGCATCCAAGCGGGCTTTACTACAGAACAAGACCAGTTGCTTGCGGATCTGCTCGCCTCTGTTGAACCTACTGATATTGAGATCCGTGCCGAAGGGCCTGAGGATTCGGTGACCATGATCCCTGTCAACGACCCACGGAGTCAGGTCGTTGATCCCCAATCTGGCATGACCAAGAGACGGACACTCTTGGTTCCGATCAATCCACCAAAGGAAGATCTTGAACCAGGCGCAGCAGAGCGGCCTGAGGGCCAACAGACTGATACCCCTGAAATGCGGTCTGAATGAGTTGGTTTAAGATAAGTTCTTTGACAGAACTATGACCGCTTTCGGCACAGGCAGTATTGAACCGGTGCCAGCGGACGCAATGGACCACCACGAGAGATCGTGTCGAGCAAATTGACCACAGGGCCAAGATGGCATTTTTCCATTGCGCGAGGTGTATGTACATTCCCGCTTTTACCGATCAGATCAAGACCCGCGTCTTCGATCATCTTCCGGACATCTGATGGTCTCTCCCAGATGGAATAGACATCCTGGCCGACGGCTCTTGAACTCTTGTTGATTTTGTTTCCCGCAGCCCAGAAGTAGCTGTTCAGGTTCGCGAAGTTAAAGAGCAGAGTTGATCCGGGCTTGGTTACCCGAGCAAGCTCTTTGATAGCGGTGCCCGCATGTTCGAGGTGGTTGAGAACATTGAATGTGAAGGCGTGATCAAAGCTGTTGTCCTCGAAGGGCAGTTCATAGACCGAGCCTTCAATGGCGGCCTCGAGATTCTCATCAACCCCGGCTTCTTTGAGATTGTCCTGAGCAACGGTGAGCATGCCTGGAGAAATATCCAAGATAGTCACTTTGCAGCCCATGCGGCATAAAGGGATCGTAAAGCGAGCGGTACCAGGACCGATCTCAAGAACTTTTGAGTCGCCCCACCCCTTGGTCAGGTCAGCGAGAATACCTTGCTGAACGCGATTCACACGTGCGCCGGCCTTGGATGTCCAACGCTGGTTATCGTAGATGGTGCTGTCGGCATCATAGAACGGGGAGTTGGTGCTGTCCTTGCTCAAATCAAGATCCTCGCTGTGCGTAGAGGTGAATGTGCGACGCCGCGACTTGGGCGGGGTCAAAGTGCTGCTCAGTATAGAATCGGGCATTGTCTCCGGCTGCTTTACGCAGATCAGAGTTGCCTATAAAGTTACTCATCGCTTCGACGAGTTCATCTTCGCTGGTTGGGTCGATCAAGCGTCCCCTGTCGTTATCAAGAACTTCTGGCATACCCCCGACCGCGCTGGCGATGGTTGGCTTGCCGCAGGCCATGGTTTCTAGAACAACCATGAAATAATCAGACGGACCAAAGGAATCGAGGAATGGGGCGACCAGAAGATCGCAGGACTGCATCAGGCGGGGCATGTTGTCAATGATGCCCATCTGGATCAAGTCCTCACTCAGGTTAAGATTGTCCATTGTTCTTCGGAGCAATGCTAGGTGCTCATCAGATGAAGACTGGGAAAGCTCGGTGGTGACAATGAGTCTGGCTTTGGGGTATTGATCTTTGACCCGACGGAACGCTCTGAGTACGCCGACCATGTTTTTTTGAGGCTTGGCGTTCCCGACAAACAGGACAGCGATCTCGCCGGGAGCGATCCCAAGTTCGGTCCGGTAGGCATCAATTTCCGATTGCTCGGGCGGACAGAAGCGTTTAATATCGACTGGCGGGGCGGTGATCTTCACATCTGAGAGCCCGTACTCTTCCATCGATTTGGCCACATTTCCGCTCATCGCCGCCAGCGAGTCGAGTTTTTTGGCGCAGCGTGTGAGAATGCCCTTTACGATCGGTTTGCGCCATCTTCCACCGATCTGAGGAATTGGACAGTAGAGTGTGTGGAGAGTTGGAATCTTGAGCGTTCGTTTGAGTGCGCTGGAGACAACGAAATAATCAGCGAACCCTGAATGACAATGAACAACATCAAACTCATCTTTATGAGCCTTGGCCCAAGGTAGCACGGCTTTGCGGAACTGAAGCCCAAACTTAACGGTCCCGGCTTTTTGGAGTTTGAAGAGAGAATGCAGCTTAAGGCGATCATCGATCTGGGCTGATCCCTTTGGGGCACAGCTTACGATCGTAACATCGTGACCCGCCTTGGCTTGAGCCAGCGAGAGCGTCAGCAGGCAGCTGGCGTGCCCGCCGACGATGGTGCGTCCGCCAAAATATGGGAACTGTGGGATTACGTGGAGGATCCGCAATGGCTTACTCATAGTCTGTTGTGTTTCTGCATTCATGCCGTTTTGGGATCCTCTGTTAACCAGCCTTCACAATGCTGCTGACCCGTAGTTTAGCCAATTGCCGGGGGCCGGCAACCACCAATATGGACCAATGAAAGCCAGACCGATGGATGCTCACGCATTCATCGGTCTGGTATTGATCACTTCTAGGCCTGAGCTCTGGGTGCCATATGCCACACGCAAAGCAAGACACATGATTAGAACTTGTAAACAGCCTGGAAGTAGAAGAAATCAATATCTTCGTCTGCCGTTCCGCCTGAGGTATCCGTAAAGTATTGACCGGCGAAGAAATGTGAATAGCCAGCCTGAAGTGTCAGATGACGATCCACGAGGTACTTCACGGTGATGTCGATCTCTTGCCCGACATTATCCGATGCCCCAACGGTGGTAGCCCTAAGGACCCCGCCACCGGCGTTGTAGACTGAATCCGCATCGCTACTACGGCTGAAGATATGGTAATCTGCCTTGACCAAGAACTTCTTGTGAGGCTTGAAGGACAAGCCGGCTGATATATCGGTCATATTCTGGCGACCGATCAGATCCATGAAGCCGTTGTAGGCGTGGCCAAGCGGGAAGAGTTGGTTAAAGGTCTCGACATCTGTATCACCCGCGGTGTCATCACCTGAGGAGTAGTCGAATCCGACATAGGCCTTCGGGTTCCAATCTGTATCTTTGAACGCGTAGGTGAGTTGCGTAGCGAACATGTAGGCATTGATGTCGGCGGCTCCGACTTCACCGAACTGGTATGCACCCTCGACATCGTATCCAAACCCGGAATCACCAAACTTACCAAAGAGGCGGCCACCAAATGTGTGGCGATCTTCGATGCCGGCTGTGCCGTTGTAGGTTCTTGTGGCGTCGTATTCGATTCCGAGGTAATAAAGATCGACGCCAATGGCGTTGTCTTCGCCGACTTTACCAGTTGCATAGATACCCCAGAAATCAGGGCCAAGACGCCAGTCATTAAACTTGTATTTAGCGACTGGTGTGTAGCGGGTCCAGAATCCATCGATGCGCCAATCGTCGATATTGACGATTGCACGCCCGCCGTCCCATGATCTCTGGGAGTTGGCCCATGGGAGCGTGGAGACGAGGCGTTGCTTGCCGAAGGAAAGGCCCTGCCGTCCGAGACGGATGGTGAGTTTGTCCTTTGAATCCCCGAATGGGAGAATTATATCTGCGAAGGCGTTCTGCAGATCGAGCTGATCAACATCAAGACCACGACGGCTGCCTGGAAGATCGCGGTCGGTTGCCCAGGCGCTCTCGCCCTCGATAAAGATTCGGAAGTTGTCACCGAAGTGCCAATCTGTATAGAGCTGAAGACGACCCAGCCCGAAGGTATCGTCGGATGTTGGGGCGGCGGAGAACCCGAACGAGTTCCATGACTCGGTTCGGTAGCGGAGTTCACCACCCAAACCGACCCAGTTCTCGCCATCATCAGAGAGATTATGATGCTTGATGTCATCCCAGTAATCATCAAAGTTGGCCGGATCAAACTCAGACCAGTTTTCGTCAAAGCGAAGGGTTTTGAACTTCGGATATGTCGCGGGTGCGGCATCATCTTGAGCGAGGGCCGCCGGAGCGAATAGCCCTACCGAACCAATCAATGCTGCTGTGGTGAGAGTTCGAAAGCTATTTTTATTCATTGCGTGTGTCATTGCAGCCTCCTGGCTTGCCAATGTTGAATCCCGCTTGGTGCACGCCGAACTCACGGCGCGGAACGCCCAACGGGCGGATTTTTTATCTGGTTGCCATGTACTTAAGGCACTGTGTCCTGATTGCATTTTTCAGATATTTGAACAACTGTTTTAACGGTGTGATTTCAGGCTTGAGCCAAGCTAATAAAAGAAATCTCTGTCTTTTTACTGTGCAGGCGCAAAAAACCCCGCCGGTTCTCATCAATATGTCTGTAAATCCCAATAATTGCCCACTGCATTGGTCGTTCTTATAAGAGAATCCTGCTAAACAGTATCTGCCTAGCTGAAACCATTTACCTTGAATACAAGCTGTTTGCACGGGTAATGGAAGCATCACGAACACCCCCCAGAACATGAGGATGCCCCTGGAGCGCCTGGAATGGAATCAGCGAGTTCGCAGAGTGCCTGGTAATAGGTCTCGTTGTCGAGCCCAACAAGTGTCGCGCCGTAATGCTCGGCATCTTCGTGAGAAACGATCTCGCCGTAGTTAATTGAGGGGATGTGATACGCAATGAGCAGCGGCCAGGCTTCTGGCTGCTGCTCGAAGTATGGATGGATGAATAAACAGAACCCTGCCGATGGGTGCTCGCCTAGGGCGATGGGCATCGCGAACTCGCCGGGCTGCAAATGCTCGGCATCGAACTTGATACTCACAGGGTACCGAACAAAGGATGCATCATCGAGCATCTTAATGATCGTCTCGGCGTCGATGTACATCCCGTGCGTGAGCCGGGTGTTCATCGCTTTGTCACCAAGGTGATCTTTGAGCGCGACGCGTGCGTCTTGTTCGGTTAGCTGGCGTGCCATGAGAGGGTCCTATGAAAGGGTCATCCAATATGATTTGGGAACCAGTTTCCTGGTTCAACTATTATCAGTTGTCCTTTTTGTATCGAGCCTTGAAATCATCGGACGCTTTTTTGCGTGCCGCGGCCTCGCTGTCGTCCATTTTGCCCAGGAACCACTTGTGGTCATCTGAGTTGAGGACTTCATCGAGCTTGGCTTCGAGTGCATGAGCTGCATCTACAAGCTCCTTGTCGCCCGAATGTAGACCGCCCTCGATGAGTTCTCTGAGTTCAGGAACAAACTCTGAGTACCAGTTACGAGCGATCTCGTAAGTGCCATGCCAGTGAGTGTAATCGGGCGCCATCATCGCAGCTGCGTGACGGGCACGACGACCTTCGTGGTGCCAAAGCTCGAACCAAGTAAAGTCGATCTTGTTGGAGAACGGGACCTTGCTCTTGAGTGGTTTAGCCAGTTTCATGAGCTCGACGCCTGGTTTGGTAAACTTATTGTTCACCAGATCCAGAAGACCGTCGTACTGAATGTAGAAGTTCTCAACCCACTGCGTCTGGTGACAACTCAGGCAGACATCCTTCATGTTGTCACGACGAACCTGCCATGGAACATTGGCGCCTGGGAGACCCATTTTGGCATCCGATACTTCTGGACGCACCGAGACGGGCGGACGGTTGTTCCAACTGATCCGCATGCCGACATCGTGGGTAACTGGCTGGTTCTTGGTTTCTGACATGTGACAGGTCGCACAAGTTGGTGCGGCCCAGTAGTCTTCGCCGACGATCCATTTTTCATTATCCAGGTTCATTTCATCTTGCTTCGAGAAGAAGTTGATACCATGCTTGGATTCTTCGTAGATCTCTTTTTGAGGGTGGTCCGGGCCAAGGTGGCATTTGCCACAGGTGTCTGGGTGACGGGCCTGTGCAACCGAGAAATCGTGCCGTGTATGACACGCGTTACAAGAGCCCTCGGAACCGTCTGGATTCAGACGGCCGATGCCGGAGTTTGGATAAGTAGCTGGGTCGAGTTTGCCGCCTGGGAGTACTTTAACTTCCGAACCGTGGCATTGCCAGCAACCGTTCACGGCTGCTGCTGAGACCCCGCCTGGGAACCCCTGTGTAACCATGCCTTTGTTGCCTTCAACGACTTCTGCTAGGACGTTGTCGAGCGAGCCAAGAATCCGGCCGGCCTTGGCGTGGTGAGAATCTGCGAACTCGCCGACCTCTTTGGAGTGGCATCGTGCACAGTCCTTCGGTGTTACGAGAATTGCGATGGTAGTGCCTTCGTGCTTGAATGCATCAACATCATCGATATCTGCTTGGTGACATTCGTAACACCCTACATTACCGCGGTAATGCTTGCTCGAACCCCATTGCTGATACAAACTGGGGTTGAGTTTTTGGTGGCATTCCAAACACTCCTTAGACTGGCGTGACATCTCTGCCGGGGCGAAGATTTGTCCCATAGCCGACGAGGCGAGGGTACAGATTCCTGCGACCAACAATAGTTGCTTGAACTTCATGATCATCTCCTTTATCACGGCGATACGCCCGCCGATTCTTGCATTGAACTCGATTGCTTGGTTTCAAAGATCGATGGATCGGTGTGGTAGACCTTGTCCACCAGCAGATCGCCATAGAGCACGGGAATGGTCACCCGAACCAAGATTGTGTACATCAGTAACCCGAACGCCCAGATCCCGGTGCAAACCAGGACTTCATTGAGCGTGGGGACATATTCGACGATCTCGCCGAGTGGGGAAGGGATGAAAGCTGGAACAATGAGACCCATTCCTTTTTCGATCCAGATTCCGATGATCATCGCGAGACATGCTGCATTGAGAATCCAGCGGTTTCTGCTTGCCGGGGTGAGCAGCGCGATGAGCGCGAAGGAGTTGAGCGCGATTGCGGACCAGATCCAGGGGACAAGGGCCGAGTGGCCGTGGAGCCCGAAGAAGAGGTACTTGGCTGAGACGGAGTGTGAGGTTCCGGTGTAGAACTCGGTGAAGACTTCTGAGCCCAGCAGGAACATATTGATACCAAGGGCGACGGTGACGATTCCCTTGAGGGTGGAGATCGCTTTTTCGGAGACGGGGTACCCGGTGCTGACCCTGATGACCTGCAGTGTCAGGATGATGAGTGCGGGGCCTGCTGCGAATGCGGAGGCAAGGAATCTTGGGGCGATGACTGCACTGTTCCAAAATGGGCGTGCGCCGAGGCCGGAGTAAAGGAATGCGGTAACGGTGTGGATACTGATCGCCCATGCGATTGCTACGAACACGAAGGGGATGTAGAATTTTCTTGTCGGCGTCCTCTTGTTGTAGGCACACCAGATGAGGTAGCCACAGATATGGAGGTTAAGAAGAAGGTAGCCGTTGAGGGCGATGACATCCCATGTGAGGATCGAGATCGGGAAGTTGAATCGGAGGAGCATGTGGTGGAAGCGGTCTGGGCGACCAAGATCCGCAGTGATAAAGAGCAGGCACATGATAATCGCAATGACCGCGAGGAGTTCCCCGAAGATCACAAGGTTGTGCAGGTCTTTGTTCTTGTAGATGTAGACCGGTATCACGAGCATCACCGCGGCCGCTGCGATACCCACAAGGTAAGTAAAGTTAGCGATGTAAAGGCCCCAGGAGACCTGGTCGGTCATGCCGGTAGTGGCGAGGCCCTGAACGAACTGCTTTGCGTAGGCATTGAGCCCAAAGAGAGCGACAACCGAAAGGAGGAACATCCAGGTGTAGTACTTCCAGTCGCCGACGAAGCTGAGGCGGAAGCAGCGGTAGAGGAAACGGGGGTATTCTCTGGCGAACTCTTTGATTGAATCGCTCATGCGTCACCGCCGTTCACTGGATTGGTCGGGCTCGTTTCATTGATCGGATCGCGTTCGTCAAAGTAGTAGAAGAATCTTGGGAGGGTCCCCACTTCTTGCTTGAGAACGAAGACACGCTTGGATTCGAGGATCTTGCGGACTTCCGAGTTTGGATCAAGTACATTGCCGAACTTGCGGGCGCCGGTTGGGCAGACCTCCAGACACGCGGGCATCTTGCCCTGCCGGGTACGATGGAGACAGAAGTGGCACTTCTCCATCACGCCTTTTTCACGAGGGCGGTTTGAGAGGTAGCTCATGTCCGGGTTGATTTTGTCTTTAGGGATTGAAGGCTTCGCGAAGTTGAATCTGCGGGCCCAGTACGGGCACGCCGCTTCGCAGTAGCGGCAGCCGATGCACCAGTCGTAGTCAATGACGGTGATTCCATCTGGCTCTTGCCATGTTGCTTCGACGGGGCAGACCTTGACACATGGCGGATTGGCGCACTGGTGACATTGGATCGGCATGTAGTAGTGGTCTTCGGAGGGAACGGTTGCACGCTCGTAGTGGTGGTTGCCCTGCTCGATGTCCGTGGTGCCTCGTGGCATCTCTAGCACGCGGATGTACTGGATCTCAGGACTTCTGGACTGGTTGTTCTCTTCAACGCAAGCATGGACACACTTGCGGCAGCCGATGCATCGGGTCAGGTTGAGGGCGTAGACGAACTCGACGCCGTCCATAGGTTTGATGTCGCGGATGTCAGGGCGAACATCGTACCGTTTCTCAACAGCATTTGATATCCGTTCCAATGCGGAGGCCATGTCTTGACCGTCCATTTCTTTGTAGTGTTTTTGTAGGAACTTGGAGACAGAGAACTCATCGGTATCGGTCAGTTCTCGGAGAGGGCTCAATGATGCTGCGATCGCGGCGACTGCCCCTGTTGCGGCAGTCCCTGTACGCAGGAAACTTCGGCGTGTTATGCCCGGACGGGTCGCATAATCGTGAGTCTTCTCAGGCTGGTTCATAATGGGTAACTGCATTAGTGATCTCCCCCGTGTCCGGACGCACCATCTGACCCATGGCCTTGGCCATCCTTGAGACGCCACCGTTGGAGCGGGTTGCGTTCATCGATAATGTCAAGGGCTCCGTGCTGCTTGCCCATTCGGAGCGTATTGGGCCCCGGCAGCGGTGGCATCGGGTCATACGCAGGGCTATGCGGATCATGACACTGTGTACAAGAAAGCTTCGTTGATGGTCCTAGGTCTGTATTCCAGTACCCAATGGTTTTGCCGTGGGTGCCTCTCTGCCAATCTCGGTAGATCGGGCCGTGGCATTGAGCACAGAGCTGCTCGACATGATCAAACCCGATTGTTTCTCCATTCCGGAGTGCAAGCTTTTCTCTGTCGTCTAAATCGTGGCAGTTCAGGCAGACGTCATTGGACCCATGCGAGAGTACGACATCCGTGTGTTGAACCAGATCTCTTTTTGGATCGCGAGTTTTCATATCCACGAAGTGGCAGTGATTGCATCGCATCTCCATTGAATCCATCTCGATAATCGGCGGGTCAGTTAGGGCTACTCGCCAAACGCCAGGGACGATCTGTTCTGAACGAACCGCTGGTGAGTTGTTCTGAGGCACCGCAATAGAAGCACCCGTCGAAATCAAAGCAGCGGCTGTGATTAGAAATCCAATCCCAACAAAATATCCTGCGACAGGAATTTTGATCTCGTTTTCGTTCGTCCGGGGCATGATCGATCGTCCTTCTGGTGGAACTCAAATCCCAATAGCCGACACCACTGTCCTTTATCATACTTACAGTACAACTAGAATTTCTACGCTTTGGCGATAAATTTATCCCTTTATCGCTATTGAGATCGATTCTCACCTCGCCGCGTGTTACCTGATATTGATATAAATGCATTTATTTCAACACCCTCTGCATTAATGAATACCCCAAAGTCACCTATATATATAAATCAGGCAAGTCTCGTTCTGTATTTGTTTGCCAGTTACTGTGTCAGCAGAATGAGCTAATCCACGATTACCCACATAGGACCACACTAATACCACTCGTATTTCTCTCAAATCTCGACGCATCAATCCAAACTCGGCGAACGACGAATGCCTCTAATTGATTAGAAATGAATCTCTTATCTCGATTCTTAAACTAGTGGAGAGCGGCACAAAAAATGAGCAGGCATCCGTTCGGATGCCTGCTCCAGAGAGATTTCTGGGTGTATTTCTCGACTAGATGAATACTAATGCAATGCCTTGGCTTATGGACAGCCTGATCCGTATGCGCTCAGGAACGCGGAGATATCAAAGAAATCAAACGAGCCATCATTCGTGAAATCTGCAACCGGGTTTTGATCTCCAAAGGCAACGAGGAAGGCGGAAATGTCAAAGAAATCGAGAACACCGTCAGCGTTTAAATCTGCACGGCAAGTCACCATCACATCGATGTGATCTGCGTACATAACTGCAACCGCGCTCTGCCCGAGTTCTAGTCCTGAGTAATCAATATTCGTAAAGGAGCCTGAGACGGATTGGGCGGTCAGGATTGTGAATACATCACCCAATGAAACTGAGAATCCATCAACCAATCCGACTTCAAGTGTTCCCGATACGCTTGCTGAACCGAGTACTTGCAGCTGATCGTGTTCAATGCCGTTGTTATCGCCGGCAAGGTCGATCTCAAGCGTGGAGGTGTTCACAAGAACAAGACTTGCAACAGATGCTTGCCCAACGCCTTCGAAGAAATCGCCAATCGAAAGCGCCCCATGATTCTCCAGCCCAACATCCTGTAGACTCGCACCACTGGTCATGTTCATCGTTTTTCCCGTATGAACCGCGACGATGGTGCCTTCACCAGCAAACTGGGCACCGGCATCAATGCGAGAGTGCCCATCTACTTCCAGTGTTCCTGAGATAGTATTTACACTCGTATCATCAAACCGTACCCAATCGACCGGATTCGCACCAGATGCGCGGAGTTGCGATGAGCCCTGAGTCGTAAACTCCGCACCCAATATGAGACCCAAGCCTCGAACCCTTCCCGAGTTCATAGTGAGCAGTGACGGGACACCCTCCAGCTCACCAAAGATAATGCCACTGTTGGACTCGAACACTTCCTGGATGCCCGCCCCGTCGCCAACATACATATCACCACCGAAGAACTGGTATCCGCCAGAGTTATGCGCTGAGGAGATATCACCCAACTCGGCACGGAGAACCCCACGAGTTGCGAGATCATACCCGCCCAAGTTCAGGTGATCGAAGAAAAGCGTACTGCCGTCTGCGATGATGGTGCCGTAGTTGAGCACTAATGAATCGATCGACCCGTTTCCCTGGATCAAAGATTCATTCTCAAGAATCCGCCCCTGAATCGTGCCTCCATCAAGATTGATGGTGCCGGATGCATTGGTCCACCTGACCATCGGGACTGTTTGCATAACATCAAGTGTGCCATCGATATTGAGGATGGAATCAAAATCGTTTGATTCAAAGCGTTCGATGAACTCTACATCAAGCACCAACGACGAGCCATCCGCGATATTTACTGTCATCGCACCGAACCCGTCAAGGTCAAACTGCCCGCCGGCCCCGGCGGTAATGGTGGTCGTACCACCATTGACATTCAGCGTTGACGAGTTGACCCCGAAACGAACAAGCGCCCCGTCATCGTCGATCGGCGAGAGATCCAATGAATCAAAGATGATGCTCGTCGCGTCAATATTGAGTTCGCTGTCGCTCCCCATCTCGCCCGTCCCACGCAGGGCTATAAAGGGAGCCCGGAGCACGCTCTGTTTATTGATCCTCATTGACCCGTAAACATCGATGATCGGGGCCTCAAGGACCGAAAATTCAGACGTGAGCAACGCCCCACCAAACTGACGTATCTCCGAGTTTGCCGAAGTAACAATCGCGTTCTCGCTGAGGATGGTTGCGTCGTGTGAAATATGGAGCGAACCACCAAGCGCTCCCGTAAATGGAATTTGGATATCAATAGTCGTCCCTGGCCAAGCGATCAGACCCGAGTTTGGATGTGTCCAGTTCAGACGGGATGTGCTTGACTGCGTGCGTGTGATAAGGATCTTGTCAGTATTGCTGCCTGCATCATCTGCCCAGATTACGCCATCGACAACATCTAGATCGCCTGTCGTCGAGTTCATCTCAAGAGTTCCAACCCCGAGAATGGCACTACCCGATTCGACAGAAATCAACTCGTCAGCCTGAACTACTGAATCTCCCAAAATTAAAAAACTACCATTTTTGATATAAATCGCGTCCGAATCAAAATCCCGCAGCGCAGGCGAAGGCCGAATCACAAGTGCTGAACTCGAACCATTCACTTGCGTATCTCCACTGACAAAGAGTGAGTTATGATTGGCATATAAACTGGCTCCATTTAATACGTTCAGTGACCCCAAAGCGATGTTTGTGGTCATCACCACATCGTTCGAGTCACCCAAAACGGTTGCCGAATCAACGATTGAGTCCGGGTATTGATTTGCGGGCCCAAACCAACGGGTGTGATCGTTCCAATCACCATCGCCCCCCGCCCAAGAAAATATATCTGCTGACGCTGCCGTGCCTGTTGCCGCGATTATTGCCAGCATGAATGTTGCTTTGTGTTTCATTGTGAGTTCCTCTTTTGCTTGCGCTGAGTTCTGTAAGTTCACCGATCGGCATAGACCAATAATGCCTCTTCTCCACCAAATCTGTATCTCATGCCAATTCCCACTGAAATGGCCGTTTTTCAATGCGTATGTACGAATGAAAGGGGACAGCAAATCCAAAATTAATTCATTTATTAACTGAAAGCAACACTAAATTGTACTTTTTGAACTCTCAAGCTCTTCCCGAAACTCACGAGCTCCATCCAGCTCACCAGTAGAATGCAGTAATTTCACAAACTCATCCCCAACATCAAAGTAGATTGATGACGATGGCTCCAACCTTCTAAAGGCATTTACCCCCCGTTGAAGCTGAATGCCGGCCTCATCTGATTGCCCAAGCATCACAAGAGCCTTTGCGAGTAGGAGAATCGATTCAGACTCTCGTAAACTGTTCGCTTTCACCGTGTCTAGCGCGGCTTGGGCTTCGATCCGTGCGCCCTCACCGTTGCCGAGTTCAATATAGCATTTCGCGATATTCATATGTGCAATTACATTAAACACATGCCCTGCACTCCACTGTCGGGCGCGATCATCGCGGACTTGGAGCAGAATCTCAAGGGCGTCATGGGGCCGGTTTGCACGCAGGTAGTGCTCACCAAGTACAGAGCAAGTAGCGGTGTGTGGCGTGCTTGAAGCGCCGAAGCGTGCTCGGTAGCCACGCTCATTTTCTTCAAGCAGTTCTATAGCCTTGCCTTGATCTCCTAGCAAACCAAGCAGATTGGCATATGTTCTCATACTGCTGAGCGTAACGGGGTGCTCGAGCCCCAAGATTCTCCGCGATGGTTCGTAGGCTTGATAGAGCAATTCAAGTGTTTTCTGATCAGGATCCTTGCGAACTTTTAGGGCCGCGTAGTGAGCGAGGCGACCAAATGTTGCACTGTGATCCGGCCCGTACACCTGGTTGCTCAGTTCATAACCCTTCTTCCGGAACTCAATCTCTTTGCCCTGCTGGAATGAAAACGAGTACAAGTTTCCGAGTGACGCCAGTGCCTTGAGTTGCTCATCGGGATCTGATTGAGGATCGCTCTCCATTGCATCGATAATCTCAATGAGTTCATCGACTGAATCAGTCGTACGCAACCTGATGCTTTGGTAGAGTGTGTCGTTCGGATCTAGGATTTGCTGAACATCTTGATTCAGTTCTTGGCCGAGTTTGGTCATGCCGCTTCGTCCTTGACCAACGATCACATCATAAAGACGCATTCGGATTTCAATAGACTCTTTGCAAGGCTGACCATGAAACTCGTCAGCGAGATCTGCAGCCTTCCGGAACGCATTCATCGCTTCATCGTGTGCACCGATTTGCCGGTAGCTTAAACCGATCAATCTCAGGGTGGTGTACTGGGTTTGAACGTCTAAATCTGAGCGATCGCTCAGTTTCTCATAAGCGATATCGAAGACTTCACGGACGGTGATATCACGCCCAAGACTCACATTTGGGTCGATTGATCCGAGCATGTCTTCAAGCAAGAACTGGTTTACAAACTCTGCACGCATGAGTTGCCGTTCAGAATCTTGCAATGCAGATTGTGCGATTTTCTGGCTAGATTTGGCCTGCTGTAACCCAGCTGCTAGACCAACACCCCCAAGAATGATCGCGAGTCCAGCTATAGCAGCCAGCGATGAGGTAGCCTTGTGCCGCTTTACAAACTTGGATCCTCTATAGACCAGGCTCGCTTCCTTTGCCAGCACTGGCATGCCGTCGAGATACCTTCGTATATCGTCGGACATCGCGGCCGCAGATTGATATCGCATATCCGGATCATTGGCGATTGCTTTGAGCACAATCCTGTCCAGATCACCCTTGAGCTCGCGTGCGAGAACAAAGTTGTCAGGTGCGTCATCATCGACCAGCCCGCTGGGACGGGTGCTCGATTTGTCTGACCGCTTTGTACCGGAGTTTCCATGCGGCACCTTTCCGGTCAAAGTCTCGCATATGAGCACTCCAAGTGCATACACATCAATCCGGATATCAATGCCGCCCTCGCCGCTGCGTTGCTCCGGGCTCATGTATCGAGGTGTTCCAAGGCGACGCCCTGCAAGCGTGTTCGTTTCAACGACGCCATCTTCGAGCAGCTTTGCAATACCAAAGTCGATCACACGCGGTCGGGCTCGATTGTTGTAACTCTCAACGAGTACATTTGCCGGCTTGAGATCCCGATGGATCACCGCACGCTGATGCGCGTGATGAACCGCGTCACAAACCTGCTCAATAAGGCGGGCCCGGTCTCGGGTTGGAATTGTGTTTTCCTGACAATATTTTACAATTGACACCCCCTCGATCAGGTCCATGGCAACAAACGGCCGGCTGTCATGGTCGATCCCTGCGTCTATGACACGCGCGATCCCCTCATGATTCATGCGTGCGAGCACCGATGCCTCGGCTTGGAATCGCGCAACCATTTCCTGGGTTGCAAGATCCGTCCGGAGAAGCTTGATGGCCACGGCACGCTGAACCGGGACAAGCTGCTCGGCCCGGTAGACCACACCGAATCCGCCCCGGCCGATCTCTTCATGGATTTGATACCCGTTAATAATCGGGGGTGTGATTTTGGAGCCAATTTTCTGCTCATAGTCACTCGATATCGCACTGAATCCATCAGTTTCGCACAACAATCCTGTATCGGCTCGGTGATGAGCATCCATAAGCAGCTTGGCCGCGTTTGCAACAGCAAAGCTTGCGGACCCGATTGCTTTGTCAGCTGTTGACATGATCTGCTTCGAGCACGCAGTGCTCGATTGGCCCGCTTCGTCGGCGTCAAGGAGCAGCCCGAAGAGTTCCTTTACCTCGATCCGCTGAGATGCATTTAAACTGGTTTTAGCATCGTTAATCGGATCCATCGGATTCGTCTTGCTCCTCGATAATTTGTTGCAACCTGGCTCTTGCAAACTCCCAGTCTCTCTTCACTGTCCGAGAAGAAACTTCAAGCATTTCCGCGATCTCATCGATCTGTCGACCGGCGAAGAAACGCAGACGAACCACCGACGCGGCACGTTCGTCTTCACTCTCAAGGCGGCAAAGAGCGTCATCGAGTGACAACAAATAGTGCGGATCGGCCAAAGTTGACGCTTCAATCAGATCAATACTGATCCGACGCCCACGAACAGCCCCTGCACGCTTGTGCGTAGCTTTAGCTCGTGCGTGATCGATTAAAATTCTCCGCATTGCCGTAGCCGCGGCCTTGTAGAACGCGTGTCTATGCACAAATGAATACGGGTCATTCTCTGAAGTGGTATCCTGCTGATCAATCCCACCAAGTGTATGAATAAGGCGGAGGTAGGATTCATTGACCAATGCCGTTGCGCCGAGTGTGTGATCATTCCGCTCATGTCGCATGTGCGAAGCCGCGATCACTCGGAGTTCGCTATACACCTCTTTCAACAAACTCTCACGGGCCTCAACAGAACCCGCACCCGCTTGTTCAAGCAAACGGGTGATATCGCCGTGCTCATCGGGCTGATTGTTTGTGTTTGGCTTGTCGTTCATTTGGATGCTTTATCGAATCTCATAGCACATGGCCAAAGTACACTTGACGCAAGGATTGAACCTTGGAATGTCCTTTGATCTCAATGAGTGGGTCGATTGTACACAACTATGAAACCCGCTGCAACTATTATACTTAGCGAAATTAAAAGCCTGCGACAGATGGGTTTCATTTTGCCGCAGGCCATTTCCTTTTCGTGGGTTATCGGCATGGATTCAGACTATTGACAATCTAAATCCATGAGATTCGTTATGGACATCCTCCTGCAAAGTCTACAAGGAACTCCGAAATATCGAAGAAGTCAAGAACACCGTCATCGTTCGAATCCACAGAGAGATCACCAGCAGCAAACAGCACAAGGAACTCACTGATATCAAAGAAATCAACATTCCCATCACTGTTCAGGTCTGCTGCGCAGCCCGCGATGATGGGCAGCGTGGCGTTGTGATTGGTATGAATCCGGACAGCATAGTCTGAAGCCTCTTGCATAGTCAGAGGTTCATCGTTCTCGATGTGGCAACCCATGCACGCGTAATCAAGGGTTACGAATGATTCATCATTCTCTTGATTCCAGTACAAGCCGCCTCCGTCTTCATAGACATTGTCAGCCGCGAATATTGGTGCGTCAGTGATGTTAAAGATATGGGCTCGGATATCGCCCTTGTACATATTGACCGCGACTGCATTCTTGCCCATATGAGGCATATGGCATTCAATACAGGCCACGTCTTCCATCTCGTCAACAAGATAGAAGCTATTGCTCGCGTCGCCCTCGTGACAATCCGTGCAGGACGCGATCAGGCCGCCGTTGCCTTGGATAGTCGAGCGGTGCGGATCATGGCATGTGTTACAGGTCAGCATCACATCATGTGGCGAGTGCGCAAAGTCCTCGGCCTGCTGATGATGCCTTGTGAATCCGCCCTTCCAAGGGATGCGGAACTGCGAATCACGGTAGTGACATTCAGCACATGACTTACCATTTTCCGGGAGCATATCTGTTGGGTTTGCAACATGATCGCTGCCTGGACCGTGGCATGCTTCACAGCGAACGCCGTCCTCTTCCCAAGTCCCGATTAACCCTGGGAGGTCAAACTGATGACCTTCGGGTTGGTATCCGGTCGTGTGACACCTGCCGCAGTTGTAAGGCTTGCCTACTTCACCGGCGTGGTACGGGACCCATTCCTCGGTAGCGAGGTTCCATTGAGTTCTGTCGTCTACATCACCGGTGTAGATGTAGCCGTCAGGATCAACGAACCGGGCCTTCCAGTTGTAGTTCCCGATGACATACTCGATGTCGGTCCATTCAAGCTGCGCGCCGTATACGACTGGGAGCGGAGGGGTTGGCGAGTGTGGCCATGCATCAGGCGGCGGTTGGTCGCCAGCGACATGCAACAGTTTATAGGGGTGAGCTGAATCCATGTATGCGTCAAAGAAATCAGGCGTTGGCCAGTTCTCGTGGCACTGCTTGCAAGTCTGGTCGCCGACATACTCTGCGATCGGGAATCCATCTTGCAAGTAACGGCCGATGTCTGCCGCGCCTTGATCTTCACCGTTGACCAGCAACCAGCTTGTCATTTGTGTGCTGGGTTGCCCGAATCGGATTTTGTGGAGCAGTTCCCAAGGATTCCCGGAAGCGATATCTGTGACATACTGCGGGTTGATAGCGTCACCGAAGTTGATCTCGGTGCCGTCGTCCCCATGGCAGCTGGCACAGTTGTAGTAACCACCGGCGGCTTGGTATCCCCAGCGGCCGACAGCGCTGTCGCCAACGAACTCATTATTTACGTCAATGTACTGATCTGTATCAATTACTGACTGCCGAAGGAAAGTCACGATGTTGTTGATATCTTCATCGGAAAGCCCGGCATTGCCGTAGCCGTGACCAAAGGTCCCGGAATCGGTCTTGATCAAATCAAACATTTCTTCGGCGGTCATGGCTGAACCAAACACACCACCAATTCCTGTGAAGTGAGAACCAGATCCGTAGGCCCCATTAACACCCTTGTAATCCCAGCCGTGACATTCTTTGCAACGCCATGTTGTTGAGCCGGTTTTCTGTCCGATTGCTGGGTAGAGCGGGTGATCTCCGGAAGGCTCTGCTACATTTGCAGCCGCCCACCATTTGTCGTAGAGCTGACCGCCCAGAACGCGCCCTATCACTTCTTGATCACTTGATTCCGCTGGTGCGATGCTGGCCCCTCCTCCGATCACAAGCAGAACTAGGGTTGAAATAGTCATTCTTCCTAACTTCATTTCTGTACCTCATTTCTCAAGAATTTTGATATAGGACAACCCTCTCGGCTACGAAGCCGAAGAGCCAATTCTTGATGTCCTGTCCACAACGAAGTTTCTCGGTTCTTCCCCGAGGTCGCTACGCATACTGGATTCTCGAATCAATCATCTATCAGCGCGTTTCGTTTCCGGTTCAACTCGATACCGGTCTGCGCGTGTAATCTCACATCTTGAGAAAGCAGAGCAATCACAACACTCTAAGTGGAATCATGGACTCGAATGAGGTGACCGCCTGGTCTGTAGAAACGGGAGAAGATGTTGCCGAGTGAGTGTTGAATCTGTTGAACCGTAGTTCACTCAGCTGCATTACAGCGTTTCAGTTGCAAAAGGAATGCCAAGGCAATTCACTGATTCGTTGCGCCAAACTTGCCTGCCGCCTGGAGTCTTTTGATTCTGATCTAGCCCTATATGGGCTAAACAAGCAATTGCTTCGCAGCCATCACCATCAACTCAAATATTGGGGAATGCGCTTTCCCATCGACAAGAAGTCTTTTTTTTGTGTGACTCATCTCTGAGAAGCAACCACAAAACAACTCCATACATAGGGCAGGGCTTTCGCTCGCGAACCACACAACGTTCTTGTGTGATAAGAACCACACCCGACATGCTCAACTGAATAGATGACATCCCGGTGTGTTCTTGAGCACACCGGGCTATTGTGAAACAGAACTTGTTGTGTCCTGTGAGATTGAAATGCTGGATACATTTCTTGCTGCACACATCGACACGAAGACCAGTTCTGCTGCAAACCAGATGATCAACCAAGTGTGCCCACCGGAACCTGAGCCGTATGAATGCAGGGAAGAACCTGTTACATAGTTCACACCGTAGAAAGTCCAGATTCCGCATGCGAATCCGGCTATCGCACCCACCCCCAACCCGAAGCCTCGGATCCAATCAGCATACTTGGCATGGAACAGGCACACGTAGAATAGAATGACCACCAGCGACCAAGATTCCTTCGCATCCCAGCCCCAGAATCTGCCCCACGACTCGGTAGCCCACACGCCCCCCAGAATTGTGCCTGCCGTCAGCAGGATGACACCACCCTCCATCGAACGAACAAATGCAGCCTGAAGCCTTGACGAGTCCCCGTTCCTCTGTGGCAGTACAACGGCCCTTAGAAGATATACATGCGCTAGGACAGCAGCTAGCAACATGAATCCGAACGATGATACAATCGTGAGAACATGGACAGCGATCCAGTAGCTTGATCGGAGAACCGCTGGAAGTACGCCCGATTGATCTGCAGCGGGAACAAGCATCGACATGAACAAACAAAGCTGACACGCCCCGACACCGCCTAGCACGCAAGCCTTACATGATCCTCGCAGCCCACCCAATACTCCTAGACAAATAGCGATTAGCCCTATCCACAACAGTACTTCATATGTATTTGAAACGGGGATATGCCCCAAAAACAAAAACCTCAAGCAGTGACCAAATAGCTGCTCGCTTATTGACCACACAATGCAAGCGCCAATGCACAATCTGATCCAAGAATGCCCGTACTTTGCCCATGCTACCACGAACAGTAAACAAATCCAGTTGGCGTACATAGCCAAATTCCATGGAGAGCGATTGTTGTACACGAGCTCTATGTCCACAGAATTGCTTGCTTGGCTTTCCATACCCCAATGACGCTGCATTGTCAGAACAAAATCGTTGACCGCATCTCCTAAGGCTACGCCTCCAAGAAATGCGGATTCCATTTTTGTGAGTGCGGCATGAACATTGCCCGGCACCATTTCTCCACGTACTCCCAATTCATCCAAAGATTGATCATTAGCCTGTCCCGCTCCAATCGATTCCCTAAAGCTCTCCGGAAATCTGACCAGTAGAGTGATTCGCCGCTGGCTGTCCATCAGATCGATTTCCAAAGATGACGGACGGTACCCATGCTGCGAGATTGTCTTAGATTGAATTTCGGCCGAAAGTTGATGAATACTGCCATTCTTCATGAGCTCAGCCGCAGAAAAATGATCTCTCTCTAGAGCTAAACCAAGGCGTGCTTTGAGCTTGTTGTTGGCCACCAATATTACTGGCTCAAATAACATATCAGAATGCCTAAACAAAAGATCGGCAAACAAATCTATATGATCTCTTCCTGCAAGCAACCGAGAGGCATGACCGTTTGGCCAGTGCGAGTTACCGGTCAGCTCCTCAGCAACAATCTTTGCGTACGAATCCAGAGGCATGACCCGCCCCTGATACTGTAAGGGAACAGATGCAAATGACTCTTTCCATGTGATTTCTGGCTGGTTAAGATTTAGCGCGGGCTTTGCAAAGACCAATGCAAACGCAACCAACCCGAGAACCATGGGGGGCAGCCAGACCCTGACGAAGTTCTTGCCATTAAATTCCCGTGATTCGGATGATATTCGTTGATGATCCCGCCCAGCCCACGATGTCCAGAGCAAGAAACAAACGCCGACCAGCAGCATCCAGCATCCGGTATACAAGAGTGGAATTCCTGGATCCTTCATCAATCCAAAGCGGATACCCCCAGCCTCATCAGTTCCCAATAAAGAAACCCTCCACCCTCTGTATGTGAAAGATTGGGTGCTGCTGATTGTGTGCCTGGATAAAGATGACCCGTCGAATCCCAGGTTGACATCGGCCAGTTCTGACAGTGTAATAGATGTCGAAGGGTAATGATCGAGCCGATAATCTAAAAGCTCAATTGAAACCGGTGAAACACCACCATGAAGAATGGTGCTTGGCTGGTCTATCTGAACTGTAACAGCCTCATCTAGCCTGTACATAGAGGTTACAAATCCAGATACAATTATAATTACGACCGAAAGGTGAACAGCTATAAACCCTGCGTGTCCCATTTTCCACGGGAATCGTTGGCCTATCGAAACCAACAGGCTCAGGCAGATGCAAGCCATGAGAACCCATTGAAACCACGAGTTGAAGACTAACTCAATCGCTGTCTGCGTACCGAATGCGTGCTGGATCAACGAGCCAATAATGATTGATTCAATGGTGATGATCAGAATCAGTACCGCGAATTTTGCGGATCCTAGTAAGGATGCGACCTTCTGGAGATTCACTGCAAACCGGGCTGGCATGGTTTCGGTTGGCATTGGACCCTTTGCACTCATTACTGAGTAGTTCTGCTAGTTATTCAAACGGCTCATTCAATAATCTTCCCACTGATTGGCGGTAGTAGCTCACCGCCTGATCAATATCACCCAGAGCTTCGCTGACAAGCCCAAGGTAGTAGAGCGTGCGGGCAGGGTCTGGGTTCATCACCAACGCTTGCTGGAGGGTAGACCTTGATTCTGGATAGTCACCCTGGCGAAAGAGCATTATTCCTTGAAGAAGCATCGCACGCCGGTGTTCAGGATCAGCACTTTGAACCTCACCGATATACCTTGCCGCTTCTGAAATCCGCCCCAAATGCAGGTACAGATTGGCAAGATCCAAACGGGTATCATGGTTCTCTTCATCGTATTCAAGAGCGACGATGAGTTCTTTTTCTGCTGTTTCGTACAGCCCTTTGCCTTGCATTAGCCGAGCAACAGCGCGATGGCGTGATGCCACACTCTTTGGAGAACTTGTAGGGAGGCTCCGCGCTTTGAGATGCTCCTGGAGTGCCGAATCATCCAACTGACCGACCGCGTGCTGAATATACCCTTCCAGAACATAGGGATAGTTTGAACTATGCGTAGAGAGTGCGTGGACCAGCTTTCCATCGGTATTGACTACCAGAGTTGCAGGAAATGCGATGAGACCTAGAGCCCCGTAAAGGGCTCGCTCCGGATCAACCACGAGCGTCGCCTGAATTTTTTTCTCTTCCCAGAACTCTTGAAAATACTCTGAGTGATCAGGATTTCCTGAAATGACAACCAGGTTCACTGGCTGGCCTTTCATGTCATTGATCACCTTGCTCGCGTCAGCGATCGCTCTTTCTGAGCCTTGCTGTTTGGCTATTACATAGATGAACACCGTAGTGTGATCACTAAAATTCGCATTACTGATTTCCTTGCCTTGGTTGGACTGGAGCGAGAACTCAGGCATCTGATCACCTGGCTGTATCTTTTTTCCGGGGTCCGCCTGAGCGATCCCGGTTACGAGAGCGACTGCGATGCAGAATCTTGATAGAGTAGATTGCATTTTCATTTTTCTTGCTCCTTCTCTTTCTGTCCCTTTGTTTTTTGATGGATTAAATTTATGTTCACAGGACTGACCCTGTTGTATTCAAGAGCCTGATGACATCCTGATGCACAGCTCCCGCCGTTCTCGAGCTTCTGGAAATAAATCGGTAGATTCCATCCGCCAGGGCCGAACGGGACCGTTTCGTGGATATGCAGGTCCCGGTTGGCCGCGTGGGAATCATGACAAACCGAACATGTTCGACCTTTCTGGTCATTATTTACATGGACATTGTGCAGGTTCACATCCCCGTTCCGGAACTGGGTCACGGTTGTTGTGCGTTCGTCCATGACCAAAGCATGGTCATGGCATCCAAAGCATAACGCGTACTGAGTCTCGTCGAATGGCAAATACAACTTGTCAGAGTATTCGCGGACCAGTAACTTACGATTGTTACCGCCATGGATCTCATGGCAGGCGATGCAGTTCCCGGATGCCACGGGTCCATGCAGGCTCGTACCAGTCTCAATGATTTCTTTGATATTGGCTATTTTGGTGCCGTCCTCGAGTTCAATCTCTTGGTTGTGGCACTCAAAGCAGAGTGTCTCGATATCATTTTTGAGTAGCCGTGAATGGTCACTGGCGTGCGGTGAATGGCATTTTACACAGGATCGATCCGTAAGCATGGCTCCATGAGCTGTAGTAGATTCTTCAATTGTCAGATGGATATCTTCATGGCACCTGACACACAGTTCTGTGGTCTCCATGATCAATAACGACTTATTCTCGGTTTCATGAGGATTATGACACAACTGGCAATCCGCAGTCACTGGTTCATGAACCACACGGGCTGTTTCGATTTCGATATCGAGTGACACATGACACTGCAAGCACAACTCTCGGCCATCTAGTTCGAGCAGCTTCCGTTCATTCGAAGCGTGGGGCTCATGACACGCATTGCATGCTCCGGCTGATGCCGGGCCGTGGCTCAAGTTACGGGCCCAACCATGATCATCGTGGCAGCTCAAGCAGAGATCCCCATAACTTTCTGATTTCAGAAGATTGGGACCGCCCCCCCCATGAGGGCTATGGCAAGGCAAGCATGTTCCATTCCCAAACGGCTCGTGAATCTGCAGTTTGTCGGCCATATCAAACTCATGACAAAAACCACACAGCTGATCAGTAGCCCGTGCAAGCTCGTACTGATGCAGCTTTGGGTTCACCGAAACATGGCACGCATTGCATGCATCAACAAACAATGGCCCGTGCAGATACGAATATTCTTTCTTCCCAGGATGACAATCTGAAGCGGAACACCCTGAGAGTTCTGTTGGCCCGACAGGTTTGACACGCGCGGGCTCCTGAACCTCAGTTTGGTTCTGGCGAGCATGAATCAAGGTATCAAGAGTTGATGACTGAGCCTTTACTACGCTAACCACAATCCCCATCGCTGCCCACATCAGGAACAACTTATAACATGCTGCTGCCTGGCGAGTGATCGAGCTGTTTGTCGTCAATCGCATCATCAATCCTCCAATAGCCGCATTATTACTGGGTCTTTCTCATCTTCAGCGAGCACATAATGGCATGAACAGCAATCGTTGGTAATCTGGATTCCATTGGGATCAACCAGCAACCCTCCGTGACAACGGAAGCACGCGGAGGTATGAGCTGTTGGGTGGCCAATGCGAGCGGGATAAGTATTCCATTCGATCTTCATCTCGGGATATACATAGGTTTCGTGCAACTCTTGGAGGACCGGCACCGCATCTCTCAAGGCCTCAGCGTGCTTATGTGTGGGCTCCCCGTATTGTTCGCTGTACAACCTTAGCAGGTCCGCAATCGCAGCCATCGCATCGCTATCGGTCTCATACTGCTGTGTTAGCACTTCGAATGAGATTGCACGAATCCATGGGATCTCGGGATCGATCTCCCCAGCAGCGAGAAGGTTATCAATCGCAAGGTCTGGTGCGAGGAACTCATGTGTTGGTCGATTATGGCAATCTGTACAATCCATCAGCCGACCATGATCAATCGCCTCATCATGACCATTCCCAGCATGGCTGCTTTCTTGATCTCCAGGTTTAGTCCATACATTTTTTTCGCCATGCTCATTGACCATTTCGACACGGACCACTTGCTCCCGTTCATCGTCTGATGACCAATATCGGATCTCCATGCCCTCTTGGCTGTGCCAGTGAATTCCACTCAGTCCTTCTCCATGACCTTCGGGCTCTCCGAGCCGGAGGTTGATAACACTGAAAGTTTTGGTGTTGTACTGGTCAGGCTCATATCTTTGGAAGACCTTGAGTTTCTGACCGATGTAGCTGTCCTGGCTATGGCACTCGCCGCAGATATGCTCAGCAGGACGCATGTTGTGGATTGGGGTCTCAATCGGCCTGGAATAGTTATCGAGGACTACACCCGCAAGCTGCCTTGTGCCGTCGAGTTTGGATTTAATCAGCCATCCAATCCCGGGTCCTACATGGCATTCAACGCAAGCAATCCCAGAATGATGGGATTTCTGATAGACGGTATATTCCGGAGACATCACTTCATGGCAGGTAAGCCCACAGAACTCCGCGGATTCCATAAAGTGAATGCTCCGGTAGCCCACGAAGGCAAAGAGTACGAAATTGATGAGTGTGAGGCTCACAATTAGCCGGGCGACATGCTTTCGGCTTGCCTTTCGAACAAGCTTTCCAACCGGATCACGGTGAGACTTTCTCATCACCAGCAGTATCCCAATAGGGATCAGCACTAGGCCGGTCGCGGCCATTCCCGGAAATAAGACATAAGCAATGATACCAATGTACGGATTACTCTCGAATATGAGAAGTTCTCCGATGATCAACATCGCGTCAGCACCAACGGCGGTCGTCACCAAAACAGAACCAAAAATCGAAATCTTGCTCATTGCTATTAGATCAAGAAAGTGTTTTATTCGGATCATGTCTAACAATCCTGTCGTTCTCGCCTTCTTCATTTTGTGCTCGCCTTTGTATTTGATGACTTGAAAGGCAAGAAAGGAAAGGCCTAAAATACGCTGAGGTTAAAATGACCTGCAAATGGCGCACCAAAATATTCTCGTCCGAAACACCATCTGTTTCTCGACCTACGAACTCATCACGGAATTATGCCAAACTTGCACACCAATGGACCATTCTTTGTTCCATAGTCATTGCTTCCGCTTTGCCCTGCAATGCACCTGCTGGAAGAGATAGTTATATTGATCCGCCAGTCCAAGATATGACAATGACCAACTACGAAGTGGGATGTTCAACGGTTGGCTGCCACCAGCTACTCACAAAAACCAGATGGGTCCACGCACCGGTTGCCACGGGCGATTGCACGCATTGCCATAAAGCTATCGGCGAGTTTGAATCCCATTCCTTCGAATCAGCAACGCCGGAAACCTCAGGATGCGTTGAATGCCATTCGTTTTCTGACGCCCCGACCAGTTCTCACGAACCGTTCGCACTCGGGACTTGCATTGATTGTCACGATCCGCATGGAGGAAAGCGGAAGAGTTTCATATGGACCCAATCTACTCAAGAGCTCTGCGTCAGTTGCCATGACGAATCCAACAGCGAGTACATGCACCATCCAGTGAGTGAGGGCGATTGTCTTACTTGCCACGAAGCCCATCAATCCAATCATGAAAAACTCTTGGTTCAAAGCAGGGACACACTGTGCATTTCATGTCACAAAGGCCTTGGGATCGATAGCATCCTCGGCATCTACCAGTATTCAGAACAAAGACCCTCTATTCACGATCCGGTAGCCAGAGAAGGATGTGTGGCTTGCCATGTCCCGCATGGTTCTGACGAGCCGGCTTTGCTCATCGATAGCCAGCGCACGATTTGCTTGGGGTGCCACGAGGAGATGGTCGATAATTTGCCACTTGCCAAGAGCGTTCATAGCCCATTCGAGTCTGATCAACTCTGCACGAACTGCCATTCACCCCATTCGAGTGATCACGACAAACTGCTCACCGAATCATCCAGCGGATTATGCTTCACCTGCCACAACAAAGAGACCGCTTCTGCTCCAGGAAGTATCGTTCAAGACATGAAGTCGCTCATCGCTGAATCGCCGGTGGTTCATGAGCCGGCGGCAAGAGGTGAATGCACGAATTGCCATGCCTCTCACTATTCGACACAGAAATCGTTACTGCTCCAGAGCTACCCAGATAAAAAATTCGACGAGTACAACCCTGAAAACTACGCGATGTGTTTGGGCTGTCACGATCCAAAGCTCATCGAAGACGAGACCAGTTCACTGACAAACTTCCGTAACGGAACCCAAAATCTTCATTATTTACATATCAATAGAGAAAGAGGAAGATCGTGCGGCATCTGCCACGAACCGCACGCTGGTTCGCAACCCGCACTCATGCGAGAACACTTCCCCTTCGGCCCCGGTGGCTGGGAACTCCCTATTGGGTTCACTCAATCAATCTCAGGCGGATCGTGCATCTCGGCCTGCCATGAACAACGGGCATACGACTACATCACTCCCGTTGACCAAAGCGCTCCAAGCAACGACGAACCCGATCCTTGAACTTGGGAGTGCTTGAATCCCCAAAATATGTCCGTGAAACACAGCTTGCAATGGTTTGGTTTTGGTAGAATACTCCAAATGTCCACACAAGCGACATTTAATGAATCCCTTTCAATAATGGACGGAGCCACTCTATGAACTTGTTTTTATCCGGTATCTTACTCACAACGGTTTCGATGACCGCCTGTAGAACTTTACCGACCGATCACAAAGCCCCGTCTAAAGCTGCCAGTGAATCGGGCTGGGTCCAACTCCTCAATAACAAAGATCTCACCGGCTGGACTTCCCAGGGCGAACTTGACGCATGGGGGGTTGTCAATGGCGAGCTCGTCACACTCAAGCCAGGTGAAGGGCACTGGATCCGGACAGATAAAATGTACCGCGACTTCGAACTCATGCTCGATTTCTGGATGCCCAACGGCGGGAACTCTGGTGTAGGGATCCGAGGGTCATCAAACGGTGACCCGGCCTTCACCGGATTTGAAGTCCAGATCCTTGACACCTATGACCAAGAACCACAGGACCACACCTGCGGCTCAATCTACACCGCGATCACTGCATCAGAGATGGCCGTCAACCCCGCCGGCCAGTGGAACACCTACCACATCACTGTTGTTGGCCATTTCATCAATGTTGATCTCAACGGGATCAATGTGATTCACAACGAGCCCCTAGACGATCGCGGGTACTTCCGATCCCCAGACAGCTCATTGCCCCTCAATGCTCGGGCCACGACCGGATATATCTCGCTCCAAGATCACGGGCACCCCTTCCGGTATCGCAATATCAAAATCAAGGACCTTTCACCTGACCCTGAACCAGCCGGGATGCTGCCGCTCATTGATGAGAACCTTGAAAACTGGTTCTCCGAAGACAATGCGGTCTGGACAAACGAGAACGGCTCCCTCATCGGACGCAAGGGACCGGGTCATCTATTTACCGAGGCAAGTTATACAAACTTCGAGATGCGGGCATTGGTCAAAATCAATGACCACGGGAACTCCGGGATGTACTTCCGCGTTAAACCCAATCCAGATCCGAACAACCCTTGGCCGATCGGATATGAGGCTCAGGTTGACAACCACGATCCCAAAAACTTTACAGGCGTTGTCTACGACAAAGCCTGGGCACCCGATGTGAGCGAGCCGATCACCCGTGATAATGCATGGTTTGATTACCGCGTCCGGGTCGAAGGCAACCACATCCGAACCTGGATCAACGGGCAGCCAATGGTTGATACTCAGCTCAATGAGTTTGAGTCTGGACACTTAGCTGTCCAGGGGCACCACGACGGGAGTGTTATTGAGTACCGCGACATCAGGATCATCGAACTCGACTGATCAGATTCCGATAGATGATATAGACATTACGCCCAGTAAATTTGGGTGTTTTTCTTGGCGCTCTCAACACACTTCTCAACGAACCGAACCCCCTGAGCGCCATCGTTCATCCCAGGAATCAACTCCGCAAGCCGAGACAAGTTTGCACTCTCTCCCCCACTACCCAGAGAGAGAATCTGATCGATAGCCCCCCGATAAATGTTTGAGAACGCTTCGAGATAACCCTCTGGATGTCCTGGCGGGGTATGAGATGACACGATCGCATCCGCATGAAGCCCTGGCCCTGATCTTGTGTAGATCACCGGATTGGCACCGATTTTCGTCACCCTGAGGTCGTTGGCTGAATCTTGATACCAGACCAAGCCGCCCTGATCGCCGTAGATCCTGAGTGATATGCCGTTGCTTTCTCCGATGCAGACCTGTGATGCGGTAAGCACTCCGTGCGCCCCACCGTTGTACCGGATCATCACAGAGACATCATCATCGAGTGCCCGGCCGGGAACAAATGCATGTAGATTTGCGTAGAGGGATTCCATCGAGAGCCCGGTCACAAAGGAGATCAAGTTCTCGGCATGCGTCCCGATATCACCCAACGCACCGCCGAGCCCGGCCATTGCAGGATCAACTCTCCAGCTCGCCTGCTTGTGCCCTTGCGATTCAAGATCCGTTGCGAGCCAATCCTGGTGATATTCCAAAAACACCTTGCGGATATTGCCCAGCACACCATCCTGGATCATCGCCCGTGCTTGGCGGATCATCGGATAGCCTGTGTAGTTGTAGGTAACACAGCAGACCAATCCTTTGGATTTTGCAAGCTCACTAAGCTCCTGAGCTTGGACAGATGTATGGGTCGCAGGCTTGTCGAGCACGACATGAAAACCGTGTTCAAGGGCCATCTTGGCGATCGGGTAGTGGGTGTCGTTGGGGGTCACAATCGATACAAAGCCCACGCGGTCTTCACGATTGGATTCGAGTTCAATGAGTTCTTGATAGGTTCCATATGATCGATCCGATTCAAGACCAAGTTCCTTGGCACTCTCGGCTGATCGCTCAGGGGTAGATGAGAGCGCCCCCGCGACTAGGCGGGCACGACCATCAAGAGCAATCGCCCGGCGGTGCACATGCCCGATATTGGCCCCGATCCCGCCCCCGATCATCGCGTATGTAAGCTCTGTACTCATGACAACTGCTCCCCAGACTCCGAAGCCGAATCAAACGAGGAATCAAAGGCTTTCGAGGAACTCGGAAAGTCTAATCCCTCAACAAACTCGGCGGCTTCGCGAGCGCCGTGTTCCCGATCCATCGCGCTGTCTTCCCATTCCACACTCAGCGGTCCGGCGTATTCGATTCTGTTGAGTGCTCGGATAATTCCCTCAAAGTCAACATCCCCGCGTCCGGGCGATCGAAAATCCCACCCTCTCCGGTGATCACCGAAACCGAGGTGCCCACCAAGGATCGAGTTGGTGCCGTCGAGTGTCGTCGATGCATCCTTGACATGCACATGGAATATTCGATCAGCAAACCGCTCAATGAGTTTGACAGGATCAAGACCTTGCCAAATCAGATGCGATGGGTCGAAGTTAATGCCAAAGGCCTTGTGCCCATCAAGTGCATCGAGGGCTCGTTCAAAGGTAATAATGTCATACGCGATCTCTGTTGGATGAACCTCAAGAGCAAACCTTACACCGTGATTGGAAAATGCATCGAGAATAGGTTTCCACTGCAACGCAAACTTCTGATACCCGGCATCAATCTCTTCAACTGAAGTTGGCGGAAAGAAATAGAGTTTGTTCCATATCGGCGACCCGGTGAACCCGTTAACCACATCGACATTGATCGACTTGGCAGACTCTGCCGCATCCATCATGTCCTGAGAGGCCCGCCTCTGAACTCCAACCGGGTCTCCGTCGCCCCAGATCCGATCAGGCAATATTGATCGATGGCGAGAATCAATGGGATCTGAAACCGCTTGACCAACCAAGTGATTGGAAATCGCGAAGCATTTTAATCCATTTTGCTCGAGAATATCGAGCTGCCCTTGGGCGTAACCGTCTTCGCTCATCGCCCGATCAATCTCGAAATGATCTCCCCAGCACGCGAGTTCGAGCCCGTCATAGCCCCACTCCGATGCCATTGCAGCGAGTGTCGCGAGTGGCAAATCGGCCCATTGGCCAGTGAATAAGGTGACAGGTCTTGTCATTTCATTGAATCCTTGTCTTCAGGCCGGTGCAGGTTGAGCATTTTTCTGGTATCCTCTGCGGAAACCAATTCGCGATATCTACACCCACAGGATACACCAGAATGGCTCCCAAAGAACAAAGACTCGGCGGAATCGTCGGCATTCAACTCTCCGTGATGATGTTCCTTCAGTTCTTCGTTTGGGGGGCGTGGTATGTCACCATGGGACCCTTCATGAACGGGGCGGGAATGAAGCCTGAAACTATCGGGTGGGCCTACACCGTGGGTCCAATCGCCGCAATCATCTCACCGTTCTTCCTCGGGCTCGTAGCCGATCGCTTCTTTGCCACCGAGCGAATTCTCGGTATTCTCCATCTTCTCGGCGGAGTGGCACTCTGCCTTGCACCCCTCGCATCCGAAAGATCTTCGACCCTCTTCATTATCGCAATCCTTCTGCACATGCTCTGCTACATGCCCACGCTCGGACTGACCAACACACTCGCCCTTCACAATATGTCCAATGCCGAAAAGCAGTTTCCGTTGATCCGTGTCTTTGGGACCATCGGATGGATCGTTGCCAATGTCGCAATTTCAAAGCTCGTCTATGACAAGTCTCCCAACATGTTCTATCTTGCTGGAGGGTCGGCTATCTTGCTCGGGATTTATAGTTTCTTCTTGCCACACACGCCACCGCCCGCCAAGGACAAGCCCTTCTCTGCAAGAGATGCCATCGGCATTGACGCGCTCTCTTTGCTCAAAGATCGGTCATTCGCTGTATTTGCGATCTGCTCGTTTTTGATCTGCATCCCGCTTGCAGCATACTACAGCTTCGCTGGCCAGTTTGTCGGGGATATGGGTGTGGACCAGATCGCACAAACCATGTCCTACGGGCAGATGTCCGAAATTGCCTTTATGGTTGTTATGCCCATCTTTTTCGCACGATTCGGGGTCAAGTGGATGCTTGCTATCGGCATGCTCGCTTGGGTCGCCCGATATGGGTTCTTTGCCACAGCAGCAGATGAACAGATCAGATGGATGGTCCTTGGCGGCATTATGCTCCACGGCATCTGCTATGACTTCTTCTTCGTGACAGGACAGATTTACACCGATCAAGTCTCAGGATCCAAAATGCGAGGGCAGGCTCAAGGGTTTCTTGTGCTCATCACACAAGGGCTTGGGATGCTCATCGGCGCCCAGCTTTCCGGGAAACTGGTTGCCAAATTCACCACGACTACCGATGGCCTAACGACAACCGATTGGGAACAAGTCTGGATCTATCCCGCAGCATTCGCATTGGTGATCCTCGTTCTATTCGTGCTGCTGTTCAAATACCCATCAGCAGCATCGGACGTATCCGAGCCAGGTGCCGATACAGCTTAATCCTTGACCGAAACCCTCGCCCCACTTCTCATACTTTCAAGCTGAGCGTCTAGCAAACGGGCAACCTCAACCGCATCGTCCATCGAGCATCCCAACTGTGGTGTCTTGCCAAGAATCATATTGATGATTCCCCGAACCTCGCCGTCATATCCGGTGTGATGGCCGACATCAACCGCCTTTGAGTCAGCCCCTTGGTGGACAACCAGTTGGTCCGCTCTGTTGATATCAAAATCAATCGTGGCCTGATCGCAGACGATGGAGCATCGCATCTCAAATCCGGCCGCGGGTTGATGGTCCCATGCGGCATGGGCGAGCACATGGACCGGGCCGCCCTCGAAATGAAATGCGGTACTCAAGTGCAACCCGTCGCCCGTGGTGATCACCGAGTCCGGGAGCCCGAAGCACTGAACAATAAAATCGGTGTCGTGGATATGGAGATCGTAAAGCACTCCCCCTGATCGGTTTTCATTCATATAAAACTCGGTAGACCAGTTGGGCCTTGATCCAAGCCGATGGAAGACGGCACTGCGAACCTCGCCGAACTCTCTTGATGCAATCACCTCACGCATCCGTATCCAGGCGGGCCAGAACCGCATGCACATTGCGGGCATACACACTCGGCCTGAACTATTCGCAGCTTTGGCGAGTTCTTTGACATCATTCGAGTTGATCGCGATCGGCTTCTCGACAAGCACATGCTTTCCAGCCAGCATTGACTGGAGTGCGAGTTCAACATGTGTATCCGTGTGGGTGCAGATCGAAACGAGATCAATATCAGCCCGAGCGAGGAGTTCCACAGCATTCCCTAAAACCTCTACCGATGAGGTATCAAACTCTTGATCCGATGACGAGATATTCCCAGCGGACTTCCCCGCATTACCCGTCGAACTCAATGCCGGATCCGCTATGGCTACTACACGGCATGGAAACCCGTCTGCCGCAGCATTCTGGTACGCCATCGCATGAGTTTTCCCCATAAACCCATAGCCAATGATGCCAACTCGTATCACCGAACTACCTTGTTCACTTGCACTCATAGTTCATACCCATATGCCTTAGCGATCTTGCACGCTTCAATAATATCTTTAACACGCTGATCACCTCCCTCTCGTTCTATGACAACATTGATGTCGCCAGAAAGCGTGCCCAGGGTCTCAAAGAAGCGATCCCAATCGACCTCACCCTGCCCGATCGGTGTTTCGATGCCCCATGTGCCATGAACATCGGCCGAGACCGCATCCTTCATGTGAACCTGAATAATACGGTCTTTGAGCATATTTAATGCGGCTGATGGATCGCCCATGCCATACAGAATCATGTTGGCTGGATCGAAGTTAATACCGACATGCGAAAGGCCCGGATGATCCAGAAGATCGTGCAATGACTCGGCACGCTCCTGTCCAGTTTCCAAACCAATCCGGATCTCATATTCACCAAAGATATCCGCGATTACTTTGATTCGGTCAACAACACTTTGGTACTCAAGTGTTTTCTCGCAGGGGATGAACCCAGCATGGAATGTGACAAGGTTGAGCCCGAGATGATCGGCCACCGCCGCATGATTACGTGCACGGGATTGATTTGCACCCCAGTATTCGTCAGGGCGGATGCCGCCAGTGCGTTTGATGGATTCGAGTGACGAGTAATCTTCCCCAACTGTTTCCATCATCCCCGAGCAAATTCTGACCCTGGAATCCTTGGATTGCCCGGTAGTTTCATCAATATTCCATCGGCCTGAGGCGATGGGATCGAGCGAGAGTTGCATCTTGGACAGCCCGCAAAGCCCTATTTTATCGATTAGATCCGTCCAGGAGCATGGTTTGAGCGACCAAGAACACACAGCAATCTTTGGCATTTTCGAACATCCCTTCTGGGCTTGCAGAAATTCTGTGATCATGATACACTCAGCCACTAAGAAACACTCCGACAAGCGACACGATGAAGGCACACAAAATGACCCTGAATACAAATAATCACAACTCAGATCAACACAATGAGTCCAGAAGATCATTTTTGGCACAAACCGCTGCGATCGCTGGCGTTGCAACTGTTGGCATGCTCGGGACCGGGTGTGCAACCACTCCCGAATATCGCCTCGTCCCATCCGTACTGCCTGCCAAGGTTTCCCCACCAAAGGATGGAGAATCCATCAGAATGGCCATCATCGGCACCGGCGGAATGGGCGGGGGTCACCTGCACTCGATCATCGCATTGGCAAAATCAGGACAAACGGATGTCAAGATCGTCGCACTCTCCGATGTCTGTGACTCAAAGCTCGCTGGAGCAAAGAAGGCTGCGGAAGAGAAGCAGGGAATCGAGGTTGACACCTACACCAACTATCGCGACCTGCTCAAACGGGACGATATCCATGGAGTGCTCATCGCATCTCCAGAACATTGGCACGCACAACACATTATCGATTCACTCACCGCCGGGAAAGATGTCTACACCGAGAAACCGATGACGCTCCGGCTCGATCAAGCAATACAGGTACGCGAAGCGGTCCTTGCCCACCCAGGCCAGATTTTCCAGGTCGGTACGCAGATGATCATGCTGCCCAAATACAACAAAGCCCGTGATGTCATCAAGTCCGGACTAATCGGTAAGCCAGTCTGGTCCCAGACTAGCTACTGCCGGAACTCCACAACAGGCGAGTGGAACTACTACGGCATCGATCCGGAATGGAAACCGGGAGTCAATCTCGATTGGAATGCTTGGCTCGGTCATCTTGGCCCTCGCGAATGGGACCCAAAGGTCTATGCACGCTGGCGCCGGTACAAAGATTTCTCGACCGGCATCATCGGTGACCTTCTAGTTCATGTGATGACCCCGTTAATTTTCGCACTCGATTCTGGCTGGCCGACCCGTGTGGTTGCGACTGGGGCCCATGTCGTCGATCACGACATGGAAAACCACGACCAAGTCAACCTGACCATCCAGTTCGAAGACGGCCACACAATGGTCATCGCGGGCTCGACCGCCAATGAAGTCGGGCTTGAAACGATGATCCGTGGGCACAAAGCGAACATCTACCTCAACTCACGCCACTGCCAGATCCGCCCAGAGCGGCTCTTTGTGGACGACATCGATGAAGAACGCATCACCTGCGAGGACATCGGAAATGATCAGGACCAACTCAGGCTCAACTGGCTCGAATGTATCCGGACAAGGAAGCCTGCCAAGAGCAATATTGACCTTGCATCCAAGGTATTGGTAGCAGTTGACCTGGCTACACGATCAATGTGGGAAGGCCATGCATTTACCTTCGACCCAAGCACCATGCGTGCATCTAGATCCTAGCGAGCATCAGGCTCTCGAAGACCGTTACGCCTGCCTCGCATTCGATGCGATGGGTTGTCGCTTTGAATTTTTGATCGACATCGAAGGCACTCGCCTGAACCGATGCGAAACTCAGGCCATCGCAGAGGAGATGCGGGACATTGTTCTGGACTGGCATCATCGTTTATCAATCTTCGACCAGACCTCAGACACCTCACAAATCAACCGGACATCCGCCAACATACCAATCGTCCTCGACGATGATATGTATTCCCTCATTGCACTTTGCGATCAGCTCAGGATCAAAACCGGCGGCGCGTTCAACATCGCAGCAGGAACCCTGATGCACGCCCATGGATTTCGTGATCCCAACTCAAAGCCCACCCCATTACTCCACGGCATCGATCTGGAGAACGCATTCACACTCGATCATGATCTCAGATCAATTACCAAGTCAAATGATTTGATCTCGCTCGATTTTGGAGCGATCGCCAAGGGCTTTGTGCTCGATTTAATCCGGAAAGAACTCCAAGAACTCGGAGTTCAGAACGCATTTATTCATGGCGGCACTTCGAGCATCCTCGCAATGGGAGTAAATCAAAAAGCACGCCCGTGGAAGATGAACGCCGGCGATGCCTATCCCATCAGCCTCGGCAATCTCTCAGCGGGGGTGTCGGAGAACAACTCTCAATCCGTATCTCATAACGCTCAACTGATCGGGCATGTTATGGATCCGCGCACAAACGCGCCTTCAAACAGTACAATCTCGAGAGCAGTGTGCATCCATCCAAGCGCTGCGGCAGCCGATGCATACTCAACCGCCCTCAGCGTTTACCCATCGCTGGCAGACCAGCTTACCAACGAACCATGCACGCTCATCGCGTTTGACTCATCAATACCACCACGAATCCACGACCCGCTCGGGGTTGTTCAGATAAAGAGGCCTATCAAATGACCGAACTCGACCGCAGAACCTTCTTGACCCATGCCGCTGGAGGTGTTGCCGCGATGGCACTCGTCCCTGATCTCAGAGCGATGAGCAGGTTCACACTCAATGAAACATTAAAGGTGGGCGTAGTCGGTGTTGGACGCCAAGGTCGAGCAATCATGGGGGAGCTAGGAAAAATCCCGGATGTATCTGTTCTTGCGGTATGCGACAGCGATGAACGCCGGCTCAAATCAGGACTCCGCCGATCCGCCGGAGCGCAAGGATACGCCACTTTATCAGACTTGCTTGCATCCGAAAATGTTGATGCGATTGCGATCGCAACCCCAACCCACACCCACCGTGAAATCGCTGTCGAGTGTCTCAAAGCCGGTGTTCATGTGTATCTCGAATGCCCGCTCGCCCACACACGCGAGGATTGCATTGCAATCTCACAAGCGGCACGCACGGCGACCGGGGTCATCGCCGCGGGTCTGCAGGGACGCTCAAACCCTGTTTATACTCTGGCCCGTGGATTCTTCCGATCGGACTCTGTACGCGATCTCATCTCGATGCGGGCCCAGAACCACGAAAAAACAACTTGGATCAGCCCCTCCAACGATCCAGTCCGTAAGGCTGCCCTCAACTGGAAGCTCGATCCAAAACGCGCAAACGGCCTTGCCGGCGAATGGGGCACGCATCAGTTCGATGTCTTCCATTGGTACACCGGAAAGTACCCTACACGAGTCGTTGGCAATGGCGCGGTTCGGTTCTATGAAGATGGCCGCACTGTTCACGATACAATTTCATGCACCCTGATGTTCGAAGATGGAGCAACGCTCGCATACGACGCGACGCTTGCCAACTCCTACGGCGGAAAGCACGAAGTGTTCTATGGATCCAACGCGGCAATCAAACTCGGATGGTCACACGGCTGGCTCTTTAAAGAATCCGACGCCCCAACGCAGGGTTGGGAGGTTTATGCGAACCGCCAGCAGTTCCACAACGATGAAGGAATTACCCTAATTGCAGGAGCGACCAAACTCGCAGAGCAAGGTAAGCTCAAAGATGGAGTCGGTCTCCCACACCCGGCGGTGTACTACGCATTGGAGAACTGGGTCAATGCGATTGTCTCGGGCACAGACCCCGCCTGCTCGATCGACGAGGCTGCTCGCGCGACCGTTGTTGGAATCGCGGCAAACGACGCGATTATCTCGGGGAAGATGGTTGATATCGACCTATCGGGTCTCTAAACCAACAAGGGGCTTGCGACTATGAATCAAGAAAACTCTATTACTCTTCGTTCACTCCCGCTCTTCTTCCGGATGGGCATCTGCACACTCATTCTCACCCTTCTCGGCGGCTACATCGTCTCAGGAATTCACCTCCGATGGCACTATGACAACCGTGACGAGGTCCCCGGCCTAACCATGAACGACATTGTCGGTGCTTACCACGGAGTCCAGACCCCATCCCCACTCATCGCCGCGCTTGAGTCAGGTCATCCTGAAACCATCGAAGAACTCGAGCGGACCGCGTTGCTGGATTGGCTTACAGGTGATCGGGTTTCGCTGGATTTTGACAATCTTGATCTGGGCGATTTGGCCCCATCAGAAATTTTCGCGATGAGCTGCCTTGATTGCCATACGAGATCCGCATCAGGACCTGATGCAAATCCTGATGTCCCACTTGAATACTGGGACGATATCCGCAAACTAGCCGACTCAAAGGACATCCAGCCTTCACCGACAGCAATCGTTGCGACAAGCCAGCATGTGCACGCACCGATGATGGCGATCGTGATGCTCGTACTTGGAATGCTTGCCGCATTCACAAGATTTTCATTACGGTTTACCGGCATAATCCTCTTTCTCGCAGGCGCCGGATTGCTGATTGACATGGCCGGTTGGTGGATCGCTCGAGAAATCGCATCCTTTGCCTATGCGATCGTGATCGGAGGCGGGCTCTACGCGATCGGAACAACAATCTTCGGTTGCTTAATCATGCTCGATTGTGTGCTGCCAGCACCAAAGACTAAATCATCCTGAACCTTCATTCAGTTCATCACGGACCCGCTCAAGCAAAGCCTTGGTGAGTTTGATCCCTTCACGAGGGGAGTGCTTCGCGCCCTCGTACTCTACCCCGACCCATCCTCGGTACCCTGAATCGAGTACAACTCGCATCATCTTACGATAGTCGGTCCCTGTCTCATTGCCACCATCATCGAACTCATGGGACTTGGCACTCACTGCCTTTGCGTACGGCATCAACTCACCAACACCCTTATACCGGTCATACCACGCGTCCTCATCGCCTGATCTCGACCAATCCATACAGAAGTTACCAAAGTCTGGGAGGGTGCCGCACATCTTGTGATCAACCTCCTTCATGACACCAGCGAGCCATTGACCGTTGGAAGAAAGCCCGCCGTGATTTTCTACGATGACATTAATCCCAAACGGCTCAGCATACTCGGTCAATCGCCGAAGCCCATCGGCCGCGAGTTTTTGCTGTTCTTTGTACTCGCCCGAGCTTGCTGCGTTTACCCGGATCGAATGGCACCCAAGCTTGTTTGCCGCCCGCACCCATTTGTGATGATTATTGATAGCCGTGGTTCTGGCTTTGGGGTTGGCATCGCCCAATGCCCCTTCGCCATCACACATAATGAGCAGCTGGGTTATCCCATGGTCAGCAGCGCGAGTGTTCAATCCTGACAAATACTCCTGATCTTCCGCCTTGTCTTTGAAGAAACTATTCACATACTCGATTGCATCAAAGCCCATATCGCGGGCTTCTCTCGAAAAATCATTTGTTGTGATCTCGTTGGCGAATAGTAACTTGTGTAATGACCACTGAGCCAGTGATATTTTATAGATCAACATCTGATCACGGTAACTGCCGGTTCTTCCATATAAGGCTGCGGGCATGAAAATACCGGCTCCAATGTTCGCCGCTGCCGTCTTAATTAACTCTCTTCGAGACCAGACCATGTCATATTCCTTTCAGCAAACCGTCAGAGCAAATATCGCTGTTTTGAGTCCCAGATCGGATATTTCCATTCCACCATACTCGAATTCTATAAAAATAACCAGATACAAACCGGGTCTCTCATTCCAAAAACCAACTGATTCAATAAGCCTAGAACCTCACTGGATATCACCAAAACTGTTTGTTCAGATTTTGCAACTAATCTGAGCAAGGCAGGTACAAACTTCACACTGACTGCCACAGCAACCCCTCATCTCGCACAGGAGAACCGAATGATCCGCCACAGTCGCACACGAAACGCAATCACCATAGCCGCAGTTCTTGCATTCGCGGGCACCCCCGCTACCGCCGGAGAAGCCCCATTTGACCAGGTTACCAAAGATCTGTCAAAGGTCGTCACTATTGTCGATGGATCCTCCCCGCTCTATGAACTTTATACCAACAAAGAAAACGGGAAGCTTCTCGCTGTGCTCCCCCGTGGCTACGACAAACAAACCATAATGATCGCCTGCACCGTTTCTGGCGGCGACGAGCAAGCAGGCGTCATGGGTCCCACCCACTACGCCAAATGGCAGAAAATCGGGAACCAACTCGCCCTAATCGCGCCAAATCTCAATGTACGCACCGACCAAGACAAGCAAGCCAAGGACTCGGTCAAGGACCTCTACACCGGACGCGTCATTCTCTCGCTCCCAATCATCTCAAATACTCCAGATAAACGCCCAGTTATTGACCTGGGCTCCCTCGCAACCAAGCACGCACCGAAGCTCTTCGGATCCGCGTTCGGTGGCTACGGCTCTTCAGTTAACTCCATCAACGGATCCCTCGCGAGAGTCACCAACGCCAAGGCTTTCCCGGATAATGTCATTTTCGAATATACAGCTCCACGCCCAGACGGCCAAATTGTCTCGCTCACCTTCAATATCTCAAATCTTAAAGGCACCAAGGGCTACAAACCACGCAAAGCCGATGCCCGTGTCGGGTACTTTTACGAATGGCACCAGGACTTTGGAGTCACTGGCAATGCTGAAATGACCGATCGATACATCTCACGCTGGAACATTGAAAAAGCAGACTCCTCACTCAAGGTTTCACCACCAAAAGAACCTCTTGTCTGGTATATCGAGCACACCACTCCCATCCGCTTCCGTCGCTATGTCAAAGAGGGCATCGAGATGTGGAATAAAGCATTCGAAGAAATCGGCATCGTCGGAGCCCTTGAGGTCCGTCAGCAGGACGCCGGCACCGGGGCCTTCATGGATATCGACCCTGAAGACGCACGCTACAACTTCTTCCGTTGGAACGCTTCATCCCAGGGTTATGCCATCGGTCCATCCCGTACGAATCCTTACACCGGTGAAATCCTCGACGCAGATGTCGTCTGGCACCAAGGGCTCACACGCGCGGTTGAATCGATGGTTGGGAACTTCGTCGATGACATGACCGAGCAGGCCTTTGACCCAGAAACACTCGCATTCTTTGCCGACAATCCCAACTGGGACCCGCGTGTTCGACTTGCGCCACCTGAATCACGTGAGCTCGTCAAACGAAGCCTTGCGATGGAAGCCGCGACGGTCACCGACCACACACTCGGCGACCACGATCATCCCTGGAGCGGTCTTGGAAGCAACCCAATGAACACCGCTTGTACCATTGGGAACATGATGAGCGTGGATCTGTCACTTGCTGACGCAGCACTCGCTGTTGGCCTTCTTGAATCCGATGATGCCGAGTTGCTTGATGGAATCCCCGAGGACTTCCTCGGCCAAATGATCCGCTACATCTCCGCGCACGAAGTTGGCCACTGCCTTGGACTTCAACACAACATGGCGGCGTCAACATACATGAGCCTTGAAGAAATCAACTCAGAGGGCATCCAAGGTCCAACCTGCGCCTCGGTTATGGACTATGTCGCCGCCAATATCAACCACGAGCTTGGCGAAGTACAAGGCCCGTACGCCACTCCAGAAGTAGGACCCTATGACTACTGGGCGATCGCCTTCGGTTATGGTCCCGAATCTGAAGTCGAGGAAACCCTCAAGCTCTCCCAGCAGCCAGGCCATCTTTTTATTCCTCAATCAGAGATCACATTCGCATCTGACCCGCGCAATGTAACCTGGGACAACGGAGCCGACAACATGAACTTCGCTCGCTCGCGACTTTCACTTGTCCAGAAACTCCGCGCTGAACTGGTCTCTGATATCGTTGATGACGGCGAATCCTGGTCTGTCGCTCGCCGCCGGTTTGGATCATTCCTCAACACGCATCTCCAATCGGTCTCGATCGCCGCAAACTATGTCGGCGGTTCATATGTAACCAACGCCCGCAAAGGCGATCCAGGCGCGAAGGCCCCGATTACAGATATCCCGGCATCTCGCCAGCGGGAGGCAATGAACTTTGTGATTGAGAACACATTTGAAGATGAAGCCTTCGGAATCACCCCAGAACTTGTCCGCCATCTCGGTAAGGAATACTGGTGGGATCCGCAAGGGATCAACCAACTCCTCGCTGACCCTTCAGCGACTGTCCACGATCTTATCGGCGGGATGCAGGCCACCGGATTGACCTTCCTCATCAATCCAACGCGCCTCCGCCGCGTATATGACAACGAGTTCAGAGCTGATTCCGGTGACCTATTCACCATGGCCGAACTCGTCACCACCGTGACCAACAATGCCTGGAGCGAATGCAATCCGACCAATGGGTCATCAAGATCAGATATCAAGATTTCCAGCTTCCGCAGGAATCTCCAACGAGAGCATGCGGAGCGACTCATTCAGCTCATGCTACTCGACGGCATGTCCTCACCATCGCTCAGAACGATTGCTACTCTGGCAACCGCCGAACTTTATCGGGTTGATACCATGTGCGAACGTGCCTTGGATCGGAATCCTGATACATACACGACGGCTCACCTCAATGACATCCGAACCCGCATCGCCAGATCTCTCGACGCGGCCTACGTCATCGAACAGTAATCAACCTTATCCGGCTGTTGGAACCAACATCCGATCTCACAACCATCACGGGACGCTGACAAATCTGTCAGCGTCCCGTATTTCTTTTTACCCGTTGCTCGTACCAGTTCCGAAACATCAATTTCTTAATTAACGCGCACTGCGTCCATCATGTGGGGGCAGAAAACGCTGCAAACCTAAACAGTTGCGGCGACTGATCAACAAAGGAAGCAAATTGAAAAATACTGGATGATGATTGAAGAACCCCAATATATTTCACAGCTCTCAAAACTGAGTGCATCCTCTGAAATTATTCTAGATCTTTACCCCTTGTAGGATGGCCTACGCTGATTAAGCATGCACCTCGTGTGATCTAACTCATGTTGGACTGACCTTTCCCATTTCGATTGTACTGTGCAATGAGCCGTCCAAATCGTCATGTTAATTGAACCGCTTACTCGACAAATACACTGAATTCATTGAATAGCTCAGACTCATTGGTAGCTATGATCACCTATGACAGAATCTACAGATCCAAATACATATTCCTTTCCTATCCGTCGCGTGTCAGAGATTATTCAGGGGTACATGCAGGACGATACGAATCAGCCAGTCAACCCGTTCCGTACTCCAGACCAACTGAAATCCATGCTTGATCTATCAATCGGAACCCAAGGCAACTCTGCTGAGCTGGTCATGGATGCACTCGAAGCACTCGCTGGCGCAACCCCACGGAGCACCAGCAAACGGTTCTACAACCAGCTCTTTGGGGGGCGGGACCCGGTCGCCACGGCCGCCGACATGCTGGTGCCGGTGATCAACACTTCGCTCTATACATTCAAAGCCGCCGGTCCTATGGCAATTGTCGAAGAATCAGTCATCAATCATATGGCTATGAAACTCGGCTACCAGACACCTGGTCCTCAGGGGGTATTCACACCCGGTGGGTCGATATCCAATCTGATCGCGATGCTGCTCGCTCGAAACGAGGCATGCCCAGAACTCAGAAACAATGGAGCCGGCAAGCACAAAATTACCAGCTACGCAACCCAAGATTCACATTACTCGATCGTCAAAAACGCTGGGATTCTCGGGACAGGCCGCAACAATGTAAGACTGATTCCCACTGACAAGCAAGGCCGGATGCAGTCCGATGCACTCCGAGAAGCGATTAAAAACGATCTCACTGCCGGATGCATCCCCAGCATCATCATCGCGACCGCCGGGACGACGGTGCTCGGAGCGTTTGATCCGATTCTTTCATGTGCCAAGATTGCTCAAGAGTTCGATATCTGGCTACATGTCGATGCAAGTTTCGGGGGCTCGGCCATCATGAGCCCGACGCACAAACACCTATTAAAGGGCGTCGATCAAGCGAACTCTGTCGCATGGAATCCGCACAAGGTTATGGGTGTACCGCTATCGGCAGCTGCATTTATCACCCGCAATCATGGCTCTCTCAGATGCTGTCTTGACGAAACCGCCGACTATCTCTTCCAGGGTGACGACGATGCATACAACCCCGGCACACGCTCGATCCAATGCGGACGGCGCAACGATGCGCTCAAGGTCTGGGCCGCCTGGAAGCATCATGGGGATGAGGGATACGCTAAGCGAATCGATCACTTGATGGGGTTGGCCAAATACTGCGCCAATGCGATCAAAAAACATGACAAACTGGCTCTCACCAGCGATCCAACCTATGTCAATGTCTGTTTCGAGGTTGTCGGAAAATCCAGCTCTGAAATCTGTGATGCGCTCCGTGAGCACAACGAACTGCTCGTCGGTCACGCCACGGTCGATGGCCGGCGAATCATCCGAGTACCATTTGTCAATGGTGATCTGACCGAGTCTGATGTCGACGAAATGCTTGGATTGATATTGGAGATTGCTGGTACACTTGAAGCATGTGACAACACAGAAGTCGCGAGAGTTTAGAGCAGTTCCTCTCGCCTCGGTCCCCCACGTTGAAAGAGCACCCTGAGCCAGACTCCGATCAATCTGCCCAAATAGTTGGCGGCAATCAACCCACACGCAACAAACACAAACGGACCGCCCACCATAATCCATTGAGGAGTGGCCAATCCGTCATAGCGATAGATCGCCGTGCCGATACCTGAGACTGTCAACCAACCAACCAGCCCAGTGACTCCTATATTGAATCCGATGATCCATCGGAGGTAACTGCGAGATGTGAGGGTATCCGAGTTTGCTCCCTGGCGTTGAAGTATCTCTATCAGGATCCAGGTGATGGCCGCGAAGAGTGCCATCGCGTCGATACCGATCGACGCTCCCATCGCGTGCCCCATGACTAAACGCGTGCCGTGGATAAGCGAGTTGATCGGCGGGATTGAGATCAGGATCGCAGTAACCAGGATAAATCCAGTCCACCATTTGGCTGAATTTATGAAGAGTTGAATCCCGCACGACGGGCTTGGCCGCTTGGATTTAACCATCGCCGCGATGTCCCAGACAACCCTTGTCAATAGCAAAATCTCGGCCATGCTCACCACAAAGCTGATCCATTTAACCGTGTGATTCTGCGGCAAGTGGTACGTATGGTGTGCGAAATTTGTAAAGGAGTTGAGCAGACCCACCGCAAACAAGGCGTATGCAAGTCGCGAGTTCGCATATGACTCGTTTCCACTGAGCTTGACGCCAACATAATACAGGGCACCATAAACGAATAGATTGAAACTTCCGACGAGTGTTCCAGTCGCCTTCCATTGCAGTCGCATGTCCACAATCGGATCAGAGAATACACTCGGCAGCAGCCAGGCGTGCTGCTCCGTAAAGGTGTACATAAAGAACAGCGTCCCCACGCTCCACATCGTCACATAAACTGGGCGGGATAGCAGCCCCTTACCGATATTCGCAAAGAAGTTCCACGCGAACATGATCCATCCGAGCATAATCGGAATTGAGTAGATCGGATGGAACCCCATATATTCACGCCCAGAGAACACACCCAGTACATACGAACCAAGGATCCCAATCCCAGCAATCGCCCACGCGATTACTTGAACTCGTAAACGCAGCCGCTCAGCCGCTTTCATAGGTCCGGCGACATCCTCGAAGTATCGATGAACCACCCCAATTCCCGCGAGAAAGATGAACGCAACCGCAAAAGTCGTATGGATCGGTCTGAGTGCTTCAAAGTGAATACCCATCCGCTGCATAAGCGGAGCGATTGCTGGTATGTAGTACAAAGACCCGAGCAATCCCGCGATGAGTGCTATGGCAATTGAGACGACCGCACCACGCATGAAGGTCAGAGTCGCATACCGCCTAGAGGAATCAAACTCCTGATGACGGTGAGACTTTCTACTCTCGGCAACTTGTTTTTCCTGAATCTCAAGAACCTGCGTCATTCGAACTCCCACCAAGGCAGCGACCGCCAGAATGACACCGTTGATTTCTCAACGACCCGTGACAGAGTCTCAGCCCGGCGTTCAGCTGAAAAAACAATAAAGGCCTGCACGCTCGCTCTGTCATCTGGAGAAAGCCCTGAAGGTGGCATGCCGGGTAGTCTCCCGTGTTCGAGCACCTGCAAGATCGCGCTTGCATCAAGCTGTGTTCCTGACCGCGACAAGTCCGGTGCTCCGACGGCGGACTCTCCATACAAAGTATGGCACGCCATACAGGTTGATGTTTGAAAGACTTCGAAACCCTTTGCAACCTCAGTCGTTCCAGACTCCTCGATGACGAGACGGAGTGCGTCGATCTTTCCTACATTATGCCCGCTTGACCGATTGAGATTCGGATTCCGCGCTTGCCCGGTCCCGGTATCGTTCATCGATTTAAGAAAATTCCAGAGCGCATCGGACTCAGCATTACTCAACTCAAATCGGGGCATCTGCCCTTGTCCTTTGGACAACTGAGCTGAGAGCTGTGGTTTTTGAACTCTCGATGTGACATTGGTGAGGTCTGGGCCAAGGAACCCGCCAAAGCCGTGAAGCTGGTGGCACGCTTGGCAGTTGTTGGCCAACCATACCTCCCGGCCCGCAACTCCAGCTGGACTGAGTTGCACAGTCTCGCTGGGATCGGCGTACACAAGGTAGGTTTGCCCAAGGAATGTCCCGAACAGGAGAAGAATCATCCAGCCCTTGGCAGACGCGCCACAACGGACCAGCCAAAACCTGGCGTTGCTCTTCGTGTGTTTCTTAGAATGTTGTTTCATTTCAGTCATCAACAAAAGAGTGTAGCGAGCCATGCACGCCTATGGAAATTTGCGGGCTTATGAATATCAAAAACAAAGAACACCACCATCAAAAAGACCGTAGCATTTCGATGATTGGGCGTAATTGGACTTGTTTGGACTCATAGCGGCCCAGCTATTGACCACTACGAACTTATGCAGAAGTGTGAGTAGTGTCGAATTAGGCTGCCTCGCGCTTGCCATCCTTGCTCGCATTGCCCATCCATGTAGCGCAGGTTGCCAGCAGTCGTTTCTTGTTGATTGGCTTTGTAGTGTAGTCATCGCAGCCGGCATCGATACACTTGGCTCGATCATCGCTCATTGCATGGGCAGTGATTGCGACAATTGGCAATGCACTCCCGCAATCCCGTAGTGTGCGGGCAAGTGTGTACCCGTCCATCTCAGGCATTTGCATATCCGTCAGTAACAAATCAAAGGGAATTCCATTCGCTTCTGCCTCATTAATCATCTCCAATGCAACCTTCCCATTGTCTGCAATCTCTAGTTCAGCTCCGCTCTTTTTAAGATGGAATGCAATAAGTCGCTGATTGTCAATCCCGTCCTCGGCGAGAAGAATCCGACCACTCAGTTTCGGAGTAACAGCGGATGCGACATCGGTGCTTGAGGAATTCACTAAATCGAATTTCGTGACCATCAATGTGCCCGGAGACGCTACAAGCGGTAGGACAAGACGGAAGCACGAGCCCTTCCCCGGCTCGGTCCGCAAGAGTTTGACATCGCCGTCCATCAATGCGGCGAACCTGTGACAGATGGTCAACCCCAGCCCGGATCCACCGAACTTACGAGTCATTGTCTCGTCGGCCTGCCCGAATGCTTGGAACAATCGCGCGGCTTGCTCATTGCTCATACCTGTGCCGGTGTCCTCAATGTCGATCAAGAGCCTTTGCTGACCATCGCGTACCGACACGCTCACATCAATAGAGATGCTGCCAGCCTCGGTGAACTTTACAGCGTTCCCGATCATGTTCATGAGGATCTGGCGCAGGCGGGTTGGATCGCTCAGAATGTGTTCGGGCACGGGCGTGACCAGAGTTGTACTCAGTGCCAGTCCTTTTTCAATGGATTTTGGCCGCATCAAGCTTTCGACTTCATGAAGTAGCGTGATAAGTGGAGTATCGATACACTCGATGGTCATTTTGTCGGCCTCGATTTTAGAGAGGTCGAGGATGTCGTTGATGAGAGTAAGCAGATGATTTCCCGCATTGCTGATCGTGTCGATCGCTAGGGCACGTTTTTTGGGGGCAAGATGTATATCCCCATCAACACGTAATAGATCGGTAAATCCCAAGATGGCAGTGAGAGGAGTTCGAATCTCGTGGCTCATGTTGGCGAGGAACGCGCTCTTGGCCATGTTCGCATCATCGGCCTTGGCCTGAGCGGTTTTGAGAAGTTCCTGCGACTGCATCCGCTCGGAAATGTCCACCAAGACACCCCGGATTAGCGGCGTCATGCCTTCACGCACCTCGATGGTGGCTACATCATCAATCCAGATATAGCTCCCATCCGCGGTGAGCATTCGGTAGCTCAACCGATAGTCTTTGTTGGTGGCCACACCCGCCTTGCAATCTGACACGGCCTGTTCGCGGTCATCGGGGTGGATGTGCTCTGCCCAGAATCCCTTAGTGAGCCACGCCTCCATTGGATATCCGAGTTTGATCGCTTGTGGGGAAACATAGGTGAAGGAATCGGTGCTCAAGTCAAGCTCCCAAAGGATCACATCGGCCCCTTCGACAAGCGTGCGAAAACGAGCCTCGTTCTGAACAAGTTCTTCCTCGGCCTGCTTGCGAGTGGAGATGTCCTGAAATGTGCCATAAAGCCTAATTGCTTTACCATTGCACATCTCCGCATAACCCTGTGTCTTAACCCAGCGGTGTTGTCCCTTAGCGGTGATCAGAGGAACTTCTAGGTCGTAGGGCGTCCCGTTGTCGATTGCCTCTTGCACAGCAGCGGCAACTACAGGCTGCGCCTCAGGGGCAAAGAGATTGATTCCGTTTTCAAGATCCGGTTCGATCGATGGATCGATCTCGGCAATACGGTAAGTCTGCAATGTCCATGAGAGTTTCATATTTGATAGATCTAAGCTCCACCCTCCCACCTGAGCCAACTCGCCGGTGCGTTCAAGCATCTCAGACATCCGTGCGAGTTTCACGCCGGCCTGCTTGCGGTCGGTAATGGTTGTTTGAATCGATACATACTTTTCAATCTTCCCGCCGGCTCCAACAAAGGGCGAAATGATGCTGTCCACCCAGTAGAGAGAGCCATCCTTGGCCCGATTGCACACCTCGCCATGCCATGGCTTGCCCGAGACCAGCGCTCGCCACACCTCGGTCCAGAACGTCTTTGGATGGGTGCCCGAATTCAAGACATGGTGATCTTTCCCGAGCAGTTCCTCACCCGTGTACCCGCAGGCTGCACAGAACTTGTCGTTGACCTGGATGATCCGACCCTGTGCATCGGTTACTGAGACCATTGAGTGTTGGTCGATCGTGCTGCGCAGGTCGCCGGTCTCACGGACCGCGGCGGTCAGGTCTGCCGTCATATCTTTGGCCAGTGTCATCGCCCGCGACCGGCCTGTCCCCAGCGTCCAGACGACCCCCGCTAGGAGTAGGCTTAAGATCGCCCCCCCCACGCCTTGTAGTATGACCATCGAGCGATCAATTCCCGCATCGAACTTGGGTGTGGTACTGGTAACAAATGTCCAGGAGTGCCCGCCGACACTCACAGGAGTGATCTTTTTGAACATCGGTTCTGCGAAGTTCGAAGCAATAACTGATTCCTGCACGTCATCGAGGCGTTTGTCACTATCGTAGAACTGGGCGTTCTTGGTTGGTTTCTCTCCGTCGAAGATCTTAAACTCGATTTCACCATGGGCGGTTTCCGCCACACTAATCATGGCCTCGTCAAGGATAATGGGAGCATAAACCAGCACATCGAGTGCAGCTAGGCGCTCCTCTGGGGTGTTCGAGATTGATCCGTTTTTGTAGACCGGCACTAAATACAGGAACCCGGCCAGCTTGTTTCCGTCCTGCACCAACGTGATTTTTCCTGTAATAGTGGGCTGGCCCGAAGCCACTGCTCGCTCGACCGCCTCGCGTCGGACCGACTCTGAGCCGACATCCAAGCCCCACGCCTTGACATTTCGATCCTTGGGGTAGCAGTGCTTAACCAAGTACAGGTCCGGCGCATATTCCAGTGGCGAGCCGGTCTTAGCCAGGCTCTTCATCGTGAAATCAGGCCATTCGTCCGCCCGTTGAGTGGCAATGAATGCATCAAGATCCTCACGCACCACACGCTCGATGACCCCAAAACCAATCGCACCGGGAAACTCGTTCCCCAGATCCCGCGAATCAACATACGCCGCAAACTCAGCTCGCTCAACGGACTTGCTGGTGACATAAATGCCCCTTGCCCCAGATAAACCAATCCTGGGTTGATTCACACGGCGTTGAGCTGCGCCGACCAATCGCTCGGTGAGCTGCTCAAACCGCGTGTTGGCCTCATGATGAACCTCTTTGTTTGTGGTGACAACCATCGTCACTGTGGCCGCAATCCCAATGGCGAGCACGCCTATCGCCCCCGCGATGTGCCTCCATGGTTTGGACTTTGCTGTCTCGAAATCCACATCTGTTTTGCTTCGATGGAGTGCATTCAGAAGCCGCCATACGATCACCGGTCCTGCCATGATCGAAAGCATGGAGGCATCAAGCACTGCTTCGACCGCCCCTTCAACACCCGGAGCCACAATGGGCAGGATGAACATCACTCCCACTTCGGCGACAGCGATCGCGCCGAGTATCTCAAAGAACAGTCGTGGAATATTGAACTGTTGTCTCATGCTTGATCCGACATGGATGACCCTTATATCTACCAGTGTGGTTTGTATCGACCTGACTGGTTGCGTGCAAAAGGCGATTTCTTTGCAGTCATGGTAATGACACACAATCCGTATTTTTGTGTGAGACCCCTTGCAAAACACACACATTTGGATGGAGACCTGCCCCACAAAACCAGTTCTCCACTTACCCATAAGTTATGACAGTGGCGATTCTCACTAAATTCGTTCCAACCCAATCCCTGAAGTTCGTCAAGGCAAATAGAAATCCATTCGATATCCAACGCTAGAGCCATTTTCTAAAAAATCTCCATCTCTCTATCCTCAAGACATGGAGACTGATGAACCACTTGGACAACTCGTCGCGTACCTACCTGGAGTAACCTATGAAAGCAACCCACGCAAGGAGTCCCGGTTGAGTATGCGGTAGACTGATTAGAGGCCCACGCCAGAGTGCACAAGCTCCTCAACCCAATGGAATCTCTTTAAAACTAGGCTCGTGGCTGATGTAGAGATGCTAAATCTATGAACCACATTGGCTCATGAATGTGGTAAGGAAAGATGAAACATCGAAGAAGTCAAAGACCCCGTCGGCATTGAAGTCCGCCGAGGGCAATCCAGCCCCATAGGCGATAAGGAATGCGCTGATATCAAAGAAGTCAAACACGCCGTCGTTGTTGATATCAGCAGGACAGAAAGACCCACTGAGATCAATGGAGTTGAGTCCGGATTGCCCTGAAGTGATGTTCGCGAAGGGGTCCACAAGCACCACGATGTCATCGGCAATGAACGGGCTATCGCCGTCGAGGTCGGCCGAGCGAACGATCAATGGGGTACCGATAGGCTGATTGGGAGTATCAGCGATTGATGTGAAGCTCAGTCCTCCGCCGGAGGCTGATGTGTTTCTGATGACGCGGACACGTTGCTCCTGGGCGTCGTTTACACTGACGAGGACAATATCCAGATCCGCGTCATCGTCCACATCCGACAACGCGAGTGAGACCGGACTTGGATTTATCAACACATTGGTCCCAAGCGGGAGGTTCACCGGTGGCGCGAAAGTGTTTCCGCCGAGATTCCGCGACACCGTCACCACGC